>Ga0213866_10000597_pt1 | contig 28331 bp, 26 predicted proteins | sample PICome_11_FD_160079 | JGI IMG/M metagenome (GOLD analysis project Ga0213866, IMG submission 160079) | Coastal seawater microbial communities near Pivers Island, North Carolina, United States - PICO284 | ecosystem: Environmental > Aquatic > Marine > Coastal | place: USA: North Carolina... | reverse complement strand
TGTATTCCGACAGCGCTTCGCCTTCGAGCAATGTCTCATTCACAGTTCTGAAATTCTCATAATCCAAAAATTGGGCATCGCCCTGTGTGGCGTCACCCATTTCCTGCGATAACTCATCCAGACTAATGCCGATCACAGCATAAGCCACCACTTCCGGGCCATAAGTGATACGCCGAACGCCAGACAAATAATATGCACCGTCAAAATTGCCGGCATAAATCGCCGCATTATAAAACAGCCCCGACCATTGTTCGCTCAGTTGAAAATTTGTATCGAAAAATTCGCGCAAGCCTTCCGAGCCGGGGAAAAAATAGGTCTGATCCCATATCCAATACTCATCTTCTGCACTCATTGTCGGGCGAATTTGATTGTTGAAACAGGGCTTGCGGTTAATCAGATAGTCGGATTCCGCGCAATAAACCCGATTGCCGGTTTTGGCATCAAATATCATGGCAAAGGAAATCAGGCCATCATCGAGCAAGGGATAGAAGGCATCATCCAATGGTGTGGCGGCGAAATCTTTGGTTTCAATTGCCTGTTGAATATCACCACCCATGCTCCAGACTTGGGAAAAATAAACATTATAATCAACGATTTTGCTCATCACGATAGTGGACCAAGTATTGTCATATAATTCCTTGACCGACCGACTTGACGCCTCATATTCGGCCTCGGCCTGCATGGAACTGATAGACAGCGTCACCACCACGCCCATAAGTGCTGACATGGCAACCATAATCAGAAGTTTGAAACGTATTTGCATGGCAACCCCCTTACCTAAAGCCACTTTAGTAAACCGTCAGGAAATGTGACCCCAAATTTTTTGCTACCCGTCTTGCGTGGGCGGCAAATAGCTTGCGCATTCAACTGCCTGCAAACAATGGCACTGGCTGACAGATGGCTTGAAATATGACACCGCCTATGCCAGCTTAACGCCGGAAGCGATATAAAAGGCCGACCATCTCGGCCAAGCACCATGCAAGAGGGAGAGAGACCATGTTAAAACTGCATTTTGCCCCGAACTCACGCGCTGTTCGCACGCTCTGGCTGCTAGAGGAACTCGGCCTGCCCTATGAGCTGAACAAAATGGATTTCCACCCGCGCGATTTGAAATCGGATGAACACCGCAACCGCCACCCGCTGGGTCGCGTGCCAGTACTGGAAGATGGCGATATTTCAATTTTCGAATCCGGCGCGATTGCCGATTATATTCTCGAGCGCCACAAAAATGGCGGCCTTAAACCGGCTGCCGACGCTCCCAATTTTCCCGCCTATCTGCAATGGTTCCATTATTGCGAAGGCATGGTGATGCCCCCGATTAATACGATTGTGGTGCAAACAATTTTGCTGCCGCCTGAACGGCGCGACGAAACCGTGCTGGGTCAGGCTCAACGCTTGCTGGCCAAAGCGGTGGAACCGGTCGAAGATGACATGCTGGGCAAGGAATATCTGGCCGGTGATTTCACCGCCGCCGACACCATGCTGGGCCATTCGCTGCTCATGGCCGAGCGCATGCAAATCGTCAATGACAGCCACCCCAATCTGAAAGCCTATACGGCGCGGCTGAAAGCGCGTCCCGCATTGCAAAAAGCCTTTGAATTTGACGGCTGATTGCCGGTCGCGGATTGTGCCACAAAATTAACAAAGAGTAGATATTTTATGAAGCGGGCATTTCGCAGACCAGATTTCAAAAAATGCAAAATCAGGCTTGCTTCATGGCAAAGAGATAATAAGCTGTCCCCTTCGGGAGGCTCTGGTGCCGAGTAGGCCGCGCAAAGCCAAAATTGGGTTCTGAATTGAACATGAGAGGATGCGTGCGCGAGGCATGGCTGAGTTTCTGCAATTATTGATTATTGGCATTTCGCAGGGCTGCGTTTACGGGCTTATCGCCATGGGTTTTGTGATGATTTACAAAGCCACGGAAATGGTCAATTTCGCGCAGGGCGATATTATGATGCTTGGCGCTTTTGTCGCTTTCAGCTTTTCCGCTTATGCCGGGTTGAATTTCTGGCTGGCGCTGTTGGCGGCCATGGCCGTTATGGCCGTATTCGGTGCGCTGGTGGATATGGTTGTCGTGCGCCGGATTATCGGCCAGCCGCAATTTTCCATTGTCATTCTGACGATAAGCATGGGCTTTATTTTCCGCGCCGCGGCGGGGATGATTTGGGGGCCAAGCCCGCTCAGCCTCGACACACCTTTTGGCGGGACATCCAGCTTTGCCGGTGCGGTTATTGGCCATGAAAGGCTGGCGATTATCGCCGGCACCCTGATTATGGTGACCCTGATATGGCTGTTTATGACATTCAGCCGTTGGGGTATTGCTATGCAAGCGGCCTCACAAAACCAGCTTGCCGCTTTCTATCTCGGCATTCCGGTAAAACTGATTTATTCCGGCGTTTGGGGACTGGCGGCGGCCATATCCTGCGTGGCCGGTGTGTTGCTGGCACCCATCACGCTTATCAGCGCCTTGAACGGCTTTCTTGGCATTAAGGCTTTTGCTGCGGCGGTAATTGGCGGTTTCGGCTCGCTGCCCGGCGCGCTGGTTGGCGGTCTCATTATTGGCATTGCCGAGCCGTTCGCCGCCGCCTATCTGCCGGAAGTGAAAAACATTATCGGCTATCTCATTATGTTTGCCGTGCTGGTCATGCGTCCGGAAGGCTTGTTCGCCACGATTTACAAAAAGAAAGTGTAAGCCCATGCGTGTCTTGTTCAAAACCGATTACAATCAAGATATCCGGCTTCTCAAGCATAATGGCTTCCGGTTTTGGTATGGCTTGCTGTTGCTCGCCGTGCTGGCAGCACCGGCTATGGTTGATACTTACTGGATTAACGAGCTGACCCGCGTGCTGATTTACGCGCTAGCCGGGCTGGGGCTGATGGTGGTCACCGGCTTTACCGGTCAGGTCTCGCTTGGTCATGCCGCCTTTATGGCAATCGGCGCTTATCTGCATAGCTTTTGTCTGGCCAATGGTGTGCCGTTTTTGCTGTCCCTGCCACTGGCCGCTTTGGTGTCGGGCATGGTCGGCCTGCTGGTCGCCATACCGGCCAGCCGCATGACCGGGCTGTATCTGGCCATTGCGTCGCTGGCTTTCGCCATTGTGGTGGAAGATGTGATTATTCATTGGGAAAGCGTGACCGGTGGCAATCGCGGCATGGCGGTCGATCCGCCTGCCCTGTTCGGCTATGAGATTTTTCAGGCTTGGGAGTTTTATTACATTGTGCTGGCCGTGCTTATCGCCAGCATTTTGCTGGTGCTGAATATTTTACGCACACCGACCGGTCGCGCCATGCTGGCTGTTCGCGACAGCGAGATTTCCGCCGAAAGCCTTGGCATTCGTGTCGCGCGCACCAAAATATTAGCCTTTTGGATAAGCGCTTCGCTGACCGGTTTGGCCGGCGGTTTATTTGCCCATTTCATCCAATTTCTTGCGCCGGAAGTATTTGGTATTGTTTTGTCCATCCAACTGCTTTTGATGATTGTGGTTGGCGGGCTTGGCACAGTGCATGGTGCGATTTACGGCGCGATATTGATTGGCCTGCTGGAATCATCAATTTCGATTTTGAAAGACTGGCTGCCACCGGCCATTGGCACGCAGCCCGGCCTTGAACCCGGCCTGTTCGGGCTGATATTGGTTTTATTCATTATATTTGAACCGGAAGGCGTCTATGGCCGCTGGTTGAAATTACGCACTTTGCTTGAGAATTTCCCCTTTTATCGCCGCAATACATTCAAACGTCAGCGCAGCTATTTGCGGACGGAGCGCATGCGATGAGTTTTCTGGAAATCAGCAATCTGAGCCTCAGCTTTGGCGGCCTGAAAGCGGTTGATGATGTCAGCTTTCATGTCGATAAGGGCGAAGTCTTCACCATTGTCGGCCCGAATGGGGCGGGCAAATCGACGATTTTCAATATGATAAGCGCCTTTTATGCGCCGTCACAGGGGCATATCCGCTTTCAGGGCAATGACATCACCGCCGCCCGGCCGGATGCGATTGCCCGGCTTGGCATTGCCCGCACTTTTCAGAATATCGAATTATTTGAACATTCCACCCTGCTGCAAAATCTGCTGATAGGGCGTGAAATTCACAACCGCCTGCCGGTCTGGCGGCAATTGCTGTTCGACCCCGGCGTGCGCCGCGCCGAGATTGACCACAGGCGGCAGGTTGAGGATGTCATTGATTTTCTCGAATTGGCGCATTACCGCGATGAACGCATTGCTAATCTGCCCTATGGCGTTCGCAAGAAAATCGAATTGGGGCGCGCACTGTGCGTGCAGCCCGACTTGCTGTTGCTTGACGAGCCGGCCTCCGGCCTTAATCCGGAAGAAACCGAGGATATGGGCTTTTGGATTGACGATATCAAAAATGATCTCGGTATCACGGTGCTGATGATTGAGCATGATATGAGCCTGGTCAATGAAGTCTCCGACCGCGTTTTGGCACTCAATAATGGCCGCGCCATCGCCGAGGGGGATGCGCGCCATGTGCAGAATCACCCGGATGTGGTGGCCGCTTATTTGGGGACAGGCGCATGAGTGAGACAGCCCCTAATGAGACCATGCTGAGCATCCGCAATTTGGAGACATTTTACGGGCCGGTTATGGCGATTCGCGGCGTCAGCCTTGATGTCATGCAAGGTCAGATTGTTGCCATTCTCGGCTCCAATGGCGCCGGCAAAACAACCGTGCTGAAAACAATCAGCGGCGCAATGGAGCCGCAAAAAGGCAGTATTGTCTATAATGGGCAGGATATTACCGGTCACGAACCCGACCGCGTGGCGCGTGCTGGCATTGGCCATGTGCCGGAGGGGCGCGAAGTATTTCCTTTTTTGAGCGTGCAGGAAAACTTGGAAATGGGGGCTTTCTCGCGGCGCGACCGGACGGCGATAGCCGAGGATTTGGAAATGGTGTTCGACTATTTCCCCGATTTGCGAAAAAGCGCCAAAAACGAGGCCGCCTATTTGTCGGGCGGCCAGCAGCAAATGTTGGCCATTGGCCGCGCGCTGATGATGCGCCCGCATATGATGTTGCTCGATGAACCCTCGCTCGGCCTGTCGCCCAAGCTGGTCGGCGAGATTTTCGATATTATCCGCCGCCTGAACAGCGAGCAGCAAATGACGATTTTGCTGGTCGAGCAAAATGCCCATATGGCACTGCAATTGGCTGATTTCGGCTATGTGCTGGAGGTTGGGCGCGTGGTGATGGAAGGCGACCGTCAACGCCTGCTCGACAGCCGCGACATTCAGGAGTTTTATCTCGGCCGCAAAGAGGAAAGCGCGCGCGGCAAGCGGCGTTGGAAACAACGCAAAACTTGGCGTTAAACGCCGCCAGCAGAGAGGGAGCAATGAGCCAACAAACACAGCCAGATAATTTGCAAACAGATGCCGTGCTGACCGAGATTGAAGGCTGCATTAACCTGCCGCAATTATTCCGCAAGCGCTGTCAGGCGCTCGGAAGCCGTGTTGCCTTGCGCGAAAAAGAGTTTGGCATTTGGCACAGTTTTGACTGGGACACATTTTACTTGCGCGCCCGCGAAATTGGCGCCGCGCTGATGGCGCTTGGTTTGCAGCCCGGCAATGTGGTGTCGATATTGGCCGAAAACCGCAAGGAATGGCTGTATTTCGACCTCGCCACCATGTGCAGTGGCGGCATATCCAATGGCGTTTACACCACCGACTCGCCCATGCAGCTTGAGCATATTTGCCGCGATTCTGCCTCGCGCTTTTTGGTGGTAGAAGATGAAGAACAACTCGACAAATATCTGGAAGTGCGCGACGCGCTGCCGGATATTGAGAAAGTCATTGTGGTGGAAGATGAAGGGCTGAAACGGTTTGACGACCCGAAAGTCATGTTCATTGACGCGCTTTATGAATTGGGGCGCGCCAATCTCGACCGCTTTGCCGAGGAGTGGGACAGGCGCATTGATGCCATTAAAGCCGATGATGTGGCGATATTGGTTTACACATCCGGCACAACGGGCGCGCCCAAAGGGGCCATGATTACCCATAGCAATATCATGTTTCAGGCCAATAACGCGCAGTCTTACATGGGCGCTTGCCATGATGAGGAAATCATGTCGATTTTGCCGCTATGCCATATTGCCGAGCGAACTTTTTCGGTGTTTTTCGCATTGCATTATCGTTGGGTGGTCAATTTTGTGGAAGCGCCCGATACAAGTTTCGAAAACACAATGGAAGTCTCGCCGACTGTGTTTTTCGGCGTCCCGCGCATGTGGGAAAAAATGTATTCCAGCGTTATCATAAAAATCAAAGAGGCGGTTTGGGCCGGGCGCATCACCTATCATTGGGCGGTTAATATCGGCATGCGCTACGAGGAAGCGCGTGAAGCCGGACGGGTTGGCCTTGCCCTGCGCGCGCAACGCTGGCTGGCCGAGAAGCTGGTTCTTCACAATCTCAAAGTCATGCTGGGTCTGGACAGGGCGCGCATTATGTTTACCGGCGCAGCCCCCGTCTCGCCCGATTTGATACAGTGGTTCCGCGCCATTGGGCTGGATTTATTTGAGCTTTACGGCCAGACCGAATGTTCCGGCATTACCAGTTGCAATCGAGCCGATGCCAACCGGCTTGGCACGGTCGGCCAAGCGGCGGCGCATGTCGAAATGAAAATCGCTGAGGATGGTGAAATCGTCTATCGCGGCCCGCATATTTTCAAAGGCTATCTCAACCAGCCGGAGAAAACGGCAGAGACGGTGATTGATGGCTGGCTGCATTCGGGCGATGTCGGCAATGTCGATAATGAGGGCTTTTTCCGCATACTTGACCGCAAGAAAGACATTATCATCACAGCAGGCGGCAAAAACATCACGCCGAGCGAGATTGAAAACCAGCTCAAGTTTTCGCCTTATATTTCTGATGCGGTGATTATTGGCGACCAGCGCAAATTCCTCACTTGTCTGGTGATGATTGACCATGAAAATGTGCTGCAATATGCCCAGGACATGAATGTGCCATTCACCGATTATGCCAGCCTGTGCGCGCGCGAAGAAGTGAAGCACTTGATTGGCGAAGAAGTGGAAAAAGTGAACAAAAATTTCGCCAGAGTTGAAACGGTGAAAAAGTTCACGATAATCGACAAGGAACTGACCGCCGATGATGAGGAATTGACCGCAACCATGAAATTGAAACGCTCTATGGTGGCGAAAACCTATAAGGATTTGATTGACGCCATGTATGCGGGATAAAGTATGCGGGATAGAGTGTGCAGTGCAGGATAGAGTATGCGCGATAAAGACAGTGCGTAAGCGAAAGGGTAGCTCAATGTTTGGAAACAAAACCATATTCAAAACCGGCCTGATGGCGGCTTTTGCCGGCGCGTTTATGGCCGCCACACCGGCTTTGGCCGAGCGCGGCGTTACTGACACGGAAATTATTATCGGCGCGCATACAGCCTTGAGTGGCCCGGCCTCAATTTGGGGAGTTTCCTCAACCAATGCGGCGCGCTTGCTGTTTGATGAGGTCAACGCCAAGGGCGGGATTCATGGCCGCAAAATCCGCTATATTGTCGAGGACAGCCAGTATCAGGTGCCGCTTGCCGTGAAAGCGATGAACAAGCTGACCAATCGCGACCGCGTTTTCGCCATACATCTGGCTTTGGGGACGCCGCAAAACAATGCGGTTTTGCGCCGCCAATTGGCTGCCAATATCCCCAATCTGTTTCCGGTGTCCGGTGCTGTCACCATGATTGAGCCGTTTCACCGGCTGAAGTTTCAGGCGCTGTCCACCTATAACCAGCAAACCCGCGCCGCCATTCGCTATTTCAACAAAAACAAAGGGCATAAACGCATTTGCGCCTTTTATCAGGACACGGATTACGGCCAAGAAATAAAAGATGCGATTATGCAGGAAGTGGACGCGCTGGGGCTGGAACTGGTCGCCGAGACGCGCCATAAATCCACCGAGACCGAATTTGTTGGCGCCATGACCGCGCTGAAACGCGCCAATTGCGACCTGATTGTTTTCGGCACGATTATTCAAGACACGATTATCGGCTATGCCACGGCGCGCAAGCTGGGCATCACCGCCGATATTGTCGGCAGTCAGGCCTCCAATGACCAAATCGTCGCCTCGGCGCAGGGCAATGCCACGCAAGGCTATTATGTCGCCGGCAGCACGCGCGCGCTGTATCGCGACTCGGCCACGCCAAACCAGCTCGCCTTTATCGAAAAATATGAAGCCCGCTATGGCACGACCCCGCCGGTCGGCACGCAATATGGCTATCTGCCGACCAAAGTGCTGATTGCCGCGCTGGAAAAAGCCGGCCGCGACCTGACGGTCAATAAGCTGATTGCGGCGATGGAGCAGATACGCGATTTCGATGATGGCATTGGCACACCTTTGCACAGCTACACACCGACCAGCCATAGCGGCAGCGACAGCGTGTTTCTCGACCAAGTACAGGATGGCAAATTGCGCGGCATAGCCGACAATATCCACCGGTAAGGCTACGAATTCTCGTTAAGCAAAAATGGTGGCCTCAGACGGACTCGAACCGTCACGCCTTATTCAGGCCGCAGATTTTAAGTCTGCTGTGTCTACCAATTCCACCATGAGGCCGGAGGAAGCGAAGCTGGCGTCTGTATAGCATGTTTGCGGCGGCGGAAAAGCCCGTTTCGCCGCGTTAATTGATGCCGCCTCTCACGCCCTTTCGACGGATATGCCCGCCGGTCAAAAAGCAGTGCAGCCGCCGGATTTAATCGTCAAACAGGGCGGACAGGCCAATGCTTTCGCCAATCCGCATATTTAAGGTCTGGTTGCCGACCGCTTTTTCAAAACGTTGCGGCGGCTCCAAAAACGGCTCCAGCGACAAGACAAATGTCCCCCAATGCATTGGCACCATGCGCTTGCAGCCAACATCGCGGCCAATTTGCGCCACCCCTTCCGGGTCGGCATGGGCGCCTTGCATCATCGGGCGCGGATTATAGGCTCCGGCACTCATCAGGCCGATATCGCAGCCATTATGATGCGTCGCCATATGTTCGCCAATCTCGCGGAACATGTAAGGATGGGTTTCCGTGTCGCCACTGTGATAGACCGAGCGCCCATTGGCGGAAAACCCGTAAGACATCCATAAGGTGCGGTTGACATCAAACAGTGAGCGATTGGCCCAATGCACCGCCGGATAGGCGGTCAGCTTGAACGGGCCGCTGCGCCCTTCCAGCGTGACATCATCATACCAGTCCACCTCATAGACCGTGCCATAACCGCGCGCGGTAAAGTATTTACCCAGCCCCAGCGGCACAATGGCGGTAATTTTTTCGCGCCCCGGCAGGCGGTCAAGCGTCCAAGTGTCGAGATGGTCGTAATGGGCATGGCTTATCACCACCACATCAATCGGCGGCAAATCCTCAATATCCAGCCCCGGCGGCAGCACACGCTCCGGCCCGGCAAAGCTGACCGGCGAGGCGCGCCGCCCGAATACCGGATCGGTCAGCACCGTCACCCCGTCAAGGCGCACCAGAAATGTCGCATGGCCAATCCAAGCCAGCGCATCGGCATCGCCCAAAGCGGCAAATTGGGCGCGCGCTTCGGCTTTTTCGGCGGCGTGGTCGCGCGGAAATTTGCTTTTGTTTTGGGTCAGGCTGCGCCAGACGGCTTGTGCGAAAAATGGCAGGCGCACGCTTAAATCAGAGCTGCGGCGCGGGCTGTCGGGCGGGTTGCGAAAGCCTTTTTCCAGATGATGATAGGGGCGCTCACCGCCCAGCGGACGCCCCAAACCAGTGCAGGCCGACAGGCCAAAGGCAATGCCCAGCAAAACAAATATCGACCCCAGCATTGTCATTTTCATATCACCCTACCGTGACCAACAGCCTAAATAGACCAAGAACTCGTGTTCATATAGACCGGAACGCAAAAACGGCGACCCGAAAGGCCGCCGCTGATGGTTTGGCGCAAAGCGCCGACAGGTTAAGCGAGAAACCCGATTTAGTTATCGAGACTAGTTATCGAGACTTAGTTATCGAGTCCTTGCCAGACCGGCCAGCAACGCGAACCGGCTTTGGCAGCCAGCGCCGCTTGTGCTGCTTTGGCATCCTTGCCATTTTGCGAAGCTGTGTAATCATCTTTGCCGGTACACCAGACATAAAACTGGTGCTTGCCTTGTTGCGACATGGCTTCAAAGCTGGAATCAAGCGCCAATGCGGCTTGCGGCAGGGCAAACATGCCCGAAATGACGAGTGCTGTAGCGATTTTTTTCATAAGAACCTCCCTTTGGATGGAATTACCCTGCCATGATGTGCGCCGCCGGAAAACTAAATTATTTGTAAGGCTGGCCTATTTGGCCAGCACACGTTCAACAAGTTCTGCGCCGATTTCGGCCAAATGCGCCTTGATAAGCCCTTCAATTGTGGCGAGCTGCGCCATGTCGCGACCGCGCGCGACCACGCTGACGCCTGCGCCATCCGGCCCGTAAAACGGATATAGCCCGATATTTACCTCTTCATATTGCGCCTGCAAGCGTCCCATTTCGGCGGCAATCGTCCCTTCCGGCACATTGGAAGTCACGGTAATGGAACTCAACGCTTCGCCGCCACGCAAATTTGGCAGCACATTTTCCATCATTGCCTGCATAATTTTCGGCACACCGGCCATGACATAAACATTTTCAATGCAAAAGCCCGGCGCGGTGCTGACCGGATTGTCAATCAGCGACGCGCCTTCGGGAATACGCGCCATGCGCTGCCGCGCTTCATTGAAGTCAGCCTCAAGCCGGTCATAATGCGCCTGTAATTGCTGCATGGCCAAAGGGTGATGATTAAGCGCCACGCCAAAAGCCGCGGCAATGCAATCGGCGGTAATGTCGTCATGGGTCGGGCCGATGCCGCCCGTGGTGAACACATAATCATGCGCCGCGCGCAGGGCATTGACGGCGGCGACCACCACATCCAATTCGTCCGGCACAATACGCACCTCGCGCATATCAATGCCAATCTCGCCCAGCTGCAAGGCGACATGCGCCAGATTTTTATCTTGCGTGCGACCCGATAAAACCTCATTGCCGATTATCAGCATGGCCGCCGTCACCGCCCCGCTTTGCCGTTTTGCGGCCGCGCCGCTTGCATCATCCATTATGCGCTCCTGATAACTCTGTCCGAGATAGGGCCGACCGGCCTGAAAAACAAGCGCTTTTGTGAAATGCCCTTGAAACTGTCAAAACACGCTTGCGCCACGGCCTGTTTCAGGCGATATCTAGGCCGACAAGACGTGTTTCGTCCAACGGAGCCGGTGGCAAACTGGCCATGATGGGAACAGGAGAAAAAGGTGAATTATGTTGAGGCCGCCCGCGCGCCGACAAAAAATACAGGCCAGATAAAAATCCACACAGATGAGGATTTTGAAGGCATGCGCGTTGTCGGTCGCATGGCGGCGCATACGCTGGATTTGCTGCAAGACTTTGTGCAGCCCGGTGTCAGCTCGGAAGCACTTGACGCCAAGGCGGAAGAAATCATCCGCGATTTGGGCGCTGTCCCTGCCCCGCTTAATTATCGCGGCTTTCGCAAATCAATTTGCACCTCGATCAATCATGTTGTTTGCCACGGCATACCCGGCGAGCGCTTGCTGCGCGAAGGCGACATTATGAACATTGATGTCACGCTGTTTTATGCCGGTTGGCATGGCGACCATTCGCGCATGTATGCGCTGGGCGAGGTTTCGGTCAAGGCCAAGCGGCTGATGGATGTGACTTATGATGCCATGATGCAGGGCATTGAGGTGGCACGCCCCGGCGCAACGCTGGGTGATATTGGCGCGGCAATTCAAGATTATGCCGAAGCACAGCGCATGGCGGTGGTGCGCGATTTTTGCGGGCATGGGCTGGGTCGCGTGTTTCACGATACGCCAAATATCTTGCATTATGGCCGCCCCGGTGAAGGGCTGACATTGCGCGAAGGCATGTTTTTTACCATTGAACCAATGCTCAATTTGGGCAAACCGGCGGTGAAAATACTCGGTGATGGCTGGACGGCTGTCACCCGCGACCGCACATTGTCGGCACAATTTGAACATTCGGTCGGCATTACCGCTTCAGGGGCTGAGATTTTTACCAAATCATTGGCCGGATATGACAAGCCCTATGACCATTAGGATAAACAAACAATAAAGCCATAAGTCGGAGGACAGGGTGAAAGAAAAACCAACCCAAACGCTCAAAACAAGCAAAGAACCCAATCTCAGAGCCGGTCACCGCGAAAGGCTGCGTAATCGGCTGCGTAACGCGCCGCCCAGCGCTGTGGCTGACCATGAATTGCTGGAGCTGATATTGTTTCGCGCCGTGCCACGCCGCGACGTTAAAGAGACCGCGCATCGGCTGATAAACCAGTTTGGTGATTTGTCAGCCGTGCTGGCCGCCCCGCCCGCGCAATTGCGGAAAATCAAAGGCATTGGCGAGGAATCCATCACCGAATTCAAAATTGTCGAAGCCGCCGCCTTGCGTATTGGTCAGTCCAAAATCATGCATAATAAAGCACTGCAAAGCTGGGACGCGCTGATACGTTATTGCCGCACCAAGCTGGCCGAGAAAAAGGTTGAAGAGTTTCATGTGCTGTTTTTGAACAAGCAAAACCAGATTATCGCCGATGAAGTGCTGGGGCGCGGCACGGTTGACCACACACCAGTCTATCCGCGCGAAGTGATTAAGCGCGCCCTTGAGCTTGACACCACCGCGCTGATTATTGTGCATAATCACCCCAGCGGTGACCCGTCACCCTCGCGGGCTGATATTGACATGACCAAAAAGCTCGACAATTTGTGCCGAGAGTTTGGCATGACTTTGTTTGACCATTTGGTGATTGGCCGCAAAGATGAATATAGTTTCAAAAATAACGGCCTGCTGAACTGATAATTGGCGCCGCTGCTTTTCTCCGCGCCGCATATCTGCTATGGGGTGTCGCAGAGGAGATTCTCGCCATGATTCCAAGATATGCCCGCCCCGAAATGACCGCCCTTTGGGAAGCCGAAAGCCGGTTTTCCATCTGGTTGGAGATTGAAACCCACGCTATGGATGCAATGGTTAAGCTGGGCATTGTGCCGGCAGATGCCGCCGAGGCGGTGCGTGCGCGCGGCGGCTTTGATGTGGCGCGGATTGACGAGATTGAGCGCGAAGTCAAACATGATGTGATTGCCTTTCTGACCAGCCTGGCCGAGCATGTCGGGCCGGAAGCGCGCTTTGTGCATCAAGGCATGACCTCATCGGATGTGCTGGATACTTGCCTGAATGTCCAATTGGTGCGCGCTGCCGATATTTTGCTGACCGATATGGAGGCGCTGCTGGCGGCGCTGAAAAAGCGCGCTTTTGAGCATAAAATGAGTGCCTGTATCGGGCGCAGCCACGGCATCCATGCCGAGCCGACCACATTCGGGCTGAAACTGGCGCAAGCCTATGCCGAGTTTGACCGCAATAAGAGCCGCTTGCAGGCGGCACGTGCCGAAATCGCCACTTGCGCCATTTCCGGTGCGGTCGGGACATTTGCCAATATCGACCCGTCGGTTGAAGCCCATGTAGCCGAACAAATGGGACTGGAAGCCGAGCCGGTCTCGACACAGGTGATACCTCGCGACCGCCATGCCATGTTTTTTGCCACGCTTGGCGTGATAGCCTCATCCATTGAGCGTCTGGCGGTGGAAGTGCGTCATTTGCAGCGCACCGAAGTGCTGGAAGCGGAGGAGTATTTCTCGGAAGGCCAGAAAGGCTCCTCGGCCATGCCCCATAAGCGCAATCCGGTGCTGACGGAAAATCTGACCGGATTGGCACGGCTGGTGCGCGGCATGGCGCTGCCGGCGATGGAAAATGTCGCACTGTGGCATGAGCGCGATATTTCCCATTCTTCGGTTGAGCGCATGATTGGGCCGGATGCGACAATCACCTTGGATTTCGCGCTGGCGCGGCTGACCGGCGTGATCGAAAATCTGGTGGTCTATCCCGACCGGATGCAGGCCAATCTCGACAGGCTGGGCGGGCTGGTGCATTCACAAAGAGTGCTTTTGGCACTGACTCAGGCCGGTATCAGCCGCGAAGATGCCTATCGCTTGGTGCAACGCAATGCCATGCCGGTCTGGCGCGGCGAAGGGCAATTTCTCGAACTGCTCAAGGCCGATGCAGAAGTGACACTGGATGATGCGGCGCTGGAAGCCCTGTTTGACATTGGATATCACTTCAAACATGTGGATACGATTTTCGCCCGCGTATTTGGCGAGGCTTGAGCGATTGCACGACTCATTTGCATCGTCTAATTTCCTTGTAATGTCGGGCTATCAAGCCGCCGCGCATCGGCCATGCACCCCGACCGCTTTTTCAGCCGGACAGCAATAAGAGGTTGTCATGTCAAAACGTCGCCGCATTTATGAAGGCAAGGCCAAAGTCCTCTATGAAGGCCCGGAACCCGGCACATTGGTGCAGCATTTCAAAGATGATGCGACCGCCTTTAACGGCGAAAAGCATGAGATTGTCGAAGGCAAGGGCGTGCTGAACAACCGGATTTCGGAATATATCTTCACCCGACTTGAACAGATTGGTGTGCCGACGCATTTTCTGCGGGCGCTGAATATGCGCGAACAGCTTATCCGTGAAGTCGAGATTATCCCGCTTGAAGTGGTGGTTCGCAATATCGCCGCCGGCTCCTTGGTCAAAAGGCTGGGACTGGAGGAAGGCGCGCGCCTGCCGCGCCCGCTGATTGAGTTTTACTACAAGGATGACAGCCTTGGCGACCCGATGATTAGCGAAGACCATATTGCCGTTTTTGGCTGGGCGGGGCCGCAGGAAATGGACGATATTATGGCCTATGCCATGCGGATAAATGATTTTATGACCGGCTGCTTTGCCGCTGTTGGCATTACGCTGGTTGATTTCAAACTGGAATTTGGCCGCCATTGGGAAGGTGAAACCGCCCGCATTGTGCTGGCCGATGAAATCAGCCCCGACAGTTGCCGCCTATGGGATGCCGACAGTCTCGAAAAGCTCGACAAAGACCGCTTTCGGCAGGATTTGGGCGGCATGGTTGACGCCTATCAGGAAGTGGCGCGGCGGCTCGGTATTTTTTCCGGCAGCAAGCCGGATGGCTCATCCGGGCCGGTTCTGGTCAGTTAAACTATCGCGCATGGGCGCGATATGCGCCGGTTTGGAGTAGGACAAGATGAAAGCGACCATTCAGATTACATTGAAAAGCGGTGTTCTTGACCCGCAAGGCAAGGCGATTGAAAACGCGCTTGGGCAGCTTGGTTTTGATGGCATTGGTGAGGTGCGCCAAGGCAAGTTGATTGAGATTGACCTGCAAGCCGGCAATGCCGAGACAGCGCGCGCGCAATTGGCCGATATGTGCGAAAAATTGCTGGCCAATACAGTCATTGAAAATTACGACATCCAACTCGACAGCGCGGAGTAACCCGACATGCAGGCAGCGGTGATTGTCTTTCCCGGTTCAAATTGCGACCGCGATGTGGCGGTGTGTCTGGAGGCGGCATTGGGGCACGCGCCGCTTATGGCATGGCATGGCGATGCCAGCCTGCCCGATTGCGATTTGATTGTTCTGCCCGGCGGCTTTTCCTATGGCGACTATTTGCGCTGCGGCTCAATGGCCGCCAACAGCCCGATTATGCGCGATGTGGTGGCGCAAGCCCAAAATGGCGCGCGGGTTTTGGGCATTTGCAACGGCTTTCAAGTGCTGACCGAATGTGGCTTGCTGCCCGGTGTTTTAATGCAGAATAAAGGCCTGAACTTTGTTTGCCGCAATACCCACCTGATTATTGAACGCAATGACACGCCCTTCACCCACCATTATGCACAAGGCGAGGAAATCATCATTCCGGTGGCGCATAATGAAGGCAATTATTTTGCCGATGACGACACGCTGAAAAAATTGCAAGACGAAAATTGCATTGCCATGACCTATGCGCCCGATGACAATCCGAACGGCGCCTGCCTTGATATTGCCGGTATTTGTTCGCCTGATGGTCATGTGCTTGGCATGATGCCGCATCCCGAACGGCGCGCCGAGGCCGCTTTGGGCGGTGATGATGGCAAGCGGATGTTCACCGCCATTGTGGAGACATTATCATGACCCTGCACAACCGCCATATTAACGAAACCGAAATCACCGATGCGATTGTCGCCGAGCATGGTCTGACACCGGCGGAATATGCCGAGATTGTCGCCCATATGGGGCGCACGCCCAATATGACCGAACTGGGCGTATTTTCGGTCATGTGGTCGGAGCATTGCTCATATAAATCATCGCGCAAATGGCTGAAAGAACTGCCGGTGGACGGCCCGCAAGTGATACAGGGGCCGGGCGAAAATGCCGGTGTCATTGATATTGGCGATGGCGATGCGGCGATTTTCAAAATGGAAAGTCATAATCACCCATCTTTTATTGAACCTTATCAGGGCGCGGCGACCGGTGTTGGCGGCATTATGCGCGATGTCTTTACAATGGGCGCGCGCCCGGTCGCCAATCTGAACGCTTTGCGTTTTGGCGAACCGTCACACCCGAAAACCCGCCATCTGGTCTCCGGCGTGGTGGCTGGTATTGGCGGCTATGGCAATTGCATTGGCGTGCCGACTGTAGGCGGCGAAGTCAATTTCGATGCCAGCTATAATGGCAATATATTGGTCAATGCCATGTGCGTCGGCCTTGCCCGCACTGACAAGATATTTTACGCCGCCGCCACAGGTGTCGGCGCACCGGTGGTATATGTCGGCTCGAAAACCGGACGCGACGGGATACACGGCGCTACAATGGCCTCGGCTGAATTTGATGACGCCTCTGAGGAAAAACGCCCAACCGTGCAGGTTGGCGACCCATTTACTGAAAAGCTGCTGCTGGAAGCCTGTCTCGAATTGATGGCCTCTGATGCGATAATCGGGATTCAGGATATGGGCGCGGCCGGGCTGACCTCATCATCGGTGGAAATGGCCGATAAGGGCAATGTCGGCATTCATTTGAACCTTGATAAGGTGCCATGCCGTGAAACCCATATGACCGGTTATGAAATGCTGCTGTCGGAAAGTCAGGAACGGATGCTGATGGTGCTGAAACCGGGCCGCGAAGCGGAAGCCGAAAAGATTTTCCAACGCTGGGGTCTGGATTTTGCGGTGATTGGCGAATTGACCGACACTAACCGGATGCAGGTCAGCCATGAAGGGCGCGAAATCGCCGATATGCCGCTTAAGCCGCTGGCCGATGGCGCGCCTGAATATGACCGCCCGCATGTTAAAACCCCGCCAGCGCCTGCTTTGTCCGATATCAATCATAAAGTGCCGGTTGATGCGGCGCTGAAACAGCTCATGAACAGCAGCGAAATTGCGTCGCGGCGGTGGATTTGGGAACAATATGACAGCATGGTGATGGGCGACACAATTGCCGGGCCGGGCGGCGATGCGGCGTTGGTGCGCGTGCATGGCAGCCACAAGGCGCTGGCCATCAGCACTGATGTCACGCCGCGTTATTGCTTGGCCGACCCTGTCACTGGCGGGATGCAGGCGGTTGCAGAGACATGGCGCAACATTACCGCCACTGGCGCAAAACCGCTTGCGATTACCAATTGCTTGAATTTCGGCAATCCGGAAAGGCCGGAAATTATGGGTCAATTTGTCGGTTGCTTGGAAGGCATGGGCGCGGCCTGTGAGGCACTGGATTTCCCCGTCGTGTCGGGCAATGTATCGCTTTACAATGAAACCAATGGGGCGGGCATTATGCCGACGCCAGCCATTGGCGGTGTCGGTGTGATGGCTGATTTGGGCAAAGCCGTAGGCAATGGATTTATTGAAACCGGTCACAGCATTTATCTGATTGGCGAGACAATGGGTCATTTGGGATGCTCGCTTTACCAGCGCGCGATTCTCGGTGATAGGTCGCAGGTCGCGCCGCCACCGGTAGATTTGCACGCCGAACGCGCCAATGGTGACTTCCTGCGCGCGGCAATTGATGGCGGGCTGGTCGCGGCTGCCCATGACCTGTCCGATGGGGGCTTGGCTGTGGCACTTGCCGAAATGTGCTTGAAAAACGCCATTGGCTGCCAAATAGACAATCTTGATGACAGGCCGGAAATACTGTTTGGCGAGGATCAGGCGCGCTATCTGGTCGCCATTGCGCCCGACAGCATGGCCGCCTTTGAAGCGCAAGCCGAGGCCAGCGCAATCCCCATTGCCGCGCTCGGCAAAACCGGTGGCGCGGATTTGACAATCGGGGAAACAATTCACATATCCATTAAAGAATTGGGCGAATTGCATGAAAGCTGGTTGCCCGATTTGATGCAATAGAATGAAACGGGGGCATGACCTCCGACAGGAGCCAAAAATGCCAATGCAAGCCGGAGAACTCGAACAGCTCATTCGCGCTGCCCTGCCCGATGCCGAGATTGAAATCACCGATTTGCGCGGCGATGGCGACCATTATGCTGCCCATATCATATCAGCCGCCTTTGCCGGAAAAACCCGTGTGCAGCAACACCAGATGGTTTATGATGCGTTGAAGGGCGGTATGGGCGAGGCTTTGCATGCGCTGGCGCTGCAAACCGCGACACCGGACGACAAGTAACACAGACGGGACAAACAGGAGCCGATAGAGGAAGAGATTGCGAAAGTCATTAAGGATGAAATCGACAGCGCCGATATTGTGCTGTTCATGAAAGGAACGCCGGTTTTTCCCCAATGCGGATTTTCCGGTCAGGTGGTGCAAATCCTGTCGCATATTGGCGTCCCCTTTAAAGGCATTAATGTGCTGGAGGACGATAATTTGCGCGAAGGCATTAAGGCTTTTTCCAATTGGCCGACCATTCCGCAGCTTTATGTTAAGGGCGAGTTTGTTGGCGGTTGCGATATTATCCGCGAAATGTTTGAGGAGGGCGAATTGCGCCCCTATTTCAGCGATAAGGGCATTGAGGCTGAAGCCTGAGGCGAAAATGCCCAACCCACAAAAAACCCGCCAAAAGGCGGGTTTTCTTTTGCGGCAATCAGTATTCTTCTAATTGCGCGAATAGAATTCGACCACCAGATTGGGTTCCATCTGCACCGGATAAGGCACATCGGCCAATTGCGGCATTTGTGTCAGCGACGCGGTCAGCTTGCTGTGGTCAACGCTCAGATATTCCGGCACATCGCGCTCGGCGCTTTGAATGGCTTCCAGCACAATGTTCAGATTGCGCGATTTTTCGCGCACTTGCACCACATCGCCGACTTTCAAACGACGGCTGGGAATGTTGCACCGCACGCCATTGACCAGCACATGACCGTGATTCACAAATTGACGGGCGGCAAAAACCGTGGTGACGAATTTGGCGCGATAGACCACTGCATCAAGACGGGCTTCCAACAGACCGATAAGGTTTTCGCTGGTATCGCCTTTCACGCGCACCGCTTCGGCATAAATGCGGCGAAATTGTTTTTCGGTGATATTGCCATAATGGCCTTTGAGCTTTTGCTTGGCACGCAGCTGGATGCCGAAATCGGACAGCTTGCCGCGACGCCGCTGACCATGCTGGCCGGGGCCGTAGTCACGACGATTTACGGGGCTTTTCGGGCGACCCCAGATATTCTCGCCCATGCGGCGGTCAATTTTGTATTTTGTCGATATCCGCTTGCTCATGCGGGGCTCACCTCATTTGGCACAAATAAAAACGGCGAGAACAAATCTCGCGAGTTGGCGCGGAGTATAGCCATTCGCTTGGCCTTGTCAAACGGGATTTTCAACCTTTTTCACCAGCCCTCCGCCCCGCCAAAAGAGGCTGCAATGCAGAAGATATAGCCTAGTCCAGCTTCTCTTTTTCCGGTTCATTTGCTTGCGCTGACGCCGTCTCGCCAGGGTCGGCCAAGCCGCGTGATATGGCTGCCACGCGCGGTTTCAGCGCTGCATCCGCCGCCCCGCGCGGCCATCTGAGCAGCGCATTAATCACGCCGCGAAATGTCCGCACATCCTGTTCGGTAAGACCGGCGCGGTGGAACATATTGCGTAAATTGCGCGCCATGGCTGGTTTTTTCTCCGGCGGGGCAAGAAATCCCGCCGCATCCAGCGCCGCTTCAAAATGGGCAAACATGGCGTGTATCTCGCCGCGCGTGGCTGGTCGCGTATCCGGCATGGGGCTGGAACTGGCCTGCGTATCATCACCGGCCTGAAACCACTCATAGCCGAGCAATAAGACGGCTTGCGCCAGATTGAGCGAGCTGAATTCCGGGTTAAGCGGCACACGGCAAATCGCGTCAGCCAGCGAAATATCCTCATTGGTCAGGCCGGTGCGTTCCGGCCCGAATAAAATACCGCCCGGCACTTGCTCTGCCGTATCCGACAGGCTGGCACGGGCGCGTATTTCCTCGGCCACACGACCCGGCGTCAAAACCGGCTTGACCATGTCGCGCAAGCGCGCCGTTGTCGCCACCAGATAGCCAACATCGGCTGTCGCGTCGGCCACATTGTCAAACAGGCGGTGATTGTCTATCAGGCTTTCCGCCCCCGACGCGGCTTTGCGCGCGCGCTCCATTTGCCAGCCGGGGCGCGGATTGACCAGCCGTAAATCTGTCAGGCCGAAATTCAGCATGGCGCGCGCCACTGTGCCAATATTCTCGCCCAATTGCGCGCCGACCAAAATGATTGCCGGCGGTGTCATATCGGAAGAATTTTTGTCCATAGGTGTGACATAATGGAATCCCCCCCTTTTATCAATTCCCGGCTTTTGCTACAAGGAAACCCGATTTGCAGCGTTTTTGTCGAGAGGGGACATTATGACAAAAATTAAAGTGGAAAATCCTATTGTTGAGCTTGATGGCGATGAGATGACACGCATCATCTGGCAGCTCATCAAGGACAAGCTCATCCTTCCCTATCTTGACATTGATTTGCGCTATTATGATTTGGGCATTGAAGCGCGCGACGACACGGATGACCAGATTACCATTGATGCGGCCAATGCCATCAGGGATATCGGGGTCGGCGTGAAATGCGCCACCATCACGCCGGATGAGGCACGGGTCGAGGAGTTTGACCTGAAAAAAATGTGGCGCTCGCCCAATGGCACCATCCGTAACATTCTCGGCGGCACGGTGTTTCGCGAGCCGATTATCTGCAAAAATGTGCCGCGCCTTGTGCCGGGTTGGACGGATCCGATTGTTATTGGTCGTCACGCTTTTGGCGACCAATATCGCGCCACGGATTTTGTCGTGCCGGGCAAGGGCAAGCTGACTATGAAATGGGAAGCCGAAGATGGCAGCGATGTTAAAGAGTTTGAAGTGTTTGACTTCCCCGGCGGCGGCATTTCAATGGCCATGTATAATCTTGATGACAGTATCCGCGATTTCGCCCGCGCCTGCATGATGTATGCGCTCGACCGCAAATGGCCGCTTTATCTGTCCACCAAAAACACCATTATGAAAGCCTATGATGGCCGCTTCAAAGACTTGTTTCAGGAAGTGTTTGACGCCGAATTCAAAGATCGTTTTGACGCGCTTGGCATTGGCTATGAGCATCGCCTGATTGACGATATGGTCGCGGCGGCGCTGAAATGGTCGGGCAAGTTTGTCTGGGCGTGTAAAAACTATGATGGCGACGTGCAGTCCGACACAGTGGCGCAAGGCTTTGGCTCGCTTGGCCTGATGACTTCAGTGCTGATGACGCCAGATGGCAAAACCATTGAGGCCGAAGCGGCGCATGGCACGGTGACACGCCATTATCGCGCGCATCAGCGCGGCGAGGAAACCTCGACCAATTCGATTGCCTCAATTTTTGCCTGGACGCGCGGCCTCGCCAAACGGGCGGAAATCGACCAGAACGAGGCCTTGGCCAATTTTGCCAAAACGCTGGAAAAAACCTGCGTCAGCACGGTTGAGCGCGGCTCCATGACCAAGGATTTGGCCTTGCTGGTCGGCTCCGGCCAAAACTGGCTGACCACACAGGGCTTTCTCGATAAAATTGCGGAAAATCTCGACGCCGCGCTGTAGGCACGGCGCTCATTTTCGGGGTCAAGCTGCGGCAATAATTCAGGCTGCGCCTATTGCCGCTTCAACCGCCTGCAAGGCGGCCTCACCGGCGCTGGTGTCAGGGCCACCGGCTTGTGCCATATCTGCACGCCCGCCGCCGCCCTTGCCGCCCAGCTTCTCAGCGCCAACGCGCACCAGCGCCACCGCGTCATAAGCATCGGTTAAATCATCGGTCACACCCACAGCAATTCCCGCCTTGCCATTATCCAGCCCGACAAACACAACAATACCGCTGCCAATCTGCTTTTTGCCTTCATCCACCAGACCGCGCAATTGCTTGGCTGGCAGATTGTCAACGCAGCGTGCCATCAGCGATATGCCGTTAACCGCACGCACAGCCTCTTGCCCGCCACTGGCACTATTGCCTGCCAAAGCGACTTGTTTTTGCGCATCGGCCAATTCGCTTTCGAGTTTCTTGCGGTCATCGAGCAGGCGTATCAGACGGGTAGGCAAATCCTGTTGGGCGATTTTCAAAATATCAGTGGCTTGGCGCAGTAATTTTTGTTGCTCGCCAATATGCGCCAGCGCCGATTGGCCGGTATAGGCTTCAATCCGACGCACGCCGGAGGCCACCGCCCCTTCATGGGCGATTTTCAACAGCCCGATATCACCAAGCCGCCGCACATGTGTGCCGCCGCATAATTCAACCGAATAATAGGCTTGTGCATCATCTTCCGCCGCGTCAACGCCCATTGACAAAACCCGGACTTCCTCGCCATATTTTTCGCCAAACAGCGCCAGCGCACCGGCCTCTATCGCTTCATCCGGCGTCATTAACCGCGTTGAAACCGCGTCATTGCGGCGGATAACATCATTGACCAGCCCCTCCACCGCATCAATATCATCCTCGGTCATGGCGGTGGGATGGCTGAAGTCAAACCGCAAATGCGCCTCATTGACCAGCGAGCCTTTTTGCGTGACATGCGGCCCCAGAACACGGCGCAATGCCTCATGCAGCAAATGTGTGGCGCTGTGATTGGCACGAATGGCCGTGCGCCGCGCGCCATTGACTTTCTGATGAACAATCGCGCCGGTCGTCAAATCACCCGCATCAATTTTGCCATAGAGAACATGCAAATCGCCGAGCCGTTTTTGCGTGTCGCTGATTGCCATGGCCAGCTCGTCATCATCACTGACATGGCCGGTGTCACCGACCTGCCCGCCGCTTTCGGCATAAAATGGCGTCTGATTGACCAGTAAGGCCACCTCGTCACCAGCTGTCGCCTTGTCCACAATCTGCCCGCCAGCCAAAATGGCAACCACTTGCCCTTCCGCCGCTTCCGACTGATAGCCGACAAATTCGGTCGGCCCCAGCCGGTTGCGTATATCGAAAAAGACTTCTTCCGTCGCCTCCTGACCGGAACCCGCCCAATTGGCGCGAGCATCGGCCCGCTGTTTTTCCATTGCCGCATCAAATCCGGCAATATCAACCCCGAGCCCGCGCTCGCGCAGCGCATCTTGCGTCAAATCCAGCGGAAAACCGTAAGTGTCATAAAGCCGAAACGCGACATCGCCCGGCAATTGCTTGCCCGACATATCGGCTACCGCATCGTCAAGCATACGCAAGCCCCGCGCCAGCATGTCGCGGAACCGGCCTTCTTCATGTTTCAGCGTCTCGACAATCAGCGCTTCGGCGCGCCCCAATTCGGGATAGGCCGCCGCCATTTGCGTTTTCAGCGCCGGGACAAGCTGCCATAAATGCGGCTCCTTTGTGCCGAGCAAATGGGCATGGCGCATGGCACGGCGCATGATTCGCCGCAGCACATAGCCGCGCCCCTCATTGGAAGGCAGCACACCATCGGCAACGAGAAAGGCGGCCGAGCGCAAATGGTCGGCAATCACGCGGTGGCTGACGCGGTGGTCGCCGTCAATCGCCGTGCCGGACACATCAGCCGACGCCTCAATCAGGTGAAACATCAAATCCGTGTCATAATTATCATGCTTGCCCTGCAACACCGCGCCAATGCGCTCCAGCCCCATGCCGGTGTCAATGGAGGGTTTGGGCAGGTCAATGCGCGTGCCATCGCCCTGCTGTTCAAACTGCATAAAGACCAGATTCCAAATCTCAATAAAGCGGTCGCCATCTTCATCGGGGCTGCCGGGCGGGCCGCCTTCAATATCGGCGCCGTGGTCGTAAAAGATTTCCGAACAGGGGCCGCACGGGCCAGTATCGCCCATTGACCAGAAATTATCGCTGGTCGCAATGCGGATGATTTTCTCCTCCGGCAGACCGGCTACTTTCTGCCACAGGCCATAGGCTTCATCATCCTCGGCATAGACGGTGGCAAGCAATTTTTCCGGCGGCAGACCCAATTCTTTGGTCAGGAATGTCCAGGCAAACTCAATCGCATCGGCCTTGAAATAATCGCCAAAGGAGAAATTGCCGAGCATTTCAAAAAATGTGTGATGGCGCGCCGTGTAACCCACATTGTCGAGGTCATTATGCTTGCCACCGGCGCGCACGCATTTTTGTGAACTGGCGGCGCGTGCCATGGGCGGCACTTCCTGTCCGGTAAAATAGTTTTTGAACGGCACCATGCCGGCATTGGTGAATAAAAGCGTCGGGTCATTCAATGGCACAAGCGGGCTGGAGGCCACGGGCTTATGGTCATGGTCGGCGAAAAAATCCAAAAAGGCTGTTCTTATATCTGCAAGACCTGTTGACATGTGCTTTCCATTCGCAAACTTCCCCCACTTTTTACCGCCCTTGCCGCCTTACCACAAGTCAAACACGACATGGCGGCAATGGGCGGGCAAATCGCCGCGCTGTTTTCATCGTTCGGCGCATGAAAAACCCGACTGCCGAAGCAGCCGGGCTATTTGTCTTGCGGGTTTGCAAAGCGCGGTTTAACCGGCAGCTTCTTCCATTGGCGGGGTGTCATCCTGACCTTCCGTCATGGTTTTTTCTTCCTGCGTCAGCGCCTCAATATCTATCAGACCGGCATCGGAGCGAATTTTCTCCTCTATTTCAGCTGCCATATCAAGATTTTCCATCAGGAATTTGCGGGTGTTTTCCTTACCCTGCCCGATGCGCTGGTCGCCATAGCTATACCAGCTGCCCGATTTCTCAACGACACCGGCCTTGACGCCCAAATCAATCAACTCACCGGTTTTGGAAATGCCCTCACCGTAAAGAATATCAAACTCGACAACGCGGAAAGGCGGCGCCACCTTGTTTTTCACCACTTTCACGCGGGTCTGGTTGCCTATCACCTCATCGCGGTCTTTAATCGCGCCAATGCGGCGAATATCCAACCGGCAGGAAGAATAGAATTTCAGCGCATTGCCGCCGGTTGTGGTTTCGGGGCTGCCAAACATCACGCCGATTTTCATGCGAATCTGGTTGATAAACACGACCATTGTATTGGAGCGCGAGATTGAGGCGGTCAACTTACGCAGCGCCTGGCTCATGAGCCGCGCTTGCAACCCCGGCAGGCTGTCGCCCATATCACCCTCAAGCTCGGCGCGCGGCGTCAGCGCGGCAACCGAGTCAATGACCAGCACATCCACCGCACCGGAGCGCACCAGCGTATCGGCAATTTCCAGCGCCTGTTCACCATTATCGGGCTGCGAGATAAGCAAATCCTCAATTTGCACGCCGAGTTTTCGGGCATAGGCCGGGTCAAGCGCATGTTCGGCATCAATAAAGCCGCAAATCCCGCCATTTTTTTGCGCTTCGGCCACTGTATGCAGCGCCAAAGTGGTTTTGCCGGAGCTTTCCGGCCCGTAAATCTCAATAATCCGCCCGCGCGGCAGGCCGCCAATGCCAAGCGCAATATCCAGCCCCAGCGAACCGGTCGAAATCGCCTCAATTTCCACCACATTTTCCGGGTCGCCCAGCTTCATCACCGAGCCTTTGCCGTAATTTTTCTCGATTTGCGACAAAGCCGCCTCAAGCGCCTTTTTCTTGTCTTCGGACTTTTCCATCAGGGTCACCACATTTTCAGCCATCATTGCCTCCGTTATTTCATAGCCCCCAAAGGGGAGCAATGGCTGATTATGTTCCTATTTTGTTCATATTGTCCAGCAATTTTTTAAGGCACTGATTTTAAAAAGATTTTTGAAAATTACCCGGCCAGCAGGGCGACAGAATCGGGCAGAACCCTGTGGACAAAGCGGCGCGCCCCACCCGCGCGCGACAGAATCAGTCGCGACATTAATCGTCGCGCCATTAATCGTCGCGATAGACGCGCTCGCGCTTTTCGTGGCGTTCCTGCGCTTCAAGCCCCAAAGTGGCAATCGGGCGCGCATCGAGCCGTTTCAGGCTAATCGGCTCGCCGGTTTCCTCGCAATAGCCATAGGTTTTGTCTTCCAGCCTTTGCAGGGCGGCGTCAATTTTATTGATAAGTTTGCGGTGTCGGTCGCGGGTGCGTAATTCAAGGGTTTTTTCCGCTTCAGAGGCAGCGCGGTCGGCATCATCCGGATGCTGCACGCTTTCATTTTGAAGGCCGACCACAGTTTCGCGGGTGCCACGGATGATATCATCCTTCCAATCAGCCAGTTTGCGGCGAAAATACTCACGCTGCCGCGCATTCATAAACGGCTCATCATCGGATGGAACATAGTTTTTTGGAAGTCTTGTTGCCATATTGCTCTCTTCCCAGCCAATCCAACCGGCACAAGACCGGAAATATGACGGGTTGATACAAAATGCGGTCGGGAAAATCAAGCCATTAAAGCGGGCGCAATGTCACATGACGATAAGATGTCACATGACGATAAGATGTGCGAAGTGAGATAAGCCAGATGAGATGGCGCAAACAGAGAATTTCCGTTTTGCCCTTGCCGAGGGCATGACAAGACCTTAGGTTAACGCCCATGAAAGCCGTCAAGGCGATGGTGCTGCGCCTGTTCAGGCGGTCGCCATTCAGGAAGCACCCTTTTGGGGAGCCCTTTTAGGGAAGAAAGAGGAAAGCCGAACATATGTCGCAAAAATTTGAAGGAACCGAAAACTATATCGCCACGGAAGACCTGCGCGTGGCGGTCAATGCCGCTTTGACGCTGGAGCGTCCCTTGCTTATCAAGGGCGAACCCGGCACTGGTAAAACCGTGCTGGCCGAGGAAGTGGCGCAAGCGCTGGGCATGGAGCTTATCACTTGGCACATTAAATCGACCACCAAGGCGCAGCAGGGCTTGTATGAATATGACGCCATTACCCGCCTGCGCGACAGCCAGCTTGGCGATGAGCGCGTCAAGGATGTGAAAAACTACATTAATCGCGGCAAGCTGTGGGAAGCCTTTGACAAGGAAGAACGGGTTGTCCTGCTGATTGACGAGATTGACAAGGCCGATATCGAGTTCCCCAATGATTTGCTGCAGGAACTCGACCGCATGGAGTTTTTTGTCTATGAGACCGGCGAGACGATTAAAGCGGCCAAACGCCCGCTGGTTATCATCACTTCGAATAATGAAAAGGAATTGCCGGATGCGTTTTTGCGCCGCTGTTTCTTCCATTATATCTCCTTCCCCGATGCCGATACGATGAGCAAAATCGTGCAAGTGCATTATCCCGACATTAAGGAAAGGCTGGTGAAAAACGCCCTCAGCTCGTTTTACGAAGTGCGCGATGTGCCGGGGCTGAAGAAAAAACCCTCGACCAGCGAATTGCTGGACTGGCTGAAATTGCTGATGAATGAAGATATCGACCCGGAAACATTGCGCGAGCAGGATGCCGGCAAGCTGATACCGCCTCTGCATGGCGCGCTCATTAAAAATGAGCAGGATGTCCATTTGTTTGAACGCCTGGCCTTTCTTGCCCGCCGCGAGCGCAATTAGGGTTGTCGGGGGAGAGCTGAGCCATGTTCGTCAATTTTTTCCATGAGCTGAAAAGCGCCAATGTGCCGGTTTCCTTGCGCGAATATCTGTCGCTGCTGGAAGCGTTGGACAATGATGTGATTGGCGCGCAGGTCGAAGATTTTTATTATTTGTCGCGCGCCGCGCTGGTCAAGGATGAGCGCAATCTCGACAAATTCGACCAGGTTTTCGGCCATGTTTTCAAAGGGCTGGAAAATCTGACCGAAGGCGAAATGGCCGAAATCCCCGAAGAATGGCTGAAAACCCTGACCGAAAAATTCCTCACCGAAGAAGAAAAGGCCGAAATTGAGGCGCTGGGCGGCTGGGAAAAAATTATGGAAGAGCTGAAAAAGCGGCTTGAGGAGCAGGAAAAACGCCATGAAGGCGGCAATAAATGGATTGGCACGGGCGGCACGTCGCCCTTTGGCGCGGACGGCTATAATCCGGAAGGCGTGCGTATCGGCCAAGACAAGAACAAGAATTTCAAAGCGGTGAAAGTCTGGGACAAGCGCGATTTCAAAAATCTCGATGACAGTGTCGAGCTTGGCACACGCAACATTAAAGTGGC
>Ga0213866_10000595_pt1 | contig 28353 bp, 25 predicted proteins | sample PICome_11_FD_160079 | JGI IMG/M metagenome (GOLD analysis project Ga0213866, IMG submission 160079) | Coastal seawater microbial communities near Pivers Island, North Carolina, United States - PICO284 | ecosystem: Environmental > Aquatic > Marine > Coastal | place: USA: North Carolina... | reverse complement strand
ATGCACAATTACCGTCCGGCGAAACATCTATGTTATCTGCGCCGTTAAATGAAAACCAGTCGTGTTGTCCTCCATCCTCCTCCTCCGTCCCGGGTGTTAATTCAAATTTTTCTTTTTTTTTTTTTTTCCTCGTTTTGAAACAATTCAACACCCCCTCCCAGATATCCCTGTGGCTTGTCATCTTCGGACGGCTCCACTTCTTCACTGTCGTCTCCTTCGTCACTTACATTGTCATCTTCATCGCCATCGCCATCGGTCGTTGTAGACTCGTCTCTTTCGGACCGCACCGCATGTTCTTTGGGCCGCGCCGCTTGTGACTGCTCCGCTTGTTCTTTGGGCTGCTCCGCTTGTTCTTCGGTATGCTCCGCTTGTTCTTCGGTATGCTCCGCTTGTTCTTCGGTCTGCTCCGCTTGTGTCTGCTCATCATCTTCTTCGTCTTCGTTATTTGTTATTGCTATAGTAAAGTTGTCGTTTTTTAATGTTCCAACCATTTTTTCCAATTCAACTACGCCTTCCATAGATTGTACAAAATGAAGAAAATCCATTGTCTTATCAAAACCTTCCCGCATCTTAGTGTCATATTTTGGTTGTGCGTCTTTTTTGATATATATGGTTACACATAGGTAGCATTTATCAGATCCCATCTCAATCTGAGATTTTTTATCATTTATATCTAGTTGTTTTCTGAAAGAAGCATATTTATTAATTTTGGAATTTACTACTTTTTTCAATTTTGGATCTCCTTTTACAGTCTTGTTATATGTAGCACGTTTACTATCCAAATGAACAATTTTTAGAAATTTATCAGTCTCGTTTTGACTAAGTGCAAATCCCAAAATTTCATCCTTTTTATCATTTTCAGCATTTTTATCATTTTCATCATTTTCATCTTCATTTATTGAAAATGGAAAACTATCTCTAGGCTTAACAACATATGATGTATCATTATAATAAAATAATTCTTTGTCACTTTTTCTTTGAATAATAAAATTGCATACAATAAAATCTATATAATCTTTATTGGTAGAAATGAAATCATTTAAACTCATATCGCGAAATTCTTGTGGTTCAATTATTTTTTTTAAATAATCTTTTTCTATCTTTTTAATCATTTCTTGTAAGTTATCTCTAATGTATTTCCAGGTAACAGTATTTTTATCTGTTATCAAAATTATAATCTTTTTATAATACTCTCCTAATTTTTTAACAGTATTTGGTTCATCCAAAGCTCTTGCACCAAATTGAAATAAATCTACTTTTCCAGTTTCTAATTCAGGAACCTTATATGGTGCTTTGACGTCATATTGTAAGATTTTTCCTTTGTTTAGTTTTTTAATAAAGTAATGAACGAAAGTAACGATCCTTATTAATTTTTTGTTTTGTTCATCTATTGATAATGTTTTAGCGTTTTTTATTTTCTTTACCGCGTCAATTATATTTATATTTATATCGTCTATTATAGAATTAATTAGTTTTTTTGCTTTTGCATCTATTTCTGCTTGTGTTTCTGCTTCTTCTATACTCCTCACAAAACTAATCCCTCTATCATTCTTCAACGATGACACATGATCTTTATTTGTTAATATTTTTAGGGTTTCTTCACGACCTAATTTGCTTCTAAAGGTAACTATAATTCTTATTTTTTTACCACCACCCATTAAATTCCATGGTAAGCTGAGAAACAATGGTGTTCTTGGTATTAAGTACCTTAAATCTGTACCACTTGTTCTCTTATCTGAATTCGTTTTTGGTTCATCTTTGTTAATGACATCGATCATTACTATATTATCTTTATTTGTGTCTGGAATTATTTGTGAAATTTCATCTTTACTTTCATCGTCTATTTCATATTCTATCTTAACAACAACATTGAATTCTTTCAACTTATTAATTTCTTCTTCTTCTTCTTGTTTTTTCTTTTCAGCTAATTCGTTTTCTTCTTTTACGGTTTTATAGTCATCAACTTCTTTATCAAAAGATACACTTGATAAGATAGGCATTTTATCCTTCAATCTATCAGGCAATTTAGCAATATCTTCCTTTTCATAAATTTCAAATTTCACTATGACTGTGTGTGCGAGTCTACTTTGGTTGTACGTTCTCTCTTGTTGATAATAAGTGTTACTTAGTTTAATATTTTTCATTTTTTCATCTTTAAGAGCTTCTGGTAGTAGTGTTTTTGTAAAAGTTTTTGCTTTACCTTTCGGTATAATAAATGTTGCAGTAACCAAATAATACTCGTTAGCTTTTTTCTTTTCAGCTAATTCTTTTTGTTGGTTTACTTGTTCTTGAACATATGCTTTTTTTGCGGCTTTTTTTGCGGCTTCTTCTACGGGTTCTGCCGTTTCTGCTTCTACTGGGTTTTGTTTTGTTTTCACTTCATTCGATTCTTCAATATATTTTAGTACGTCGTTAACAAAATTTTCAGTCGGTTCAATTAAATATTTAATACTTTCTGGTGGGTCTTGAATTTTATTATTAAGTTCTTGTTTCTCTTCGTCCGTTAATGGTTCTTTGTTGTTTATTTTTTTATATAAATAACTATAAATAGGATTATAATATTCTATCCAATAATAATTCTTATGCTCTTCCTTTAACTTTTTTTTTCCTTCTTCATCCAAATTCTGCTTCTTGACATAGTTATTGATTTTTTCTGAAATTTTTTTACTATTTTCCTCAATTCTTGCTGTAAATTTATCATACAATTTTGGTTTGCCATATATTTTTTCTCCGAATCCCTTAATAAGGCGAGGGAACAACTGTTTTTTTCCAACTTTTTTTGCTTTTTTTGCTGCTTTTTTTGCTGCTTTTTCTGCTTTTTTTGCTGCTTTTTCTTGATCTTTTGCTGCTTTTTTTGCTGCTTTATATTTTTCTTCAGTATCGAGTATGTCTATCTCGGTTAGATCTCTGGCATCGTAAGTAATATTATTTACAGTAAAATTATATCCCTTTTTTTGTCGTACTTCGCCAATAATAATCTTTTTTTTATTATTAATAAACTTAATAATACTATCTTTATTTTTTATTTTGTTTATTTTGTTTATTTTTTTCGCAAATTCTATTGCAGATTCCTTGGTTGGATGTTTTGTAATTATATACCTTCCATTTGTCAATTTATCGTCTGTCATATTCCCACCTTCACCTTTACTGAAGGTGAGATTGACTCCAAGGCCGCCTTCGAGACCGGGGGCCTCATCAAAATTTTCTATCATAACTTTCGAGCGGTCATTACTGTTACTGCCTCTCTCCTTTTTAAGTACATGCACTTTACCATATTCGATTATTCCATGCTTATTGCTTTCACGACTAATTGTAACAGGATCATTATGTTTTAGTTGGCTCCATTTGTCAACTTTTGCAGGTTTAATATTATCAGACATATTATATAATAAGTATAAATTATATTTTTATTATATAACGTAATTTAAATGGCACCCAGAAAAACTACTTGTACAAATAGAACTGAGCTAAAAGATCTTATGGCATCCGAAAAATACATGATAGTAAAAATTTCCGCTACTTGGTGTGGTCCCTGTAAAAGAATTTCACCCTTCTTTAATCAACAATTAGAAACATTTAGTGATAGATTACTCCTCGTCGAAGTTGATGCAGACGAAGGTTCCAATATTTGTTCTTACCTAAGAGTCAAATCTGTTCCAACCTATATTAATGTTATCAACGGTGAAATGAAAGATGTCTGTACATCATCTAGCCAAGAAGAAGTAGCTAAATTTTTCCAAAAAACTATGAAAAAAATGTAATAAAATATAAATTATGTATATAATGGTTTGTCACACTTCGTGTATATTAGCTGGCGCATTTATTTTAGCAAGTATCGGTACTTGTTTCTTAGTAGACAAAAAAGAACTTGGTTCACCCTATTTAAAGATGTTATCCCCTGAAAAGAAAAAGAAATACCTAAACATTGTAAAAGAACGTCGTAATATTTATCTTCAAGGGTTCGGTATCGGATTCGTTGTCGCTTTATTAGCTTTGGTTGCTATGAATAACAGCAAACAATTGAAAATGACCAAATTATCAAACATCTGCACTGTTTTAGCAATCTCATTTACCATCAATTATTTCTACTACACACTTTATCCTAAAAGTGATTATATGGTAAGGTATTTAGATAGTAGAGATGAAAGAGAAGCGTGGTTAAAAATATATCGCTCTATGCAATTTTCTTATCATGCTAGCTTTGCCTTAGGTTTAGTGGGTATGTTATTCATAGGAAACGCATTTTGTTAATTTACTTAAAATAAAATCATAATTTTTTATAATGGACATAGATTTAGATATAAACAATTATGATTTGCCCGATTTATTAAATTTATTTCGTCTTGATATGGACTTCAGTTACGAAGACTTAAAAGATGCGAAATTGATAGCACTGAAAACACACCCGGACAAAAGTGGTTTGGATAGTAAATATTTCGTATTTTTTTCAAAGGCTTATAAGTACCTGGTGAAAATTTTCAAATATAGATTTCTACGAGAGAAACAACAAAAAGAACTGCATAAAAAGAACGTATATGTCCCTGACAAATTATCCAACAGCAAAAAGCATTATTTAAATAAGTTAAATGAAATGTCTGCCAGCGATTTCAATAACTGGTTTAATAAAACCTTTGAAAAGGTGAAGGTACACGACGATGAACTAGATGAAGGACACGGTACCTGGTTGAAATCAAATAATGATATGGTAGAAGAGAAAAATATTTCTTTATCCCAATTTGATGGTGAATTTGAACAGCAGAAAAAGAGAATTCAATCTATAGTAGTACATGAAGGTATAAAGGATACCATGGATAATGCCGATAGTGGTTATTCGCTATCTCGTGAAAAGGTAAAAAATTATTCATCTGGATTATTTAGTAAATTACAGTATGATGATGTTAAAAAAGCCCATCGTGAAAGCATCATACCTGTTACCAAAGCTGATTTCAATAATCATAAACAGTTTAATAATGTACAAGAATACAAAAATCATCGCACAAATACGATGGCGAGACCGATGAATTCTAGGGATGCAAATAACTATTTAGCAAATAAAACGCGAAAAACAAACCTAGAAGACACACATCGTATATATAATATGATTAAGCAAGATGAAGATATGGAACAAGCAAATAAACAATGGTGGGCATACGTACAGCAGTTGGAAAATAAATAATATTATATTAATTTATATGTTAAAGTATGCAGTAGGTTTATTATTATTAGTAACTATAGGAGTTTTATACTCAAAATACCAGGATAAACATAATAGTATGAATGATGCAAGAAAATACAAACTAGTACAGCAATTTTTATTAAAGAATGAACCCGGATTCAAAAGCAAACCTATCATTTGGATATTCAATGAAAGACATACAAACAAACCGTATGTAGAAACCTGTATAGAGTCTATTGTAAAGTATTGCGGAGATGATTTCAATATATGTTTGATCGATGAGAAAAGTTTTGTAAAATTACTTCCAAACTGGAATGTACAGGTTGAAAAATTAAGCAATCCAGTTAAAAAACATATATGTTTCTTGGGGTTAACCAAAATTTTGCATCACTATGGTGGAGTATTGATGCCTAATTCAGTAGTATTAAAGAAGCCATTTATGCCAGTTTACAGGTCATCACTAATCAATAAGAATATGTTTACTTGTGAAATGGTAAAACGTGTTCATGCAGATCACGCAACGGATTTCTTTCCTGGAGCTCAAATAATGGGTTGTATTCGCGATTCACCTGAAATGAATGAATTATCGGTTTATGTTGAAAAACTTATTTCGGAAGATTCAACAAGTGAAATGGATTTTCTAGGTCAGGTGCAAAGATGGATGAATGAAAATAAAGATGGTAAAGTATATGTATTGAGTGGTCGTGTAATGGGAACAATGGATAAATATTCAGATCCAGTACTAATCGATCATTTAATGGGTGCATCATTTATTGAGTTTAGTGATGATATGGTAGGTATTTATATACCTCAAAGCGAGCTTCATAAGCGAACCAAATATAACTGGTTTGTAGAATTATCACAAAAAGAAATATACAATGCGGATATAATTATAGCAAAGCATATGTTGGTAGCTGTATCTCAATAATATATAGGATAATCCATAATATATAATATCAATTTACAAATATTATATATTATAATAAAATAATCTACACTGCACATTGCACATTGCACATTGCACATTGCACATTGCACATTGCACATTGCACATTGCACATTACAAATCAAAATAGATTTTGTATGATAAATCGTATTTAGACTTGTTATAATTTATATGTGATAAAAATGGAAACTTAAAATATTTACAAACTTGTCTTATCACTACTACGGTATTTTTATAATTCATAGTGCGTTGAACATATTTTTTCTTTGATTGAAAATAGCAACTTTCCACATGTTTTAAGAAATGGTCTAGTGTCTTATTTAATTTTGATTTTTTGAAGGCACATTTGTCTAAGAAATAATAACTATCCATTTTTTCACAATTTTCATTTAAAAAATCATTTAATATATTTTGTGACAAATCATGTTTAAAAAGTTGATGAGACATATAATATTTAATAGAATAAAAATTTCTGTGATATTACTAAATTAAATAGTAAGTGTTTTATTTTCTTCATTTTCTTCATTTTCTCCTTTATTTTGATTTAATTTTAATAAATCATTTGTAAAAAATATTAATTCAATCTTATCTTCATGTATCGTGTGGAAAATAGATATGTATTTACAGATTATCTTTATTATTTTGTATTTTATATGTTCTGGCAATGATTTTGTTATCTTTATAAAGGAAAAATAACTATCGAAAATATCCATTACAGAATATCCTTTTTCATAGATATCATTGATTATTTTCGTTGCTGATTTTAAATCTTTATTTACATACCAGTTCTTCGTATATATTTCAAAATCATAAAAACTAATGTTAGTACATATATTCTTTACATCATTTAATGTTATTTTCCTATCCAATAAATTAAATTTTTCTAGATAATTGATCAATAAACGTATAGAATTATTGCAAATATTAACGATAAATTCAATTGCATCCGGTTCTATTTGTATCTTTTCATTCAGCATTATTGTTTTACATATCATTTTTAAACAATCTTTGGTTATAGGGTTAATTTTTATAATATTACACCTTGATTGAATACTATCAATAACCTTTTTATTATTTGTACAAGAGGCTATGAAGTTAACTTTGTGACTATATTTATCTATAAAATTCCTGAACACTTGTTGACTATGGTCATTTATGAGGTCTATATCATCCAATACTATAGTCTTTTTTTTATTTGCTATCATAGATGTTGTTTGGCAAAATGTTCTTACTTCAGTGCGATAATATTGAATTCCCTGCTCTTGGAGATTATTGATATATAATATATTACCACGTGGTATTTTTTCCATTTGATAATATTCGCGCATTGTTGCATTTACTAGAGATGTTTTCCCACACCCACTATTCCCCATTAAAATAATATTTAAACTATCCATATCTAAGAATGTATTTAATAACTCTATATAATCATTTTCAATTATAAAATCTTTGAACCATTTTGGTTGATATTTTTTTAAAAATGGTATTTGCATGATTATATATATAATTCGTTAAGCATTTAAGTTTATGTTATTATAATAATTTAATGACACATTATCAAACTTTAGGTGTTGACGAAAAAGCGAGTGATAGCGAAATTAAAAAAGCGTATAGGAAGTTGTCGATGAAGCATCATCCAGACAAAGGTGGCGACCCAGAACAATTTAAAAAAATAAATGAAGCCTATCAAACTTTGGGTGATGGAGAAAAGAAACAAAGATATGATATGGAACGTCAATCACCATTCGCTGGCGGTGGTATGCCTGGCGGTATGCCTTTTCAACAAGATGATATGTTTAAAATGTTTTTTGGTGGAGGTATTCCGGGAATGGGCAATCCTCATAATAATAATCCAAATATAAGAAGACAATTCACTGTGTTTCACAATGGCGTTCCTGTCAACATTAATCAAATGCGTAAACCACAACCGATAACAAAAACACTGGATTTAGACATTAAAGATGTTTATAATGGTGTAAATATACCTATTGAAATTGAACGATGGATTCAACAAGGAAATGTGAGAAATATAGAAAAAGAAAAGGTATATATTGAAATAGAACCTGGTACAGATAGCCATGAGATATTAGTCATTAAAGAGAAAGGTAACATACGTGATAATATGAAAGGAGATGTAAAATTACACATTAAGATTAAAAACAATACTGGATTTCAACGTAATGGTTTAGATTTGATATATGATAAGACTATATCTTTAAAAGAAGCTTTGATTGGATTCAATTTTAAGATCGACCATATAAATGGCAAATCATTTACAATAAATAATATGGGTGGAAATGTAATCAAGCCAGGCTATGCAAAAATAGCAAAGAATATGGGTATGAAACGCAAGGACAAAATAGGTAATTTAGTTATTAAATTTAACATCGTGTTTCCAGACACATTAACAGAAGAACAAAAGAATGAATTAGATAAGATTCTTTAATATTATTTAATTCATTTTATTAATATTCGTCACCGACATAACACATGTGATTATAGCAATATCTATTGCAAATATTGCAAATAGCTGGGTTTAAAGAAGACCTAATATATGGATTCAACATAAATGATTTACCTGGTCTATTAAATTTATTAGGCTTTTGAAAAACTATATTACATGATTTACATCTATCAGATGTAGCTAAATTCAAAATTTTTTTTCGTAAATCATCTACTTTAAATACTTTAGTTGCTGCATTTTCCATTTAATTTAAATTATATTTTAAATTTAAATTAAAAGATTATTAAATATTTAATCATACCGCACAAAACGGTACATCAATCAAATCATAGTTCACCGAATAATAGCCGGTATTTTCGCGATGTACCACATGATACAATCCCATATCCAAGACATCCTGTGCTATTGTGCCCGTGTATACTTTTGTTGGGTCCACATTATACTTGTAAGTGAATTCATAAACAGGTATATTTGTATTTGAGTATCCTATCAATTTAACATTGTCTTTCAATAATCTATCACTATATCTACGTCCTCTTCTTACTTTTCTTTTTCTTACTCGTGCCCTTCTTCTATTTCTTACTCCTCTCACTCTACCCTTTCTTCTATTACCAACTCGTCTACGTCCCATCTTTCTTCTTTTACGCCGCACTCTCCTTACCCTTCGCGGAGCTCTTCTTGGTCTTCTTCTCGCTCTTCCACGCCTTCCTCTAGGCCTACGTCTAAGGCCATTTCTTCGTCTGCGTCGCCTACGTCGTCCTAGGCCATCGGGTGGAGCCATTTCAGGAGAAGGGTAAATAAGCCGTATAGAACCTTCCATTTCATCCGATAGACCAGATATGTCTTTTATACCTGTTGTTACACCAAATGTTTCTTTTATCACCTGGTTGATTAATTTTTCACGTTCTATACCAAAGTCTAAAAGTTTTTGATAATCATTTTCATCCATCGGTGCACAAGCTGCTGATACATCCAGAAATCCCCAGCCAAATACAGCACTAATATCTGTTTGATTATATAAATCTGCGGTGGAATTAGGATTAGCCTTTAATATTAGACTATTGCTAGAATTGTCTTTGGGTGGGTCACATAAATGTCCTTTGTAATAACGTTTGAATATTTCATTTGGATTAGCGAAAGCAGTTGATATTCTACCGGATATGTCGGTGCCTATACCATTAACGGCTGTGCCTATACCACCAGCAGCGGTTTGAAAAAGACGATCCACACACTGAGCAGAGGTTAAATTGGGAAAACGTTCCATTATCATTGCTAGTGCACCTGATACCAATGGTGTAGCCATTGATGTACCCTGAACCTTTTTATAACCTGGTATTTGCTTAGTATCTTCATGATCTTCCATTCCTTTTTGATTGCTAGCTACTAAAACACCACCATCCGTAGTTGAACTACCGGCAATAGCGGAAATGGTCCACGGCCAGCAAAGTCCAGCTCTATTTGTATAATAAGTTTCTCTCACTATTCCATCATCGGTCACTTCCAATCCTACTACATTTATCCAGTGCTTTTTACATTCAGGGACATATAAAGGTGTTCCAGCTAATAAATTGGATTCACTGTCTGAATTATTTCCTGCTGCACAGACATTTACAATACCCAGTTGAGATTGAATAATGTAATTTTTATATATTTTATTATATTCGGCTTTATCACCACTGACCATTTGGTCGATAAACCAACCGCGATACTTGAAACCAGTAGAAAACGTCAAAAATCCCCAACTATTATTGCATATCTTTACATTATTATTAACAAGATTATGAGTAAAATAACTAGTGTTTTCATTATACATTATTTCTCGCCAGTCTATACCCGTGATAGGACGTGGCCAATTACCTTCATTATCCCAAGCACGGAATACATATAATTTAGAATCAAATGCTATACCCTGAATACCATCACTTGATATTAGTGTATTTGTATCGGTCGTATCTAAAAATTTTGTTGGTTGAGTTATATGATATCCTGATTTCTTATTACTATTTATTATTGACCCAACCGACGTACCGTGTGATGCTGCATTTCCAGGATAATAATTATCTACCGGTTCAACACTATAACCGGGTCTATCAATATGTAGATTTTCCCAGTAAGAATCTTTTACATCGCCACCACCATCACCACCTTTATAATGAAATACATATGTATCTGTTGTCCATCCAAGTCGTTGATCTGTTAAATATACACCGTGCTTTTCACCGAAATTATCAACCAAATAGTCGTAATAGGTACGGGGATTCTTTATTTGTAATTTGTAACTATTTTCAGGTGCAATATATTTAAATGGTTCTGGATAAACACCACCTTCATGAAACCCCGGTTCGATAATAAAACCATTGCGTTCTTTACTCATATCATAGGATAGACCTCCCCATAGAAGTGCCTTTTTTTCAGTTAAATGGGCGAGCTTATGACCATATCTATAACCGCTATCTTGGTAAGCACCGTATGCAGGATAATTTGAATTTGTATCATGGTCTACTGGTGGGAAATTGGAATTGTCGGATGATGTTAGATCATATAGTTGATTTGTAGAAGCATCACGCGGACCTCTGTTTATTTTATTATTAGTATCTAGTAATGTGGTCCACGTTGAATCACGGCCATAATTAGTAGCGTCATAGTTAAAAATAAAAGTTTCAAAAGTACCGGAACGATAAATGTACCAGGTGGGATATAAAATAGCTTCTGATGGTAGAGGTATTTCATTACTGATATCTTTTGTCAATAATGGTGAATTTAAATAAGAGGATGGATCTAACTGTTTTGGTGCGTTATCCGCATCAAAATCATTAATTGAATATACTGGCCATTGGTTTTTTAAATCATTGATATCTTCTATAATGAGATCCTCACCAGCTAGTGTTTTTACTGGGTGGGTGTTGTTAAAAAGGAAATATCGGTCGTTGATGATTTCAACTCTTTGGGATTCGCGCTCTGGAAAAATACCTTTGATACCACCGTACATCATAGCTACATTATTTTCAATGTAAGACATATCACCGTTGCAGAAATTGGTTTTGCAACTAAATCCACTTAGATCTTGTAATAAAGCTTGACGCGATTGTTTATATGCTTTATTGTAACTAATATCAGTGCCTCCACCTTTAATATTTGTATAATTGGAACTCGTGTCTAAGGTTCTACCATTATTATAGTATGTAAACGTAGCATTATCGAAATAAGATGCATATGGTGCAACACCTTTTGGATTTTCTACTATTTGTGTTGTATCCGGTGATTCATAAGGGTATTCGCTGGTAGTAATGGTGCCAATATTTAGCGATATATCACCAGTTTGCCAACCATCAGTTTTGTCATAGTTTAGCTGATATACTTCAGGTTTTTCAGCATCCAATTGAATATAACCTTTAATCATTTCTACAATCACTGTTGTTGTATTAATGCTAATGATATAACCACGTGCACCTGTATCGGGTTGATATAGTAATTTACCGGATGAAAGTAATGTGTTTTCTGATTGTAATATGAGTTTTTGTTTGACAACAGGAATAGAGACATTCATCCAGTATGAATATTCCGGGTGTACTTTATCATATTGGAAAATCCATGTTTGAGCACCATCTTCATCTGCGAAATTACCTTCATCTCTGACGATTTCTTTAGATGTTAACATCATAGCAAATGCTTCTGGTTCTTTAGGAATCCAATTGCCACCCACACTCCAAATTTCACCAGCGTGATCACTATTGAATACATCAAAAGGAACACCATTATCATCCATTGCCATTAAATCACCACCTAAGGCATCATTGGGGAACGTTCTTTTTTGTATTTCTTGGTGGTCATTGATATGCCCGTCATCAGTATTTGTGAAGTAAAAATAATGATTGATGAAGGACGAATCTTTTTTAGGAGACCAATGTGCCACGAAGAAATCAGTACTTTCAATCCAAGGTTGATAATTATTTGATATTTTATTTCCGGCCTCAGGAGCACCACCACCAGCATTACAAAACCCTAATGCTATACCGTCTTTGGATGGCATTATATTCCAAGAGCTATCACTAACATTAGTTTTAATCATACCATTTTCATCCAATATATTTTTAAAATCACGAATGCGTATGATAACATTGTCCATTGATATTACTTGTTGTGGGTCAAATGCGAGAGAGTTTTTCTCGCTATCTGATGCATTGGTTGTATTAAAGACAGGAACTTGAGAGGTTTTGTATAATTCGGATGTTGTTGCATCATTATAAATAGGATCACCTTTCCAAGCATTATTGCGTTTAGTGAAATAAATAGTGCCGAAATCAAGAGCTTGTGGGTTCATCCAATGCCAGGGTCCGTCACCGAAGTTTTCACCGTATCCAAGTAAACCATATGTACCTACAACCCATACACCATTGTTGTAATAGTTTATGAGTGGATTTAACTTATCACGCGTGGCTTCTGAAATTCCAGATATGTCTTTTGTACCAAATACGTCAATGGATCGTATGAATTGTTCTGCGTTCCTGTATTTTCCACCGACCCCTTTAGGATCTTGCAAGGCATTTCCCCAGGCACCATCTATACCCCAATGAAGTAATTGTTCCCATGATTCACCGTAATCACTACTTCTATATAAGGATTTACCAGCTCCAGTGCAAAAAACATATTTGCCGTTACCTTCTACAGGTGAACAGCGAATCTTTCCTTCATCAACTGATGTTGTACCGTAAAATCGTTTAAAGGTTAATACATTGCCGATATAGTTTTTCTTACCACCGTATTTATTGTTTTGTTTGCTTGTTTTATCATCACCTCCGTATTTATAATCACTTACTAAGTTAAAATTACTTGCAATATATGAACCTTGTTGAAATTGTCCACCTGGCTGAAATTCAAAAACATCCACAATAACCTGAAAATTATTTATAACTAGTACATCATCTTTTTGAATAACAATAGTATTATCGAAAACTTCAATATAAACTTTATCACTATTGTTGGTATCATATTTAACATAACCAACTTCAACACCATTTCTTGTGACTTTGTTTTCAAAACGAGTGAAAGACTTTTTTTCTAGTAAATTCACCAGGTAGCAAGGACGACGAAAAGGAGATATATCTTTAGCTACACCATGAACAGTTTTATTTTCAGGTACTAAAATTGCACTAATAGTACTTACATCAACCATATGTAAATAATCATCATCACCACCAACATATAACTTGGCAACAGAATTGTTTGTATTTTCATCTGGATAGGTCGGCCACATTGCAACGCTATTAAGATGGCTTTCATTATATGTAAATGATTTCTGAGGTGTATCACTTGAAAACCCACTTATATCGTGCCAATAGTAACCAACCGTATCACCTCCAACATACTCGAGAACACCATCATCCTTATCTTGCGCAACATTATCCTTAAAATCGATAGCACTTAAATCAATAATTTCTTCACCTGATACAGCAAAAAGATTAAAAATATTTGCACTAGGATCGTTTTCATCACCTGGAAACTTTACGACTTCATTAGTTTGTTTTACAAATAATATTTTTGAATTTGTTTCTACATCATATTCTAATTCCATTTCAAGAATTTTATCCTTGTTGGCCTGGTCAATAATAAATGTAGAAGGATTGATATTTGAAAAATAAAGTAATGGTTCTTTTATTTGATAAATTTTATGCGTTGCTTTGGATAATCCACCAGGCACTCCATTTTTTAACGTTATTTTAGTAATACTCATACTAGAAGAATTATAATGACTTAGCAAAAGAGTACCATTTGTACCACACGTAACAATATTACCAATAGAACTATTTGTATTAACATCATCATTGATATAAAAATTTTTCCTATCCGAAGAACTATTATAAGTTACAGATAAGTCTATTAGATTATTTTCAGAGTTAAGATGACATTCACTGAATTCACAAATATTAGGTGTACATCCACCAATCATCACAACTCTATTGTCTCCTATCGGTGCCATATTATGAAGGTATCTACCATCAGGATCACTTTCATGTACAGGCAAACGTAACCAACTATCTTTACCTGCTGAAGAATCATAAATCCAAGTACAGTTATCTTCTACACTAGGATAAAAGTCACCTTCTTCCAAGTTTATTCCGCCAAATAAAACAAATTGCTTCGCATCACTAATATCATTTTCAAATAAAGGTACCATTTTATGATAGGCTCTTGTGTCTGGGGGAACACGTGATTTTTCTTCTTTGTCAATAGAAGGTTCAATACTTGGATCTTTTTGTGTCCATTGATTTTTATTATGGTTAAATTCGAAAAATTGGTTCGTGAATGCGAGTGATTTGTTTAATATCATATGGGATAGTGAGTGACTACCACCAAACATATGAAATTTACCATTGACAAATACAGAGTCAGTACCTTCTGTTACCGAATCTGGTAAAATACTTTTATTAGCTAGGATTTTATTATCGTATCGTAACCATTTTGAGTTTTCTGGTGTAACTGAATCATATTCAAATCGCCAAAGGTTTTTGTTAAAGTGATTGTTTTCAAAATTCCTATAATTGTAATGACCGATATCTACTCCACCAAATAACATAATGTTTTTATCGTTTAAATTAGTCATCGTTGATGAATTAAACCAAGCTCCATCTTTATTAGTCCATGTGGTTGCTTCTAGTGCTTTTCTTTCAGTTTCAAAATTAAGTTTATATCCACCAGCATTTATATTTTTAAGACTACCAATATTTGTAATACTTTCATATGTAAATGGACTGTTATATGGTAATTTACCACCTTGTGATTGTATAGCTATATAAGGCCAGTCAATAGAATTATAAATGTTATGTATATCAAGGTGACGGTCAATAATACCATCATCGACGATACCTATATGAATATTTTTACCAGTTGGTTGTTTCTTTGCAAAATATGGGGTTTTTTTATTACCATTTTCAGGGAAATTATATGCAGGTAAAACATTACTGTAAAAAAGCTGTTTGTTTATTTTATATTGATCTGAAAGTACAAATAAGGAATGTATCATTTGATTGCTGTTTAGCTGTGCAATGCTAGTGAATTCATTATACCGAAGATAAATATTTGCTTCTATGATAATATCAGTGTACTTAATTTCATTTTCTTCCACGGGATTATGTGAAAAATCTAATACGACATCGTTTACGTAGTTTGTATAGGTATTAGATAAATAGGTTTTATTATTATTATGATCTTTGATGATGAGTGTCCAATAATGTATTTGTTCATCCCATTTCAAATATGGAATCATCTTAATTCTTAGTTTACCCAATACATTATTATAATAATCATAAGTGTGTTCGGTATGTGTAACAACTATATCGCCAGCATGAAATTTATCTGGGGGTGGTGAAGGACCTTTTCGTGCTGATATGCTTATTTTTCCACTATTTATAACAGGCCTACCAATGCCACCGGGTAATCCGGCATCATGCATTCTATTTAATTCAGGTTTGTTTTTTTCTAATGAAATTTTTTTTTTAGATAATAACCAATCAGACATTTATGTATATATGTTTATTACATAAAAATATATACTAATATATCCTAATATTTAGATACTATTGCTTAGATACCAAACTTATGAGCTAATTCTTTTGGATGGGATATCACTGCTCACTAAATAAATGGAATTTTCAGTGATGATGATATATTCAGTTTCAACTTTGTAGATTTTGGCAATGGGACTGGTGTATTCGTCTTCACTTTTTACCAAAAGTTTTTCTTCATTTTCACGGACACCAATTAATGCGGATTGATCACAAGATTGAGTCCAATAATCCATCATAATAGGTTTGTCTTCTACAACAGATAGTTTAGCACAATGTTGCAATGTGGTTGTGTGTGGAAGCCTATAATTGCTATCACCCGACGCTTCTGTTTGAGAACTTTCTGCCATATTATAATTAAAACATTTTTTTAATTCTTTAAATACTTAATTTGTTAAAACATTATAATTATGTTTAAAAGTATAGAATTTAATAGATATGTTTTGTATAATGAATATTTCTAAATCTTTGCATAATTTAGAATTTTATAACGATTCAATGGAAAATATTAATTCGGTTTTAATAGTCAAAACCTATTGTAAATTGCTTAGAGATTATATGATATTTATACATGATAATAAGGAAATAAAGTCACATTCGAATAATTGTTATTTGATATGTAAAGGTATAAATACGGTGAATCATATATTCCAACAAATATTTTTATATACTAAAAATATCGACGTCACCTCTTATTATGCTGAAAAATCATTTTATTATTATATTGAATTTATAGAACAAATGATGAATGGGTCAAATAGTTATCTCCAGTTAACATCAAAAGATGCTACATTATTTGTTTATAAAAAAATAATTTATGATATTAATCAACATATAAAGAAAAATGTCAGTTTTACAGATATGGAAAAAGAGCTTATTAATAGGGTTTTTAATACCAATCAAATTTATGTAAACTTATTAATATATTTTGTTAATTCGTCGATAGATTGGTTTAATGATTTTCAACTATATAGAAATATGTTGAAACGCATAACAAAGGTAATGGAAAAGGTATTATCAACCCAGTCATTTGAAAATAAATGTTTGGATAAAATAAATCATTTATGTGATATTATAAAAGTATTAACAAGTAAAAATATGGAATTAATTAAAGTAATAGGTGTAGTTAATGAATATATTAAGTCCATGGATGACAATACAATTTCAAAAAAAAAAATAAATGAAAAAATTTGTGACATTCACTTTGATGAGCATCTGTCGAATAAAACGAACAAATACTTTATCTAGTGGTTGTATAAATAATTATTCCGTTGTATAAATTGTTAATTTTTTTAATTTTTGTTTTTTTACTTTTATTTTTTTTACAAATGGAATATTGCTATTTACATTATCAAACTCATTTTCAAGAATATTTTTAATAAATAAATAAACTTTTGAAAGAATATCTTCATTGCAATTACCAACAATTAAAACACTACCAGTTCGAAATATCATAAAAGATATCTCTGTGCATTTTTTTGCATTATCACCATCGTTTTTTTTTCGCTTATAACAGGACTTTTCACAATCGCAAACGCCGTTTTGCTCAGTTTTATTATCATTATAATAAAATTTACATTGAATTCCCGGATAAGAACACGGATCATAACTAACATTTAAAAGATAATGAAATTTAAGTTTACTATACAATTTTGCTCTATCAATATTATACCTAGCACTGAAATTAGAATTGATTAGAATTGTTTGTGTTGAATTATCTTGTATTTGGATATCTTTTTCTAGATGTTTGCTCAATAAATCACATATAAATTTCAAAACCTTGTTTAATAGTTCATCATTTTGAATCCCGGGGATTTCTAATTTACCTGTATTAAATACCTTAACGTGTATTTCTTTGAATCTATTTTCAAAGTTTACCCTTACTATTAATACAAAACAATTATAAAATGCACCCTTTCTTTTAGAGCGATAGCACGTAAGGTCTTTGTGAGATAGACCTATGCTAATTTTTCGTATATCTTTGAATTTTACTTTTTTATTTGTATCATTATTTACTTGTTGGATAATGTCTACTTCCACATGATATTTATCCTGTGATTTTATATTTTCATTCATTACTATTACTTCTTCTGCTTTAAGGCAATTTATTTTCATTTGTTTTTTGATTACCCCTTCTTGATTATCATAGTAATGTAATATCGGGATATTCCAAAAGACTTTTTGTAAATCCACTACACTATTAAGATATGTGATTTTTGTTTTTGTTGATATATATAACTCGCTGCATTCTGGTTTGTCTATAGAAGTAGTATTGATATCAGTGTCTAATGATTGATAAGTATCCGTGCTCATAAAATGATCCCATTCATTATCAATATTTTGCATATTATATATTATTTAAATACTACTTTAAATATATTTTTTAATTCAATTAATATTATTTTCTTGTTAATAGATAAGATGATATCATCAAAATTTAGGAATAATAAAAAAAACAAAGACCAAGACAAAGAAGAAATAGAAAAAATATTCGAAGAATATAAAATTCAGTTAAGTAATTTTAATCCAAATAATCGTTCTCCAAATATCTTCATGAATAAATTAAGACGTAGGATGGACTCATATTATAAATTAATAATATCAAACAAAGGAAATAAGTAACTATTATATGGATGAACGGATTTCTTCTATTAAAAAAGATAATAATATGTCTGAAGATATATTAACATTGTGTATTACATATTCGCATTTATCGATTAAATTGTTTTTGTGAACATCAAATTCGCTTAGTATAAATGAAACAATTTCTTTGATTATGGTTTTGATTTCGGTATTGTATTCAAGAGATACTTCATTGATAAACTCTATAACTTCAGTGACTTTTTTTTTGGATATGATATGGTTGTTTACTATGTTTGATATAGTATGTTTTTTAAGTATATTTATGTCATCTATATTTTGATGATTGGATTGCAAATAGTTTATCATGCTTCTAATATCAGATTTAAACCAATTTAACAAATTATTCAGGTTTTCATCACTCCACTGTATATTTTCTTTTTCAATAATATTTTTTAAAAAGAATATAATATCTTGTTTCGGTAATTGACAAAATCTTAACCTTACAAATTCGTTTTTCAATGATGGTTCTATTCTACTAATATAGTTACATATCAAGCAAAATCTTATATTATTATTGTGTGTTTGTATAAGATATTTAAGAGCTTGTTGGGCATTTTTCGTCATATAATCAACTTCGTCCAAAATAACAAATTTGCATTTTTCTCCATAGAATGTTTTTGTTTTAACGAACGTTTTTATTTGATTTCTTATGATATCTATCCCTCTATCATCTGACGCATTTAAATGAATGGTGTATCCTTTTTTATGAGTGTAGTTATTGATTTCTTGATATTTATTTATAAGATTGATTATTGTAGTTGTCTTACCTGTACCAGGTGGTCCATATAAAAGAAGATTAGGAAATGTATTTTTTTTTATAATATTTGTTAGTAATTTTCTATTGGTTGAGTCTAATACAATATTATCAAAATTATTTGGTCTATATTTTTCTACCCACGGTATATCTATATTTGTTGTCATTAAGCTATCATATAAAACAATCTATATATTAAAATAGATATAATAGATATTAATTGAAACAAATAATATAAAAATAACGGATATTATTTGTATAATGAACGAATCAACGGGTTATCTTAAAATAATATTGGGATCTATGTTTGCTGGCAAGACGTCGGAATTGGTATCAACATATAAAAAATACACAGCAAAGAATACAAAGCCATTGGTGATTAATCATTCTCATGATACAAGATACAGTAATAATAAGATGGTTACACATGATGGTGTATCTATTGATGCTGTATTTTCAGAAAATTTAAAAGTATTTACAGATGATGAGTATACAGATAAATATGATGTGTATTTGATTAACGAAGGACAATTTTTTGGTGACCTGGTAGAATCAGTTGATATACTATTAAATAAAAAAAAGAAGAAAGTATATGTATGCGGTCTTGATGGTGATTTTGAGAGGAAGAAATTTGGAACAATATTGGATATAATTCCCTGGTGTGATGATATAGTAAAGCTAAAAGCAAGGTGTAATCATTGTGAAAGAAAAGGTATATTTACAATGCGATTGATGAATAAAACAGATAATAAAGATCAAATATTGGTAGGAGAAACAAATTTATATCATTCTACTTGTCGGCGATGTTATGAAAAAAAGTATTTAAATATTTAAAAAAAAGTATTTAAATCAACATTAGTTATAATACTTATTATTATGCCCCCCAAAGAAGAAAAGCCCAAAAAAAAACGCGGCAGGAAGCCGAAGCCGAAGCCGAAAACAAACAATGGTGTAAAACCAACACCAAAAAAACGTGGTAGAAAACCAAAAGGAGGTAAAATTGTTACTAAAATAGACATAGATAATAAAAATAAGAAAAAAACCATACCAAATGTTATTTTACATTTAAAATGTTCAACAAAAGATATCATTCAAGATAGTATTTCTAAGATAGAGTATAACCCCACATTAGAAAATATCGAAGCGTATAATAAAGAAGATAATTTAAAAGTCAATGAATTAGATGATATATCTTCACAAAATAATACGAATATTTTTGACAACAAATCATTTTTGTCCTTAAATAATAATACCATGGAAAATACTATCATAACTGAAAAAAAAACGATATCCAAAACATCAAAAAAAAAAAATAATATCAATATTAAAAATATATGGAATAAATTAAGAAAATTAAAAACGAATTTACACAATAATAACATTAATGATAAACAATGTGGATGTTTTTGGTGCACATGTAAATTTGATAATCCCGCAATTCATATACCAAAAAATTATAAAAATGACAAATATAATGTATATGGTTGTTTTTGCAGCCCAGAATGTGCTTGTGCATATTTGAAAGAAGAACAAATAGACTCATCTACTATGTGGGAAAGATACGCATTGCTGAATAATTTATATGGTAAAATATACAATTATACAAAAAATATAAAACCAGCTCCAAATCCATATTACACCTTGGATAAATTTTATGGCAATTTATCCATCCAAGAATATAGAAAATTATTAACCAATGATAGATTGTTATTGATTGTACAAAAACCAATATCAAAAATATCACCAGATATGTATGAGGAAAATAACGAAATGCCGGTTATTTATTCTAATTTATTAGAAGAAAAATCAAAAATAAAAGAACCAGCAAAAAAGAAATATCGTTTAAAAAGTAATATTAAAAAGAAAACAAAAACGAATAGTATTCAAAAAAATTTTAATCTCGTTTAATCATATCAGTTACAGAGTTATTGTTTTTCAGGAATAATAGATGCTTGTTCATTTTTTTTTATAGTACTGTTTTCTCCAGAAACAATACTATTTTCACTAGCATCAACAATACCAGATACTTGAGCTACTTTTAGTGCCTTTTTTTCTGCTTGTAATTTTTGGTAATACATCATTCTTTCATTGTATCGTTTTCTTTTTGCGTATTGATTATTCACATCATCCATAAATGTTCTAATTTCACTCATTATTTTTTGATTTGTCGATTTATTTTCTTCCTTTTTCCTTTCCTTTTTGTCTTGTACGATATATTCTTTTATAACAGCTAAATAATTATTATTATTCGCTTCTAATTTTTCCTCAATTGTTTCTTTATCATAGTTTGTTTGGCGCATTACTAAATTAATAATTTCTGTTTTTCTGTCTTCCATATAACATAAATAAATATATTAGGAAATTGTATTAAACGATTTTTAATAATGAATATTTAATATGGAAAATTTGGTTGAAAAAACGAGTAGTAGTCTTGTAGATAATTTACGTCCTTTTTTGGAAAGTTATATCAAAAATCACATGAAAACAATTGTAAAAAATCAAGAGACCGAGAAAGAAAATTATGAATATATGTTGAATCTTCCTATAGTTATGGATTTAAATAAAAAAATAGTAATGTTACAACAAGAACTAAATGTAAAAGATATCGAAATTAAATCATTAAAACAAGCATTAAATGATGCTAAAAATAGAATAGATCTAGTAATTAAAGAAAAAAATGTCATCAATAATGAAACATTGGAACAAAAACAAGAAAGTATTGAACAAGAATTGAAAATGAAATTAATGTCTACAAGTTTATATAATAATGATTATATGAAATTAAATAGGGATGATGAAGATGATAGTACAGATGAAGACAAATATACGACAAATGATGATGCATTATCTGTAAATCTTTATAATAATTCAAAGATTGATAGCGACGATGAACCTGATAATACTGATTCCTCTTCAGATGAAGATGATTGTGTGTACAATAGTTTGAAGGATACTATGAGTGGTGAAATAAAATGTGTAAAGGTAGACGAACAAGCGGAGCAGACACATGCAGAGCAGACACATGCAGAGCAGACACATGCAGAGCAGACACATGCAGAGCAGTCCGAAGAAGATGAAGAGGAAGAGGAACAGTCTGAAGTGGAAGAGGAACAGTCCGAAGAGGAAGAGGAACAAGTGGAGCAGTCCGAAGAGGAAGAAGAATTATATGATATAGTTATCGATGGCAAAACATATTGTACTGACAATGATTTGGAAGGAAATGTATGGGAACTAATTGAAACAGACGAAGGTGATGAGGTCGGTGATTTACTAGGAAAACATAAAAATGGCAAATGGGTCAATCACTCAAATTAATAATTTATACAAAAATATATTATTTTAATATAATATATGTTTGCAAATTTGTGTCCCCCAGCATTACTATACTTAATTTTTTCAATTACGCAAATTGTTGTAGATACAATGAAAGGTATGTACAATACCGCATTTTTTAAGTTAATTATTTCCTTGTTATTTATTTTATTGTTAAATAGCTTGTGTCAAAATGGTTTAGGAATTGTTTCATGGATAATTGTGTTTATACCATTTATGATGATGACCGTTATCGTAAGTGTTTTACTTGTTATATTCGGTCTTGACCCCGCATCTGGTAAGTTAAATATATATCACAAAAACAAGAAAATATTTGATTCAAGACAAGAATTGATGCAACAGAATATTCAAAATAACACTGGAGAAGTAGTAGGTACTGCAACCGATTTAAATGCTAAAAAAGAAAAAGGTTCATTTACACCCACAACATCCGACCAAGATAGAGAACTTCTTTATAAAAGAGAAGAAGCTGTTTTAAGACAACGACGTTTCAAGTTTTTAAAAGATAACATGCGAACCAAAATTAGAACTGTATCAAGAAAAATAGAAACCCTTGATGGAGATACAACCGAAGCTTCTACCAAATTCATTAATAATGCTAATAAATGTTTGGACAAGGGAATTGCAGTTGAAATGAAAGCATGTTTTTATACCGCGGTGAATAATGTACTACTTGATTTAACTCCTGCCCAGGGTGTTGCATTTAAAGCAAGTGTAAAAGATGTTATTGTTGATGACGATGATGTAAGTGTTTTTAAAACTGAAAAACATAACCTAGAACAATCATTTAGTGAAGATTATCATTATCACATCATGTCTGAATCAATAGCATCAACGGATTACAGCAATAATGATGTGATATCAGCCATTCAAGAAGCTTGGAATACTGGTGTAAAAGAATGCAAAAAGCTTGTTGGTATTGGCAATAAACAAACCTGCGAAACACTAACATTGTGCAATTCTTTAAAAACGAAATATGCAGGCACCGATCAAGTAGAACACTCGATGCCTTCATCATTTCATACTAAAATAGCATCAAAATTTAAATGTTATGCAGATAAAATAGAAGCAGAAAATGATCTTGGGGCATATCAAAGAGGCGTAGCGGGTGACATCGGAATTCAGAAAGATCGTTACAAATATCTAAGTGATTTTACTTGCAATAATTAATATTTTTATTGTTAATAATATTTAAAATAATATTTACAATATAATATATATGTTTTACGATTTTATTTATAATTTTGCAATGGTATCATCAGTTAGTGTTTTAACTTATGTAGTAGCATCAATATATTATCCAAAAGAAACAAAGGAACTTATATCAATCGCCGTATGGAAGACAACAAATGGTATAATGTATGCAAAAAGAAAAACAGAAAAAACAATCGAAATGGTAAACAATTATTTAGAACAAATGAAAGAAACAAAAACAATCATTGATGACAATGGAAAAGAAAAGAAAATTGAAGTAAATAAAATATATACATTTCATGAAATTGATACAATGAGTAAGCTTAAAAAAATTAGTTTAAATTTTAAAGAATGCATGGAATTTAAATTTAACAATCATTCGATATATTATGTTCAGTTACACAAGGCACGAAACGAAAAAAACGTGTACAAAAATATAATTTTAAGTGAATTTAATAAGATTAATACCGAATGTAAAATGTTGGAATATATACAACGATCGCAAATAATTGAAAAACCATTTATTCATGTTACACTTAACGTAAAAGACGAAAAAAAAGATATACACGAATATTTAGATAAATATTATGTTGATGGTAATGAAATTTTAACATTTAAATTTTTAAAATGGTATTTAAAACATTATTATAATACCCAACTAACAGAACCTTACACCATAGATATTTTAGATGATAAAATACAGATGATTAAATTACAACAAAACCAAGGGATTTATATTAAAAATAATACTTATGAAATTTATGAAGTTAAACAAAATAATGGTACAGAAATTTTAGACACAGTATAATAATAAATATTTAATGATAACCATATAAAAATAATTGAATTAATAAAAATATAACCAAATGGATACTAAAACAGTAATGAGTGATATTCCAAGTACAAAAACATATTTATTGTCTGATACGTGGGTTCTATGGGCCCATCTACCACATGTGACCGATTGGTCTTTAACAAGTTATATTAAAATTATGGAAATCAAAGAATTAAATGATATTCTATCGCTGTATAAAAGTATTCCTGATAAAATGATAAAAAATTGTATGTTATTCTTAATGCGTAAAGATATCAACCCAACTTGGGAAGATCCAGCAAACTGTAAAGGCGGGTGCTTTTCCTATAAAGTAAGTAAAACAATTGCCGATGTATGGCGCCAATTATCTTATAGTATTGTTGGAGAATCTACTAGTGATGATAGTATGTTGGTAAAAGATATTACAGGTATAACAATATCACCAAAAAAATCATTTTGCATTATAAAAATTTGGATGAGAAGTACACAATTCCAGAGCGCAAGTGATATTAATAATATTCCAGGATTAAACTCTTATGGATGTATATTTAAAAAACATAAACCTGATTACAGGTAATACCATAAACCTGATTACAGGTAATACCATAAACCTGATTACAGGTAATACCATAAACCTGATTACAGGTAGATAGATAGGTAATATTACGCATAAACATATAATATATGATAAACTTTAATTTATTATATATTACTAATCTGACGGTAAAGGTGCCAAACAAAGTTTGATTTCACCCAATGACGCAACATCATATTTAACTATCAAAGGTATATCATTTTCAAGATATATTTCAATTGTCTGGCACAAACCAGTACACTTAATAAAATATCCCAAGTTTTTTAATGAAAATTCCCCCTGTACAACCTTTGTATCATCTTGTTTATGAATATATGACATTGAACCATCTCCTTCAGAACGACGAAGCTCACACGTCGCAAACGGACCATTGCATTTAAATATTAATTCATTTCCTACTGATTTTATTTCTAATCTACCAGAAATATTCGATAAATCACGGATTATTTTTTGAAAATCACTTGATGGCAAATTCAATACACTCGAATACGATATATTTGGCAAACCCAATTCCTCATCTTCCGGCTCTATCAATTTCAATTTTTGATTTTTACATTGCTTTATATCACCATTTTCAAATTTTAAACCTAAGTAATCCACTACTCCTTCACTGTATTCCGACTCTTCAATATACATCGTCAATGTATCATCATTATCTATCGTATTTATCAACTTAAATAAATGCAACATATTCACACCTATCACTATTTTCGGATATTTACAGTGGTAAAATTCAAATTTATCCGCATCCAAAAATAAATGTGCTAATATAGTATGTGATTTATCCATGTTTATAATTCTAATACCATCTGGTTGAAATGTTATATTTGTTTCCAATAAGATATCTTTTAATGCCGTCATTAATGTTCTCATTGGTATTATTTGTACTGTCTTTAGTTTGAGAGCATAATTAGCAATATCTTCATCTACAATCGAACTCATATATTATTCTTTGTAAATGCTTCTTTAAATTATTTATTAAAATACTTAAAAACAATTAGTCTTCATTAAATAAAATGGATAATAAATTAGGGAAACTAGACATTATCACAAATATTTTCAGGGATACTGTCAAAAATAATTTTGATTCCGAACAGATCAAAAATATTAATATCACCCAGGTAAAACCATTTATAGAAGAACTCATAATTAATAATTTGAAATATTATCTAGATGCAACCAGCGTTTATGTTTCTAGTATACAAAAGAAAATTGAAAATTATATTATGGAATTTTTAAATGATGACCAGGTACAATATTATTATATTAAAAAAATAAAACTTTTTGTAAAATATGATAATGATAACTACAAAATCATCGATGAAGATGTTATTTGGATGCACGTATTTAATACCATTAATGAAAATAGTGATTTGATAAAATACAAACACAATATCAAAGATGATATCATTTTGCAAATAAAAACAAGAACCATTGATAATTCCATACCAGATACAAAAACCATACAAAATGTATTGTCCAATTTATTTAATATCATTTGCGTGAATAAAGATGAAGCCAAATATTTTTTAACCATCATCGGTGATTTCATTTTAAAGAAAAACAAAGATTTGAATTATTTTGTAAATGCAAATGCAAAAGAATTCATAAATATTATTGCGGATATCTGTCAGAACTATTTCAACACATCCAAATTATCAAATAAAATAAAATTCAAATATTATTATCATGATTTTGAAACCGCAAGGTTGGTCCGTTTTACCGATCACATAAGCAATAAAGCATTATGGTATAATTATGTAAAGAATAATATTATTAACATAATTGCCGTTGCATGTCATTATTCTATACGGTACAAATGTGCTGAGAAATACTTAGCGGAATGTGAAAATGATTCACTAATCAAATATTCCTTGTATTTGAAAAATACAACACAAGAAACCATCGTGGAAGATTTTTTAAAGGAATATACTACCAAAGATAAAAAATTAAGTATAAAGTTCAATGATATGTCTTACTTGTGGAAAATGTACATTAAAAATAAAAAAATACCAAATGTTTTGTTTCAACATCAATTCAAAACATTGTTATCTACTATGTTAGATACAAATGACAGCAAAACAGAATTTTTACATTTAACTAGTGAGCATTTAATTTATGTTAAGAATTTTAATGAATTTTGGAATACGATGGTTGATGAAGCTCCCAATGATGAAGTTGAAATGGGAGAAATGTATAAATTATGTAATATTTGGTTAAAATACAATGATTTATCGGACAGTACCAATAACGAACGTAAGTTACGTCATTTAATAGAACACTTTTTTCCACATATTGAAATAATAGATAAAAAATATATTTTGAATGTGAAAGTGAAATCATGGAATAAAAAACAGTCTATAATAGATCATTTAAATATTATAGACAAAAATTATTTTCTTGCAAATGATACAATTACTATATTTCAATTGTATAAATTATATATTCAGTATAATGATAAATTAAACTATGTGGTAAGTAAAAAATACTTTAACACGTTTATTTTAGAGTATATACCGGATGATTATTTGGATGGTAATAATATTTCAACCAAGTTTTGGACGAAATAATTTATTTGCGGCGGCGTCTACGCTTGCTCTTTTTACCTCTTCTGCGTTTGCTTTTTTTGCTCTTCCTAGCCTTTTTACTACTTCTACGCTTGCTCTTTCTACCACCACGCTTTCCTCTTCCTCGGCTCTTTTTGCGCCTTTTCCCTCCATGCGCAGCGGCAACGTTCGCTGGGACAGGCGCACCGGCATCCTCGGCAGGCGTGCGGTCCATGGCATCGTTCACTGGTGAGAGGACAGGCGCACCGGCATCCTCGGCAGGCGCAGCTCCGCTTTCCCCGGACATACAATTTGTAATTTCATCA
>Ga0213866_10000594_pt1 | contig 28358 bp, 20 predicted proteins | sample PICome_11_FD_160079 | JGI IMG/M metagenome (GOLD analysis project Ga0213866, IMG submission 160079) | Coastal seawater microbial communities near Pivers Island, North Carolina, United States - PICO284 | ecosystem: Environmental > Aquatic > Marine > Coastal | place: USA: North Carolina... | reverse complement strand
CATAACAGCCAAGATCGGAGTAGCCCATGTCGTCGACCAAGATGTAAATAATGTTAGGTCCGTCACTGACGGGTGGAGCCTTGACAGGCAGGACATCCGTCGGGCTAAGCCCGAATCGGATTTCGTCAAAGATCGCGGTTTGAGAATCACCAATTGAGATCTGGTTCAGGTTGGTTTGGTCCAGGTCGATTTCAATGGTGGCAAAGGGTGCCCCAGGAGGAGTCTCCGGATTGTCGAGGAGGTATAATCTCAGGATGTCATTCGTGCCATTGGCATTCCAGTCCACTCGGCCCAAGAGCAAATTGGTGCCATTGCCAATACTTGTGGGATTTTGCTGGATCCGCACCCCCCCGTTGTATGCGACTGCCTGGATCCGCATGTTGCCGAAGCTATTCCCACCTCCCGTGCCTGCGAAGCCAACTCCAATCGCATTCCCCGTGCCTTGAATTGGAGCTGCGGCATTTCCGGACCCACCGGTCAGAGGGGCGTCGCCAAAGATCAAGGTGCCGTAGGAATTGGCAGCAAAGCCCGCACTTCCTGGAACTGGACCGGTCGCGGTCATGAGTGCGCTGAACCAAAGCGTTGTGTGATCGGTGGTCAGGGCAGTCTGTGCGGAACTGGAGATGCGGCGACTGATCGCGCCGTTGCCGATTCGAGTGGGTCTTTGAAGCGCACCGCCCGTCACTTCCAGATCTCCAAACCGTTGCCCCCCGGTGGTGACGTGATGGTTTGCTCCTCCACTCGTGGACCATGCTCCGTCCCAACCATCTGTTGAGATCCCCTGGCCGGAGACCTCGGCGCCCGGCGGGTAATCGAAGCCTTCATAAATGATGGTCTGTGCAGAGACGGGACCGTCTGTGAGGGCAAAAGTGAGGATGGTCTGCCAGAGGGCGGAATTGATTTTCATGGAACCGGGATCGTTTTGATGGTGGGGTGTTGACAAAAAAAAGCGACCTCGCTTTGGAGCGAGGCCGCTGGGGATGGCTTTTGACCATCCGAAAGGTTTTTTCTACCTTTTAATCGGGAAATCCTGTTGGGAATACATCTGGCCGGCGGAGCGGTCGGAGGTTGCCTTTCGGATTCTGGAGACGGTGGGCTTGGTGACTTGGGGCGCGCGGTTGGTCCAGTTGGCCCGGATGAAGGTAGAGATATCTGCAATATCTCCATCCTTGATCGTTGGGTTCACTCCGAGCCCGGGCATAAAGGCCTGCGGGGTAAACTTCTTACCATTGACCATGATGGGGCCGGTCAGTCCGTGAAGGAGGATTTTAACAAGACGCTCCTCGCTTCCGGTGACCCAGTCGGACCCGTCGAGCTGTGGTCCGAGGTTTTCGAGTCCGCCACCGTCCTGTCCGTGGCAACCAATGCAAGCGGCGGTGGTGCTGTAAAGTTTCTCGCCACGTCTGAATGAGGCGAGGTGCTTGCTTTCGAGGAGGGTGCTGGGGTCGATCTGCTTCTGAGGGCCACGCTTGGATTCGTCGAGCCACTTGTCGAAGCCCTTTTCGCTAAAGCGACCTTTGTTCACCTTGTCGAAGAGAACGGCGGTTCGGCCAAGTCCGGAGATGGCGGCCTCACGAACGAGTGAGACCTTGTGGTGCTTTTCAAGAAGTGCAACCAGAGCCTCGTGTGCAACAGGGCTGGGGGTTGCCGCAAGAACCCGGGCTTTGTAGGGAGCTGTCATTGCGGTGGCCTTTGCCTCTGCCGCCGATGATGCCAGCTTGATCAATTCGTTGTCGGGCAATGAGAGCGCTGCGTAGAGAGCACTTGAAACAAGCTCCTCGTTTTTGGAAGCGAGTGCCCCGACAAGGTGCCCGGCCTTCAAAGCGCCGAGGCCTTCCAGCGTCCAGATCAAATGAATATGGGTCAGATCCTTCGCTGCGCCGGGGGCGAGGGCTGCGATGATGGGCTTGGGATCGGCCCTGCGATCGATAAGTTCCTTTTGAGCAAGGTCGCGAACGGCTCCGATGGGGCTGTCCAAATTCTTGATGAGTTGCGTCTCAGAGGCTTTTGAGAGATCCGGAACCGTTGCGAGAGGCTTGTTGGCTGAGCGGATCCGATAGATCCGGCCGTGTCCGTAGCCTGGTCCTTCCAGTCCCCGGCTCAAGGTCTGCTCGCGCAGATAGGTGGTCATGTAGGTCTTGTGCTGAATGATGCCGTGATACATGTCCAAAAGGTAAAGCGACCCATCCGGTGCGTTGTAGATGTTTACCGGACGGAAGCGCTCGTCGGTCGACGTCAGGAAATCGCGCTTTTGGAGTGGGTGGGACCCTTTGAGATTTCCGTCCTTGGCTTCGATGCCAATCATTTTGACGAGTTGGGCAGCCGACTCGCAGACGAAGGCGTTGCCGTTGACCGATTCAGGGAAGTTATTGCCACGGTAAATGACCGGGCCGCAAGCGCCGGTCGCGTTGGTGAGTTTGAAGGTCTTTGGGTCGATGGTGTTTGATCCGTAGCCGTTGTGCGAGGAGATGTAGGCGCGGTTCAGGCCGGGAGTGACGCGACCCGGGAAGACCGCATTGGATCCAACCCGCTCGGTGGTCTTGGCCTTGATCTTGACCGACTTGTTTCCATCAAGAAGGTTGGGAAGAACCCGATCCCCGATGAGGAGGGTGCTATTTGAGTTGTGGAAAAGGCGCCCGAAGTTGTCGCGGGTGATGCCCCACTGTCCTCGGAAAGCGGTGGACTCCTTGAGAACTTTGTTTTCGCCTGGGATAAATTTGTAGCGGGCGTTTGATTTGGCGTTATAGAGCCAGTTATCAATGCCGGACATGAGCCCGTTGGTTTTGTGTTCGACGTTGCCGCCGGGAGCGAACTTGTTATCAAGAACCACGGCTGCACCCTTGGGTTTGTCTCCGTCAAGCGCCACGAAATAGAGGTTGTTTTGATCCCCGTAAATCACCCCGCCGGGAACGAGGGAAATGGCACGGGGGAGAACGATATTGTCGAGGAAAGTGGTCCGCTTGTCGGCCTTACCGTCGCCGTTGGTATCTTCCAAAATGGCAATCCGACCGGTGGGTTTGTCCTCGAGCTTGCCGTCAATGTCGGGCATGTAGCCGCGCATTTCGCAAACCCACATCCGACCGGAGGGATCGAAGGTCAAGGCGACCGGCTTGTCGACAAGAGGCTCTGCAGCAACAGGCTCGATCACGAATCCCTTCTCGATGGTGAAAGTTTTGAGTGCTTCGTCGACACTCAGCACGGGAGCGGCGGGGATCAATTCCTCGGGGACAACTTTGCCCATTTTATCGTGTCCCTTCCGATCGCCGTTCTGGGCGATGGCAGAGGAAAGACCAAGCAGGCCAGCTGAGATTCCAATTACGAAGTTCTTCATACCTCGACAGATACTCGCTGTAGCGGCGATTACTAACGAAAAAATGACGAAAAACCGTGGCTTTGGAGATCGACCCAGGCTCCGGATTGCCCGATAATCAGGAATGAAATTGTTAGTTTTGTGCTTGTTGGGCGCCTCGCTCGCTACCGGTCAGTCCCTCTTCGATGGCAAAACCTTAAAGGGGTGGTCGGTTCAGGACAAAGAGGCATGGATGTGGAAAGTCAAAGATGGGGCTATTGTTGGAGGCTCGCTCAGAAAAAAGGTTCCTCATAACACCTTCATTACAACCGAAAAGCGTTACAAGGACTTCGAGCTCACCCTGCAGGTTAAGGTTGAGGGGGAAAAGCCCAATGCCGGTATTCAGATCCGAAGCGAGCGGATCAAGGATCACCACGAGATGATTGGCTACCAGGCCGATGTGGGGCCGGGTTGGTGGGGGAAGCTTTACGATGAGTCACGACGTCGCAAGGTGATGGGAAATTGGGTTTCTAAAAAAGCCGCAAAAGCAGCCAGAGAGGGTTGGAACGATTACAAAATCCGGTGCGAAGGAAAGAGGGTCCGGCTTTGGGTCAATGACATCCTGACCTGCGACTATACTGAGAAGGATGAGTCGATTCCTTTGGAGGGCTACATCGCGTTACAGGCTCACAGCGGGCCGCCGTTTGAGGCAAGCTATCGCAAGATCGTGATTAAGGAGCTCTAGGAGGTATCATCTGCGCTCTTTTTTCTTTGGTGGAGGACCTTGAAGGCTCCTCCGGCTCCGTCCACATCATGCGTCCCAAGGAATTCGGCTTGGGTCATGAGGCTGGTCTTTTTCAAACCGATCTCTTTTCCCCAGCGGATGAGTTCGGAGAAATTGACGTCGAAGGTGAGGTCTTGCTTCCCGGGATTTTGATAGGCTTCGGGAGGAAGAAATCGCATGTGGTGGGCGTAAGCCCGGATCGTTCCCAGGGGGCGGCGGTGGTAGATTTCATCCGGACCGCCGCCGTAGTCGATCGTTAGGATTTCGCCGGCTTTCATTTGGCTCAACTCCCTCCGGAACCATTGTTGGATGGATCCGGCATGCTCGAAGCGGGCCGGGGGATCTCCCAGAAGTGCGGAGTCCGGGAGTTTGTGGCAGGGCCGCCAAATCTCCTCCTTGTTGGGGCCCAGATAAAGTTCGTCGAGTGCTTGATTGAAAATGCGAACCGGAAAGGCGTCGAAGAATTCGTTGGAGATGATGAGAGCCGAGCCCCGGGTGACGACGAGAGCTTCTCCGAGGGTCGTGTGCCAGGTCCCTTTGTTCTTCTCCTGCTGCCGCTTGGCGAGGTGGGGAGAAATTTCCACGAAGTGGTAATCCAGCTTGCGGCGGGCGAAGAATCCCAGTGAGTTGCCAATGTCGTTGGCGAGGGTGCCGTCACCAGGCCCGAGTTCAATGACGGGGAGATTTTGGCCCTGTCGCTTCCATGCTGATTCGATCCAGGTGGCGATCTTTTTCGCGAGTAGCTTGGTGAGCTTGGGGGTGGTGGTGAAGTCTCCCCTCGAACCGAGGATGGTGCGCGGGCTGGTGTAGTAACCATTCGGTCCGTAAAGTGCTTCGGCCATAAAGTGGTCGAAGCGGACAATGTCGGAGTCAGGAGTTGGCGAGGAGTTCTTCACAGCCCTTGATGTCGAGCTTGCCCGAAGCCAAGACGGGGATTTCCTCGACCGGAATGATTGTTTTGGGGCACCACAAGGCTGGAAGACCGTCGTCGAGGAGTTTGTAGCGAAGGTCCAGGTTTTCCTGTTCGATGGCAGGACCGGCGATCGTTGAAAGAAGGGCGATGGCTTCGCCTTTCTTTTCGTCCGGGATACCTACGATGGCGACCTTTCGCTCCGTTTCGTTATCGAGCCCCCAAACCCGGTTGACGGCGGCTTCCACGGTTTCGTGCGGGACCATTTCTCCGGCGATTTTGGAGAAACGCGAGAGGCGGCCTTCAATGAAGAGGAAGCCCTCTTCATCGATGCGACCGACGTCCCCTGATTTAAACCAACCGTTTGCGTCGATGACTTCCTCGGTGACTTCGGGCCGGTCAAGGTAGCCGTTAAAGATGTTTGCTCCTTTCATCCAGATGATGCCGGATTGATCGATGGTATTGTCCTCGTCGGTCGCCGGGTTGGTGATGCGGACGGCGAGACCGGGCAGAGGTGGGCCGACAGAGGTGAAGCGCTGTGATGGGATGACGGGGAGGCCGTTTTCGCCGGCGGGGTCAGGCAGGTTGACGGTGGCCGCCGGTGAAGTTTCGGTGAGTCCGTAGCCTTCCATGGGAAGAATGCCGAATTTATCAAGGAAAGACTTGGCGAGGTTTTCCGGGAGTTTTTCGGCTCCAGTAACCACGATCTTGAGCGAGGAGAGCATCTCGGAGTTGACTCGGCGCATGTAGCCGCGAAGGAAGGTCGGGGTGGCGAGGAGGAGGTTGACCTGATGCTGCGAGATCAACTCGGCGAGGCGCTTGGTCTCGAGTGGTGAGGGATAAGTGACGAGGTCGAGGCCTTCGATGATGGGGAAAAGAAGGGTTGCCGTGCTCCCGAAGGAATGGAAAAGCGGAAGGCAACCGAGGAGCTTGGTGTCATGAGGGAGATCGAGCTGGCGCCCAAACTGGCAGACGTTTGCGAGCAGGTTTCGGTGGGTCAGGGGAACTCCCTTGGGCTCGCCGGAGGAGCCGGAAGTGAAGAGGAGCAGGGCTTCTTCGTCACCTTTTAACTTTCCGATTCCGTGAAGTTTGGCAATGACCCGGGCCGGGAGAAGCTTGCTTAGAAGGACCCACTTCACGATTTTCTTTTTAATCTGCGGCAGGATACGCTCGATGAAAAGGAGGTCGCGGTTGGGAGGCCAAGGAAAGTCTGCGACCTTGCGGACGAAGGGATCGGCAGTGACAAAGCGATCGAGGTCGGCCTGACGGATGGCGGAGCGGACGGCCTCGTGGGAGGCGGAGAAGTTTAGATTCACCGGCACCTTGTTGGCGAAGAGGACTGCGATGTTGGCAATCATGCCGCCGCGACCGGGAGGGAGAATGATGCCAACGCGCTTTTTCTTGGTCGCCAGTTTGATTTCTTTGGAAAGAGCGAGAGCGGCGCCGAGGATCTTCTCGAAAGGGAGTTCGGAGTCGTCCGTGCCGTCGTAAAGACTGTTCGTGCCGGAGTGCTTTTTGAGACCGTGCAGGACCGCCATGGCGAGTGAGCCTTTGAGGAAATCGCGGCTGGAGAAGGTTTCCTCGGCTGCGGAGAGGAGAGCTTCGCGGTAGCGGGCGATAGTGGCCTGACCACGGGGAATGGCTTTGCCAAAATTGAGGATGGCCGATGGAAGCCTAGCTGAGTTTTCGATCTGGAGCATGGTTTCCCCGGGGACCGAAATATCAAGAGGGGCGACGGGAAGTTCCAGCTGGCACAAGGAGCGGAGGATGTCGGACGGAATACGGCAGAAGGTGCCGGGGCGGGAGTTGGTGAAGCCCGGGACGAAGATGAGAACGCCATTGCCTGCGATTTTGGGTTCCAGGTTTTTGCCGACGTCGGGAAGGGATTCGTCATTTTTGGAAAATGCAGCTCCCTGAAAGCCACTGAGCTGGAGAAAGGACTGAAGATCTTCGGTGAGAGTCCCGGTTTCCTCCACCAGCCAGGTGATCGTCCGGCCGGACAGGCTGGCGGCGAGCTGATTAGCTTGGTGAGCATCGAGCCGGCCGGGCACGATAAGGCATCCGCCTTTCGGAAGACGGTCCAAGGAACGGACCTCAATGGGATTGCTCATGGAATAATAGAGGGCGGTCGAAATCGCCGCAGGAGGAAAGCATGAATTGCCGGAGGTCAAAACGAAAAATGCCCAAGTCCCGCTTTCAGGCTTTCAGCAGCCCTAACGAGTTGTTAAGCCTTCCGAAACACAATTGATATGGCAAAAACGAAGGCCGCCAAAGGGCGCTATTGGAGGGCACACCTACGCTGTGTGGGAGTGCTCCTTGTGATCTGGTTTGTGACCTCGTTTGGTTGCGGAATTCTCCTGCGCGATTGGCTTGACGAGAACTTTCCGAGCGTGGGGTCGGCACCCTTTGGATTCTGGATGGCGCAGCAGGGCTCGATCATTTCCTTTGTGCTGATTTTGCTGGGCTACAAATTTTGGATGGAGCGGATTGAGGCGGATCTTGAACACGATGAGGAGGAGACGAAATGACCCAAGACACCTGGAACTTTATTTTTATTGGCCTCTCGTTTGCGCTCTATATTGGGATTGCGGTTCGTCAGCGTGCCGGGTCCACCAGCGAATACTACACGGCGGGCGGGGGCGTTTCGCCCTTCGCCAATGGCATGGCCACGGCGGCCGACTGGATGAGTGCCGCGACTTTCATCTCGATGGCGGGATTGATCGCGAGCAAAGGTTTTGATGGCGCGCAGTTTTTGATGGGATGGACCGGTGGTTTTGTCCTGCTGACCGTGTTGATGGTGCCGTTTTTGCGGAAGTTTGGAAAAGCCACGGTGCCGGACTTTATTGGCGAGAGATACTATTCGAAAGGCGCACGTGGTGTGGCGGTGGTCTGTGCGATCTTCATCTGTCTGACCTATATCATGGGGCAGATGAACGGGGTGGGAGTGGTCTTTTCGCAGCTCTTCGGAGTTTCGCTGGCCCAGGGTGTGGTGATTGGATCTGCCGTGGTGTTCTTTTACGCCGGAATGGGTGGCATGAAGGGGATTACCTATACCCAGGTTGCCCAATATACCGTGATGGCCTTTGCCTATACTATTCCGGCCGTCTTTATCGCGATCGCGATGACGAACAATGTCGTGCCTCAACTTGGTTTGATCGGAGAATACACGGCGGGTGAGGAGGCTGTGCCTTTTTTAGAGAAGTTGAATCGCATCAACACCGACCTGGGTTTTGAAGAATACACCTCCGGGAAGTTGGAGAAGATTGATCTTTTTTGTATCACGGCGGCGTTGATGTGCGGAACGGCAGGACTTCCCCATGTCATTGTGCGTTTTTTCACGGTGAAAGACGTGAAGTCAGTCAGGAAATCAGCGTGCTGGACCCTGACATTTATTGCCGTGATTTATCTGACGGCGCCTACGATTGGTGCCTTCTCGCGAGTCAATTTGATCGAAAGCCTGAACAACTCGTCCTATGAGAAGGCTCCCGAGTGGTTCAAGGACTTTGAAAAAACCGGGCAGATGGCGTGGGTGGATAAAAATGATGACGGTGTCATCCAGTTTCATGGTCCCGGGCATTCGAAAAATGGCACGGACAGCGTCTTTGTTGTCACGTCGACCGTTAAAAAGCCAATCTATCCCGAAGACTCGGCCCCCGAGGAACAGCGCGTTGGCAAATATGGCGAGCGGATTTTGGCGAATAAAACGGATCTGAGTAATCCGAATGAGCTTTGGTTTGGCAACGATATCATGGTGATGGCGAATCCCCACATGGCAGGTTTGCCAAAGTGGGTGATTGCCTTGCTGATGGCGGGGTGTATTGCGGCAGCTCTCTCGACGGCGGCCGGATTGTTGTTGGTTCTCTCGACCTCGATCTCACACGATCTGATGAAGAAAATCGTGAAGCCGGACATGACAGATCAAGAAGAGGTCAAGTATGCCAGAGCAGCATCCTTCGTCGCTCTGACGGTTGCGGCTTACTTTGGAATCAACCCACCTTCGACTTTCATTGCCAAAACGGTGGCTTTTGCGTTTGGGTTGGCAGCTTCATCGTTCTTTCCGACCCTGCTAATGGGCATTTTCTCCCGTAAAATGAACAAACAAGGGGCGATTGCCGGAATGGTTGCTGGAATTGGTTTCACCCTGAGTTACATAATATTTTTCCAGTTTTTAGGGGGAACAAAGGCACAGTATCTGTTCGGGATTTCACCGGAAGGAATAGGCTTCCTAGGAATGATCATCAACTTCCTGGTGGCCTTTACTGTTGCGAAATTCACTCCAGCCCCGCCAAAAGAGGTAACCGACTTGATTGATAACGTCCGATACCCCGGAGGCAAAGAGACTGCGGCGCAGGACCACTAGTTGGGACAGCCCGCTTTCGAGAGCCCTGGGAAAGCGGCCAGGATGGCCGATCTTCCTAGTCTTTCTTCTTTGCGGCTTTCTTGGCTGCTTTCCGCGGGGCGAACTCGAAACCGATTTTGGCGGTGTCGGGGTCGAGGGTGAGGTGGGCGGCGAAGGCGCGTTTGGTTTTTTTGGAGATAAAGCCGGGGAGGAGATCGGTTTTGCCGACGGTGAGCATTTTCTCAACGTCAGCGGCAGTAAGCTCTTTTTGCAGGATGGTCTTGCCGAGGCGGAATCCGTCCGGGTTCTCCTTGGTCACCATGGCTGGGACCATGAAGGCCTTCTCGGTCTCGTAGAGTTTGGCTTGCTTGCCATTGGTCAGAGTCACTTCCTTGACCAGTTGGTCGTCGGTCAGGTCCTCGACCGATTCGAGGTCTGAGTCGAAGACGAAGCCGGTCTTCCATTTTCCTTTTTTGCCGGTCTTGGAAACTTGCTGGGTGAGCTCGAGTGCGGCCTCGAAAGGCCGGTTGAAGCGGGAGACGAAGCCGTCACGTTGTTTGAGGAATTTCGTGGTGAATAGAGTGGTCGCTTCTTCCTCGGTGAGGAGACGCCCGGCGATGTATTTGGAGATGCGGAATCCACAATCGGGCTCACGACATTCGTAGGTGGCATCGGTTTGCTTGAGCTCGGGGGCGTTGCAGTTCGGGCAGGGACACTTGAGATCGGGAAATGGCTTGGAGATGACCTGCTCGTAGTGGCCACGGGCCTTTTGAACGACGCTCTCGGTGAACCTTTTGATCTCGTTCATGAAGGTGTCACGAGCGAGTTCTCCTTTCTCCATTTGGTGAAGTTTGGCCTCCCAGTCGCCGGTCATTTCGGGGCTGGTGAGCGGTTTGACGTCCATTTCCTGGAGGAGGTCAATGAGGCGGACTCCTTTGCCGGTGGCGATAAGTTCGCGGCCGTCACGGGTGATGTATTTTTGGCGAATGAGCCCTTCAATGGTGGCTGCGCGGGTGGCAGGCGTTCCCAGTCCACGTTCGGACATCGCTTCGCGGAGGGCGTCGTCATCAACAAGCTTTCCGGCTCCTTCCATGGCGGAGAGGAGGGTGGATTCAGTGTAGCGGGCAGGAGGGTTGGTCTCCTTTTCGAGCATCTCGATGTGGACGGCCTTGGCGTCTTCGCCGTCTTGCACAACGCAGAGCTCGTCTTTGCCAGCTCCGACACCGGGCTTGCGACCGTAGACGGAGAGCCAGCCGGGGACGACCAGGATCTTGCCGTCGGTGCGGAAGGTGTCCTTCTCAGCCCCGTGATCAATGGTGGTGAGTCGCTTGGTGACCTCGAATTCGGCGTGGGGAAAGAAGACGGCGAGGAAGCGCTTCACGATCATGTCGTAAAGTTTGGCGGCGGGCTCATCGAGTTTGACAACGCGACCGGTGGGGATGATCGCGAAGTGATCGGAGACCTTGGCGTTGTTAAAAATGCGCTTTTGGAATTGCAGGCGGTCGTTCTTGAGCGCGTCCTTGGCCCAGTCGGCGAGGCCGGAACTCGACTGCGAAAGGTCGGTGACGATTTGCTTCACGTTCGCCATGTAGTCCTCGGGGAGGTAGCGCGAATCGGTTCGGGGATAGGTGATCATCTTGTGGCGCTCGTAAAGCGTCTGGGCGAGACCGAGGGTGTTCTTGGCGGTGAAAGGAGCTTCCCGCTGGAGGGTGGTGAGGTCGTAAAGCTGGGGGGCAATTTGTTTGGTGGGTTTTTTCTCCTCGGAGACGATGCCGGTTTTCCCCTGACAGCGGTCGGCGATGAGTTTGGCCTTTTCCTTATCCCAAATTCGCTCGGCACGTCCGTGGGGATTGGTTTCGTCCTTTTTGAAGTCGAGATCGACCCATTTCCCTTCGTATTCTCCGGCGGCGACGCCGAAGGTTCCGTGGACCTCGGCGTAAGGAGTCGCGGTGAAGGCTGCGATCTCCTTTTCGCGCTTGGCGAGGATGGCGAGGGTGGGAGTCTGGACACGACCGGCGGCGGTGATATTGAAGCCACCGTGGCGGGAGCGGAAGCAGGTAAGGGCACGAGTCGAGTTGAGACCGACGAGCCAGTCGGACTCCGAGCGGCACTTGGCGGCGTCGGAGAGATTGGACATTTCCGCGCCTTTGCGGAGGTTTTCCCAGGCTTCTTGAATCGCTCCGGTAGTCATCGATTGCATCCAGAGGCGTTTCACGGGCTTGTTAATTTTCCCGTAGTCCATGATGTATTGAAAAATGAGCTCACCTTCGCGGCCGGCATCGCAAGCGTTCACGATCTCGGTGACGTCCTTCTTGCGGGCGAGTGAGAGCACGTGCTTCAGGCGGCCTTCGGATTGCTCGATGGGCTGGAGCGCGAAGTCGGAGGGGATGGCGGGGAGGACATCGAACTTCCAGGGAAGGTTCTTGCCGTTGGGGCCGGTGGGCATTTTGAGCTCGATGAGGTGGCCGACCGCCGAGGTGATCATGGCATTATCGTTCTCGAAATACTGGGCATCGCGGGACTTTCCCTTCTTGGTGAATTTGCCAAGAGTTTTGGCGAGGGCTTTGGAGAGATCTGTCGCTACAGAGGGCTTCTCGGCGATGATGAGAGTTTTGGACACGAGGCGGACTTAGGCGGTGAAGGGGGGGGATGGGAAGAAATTTCTTTTGAAGCGGGATGTTTCCGAAGGAAGAATCTCTCTGTGATTGGTGTTCGGGAAGCTGGGATTATTTTGATGGCAGCAGATTTGCTTCCTCTTTCATTGGAGCGCCTGGTGGCCTGGAGCGATGACCGGATCAGAGCTTCAGAGAATCCCGATTATTGGCTCATCGAGATATCGATGGCGCTTGTTTTGGAGGATGCCTTGGGGAGCTTGAGAGGGGTTGCTTCCGGGAAGACAGAATCGACGGAGCATCGAATCGCCATCGTGATTGAAGGTTGGCGGAGTGGTTTGGTGCCATTGGACGAATCGCTTTGGAAGCTTTGGCGGGTCTGGCAGGGGCCGCGCTACGAATACAAGACGGAAGGGTTTTCAGAAGAATTCAAAGGCCTTTTAATAGCTTGGGATCAGACCGATGGCCGTATTCCGGAGGGAATTCAGCAGGAGACGGTATCATCGTTTGAGAAATTTCATGAGGATCACCGGGAAGTCTGTGTGCAAGTGAGGCCCTTCGTTTCGATGACTCAGGCAGGCTCCCATGTCGTTTAAAGTGAGGCTTTCACCTCGATTTTACCGTTTGCGGGTGAAGCGCTGGCCGGGGAGAGTTTGCACGAGTTTGCGAAGTTCCATCTTCATCAGGATGACCGAAACCTGGTGGGCGGGGAGGCTGGTTTTTTCGATGACTTCGTCGACTGATTGGTCGCTGCCGCTGAGGGCCTTCAAGACGGCGTTTTCCTCGGGGCTGAGGTCGACGAAATTTTCGATGGGTCTTGGTTCTTCGTCTTTGGGTGTTGAGAAATTGAGGTGCGAAAAGTCCTCGAGAATCTGTGATCCATCGGTGACGAGGGTGGCCCCTTCACGAATCAAATCATGGCAGCCGCCGGAGGTGGGGCGGTCGATGGGGCCGGGGACGGCGTAGATTTGGCGACCTGCTTCGAGTGCGAAATTCGCGGTGATAAGCGAACCGGAGCGGCTGGGGCATTCTACGACAAGAAGGGCGCGGGACCAGTGGGCGACGATGCGGTTTCGTTGCGGAAAGGTTTTTCTGTCGGGCGAGGTTTGGAGCGGGAATTCCGAGATAATGGCGCCGTGGCCATCCGCGATTTTTTCGGCGAGAGCCAGGTTCTCCGGCGGGTAGACTTGCATCAGGCCGGAGCCGAGGACTCCAATGGTACGACCTTTTGCGGCGAGGGCCCCTTCGTGTGCGGCGGTATCGATGCCTCGAGCGAGACCCGAGATGACAGTGAGTCCGGCACCGGCGAGTTGGAAGGCGAATTTGCGGGCCGCTTCACGACCGTAATGAGTGAGTTTGCGGGAGCCGACAATCCCAATCGAGTGAAGATCGCTTTCCTTGAGATCTCCCCAAACGTAGAGGACGACGGGAGCATCGAAGGCATCCCGCAGGGCGGCCGGATAGTCTTCGTCCTCCTGGGTGAGGATCTGGATGTTGCGCTCTCTGGCGAGTGCGACTTCGGCGGCGGGATCGGTGTGGTCCTGCCATTCGTTGATGAGCTTGGCGGCTTCAGGGCCGATTCCCTGGACTCTTTGCAAGGAAGAACTGCTCTGCTTAAGAACGCTTTCGGCGGTGCCAAAGCTTTCGAGAAGGCGACGGATTTTGACCGGGCCGGTGACAGGGAGTTGATTGAGGGCAATAAGCGCTTCTACTTCAGTCATTGGGGGTTTTCCATTGTGCGAGTTGTTCCGGAAAGGAACAATCGGCGCAATCGCTGAGATCTTCGAGGCAAAAATCCTGATAAACCTGAAGAAGGGCTTGATGTTGCCAGGCGAATTTCAAATGTGGCTTTGCGGCGGCAAGAGAACCGAAGAGACGTTCGCAGCAGCGTTTCACTTTTTGATTGGGGACGCCAGCCCGGACTTTTTCGAATTCTTCCCAGTGATCGGGGTGGAGCGGGTAGAGGGTATTGATGAGGAATTCCTCGAGGCGGGATTTGCCGATGAGCTTGATGGACCGCTCGGTATGGGTTGAGAGCAGGGTGTGGTGATGGTCCCAAAATGGCTCGCTCAATTCGGTGAGAGCTTTCCCGAGGCTCTTAAAAGGCGGGGTTTGTTGCGCGAGCTTCGAGAGAGAGGGCCACTGCAGGGCGGCAGTGGCGAGAGCGGCCAGGCGGCGCTGGGGATGGTTGCCGGGGCGGGTGGCCCTGGTGGACCAGGCGGGGGTGCGGTTTTCCGGGAATTCGTAATCGAGGCGGTGCTTCCACCAACGGGTCCAAAGATCCTCGAGCCATTCGCGGGAGTCGCGGGGAGCCGCCTCGTGGAGGGTGGGTGAGAGAAAGCCTGCAGTGCCGAAGATGATGGCTTCGCGATCTTCGGGCGTGTGCTTGAGAAGTTTTTTGATGGGAAGGCGTTGGGCCAGAAGACGCATCGGGAGACGATTGGCGGAAAAGCCGAGGGCATCGGCAAGGGCTTCCCAGAGAGCCTGGGAAAAGCCGTGTAGTTGGGCGGTTTGTTCGAAGCGGGTGGCTTTGAGTTGAGCCCGATGTTTGGCGGACTCGCGCAGGAGGGAGGCCGCGTCGCCAGCAGGCATTTGAGCCAGTGGTTGGAGGCAGCGACCGGGGCGGGCGAGGGCCTGGGAGAGGCGGGGACGGACCAGGGCGGAATTGACCTCGTCGGGTGAGAGAATAATGCGGGGGACGTCGTGATGGTCCGATGTGCGGGTGAAAAAGGTCGGACCTGAATCGTGAAGAACGATGTGGAGGATGACCTTGTTGAAGTGCGGAGATTCGTTGTGTCCGTGGAGTTCCCAATTTCGCGAATCGAGATCGAGTTCGATGGGTCCGTGGCGGGTTTCGCCATCGATCTCTACCGTCGCGTTGATGAAGTCCGGGCCGGCTCCGCGATTCCACTCACCGGGCGAAATGATGGAAACTTTTTGGCCGTGATTGGATTGATGGTCGCGTGAAAAATATCCGGCGAACCAGCGCGACTGGACCTCGATTTCATCAAAGCCCGGGGGCGCATTATTCTCTGCAAGCAAGTTGGCTTCGGTCGCTGTGACCTCAAGCAGGCGCTGATATGTCATGCTTACTTTTTTGGCTTGGTGGGCGGAGGAGCGGGCGGATCGAGGATGGTGAGCAATCCATCGATGGCTCTCACTTCGGGGATGTCTTTGTAAGCTGTTTTTACTTGTTTTAAGATGGCGATTGCGGCCGGGATGTTCTTGCGTCGGCGCTCGAGTTCGACGAGGTGAAGATCCTGGCGAAGCTTGTCGGAGGGATCGGAGAATAGTTCCTTTGCTCGTTTGAAGCCCATTGCGGCCTGTTCGCTGTTTCCTCCTTCGAGGGTATGGAACGCGATCATTTCATAGATGGTGCCACTCTTGGTTTTTTCGGCGGCCTTGATTAATTCAGCGAGGCGAACCTTGGGGTCGGGGAACTTGGTCTGTGCGTAGCGAATGAGCTTATAGTCGCGATTTTTCACCATGGCGTCGGTGCGCACGGTTGTGGTTTTGAAGGGGCGGTAAAGCGGGTCGCCAACGACGATGTTTTGCCAGGAAACAACGTTGACCGACATGTAGGCGGCTTCCACCAGCGAGTAACCTTTGAGGAGACGATCGTAGAAAATATCAAAACGGTGGGTCAGTCCGAGGTAGGGCTCCCAGACGTTGCCAAGAGTCGCGGCGGCACCACGGTCGATCAGTCCGACGCTCCAGTTTTTAGCCGGATTCAAGAGTTGGGCGCCGCTAAACGAGTGGAGGTGGACCGCGATGGCTCCTTTTTGAAACTTCATCTTTTCGTTAAGAAAGGGGCCGTTGCGATGCTGGGTGTACCACCCGAAATAGACGGCAGCATCGCGCATGGGATAGTTCGTGACAAAGGTGTTTTTCATCCGATCCACGATTGTCGGAGTGGCGGAGTTGATGGAGGCTTTGGCAATATTTTCGATCCAGTCATCACCGAGTTTATAGTTGGCACCGCGGGTCCAGAGATCGAGGTAGGTCATGCCCCAGAGGCCTTCTTTTTCGACATCGAGGGCATCGAGAATCATGCGTTTGCAGTGATCATAGGTATTGGCGTCGACCCGACCGACCATCACCATGAATTGAGCGGGGTTGGTGGCAGCGGAGATCTCTTTGTTGAAACAAGGATTGGGAATGGCCCCGCCAATGGGGTGACCGATTGCGCCCATGATGCTGAGCTCCGAGTCGATGGAGGCCTCATTTTGTTTCTTAAACTGGCGGGTCGCGGATTCCTCGTTTTTTGGGATCGGTCCACGACTGATTCTAAGTGGCATTCCTTTCATCAGAGCAATGCAGCGGATCCTTGTTTGGAGCGGGACGGATTTTCCGTTCTGGTCTTTGCCGAGTTTCCACCATTGGTTCTCGGTAAATTTTTTGACCAAGGGTTGGCGAATGGTGGTTTCGTAAGTCTTGCGATCAATGCTCGCCTTTTCGGTGATTTCGAGACCAATCATGTTGGTCGCGGGGATGCGGCGATTGAGCGCGTAAAACTCAGCGAGTTCTTTAGATTCCGGAATGCTGGAATTGTAGACGACAACGACCTGGCCCGGGAGGAGCGGAACCGGATTTGAGAAAGCAGGAAGGCAGAGGAGGAGAAAAAAGAGGTGGCGAAAGGGCATGGTTTTAAAATGTAAGGTTCAATCCGTCGTAAGCCAGGGAAACCCGGGGGGGCAGAGCCCGATTGGTTTCCTCCCAGGCTAATTCGTGGGAGAGATGAGTGAGGTAGGATTGGCGGGGTTTCATTAATTTAATGGCAGACAAGGCTTCAGCGACGGTCATGTGGGTGTGATGTTCCTCGTGCCGGAGAGCATCAATGACGAGGGTGTCGAGACCGTGGAGGAGGGAAAGCGACTTTTCCGGGATCACTTTGACATCCGGCAGATAGGCGAGTGATCCGATGGAAGGGTGGTCAAAGCGGAAGCCTTGGGTGCGAACCCAGCCGTGTTCAACCTCAATCGGCGTGATTTTGAGCCCGTTGAAGTCAAATGGATCTTCGATTTCGTGCGGTTCCGGACGGACATAGCCGGGTTGGTGATCGGCGACTGAGAAGGCCCAAGGATACATGCGGGCAAGGCCGGCCAGCGTTTCGGGTGAGCCGTAGAGTGGGAGGGGGGCGTCCCGCCGCCAGCAAAAGGCACGGAGTTCGTCGAAGCCCGCGACGTGGTCGAGATGCTCGTGAGTGTAAAGGACCGCATCAACTGCAGTAAGCTGTTCCCGCAGGGCCTGTTGTCGAAGATCGGGACCGCTGTCAACAAGGAGACGGCCCCACGGTCCTTCAAAAAAAACCGAGCTGCGGGAGCGATCATCGTGTGGGTGGTCGGAGCGGCAAACGTCGCAGGAGCAACCGATGACGGGGACTCCCACCGAGGTGGAAGTGCCAAGAAAGAGGAAGCGGGAGGTTGATCCGTTGCGAGTCATCGTTGCGTTGTTGGAGGAGAGTTGCATAATCCCCCTGTCACCGCAAAAACGAATGCTTACCCTTCTGAAGATCCGCAATCTGGCCCTTGTTGAACGTCTCGAGTGGGACCTTGGTGGAGGCTTGGTCGGCGTGACCGGGGAAACCGGTGCCGGAAAGTCGGTCATTGTGGGCGCGCTGCAGTTGGTTTTAGGCGAACGCGCCCACAAAGGCCTGATCCGTACCGGAGAAGATCAATGCACGGTTGAGGCCATTTTTCAGCTTCCGGATTCCACGGTGATTGATGCCATTTTGGATGAAGTGGGTTTGGACCTCTGCGAGGAAAACGAGCTCATCATTCGTCGCGTGGTTGGAACTTCGTCGAATAAACAGTTCGTCAACAACGGAGCTGCGACTTTGGGAGTATTGAAGAAAATCGGTCAACACCTGGTCGATCTTCACGGACCTCATGATCACCAATCCCTGCTTTCACCCGAAAGACAACTCGCCTTACTGGACGCCTATGGTGCGGCAGGGAGAGAGGTGAAGGCCTATCGCGAGAGTTGGGCTGCCTGGCGCGGCGCGAGTGAGGAATATGAAGTGGCGCGTGCGCAGCGCGAGATCAGTGATCAGGAGAAGGAATTGCTTCGATTTCAGGTGGAGGAAATTGACTCGGCGGAAATTAAAGCGGGGGAAGAGGAGGATCTGGAGGAGCGTTATCGGCGGACCAGCAATGCCAACCGGCTGGGTGAGTTGGCTGGCAAGGCGGTGAATTTGATCAACGAGACAGTTGCGCCGGGGCTGGAGGATCTTCAGCGGGTGACTTCCGAGTTGCGGAAGATTGATCCGGCGATTGCCGATTTGGCGGAGGAGGTTGAGAGTTCGGTGGTTCAGATGCAGGAGCTTGAGCGGAGCGTTGTCGACTATCTCGACGAGCTTGAGATCGATCCTTCCGAAGTGCAGGAGGTCGAGGAGCGCTTTAATTTGGTCGAATCTCTTAAGCGGAAATATGGACCGACATTGCAGGACGCGCTGGATCACGCCGAGGATGCCCGGCAAAAGTTGGAGGGATCGGATAATCGCGAGGAGTTTCTGGCCCGGCTCAAGCAGGATGTGGATCAGGCCTTGAAGAAATTGCGGGCGGCGGCAAGGAAGATTAGCTCAAAGCGCAAGAAGCATGCTCCGGCTTTGGCGGAAGAAGTGCGAGGGCATTTGGTGGATTTGGGATTCAAGCAAGCGGAGTTTGAGGTGCAATTAAAGTCTCGCGAGGAACCGGGAGGTTTTGGATTGGAAGATGTTGAGTATCTCTTTGGGCCAAACCCCGGCGAGCCTTTAAAACCGCTGAGGCAGGTCGCTTCGAGTGGCGAGATTTCGAGGGTTATGCTCGCGGTGAAGAATGCGCTCGCCGATCAGGATTCGACTCCTCTGATGGTCTTCGATGAGATCGATGCGAATGTTGGTGGAGAGATCGCCCGGGCCGTGGGTGAGAAAATGGCAAGTCTGGGAGAGCGACACCAAGTGGTTGCGATCACCCACTTTCCGCAGGTTGCCGCCGTGGCGCATCAGCACTTTCTTGTGGAAAAGCGTGTGGAAGGCGGACGTTCCCTTTCCTCGCTGACCGAAGTGACGGGAGAGACGCGGATTGATGAGCTGGTGAGAATGTTGGGCGGGGGAGGAACCCAGGCCCGGGAGATGGCGAAATCGCTGTTAAAGTAGGATATCTGTGATGAATAAACCGATCATTGGAAGGCGTGAGTGGTTCAGTATTCCCGAGCATGGGGTTGATTGGGTTCGTGGGAAAGTTGATACCGGGGCCCGGAGTTCATCGCTTCATGCCACTGACATCGAGCCTTTCGAAAGAAACGGAGCCGACTGGGTGCGTTTCAATACGATCGACGAGTTGGAATGCGAGGCCCCGGTGGTTTTTGTGAAACGGGTAAAGAGCTCGAACGGTATTTTGTCCAAGCGCTACTTCATCGAAATTACGGCACAGACGCTGGACGACGAGGAGCACGAGCTTCTCGTGAGTCTGGCTTCACGTGCTTCGATGAAATGCCCGTTGCTCCTTGGTCGGCGGGCGTTGACACGGTTTTTGGTCGATTGCAGCCGGAGCCACCTGCTGGGCAGGTTTTAAACCAATGGACTGAGGTGGAAGCGTGGAGCCACGAAAAAGCCCTGCAACAGCTTTCGAAACCCCAGGAGACTGATAACTGTTTTCGAACAAGGAGACGAAGACTTTCGGGTTGCAGATCGCGCACACGTCTAAACTTAATGAAAGCTACCGCGCTCTAAAAGGGTTAGGCCAGGTGAAGTGTCTTTGTGCTGGAGTTGAGATGGGCTTTTGCTCATTTGTGGGCCATGAAAATTTCATATAAGACGGTCTCCGCGAAGGTGACCAAGACGGATCTATTGGTGGTTCTTTTGCCAGAAGGCAGGAAGCCAAAGCTGCCGGGAGGGGTGTCGATTCCCAAGAGTGTCGCCGCTTCGTTTTCGGGGAAGAGCCGGGAGACCCGCTTTACGGATGCGATCGACGGTCCGGCGGAGCGAGTGCTGTTGATTGGGCTGGGAGAGGGGACGTCGTTTGATCTGGAGACAGTGAGACGGGCGGCGGCGATTGCGGCGCAGAAAGCGGAGAAGACCGATGCGGCTTCGGTGACTTTTTGGGTCGATCTCAAGCTTGGGAAATCCGCCCAAGATTTTGGCCAGGCTTTGGGGGAAGGCCTGACGATGGGCGCTTATCAATTGGTGGACTTCAAAAGTTCGCCCAAGAAAATGTCATTGAAGAAGGTGGTTATCCAGGCGTCGAAAGAGATTACAAGCGGGGCCAAGATCGGTGAAATTGTGGGTGGCGGGAACACTCTTGCGCGTCGCTTGCAGGATACCCCGGCGAACAAGATGCGTCCCAAGGATATGGTTGCGGAGGCTCGTAAGATTACGAAAGGGTCTGCGAGGATTAGCGTGAAGGCTCTGGATGAAAAGGCGATGGAGAAGCTCGGGATGGGTTCTTTGTTGTCGGTTTCGCGCGGTTCTTCCGAGCCGGCATATTTGATCCACCTCGTTTACAAGCCCACCAAAAAAGCTAAGCGGAAGATCTGCCTGGTGGGCAAAGGTCTCACTTTTGATTCGGGCGGTATCAGCATCAAGCCATCGGCCCGGATGGACGAGATGAAATATGATATGTCGGGTGGAGCAGCAGTCCTGGGGACTTTTCATGCTCTTGCCGGATTGAATCCCGAGGTGGAAGTTCACGGGCTTGTTCCGACCTCGGAAAACATGCCTGATGCCATGTCCGTGAAACCGGGCGATGTGGTCACGGCAAGCAATGGCCTCACGATTGAAGTTCTCAATACCGACGCCGAGGGGCGTTTAATTCTGGCGGATGCGCTGGCCTATGCCGGGAAGACAATTAAGCCGGATGCCATGATTGATTTGGCCACTTTGACCGGTGCGGTCGTGGTGGCTCTCGGTCACGAATTGACCGGAGTGATGGGGAATGATGAAGCACTGTCAGATGCCCTCGTGGCTTCCGGTAAGACGACCGGTGAGCTTGTTTGGCCGCTTCCCATTATTGATTTTCACAAGGAGGATATGAAGGGGGCGGTGGGCGACCTGAAAAATATCGGCAGTCCTTCCACGGGAGCCGGATCGTGTACTGCGGGTGCTTTTCTCTCGAACTTTGTTGGCGAAATTCCCTGGGCCCACCTCGATATTGCCGGGACGGCCTGGGGGGCAACGAATCGGGATTACCAGGGTGGGTCGGCGGGAACCGGAGTCGGAGTACGGCTTTTGCTGGATTACCTGATGAAGCAGGCGTAGTTTGTTGACTTTGGCTAAAAAAAGAAACCCGCCGGATCGCTTGAAAGCGATCGAGCGGGTGGTTCATCTAATGTCGATCTTTACCGGCGGGGTGGTCGTGGGCCACCACCTTGCGGAGGTCCCCCCTGTCCGCCCTGGGGAAGGCCGCCTCGTCCGTCTCCCGGAGGGCCTTTGCGTTGTCGGTCCTCCTTGGACTCGAGGCCGGATTCTTCTTGAGAGAGTTTTCCGTCACCATCTTTGTCGAGAGCGGTCAGCGACTTAACGGCGTTTGCGATCTCTTCTTTCGAAAGCTCTCCGTCTTTGTTGGTGTCAAGAGCCTCGAGGAGTGGCGATTTTGGTGGTTTCGGGGGAGCTGGTTGCTGGCCTTCTCCGTCCTTTTCCTTGCGGCGCTGGCGGCGGCTCTTTTTAGGTTCCTCCGGTTTTAGTTCATCGGCACTGATCGTGTCGTCATCGTTCTCGTCAAGTTTGAGCAGGGCTTTGGTAGCGCGTTTGATTTCACCGGCCGAGAGTTTGCCATCTTCATTTCTGTCGAGAAGTGCGGTGAGGGGATCGACCGGTGGAGGTCCGCCGGGACCACCCGGGCCTTGGGCTGAAAGTGCGAACGGGAAGGCGAAGAGTGCCGCAACAAGGAGTTTGATAATCGTCATAATATTGCGATCGTATCTGCATGGAAATGAACCTAAGATGAACTGTTGCTTATAATTGTTTGATAAGGACCGGAATGAGGCGCTGGCGGGTGTGCCGCAAATTGACGAGGCAGGGGACGTTTGAGGCGAAAGCGTAGGCCAAAATGACAAGATTGGCCGGGAACGGGTTCCAGGCAATGAAGGCGGTGATCAGGAGCCACTGGACCCAGTGGGAGAATTCGCCACGCCGGGTTTCGAGGATGAACTTGCGGAGGTAGTCGGGTTCGGTGGATTGGAGCTTCTTTTTTGGGAAGCCGTTAAACCAAGGTGCGCCATCGGGAAGAAGATGTTTCCAGCGTCGGATGAAAAAGTATTTTTCGTAGAAGTCGTTCGGCTTTGGGGCGACGGCAGGGAACGGGCGGATGAAATGGCGGTCGGTGAATTGCTCAAACAACCAGGCAATCGCCAGATGAACAGCGGGGATGCCAAGGCAATTGAGCAGCGTGATGGTCAGGTTGGAGAATTCGAGCCACATCGTGATCGGTCAGTCGATGGTGCGACCTTTCCAGGTGGTTTTCACGCCTTTCTTTTGATCGAGGAGCGCCTTGAAAAAGAGAGATTGATAGAACAAGAGAGGAATCGGGAAGAAGAGAGCGGTGAGGATCGAAAAATTTCCGGCCATGCGGAAGCAGAAGTATGACAGCAATCCGTAGCCGAGGGAGCAAAGGAGGGTGACCTTGAGAAACGCTTCGTCTGCAACGGGCATGAGGTTGAAGGAAACGAGGAGCATCATTCCGCCACTGAGCCAGAGCGAGGTCGTTAACAGGGCGCGTTTGGGGGATTGGGCGGCTCCTGCGAGAAAGCCTTTCTTCCAGCTGCTGATGAGTTGGCCGGGGCCGTGGGGGAACATGCGCATCTCGATCGCTCCTTTTCCGAGATAGAGATGCACGTCGATTTCTTTCGATTTGAGTCGCTTGGCGAACTGGAAGTTTTCGAGGATCTCATCTTTGACCGCTTCATGGCCTCCCGCTTTCCGGTAGTGGTCGCGGTGGATGAGCAGGACCTGTCCAAAGAGGGTGCATTGAGGCGACGGGGTGGCGGCGAAGGCGTCGACTCCTGAAAGTGTGATGGTATTGAAGAAGGCGGAGAGTTGCTCGTAGGAGCGTCGTACTCTGTGGTAGGGGCAGATAGAATGAGTGGCTTTTTGGGACGTTAGGCCGGCGATTCTGGCAAGGCTGTTCTCGAGAAGGACGGTGTCTGCATCGAGGTAGAGGAACCACTCGCCGGCGGCGGCTTCGGCCCCTTGTTGACAGGCCCAGGTTTTCCCTTTCCAGCCCTTGGGCATTTCTTGTCCTGCAATGACAGTGGCGCCTGAGTCCCGGGCGACCTTTGCGGTGCGGTCGGTTGATTGGTCGTCAATGACGAGGATTTCCAGCGGTTGGGTGCTTTGAGATCGAAGAGAGGCGAGGAGGGCTGCGATGTTTTCTTCTTCGTCGCGGGCGGGAATGATGATGGAGATTTTTCCAGCGTCGGCTGTTGCTGATGGCAGGTAGCGGGGGCGTGCGAGAGAGAAGAGAATCGCGAGCGAGATCAGGAGAGCGATGACAGGGAGGGCGACGAGCATCTCTTTTGGTGGGTGTTCACAAACGGCACGCTCGTGCTACGAAATGGGGTGCCGGGCGATGATTCGATCGGCGCAGTTTTGCCCTGAAAGAATGACCATTGGCATGCCTCCGCCCGGATTGGTGCTGCCTCCGGTGAAGTAAAGGTTGTTGTATTTGGTTGAAGTTTTGGGGGCCTTGAACCCGTAGTTTCGCTTCCAGTCCGTTACGACGCCGTAAATCGAACCTCGGTTGGAGCGATACATCTTTTCGATATCGACGGGGGTGAGGAGGTCTTCGACGACGATGCTTTCGCGGAGTCCTTTGATGCCGCATCGCTCCATCTTGTCGAGGCAGCGTTCCTTCAGGGCGACGTAGTCCTCGTGAGAGATGCCCGAGCCTTTGCGGAGGGGAGGAATGTGGGGAAGGATCTTAATGTTATCGCCCCCTTCGGGAGCTTTGGAGGGGTCGGTCCGGGTTGGGGCGACGACGTAGAGAGTCGGATCCTCGGGGAGTTCCTGTTTTTCGAAAACCGTTTTGAAGTGCTTGTGCTGGTTCTCCGAAAAGAAAAAGTTGTGGTGGGCAAGCTGGGGAAATGGTTTGTCGGTCCCGAGGTGAAGGACGATTCCGGAGCAGGCCGGGGCAAATTTTTTATCGAGCTTTTCGGTGAAGGCTTGCGGTTCGTTCAGGAGTTTTTGATAGGCCGGAATGACCTCCATGTTGCTTACGATGATGTCGGCCTGATGCGAGGTGCCATCGGCGAGATTGACCGAGGTCACTTTCTTGCCTTCCTTTCCGATGTTTTGAACGTTGGCATTGAGGTGAACGGGGATGTCCATTTCCTCCATCAGTTTTCCGAGACCAGTGGCCAGTTGATACATGCCGCCCCGGACATACCAGAGACCGTAGTCAAACTGGATGATGGGCATGAGGTTCATGTAGCCGGGTGCCTGAAGAGCCGATGATCCGACATACTTAATGAAGTATTCAAAAATCATGCAGAGTTTGGGGTCGGTCAGACGTTCTGCGATCGACTCTGCCATGGTCGAGCTGTAGTCGATCTTCCCACCCATCAAGCTGAATTTGTAGTGCTTGATAAACTCCCAGAGGTTATCGAGACCTTTTTCAAAGTAGCCTTCGTTGACGACGTTGTATTGTTTACGTCCATAGTCGAGGAAGCTCTGAAATTCCGTCCAGTGTTTTTCGAGGTCTCCGGGGAGCTTGCCAAGCTCGGCCTTCATGAGTTCGTCTTCCTGATAGAGGTCGATGGTCGGTCCGTCTTCGAAGAAGTTGCGCCAGTGGGGTGTGACGGCGTCGAGTTGGACGTAGTCGTCCATGTTTTTTCCGGCGCGTTCGAAAAGGTCGCGGAAGAACTGAGGGAGGGTGAAAATGGAAGGGCCAAGGTCGAAAGTGTAGCCGTCCTTTTCGAGGAGGTTGAGTTTTCCGCCAATCTGTTCGTTCTTTTCAAAGACCTCGACCTGGTAGCCGGCGGCACGAAGAGAGATGGCGGCGGAGAGACCACCGAGGCCGGCTCCGATTATTGCAACCTTTGAACTTTTCACGTGGGCTCATTTTCGTTGGGACTCTTCTCTTGTCAACACGGTCAACCATTTTAGTTTGAAGGCGGAATGATGGAAGATGCGAAGATTTTAGTCAGGGATTCAAGGGAGATCTTCGCCTCTGGTTTGACTCCGAGTTTGGAGCAACGGCAGTTGGTGCTGAAAAAGCTCGAGTCGGTCCTGATTGCGAAGCAGGAGGAGATCCTTGCTGCGCTGGCAACCGATCTTGGAAAACCGGGGCTGGAGGCGTACTTGAGCGAGTATTATTTCCTGCTTCAGGAATTACGTTTGGTGCGGAGGAAAATGAAGAGTTGGCTGAAGAAGAAGCGGGTGGGGTCGCCATTTTACTTTCAGCCGTGCCGAAGTTGGATCGAGAGGAAGCCGTTTGGAGTGGTATTGGTGATGGCGCCGTGGAATTACCCTTTCCAACTTTCTCTGAGCCCCGTGATCGCCGCGGTCGCGGCAGGAAACCTGGTGGTTCTCAAGCCATCCGAAATGGCGAAGGAAAGCGAGCGGGTCATTGGTGAGATCATTGAAGAGGCCTTCGACGGATTGGTTCGGGTGGTGACAGGCGGGCCCGAGGTGGCGCAGAGCCTTTTGGAGGAAGACTTTGATTTCATCTTTTTTACCGGGAGCACGCGGGTGGGACGTGAAGTGGCAGTGAAAGCGGCGGAGACTTTGACGCCTGCCTTGATGGAGTTGGGTGGGAAGTGTCCCTGTGTGGTGGATGAAGGAGTAGACTTAAAGGTAGCAGCGCGCCGAATTCTAGCGGGGAAATTTTTCAATGCGGGGCAGACCTGTTTTGCTCCGGACTTTGTGGTGGTAGCGGAGTCGATGAGGGGTGCCTTTGTGAAAGCCTGTGAGGAGGTGATGGCTGAAGTTCCTTGGGCTGATGAAATGGCGAGGATTATTTCGAGGAAACACTTCGAGCGGATTCGGGGGGCGCTTGATGGCACCGAGCTGATCTTCGGAGAAGACGATGGCGACACTTGTTTTTTTGCGCCCAGGGTGATCCCGAATGCCAAGTGGGATCATCCGGCGATGAAGGAGGAGATCTTTGGGCCGGTATTGCCGGTGTTGGGTTATTCCGACGAGCCGGGATTGATGGCTCGGCTCGCGGAGATGGAGAATCCCCTGGCGGTTTATTGTTTCTCAAAGCGCAACGATTTCGTGGACAAGGTGGCGACCGCGCTGCCTTCGGGGTCGCTCTGTGTGAATGATACGATGAAGCAATTCTCGCAGCTCAAGTTGCCGCTGGGTGGGGTGGGGCAGAGTGGTTACGGGAGATATCGGGGGCGCCATGGGGTGGAGGCATTCAGTTATGAAAAATCAGTGGCCAAACGCTGCTATTTTGGGCGAGATTTCTTCGAAATGCTTCCCCCATATGAGAAGGCTTTCACCTGGATGCGCAAGTTCCTGAAATAAGATTTTCAGCTCACGGTTTTCTCCAGAATTCCGGTGGCAAAGTCGACGCGCCCGCGCTTGGTCCCGTAGTTCTTGTCAATGAGATTGGCGGTGATGCGGGCGCTTTCGTAAATGGTGGGAAGTCCGCTGCCGGGGTGGGTTCCGCCGCCGACAAGGTAGAGGTTGTCAAAGCCCTTGAGCTTGTTTTGCGGGCGGAAGTGGAGCATCTGGTTCAAGGTGTGGGCGAGATTGAAGGTGGCCCCGATGAAGATGTTCGCGTCTTCCCAGCTCTTTGGGGTGAGGACCTTTTTTTCGACGATGTGATCGCGGAGGTCCTTCATGTTGGTCTTCTCGATCATGCGATCGATGATCTGCTCGGCGTAAGCTTCTTTTTCGGCTTCCCAGTCGTGACCGTGGCGGGTGTTGACGGCCGGGACGAGGAGGTAGAGTTGGGAGTGTCCGGGAGGAGCGACGGTGGGGTCGGTGATGCTCGAGTTCCGGATGTAGATCGACATGTCCTTCGAAATCGTCCTGCCCTCGAGGACCTCTTGCAGGTTGCGATGGTAATCGTCCGCGAAGATGATGTGGTGGTGGGGTTGGTCCTCGTAGAGTTTATCGACTCCGAGATAGAGCATGAAAGTGGAGCAGGAGTATTTTTTCTTGAGGAGTTCTTCGCGGGATTTCTTTTTCTCACCGAAGATCGTGCTGCGCGCGTGGGCGTAGTCGGCGTTGACAATGAGTTGGTCGCACGAGAGAACCTGGCCGTTGATGAGCTCCACTTCGGCCGCTGTTTTGCCAACATACTTGATTTCCCTGACCTCGGAATTGAAGCGGATTTCGCCGCCCTCCTCTTCCACCACCCGGGCCATGCTTTCAGAGATTTCCGAGAGGCCGCCCTGGGTGTGGTAGATCCCGTGTTCGTATTCGATGTAGGAAAGAATGCTGAAGAGCCCGGGGCATTTCCAGGGGGACATTCCGAGGTATTTCGCCTGGAAGGTGAAGGCGAGTTTGAGGCGGTCGTCGTTGAAATATCCGCCCAGCACGTCCATGACCGACCTGGTGGTGGCGACATGGGGGAGGGCTTTGAAAAGAGTCGGGGTGAGGTAGGAGGAGAGATTGTGGTATGACTTTTGGAGGCACGGAAAGATAGTGCGCAATTTCTTGGCGTGATCTTCCATGAAGCGGTGGAAATTGTCTTCTTCCCCGGGAAAGACCGCGCGGATGTTGGCAGCCATTTGTTGGCGCTCACAGCTCGTTTCCAGGGAGACGTCACCCCAGGTGAGGCGGGTCATGGGGTCAAGTTTGACGAAATCGAGGTAGTCCTCACTCCTGCGGCCGACCTCGGCGAATATTTCATCGAGGGTGAATTTCTGGTGAAGGAAGGTGGGGCCGGTGTCGAAGGAATACGGGCCAAGGTCGATGCGGGCATTTCTTCCACCGACGCGTTCTTCTTTTTCCAGAATGGTGACCTTGTAACCGCGATGCGCAAGAAGCATAGCTGCGGTGAGTCCGCCGGGTCCTGCTCCGATGATAATGATTTCCTTCTTCAAAAGCGGATTATTGTTTGTTGCGAAAACTAAGTTCGAAAAGGGGGAGCACAAGCGGGAATTCAAGAGCGATATTAGACAAGGGCAGTTGCTGGCTTCGTTCCTCCGTTATGGAAGGGAAAGATGTCCTGTGCGGATTGGCCATGGCTTCAGTCATCGGAGGGGCCATCTATTTCTCCGACCGTGTTAATTCGTCAGAAAGGCAAGGAGATACTGCTTCGCCGCCGTCGGTGACAGTTTCCACTCGAAGGACATCGGCAGAAATTAGAAATCCCTCGAGGGAGGAGATTATTTCCCGGATTCCTGAACAGTTTCCGGTGATTGGGTCTCCTTTTCTTACAGAGGAATTGAGGGATCAGATGGATGTTTTTCGCCAGCTGGGTGCGTTGGACGGGGAGAAGGCGCTGGATTATCTGATGGCGAAAAGCGAAGGAGCGAATTCGCAAACAGCA
>Ga0213866_10000593_pt1 | contig 28373 bp, 28 predicted proteins | sample PICome_11_FD_160079 | JGI IMG/M metagenome (GOLD analysis project Ga0213866, IMG submission 160079) | Coastal seawater microbial communities near Pivers Island, North Carolina, United States - PICO284 | ecosystem: Environmental > Aquatic > Marine > Coastal | place: USA: North Carolina... | reverse complement strand
TTACATGCTTAAAGGTGAGTTTGAACATCAAGATAGCACTGGTGCTAAAGGAATAATGTCATCTGGAGATGTGCAATGGATGAAAACTGGTAGAGGAATAATTCATTCAGAAATGCCGGCGATGTCAGATGGTAAATTATTAGGATTTCAGCTTTGGGTAAATATGCCTGCAAAACTAAAAAAGAATAAGCCTGAATATCTATATATAAAGAGTAGTGAACTTGGGGTTCATAAAGACAATGAAAAGACAGTAAAAGTCATTGCTGGCAAATATGAAAAAGCTGAGGGCCCAGAGAAAAATCATAACGTTGATCCGATATATTTTCATATAGTTTTAAATGAAAAAAAAGAATTTACTTGCGAAGTACCTGAAGGTCACAACAGTTTTATTTATTTATTAAATGGTGAATTAAAAATTGGAGAAAAGGATCACTCTAAAACAGGTAATTCAAATCTCATTTTGTTAGAGAGAGGAAATAAATTAATTGTGAAAGCTAATAAAAAAACAGAGTTTTTATTCATTGCAGGTAAACCCATTGGGGAGCCTATAGCTAGAGGTGGACCATTTGTCATGAATACTAAGGCGGAGATACTAGAAGCTGTTCAAGATTATAATAACGGAACATTTGCTAAATATTAAAAGTTCAAGTACTTTTCTCAAATGCCAAAATCCATAATAATAAAAAAAAATGGTGGACCTGAAGTTTTAGAACTCCAGGATGTAAAGGTTGGGGTGCCTGGTCCAGATGAAATTAAAGTTACCAATCATGCTATTGGTTTAAATTACATTGACACATACCATAGATCAGGTTTATACCCCCTCAAACTACCGAGTGGAATTGGTTTAGAAGCTGCTGGAAAAGTAGAAGAAGTTGGATCTAATGTTAAAGAATTTAACATAGGTGATAATATTGCTTACGCTTCAGTTCCTTTAGGTGCATATTCACAACAGAGAATTATTCCATCTAAGATAGCTGTAAAAGTTCCTGAAGGCATATCTCACAAACAAGCTGCTACCTTAATGACTAAAGGTCTAACTACGAATTATTTACTTTGTAAAACTTACAATCTTAAAGCTGGAGAAACTGTTTTATTTCATGCGGCTGCAGGAGGTGTTGGACAAATATTTGCTCAATGGGCTAATAGCATTGGCGCAAAAGTAATTGGAACAGTAGGTTCTGATGAAAAGATTAAAATTGCAGAGGAGAATGGTTACGCACATGTAATCAACTATACAAAAGATGATTTTGCAAAAAAAGTTATGGAGATTACGAACAATGAAGGAGTTCCAGCTGTATTTGACGGAGTAGGAAAAAATACTTTTCATGGTTCGTTAGCTTGTCTTAAAACAAGAGGTATGATGGTAAGCTTTGGAAACGCATCAGGTCCACTTGATCCAGTTAATGTTCCAAAAGATATTCAGCCTAAAGGACTTTATTTGACTAGACCTTCAATTGGTCAATATTTTACGAATAGAAAAGAACTTCAAGCTGGAGCGGATGCTATATTTGAAAAAGTCAAATTTGGTAAAATCAAAATTAAAATTTCAAAGGAATATAGTTTAATAGATGCAAAAAAGGCCCATGAAGATCTAGAGGCTAGAAAACTTACAGGCCCAGCAATATTAATTCCATAATGAGTAAAAAAATAATATCTCCTTGCATTAGTATTTGCAGGACCGATCCTGTGACAGGTTTTTGTTATGGTTGTGCAAGAACCAACGAGGAAAAGAAGTTTTGGAAAGATGAAAATACTGCTGATGACTGGAAAGAAGAAAATCTTAAACTGATTGTGACCAGAATGAAAGGTTGGCAATTAAAAACTTTTAAAGAGTCCTACGATCATAAAAAAAATGAAGGAATTTCTTTATTTAAAAAAAAGTTATTAGAGAATAAATAATTATAAGTCGTCTTTCATCGAGTCCATGTCGCTCAGATGATATTTTAAGGCCTGATTAGACAGTCTAATTTCTTGCAGAAATAAAAAAATAGAAACAATCATGCATACACAGCAAGCAGCAAAATTTAATCTAGCAACTTGTAAACTTCCGAGATAAAGCAATAAAACTGTAGTCATATTGAATAAAAAACCAAAAGCTGCAAATCCCATTGTGTACTTTAAAAGGTTAGTTCTATTATTAAGAACATGTAATTGATTTTCTAATTGAGGAGGTGTTTTTTTATCAAAAATTAATTGATCATGTAAATTTCTGATAAGACCACTTAATGTATGAAACCTGTTGCTATACATGGTCATCATTAAGGGTATAGCTGGAAACATTAATGCTGCAACTGTGTAATCTATATCCATATCGAATCAAATTGATTATGAAGTTAGTGTTTGATATTTACAAGTAATATTTCATGTCACATTTTAAAATATTTATCGAACTAACAAGATTAAATAAACCCATAGGTTTTATGCTTTTATTTTGGCCTTGCTCTTGGGGGTTAGCTTATGCACACACTATTATTCCAAATTTAGATTTATTTTCTTATTACCTAGTTTTATTTTTTTTAGGCTCCGTTTTAATGAGAAGTGCTGGATGTATTGTGAATGATATAGTAGATAAAGATTTTGATAAAAAAGTAAACAGAACTAAAAGTCGTCCAATAGCTTCGGGAAAAATATCAATTACTCGTTCTTTAGTTTATGTAATTATTCTTTGTTTGATTTCATTTTATATTTTATTGCAATTCAATATGCTGACAATAGTACTCGGGATGAGTTCTATGTTATTGGCTTTTACATATCCTTTCATGAAAAGAATAACCTACTGGCCTCAACTATTTTTAGGTATCACTTTCAATTGGGGAATAATTATGGCCTGGGCTGCAATGAATAATAGCATTTCTGTGGAAATAATTATTCTATATTTATCAGCCATATTTTGGACATTGGGTTATGACACCATTTATGGAGCTCAAGATATGTTTGATGATGAAATAATTGGATTAAAATCCACTTCTATTAAATTTAAAAAAAATATAAAACTGTTTGTATTATGTTCTTATCTAGTATCGCTTCTTTTAATGATTTTTTTATTTAAAAATAATTTTGGCTTAAATACTTTTTCTATAATCTTGTTTTTTTTTATTTTAAGTCTCATTCATCAATTATTTAATTTTGATCAAACCAAACCAAAAGAATGTTTAAAAATGTTTAAGCTTAATAATTTATCAGGTTTGTTATTGTTTCTAGGAATATTATCAATAAATTATTAAAAATGAAACTTGATGATTTAAAAAAGATACTTATCCGTCTCTATACTGAATATGTAAAAAAGCATATTAAGAGAATAATTTTCGCTTTAATATTATCTATACTTGTTGCTGGTAGTACCTCAGCTATTGCCTGGTTGCTTGATCCAGCAGTTAAAAAAATATTTATTGAAAAAGATAGGACATTGGCTTGGTTAATCCCGTTATTAATCATAATCGCTTTTTCTACAAAAGGACTATCGTTGTACTTAGCAAGAATGAGTATTATAAGAGTTGGTAATGAAGTTGCTGGTGAATTACAAAAACAAATTGCAACTAATATTTTAACCAGTGATATCCAAACTTTAGAAAATAGACACTCAGGAAAATATATTTCAAATATAATGTTTGATGCCCATCAAATTCAAAATTTGGTGAGTACTGGAGTGCTTAACATCATGAAAGACAGTTTTTCAGTGGTAGCTTTGGTTTCTTTAATGTTTTACCAAAATTGGAAGCTAGCACTATTTGCAATTTTAATGATGCCATTGGCTGCAGGTTTTGCAAAGAGCTTAGGAAAAAGAATAGGAAAAGCTGTTGGTGAAGCTGGAGAGCTTTCTGGAAAACTAACTTCATTCCTATCAGAAATTTTTAAGGGATCAAAAATGATAAGAATTTATCAAAAAGAAAATGAAGAGAGTTTAAACGCTAATAAAATAATAAATGACTTAGTAGAAAAAAATATTAAAATTAGCAGTGTATTGGTGAGAGCTACGCCAATAATGGAAACTCTAACTGGTTTTATGATCGCTGGATTTATTTTTTTTTCAGGAAAGCTAATTGCAGCTGGAGAACTTGAGGTAAATAGTTTTTTCTCATTTTTAGCTGCTATGATGTTAGCTTATCAACCAATAAGATCTTTAGCGACAATCAATATGGCTATTTACCAAGGTGCTACGGCCTTTAAAAGAATTTCTGATATTATTGATAAAGAAATCGAAATTAAAAATGATAAAAGTTTACCAAATATAGTAATTCAAAAATCAAATATTAATTTTAATAATGTTTCTTTTAAATATCAAAAAACTAACGAAAGGGCTGTAAAAGATTTAAATATTTCAATTAATGGAGGATCCATGTCTGCTTTCGTTGGCCATAGTGGAGCAGGTAAAAGTACTATAATAAATCTACTTCCAAGGTTTTATGATCCTCAGGTAGGACAAATATTTATAGATAACCAAAATATTCAAAAAGTCTCATTAACCTCTTTAAGGAAAAATATTTCATTGGTTAGTCAAGACATAATTTTATTCGACGAAAGTATAAAAAATAATATAGCTTATGCTGATACTAATGCTTCTCAAAATGAAATAGAGGAAGCATGTAAATTTGCAGCTGCTCACGATTTTATTAAAAAATTGCCTATGGGATATGAGACAATTATAGGTGAGAATGGTGTCAAACTATCCGGTGGTCAGAAGCAACGAATATCTATAGCAAGAGCAGTTCTAAAAAAATCTCCAATCATTTTATTAGATGAAGCAACATCCTCTTTGGATGCCGAATCAGAAGAGACGGTACAAAATGCAATCAACAATTTAACAAAAAATAAAACAACACTAGTAATTGCACACAGACTTTCAACTATACACAATTCAGATAATATTTTTGTTGTTAAAGATGGTAGTATTATTAATTCCGGAAATCATAAATTTTTAATTGAAAATTGTGATGAATATAAATCTCTTTATAAAAAGCAACTAAAATAAGATGATACTTTTATACAAAGTATTAATTACACTGTTATACCCTTTCTTAATCATTGTAATTTACGTAAGAAAACTTCTTAAGAAAGAAGATGCTTATAGGTTTAAAGAAAAAATTTTTGTTTCTAATTTTAATACTTTTCATAAAAATAAATCTAAGCTAGTCTGGTTTCATGCTGCTAGCATAGGTGAATTTAAAAGTATAATTCCAATTTTAAATCAATTAAATAAAGATAAAAATAATATTAAATTTTTAATCACTACTACTACACTTAGCTCTGGGAACCTTGCAAGAATAGAATTACAAAAATTTGATAATGTAACTCACAGATATCTTCCATTAGATATTCCTTTTTTAATTGAAAAATTTTTACTCTCCTGGAAACCAGATAAAATTTTTTTAGTAGACTCTGAAATTTGGCCAAATTTAATTTTTAAAGCTAAAAATAAAAAAATTCCAATAGCTCTTATTAATGCCAGACTTACGCAAAAATCTTTTGATAGATGGGTAATGTTTCCTCATTCAGCTAAAAAGATTTTTAATATATTTGATTTATGTATTTGTTCTAACACTCAAACAAAGGAGTTTTTAGAAAAACTTGGAGCAAAAAACATTTTTTTTAAAGGGAATATAAAATTCATTAGTCAAAATGAAAACGAGAAAAATAAAATTAATGATAAAATTATTTTACCGAAAAGATTTTGGTTTGCAGCTAGTACACACAGAGATGAAGATATTGTCTGTTTAAAAACACATCTGCGGCTTAAAGAAAAATTTAACGATATTATTACGATTATCGCTCCTAGACACATTGAGAGATCTAGAGAAATAAAATCTTTATCCTCTAAATTAAATCTTAATGCGCAAATAGTTAATAAAGATCAAATAATTTCACAAGGTAAAGAAATAATAATAATTAATTATTTTGGTGCCTTAAATGATTTTTTTAAATATGCCAAGAGTGTTTTTATTGGAAAATCAATGATCAAAAAATTAGAAAAAGAAGGTGGTCAAAATCCAATTGAAGCTGCAAAACTTAACTGTAAAATTTATCATGGACCTTATATATATAATTTTAAACAAATTTATGAAATTTTAGAAATGAATAGCATTTCAAAAAAGATAAATAGTTACGAAGAATTGAGTGAAAATTTGATTAAAGATTTAGAGAATCCTTCAAAACTAAATGATAAGACTCCAGAGTCATTAGAAAAATTAAGTAAAAAAACTTTAGATGATACGATGATACTTTTAAATAAATTTTTGTTTAATGATGTTAAATAAACCAAAATATTGGGACGGAAAAATCGGTATAATTTCAATTATATTATTGCCCCTTTCATTTATTTTTATTTTTTTATCTTTTTTAAAAAAAAAATTAACTAAAGTTAATCATTTTTCCATTCCTATTGTTTGTATCGGAAACATTTACATTGGTGGTACAGGAAAAACACCAGCAGCGATATTGTTAGCTAAAGAATTAACAATTTCTGGTAAAAAACCCGTAATTATAAGAAAATATTATAACAATCACGATGATGAATATAGCCTTATAAAAGAATATTTTAATAATCTAATCATTTGTAAAAACAGAGTGAAAGGTATTAAGGAGGCAGAAAAAGCAAATAATGATATTGCGATACTAGATGATGGGTTTCAAGATTATAGTATTAAAAAAAATTTAAACATAATTTGTTTCAATCAAAATCAACTAATCGGTAACGGATTAGTTTTACCTTCTGGGCCTTTGAGAGAAAATTTGAATGCTCTGAGTAATGCTAATATAGTTATTATAAATGGTAAAAAAAATCAAAATTTTGAAAATAAAATATTAAAAATTAATAATAAAATAAAAATATTTTATGCATTATATAAAGCAGAAAATTTAGATGAATTTAAAAATAAGCATTTATTAGCAATAGCCGGAATAGGGAACCCTGAAAATTTTTTTCAATTAATTGTAGAAAACAATTTAAATATTAAAAAAAGATTAATTTTTCCTGACCATTATAATTTTTCTAGGGAAGAAATAACAAACATTGTTAATGATTCAAAAAAAAATAACCTTCATATTATTATGACTGAAAAAGATTATTTCAAAATTAAGAAATTTGAGATAAATGAAGTAAAATGTCTTAAAGTAAAATTAGTAATAGAAAATGAAAAAGAATTCATAAATGAGATAAAAAAAGTTATATGTTAAAATTAATTAATTATTTTTTACAGTCATTAATAATTTATTTAATGTTTTTAATTGGACGTCTTTTAGGTCTAAAATTTAGTAGAAAAGTTTTCTCTTTTATTTTTTCTTATTTAGGTCCTTTTTTCAAATCATCAAAGATAATAAATGAAAATTTAAATACTTTTTGCAAAAAGTTTGCAAACATTAATAAAGATAAAATTAAAGATGAAATGTGGAAGAACTATGGAAAGACTTTTATTGAATATGTTTATTTAAGTAAATTAAGAAATGAAAATTCTCATGTAATTTTAAGTGGGACTGAAAATTTAATGAAAATCATTGATGAAAAAAAACCAGTCATTTTTATTTCTGGGCATTTCGCAAATTTTGAATTAATGTCAATGGAAATCTCAAAAAAAAATATTCCTTTAGCTACAATCTACAGACCTCTTAATAATATTTTTTTAAATCCTTTAATGGAATATTTGAGAAAAAAATACATTTGTAAGAATCAAATTAAAAAAGGAATTAATGGTGTTCGCGAATCAATTGAGTTTATAAAAAAAAATTACAGTATTGCCTTAATGATTGATCAAAGAGTAAGCGAAGGAGAAAGGATAGAATTTTTTAGCAAACAAGCTTTGACTACGACATTACCAGCTCAACTTTCAATAAAATTTAACTTAGATATAGTGCCAGTTTATATACAGAGAGACGAAAAAAATCTCTTTAACATTGAGTTCCAAAAAAGCCTGAGTCCACAAAAATTTAATAATAAGTTTGAGCTTACTAAAGAACTTAATAAAATTTTAGAAAATATGATTATAAGAAATCCAAATCAATGGATATGGACGCATAATAGATGGAAGTAGATCTTAAATTATTTTTTTTGAGATTTAAATCTTTCATTAGCCTCTATTGGTGAAAAATACGCCTCCTGTAAATCAACATTCCAATAATTCAAATTTTGTAATTTTATTTCTTTTCCAGATATAGCACATAAAACGTGATCACCCTCTTCTATGATTTCAAAATAGTTGTGTTTAAAAATAAGTTTAGCTTTTTTTTTATTCATCAATAAATTATACAATATATATTTCGACATGAATATTGGATTAATAGGTAGCGGAGGAAGAGAGCATGCTCTATGCAAAAAAATTAGTGAATCAAAATTAGTAAAAAAGATTATTTGTTTTCCAGGAAATGCAGGTACTTCTAAATTAGCGACTAATATAGATATAAATGTTTTAGATTTTAAGAAAACCCTTAGATTTATAAAATATTTTAAAATAGACCTTGTTATCGTAGGTCCTGAGGAACCCTTAGTTAAAGGTCTCGTAGATTTTTTACAAAAGAATGATGTAAAAGTTTTTGGACCAAATAAATTTGCGGCAAAACTTGAAGGATCAAAGGCCTTTATGAAGATGATTTGCGCGCAAAACGATATTCCCACAGCAAAGTTTAAGATTTGTACAAAAAAAAAACAAATATTTAATTTTTTAGACGAGTGTAATTTGCCAATAGTTGTAAAAGCCGATGGTTTGGCTGGAGGAAAAGGTGTTGCAATATGTAAAACAAAGCAACAGGTCATTTCTACCAGCTCTGCAATATTTAATGGAAAATTTAAATCATCCAAAAAAGTAGTATTAGAGGAGTTTCTCTATGGAGAAGAAGCAAGCTACTTTGTTGTTGTAGATAGAAATAGTTTTAAGTTTTTTGGAACAGCTCAAGATCACAAACGAGTTTATGAGCATGATAAAGGACCAAACACTGGAGGTATGGGTGCATATTCACCAGCGCCAATTATAACAAAAACTATAGAAAATAAGATTATATCAAAAATAATTAAACCAACTTTAAAAGCTCTAAAAAGAAAAAAGAAACCGTATAGTGGAATATTATACGTAGGTTTGATGATAAGTAATAATGAACCATACTTAATAGAGTATAATATTAGAATGGGTGACCCCGAATGCCAAGTAATTTTACCTAGATTAAAGACTGATATCGTACAAATATTTAAAAACGCTAGTTTAAATAAATTAAAAAAAACAAAAATTAAATGGAAAAAACAAAAAAGTATGACAATTGTTCTATGTGCTAAAGGATATCCTGGTAATTATAAAAAAGATTTAATTTTAAAAAATATGAATAAAATTAAACTATCAAAAAAAGATTTTATTTATCATGCTGGCACTAAAATTTCAAAAAATAAATTAATATCAAATGGTGGAAGAGTTTTAAATATAACATCAATTGGAAAAAATTTTAGGATAATTAGAAAAAAAATTTTATTGATCCTTAAAAAATTAAATTGGAAGGAAGGGTTTTATAGAAAAGATATTGGATGGAGAGTGATTAATAAAAATGAGAATTATTAGTGGGAAGTTTAAGGGCAGAATTATTAGTTACTTGAAAAACTCAACAACAAGACCTCTTAAAGATACTGTAAAGGAAAGTATTTTTAATATTCTAAGGCACTCTAATCTTATAAAAGTTAAAATTGAAAATTCATATATTTTAGATTTATATTCAGGTGTGGGGTCTTTTGGAATTGAATGTATTTCTCGAGGATCAAAAAAAGTCACATTTATTGAGCAAGATAAAACAGCATCAAACTTATTAAAAAAAAATTTAAATGATTTATCTATTGCCACTAAATCTACAGTTTATAATGATCAAATTGAAAATGTTTTCTCCAAAGAATTTAAAGATAAATATAATATCTTTTTTTTCGATCCGCCATTTAAAAATCCAAATTTTATTCATAATCTTGAACTGATAAAAAAAAATAAATTATTTTATAAGAAACATTCTGTCATTATCCATAGAGAAAAAAATTGCGATGATAAATTTGAAAACATTTTAAAAATTATTGAAATCAAAATCTATGGACGATCAAAAATTATATTTGGTGAATTTAATTAAGTAGTTGTTTTGTAAACACCTTAACTTGCTCGACAGCAGGTTGATCAAAAGGGTTGATATTCAAAAGCTTTCCTACAATTATTGTTTCAGTAATAAAATATGAGAATAAGTTTCCTAGTATTTCCTCATTTGTTCCCTTGATTATAAATTCTCTACATGGAATATTTTTTTTTGTGAGTGCTTTAATTAAAGCTTTCTTTTGTGCAATTTTAATAGAGTCTATTTTTTTATTATTTAAAAAACTTTTTACTCCAATATTTTTGTTAATTTTTACTTGTTCTTTCCCTTTTTTTTCTAAACTAAAAATATTAAAAAACTTATCTTTAGGGCCATCTAAATATAATTGCAATAAACTATGATGATCTTTGGGAGCATTTGATATAACAGGTAAAAATCCTTTATTTTTTTTACCTAAACTTTCAGCGATTAGTTGCTGGCACCAAAAACAAAACTTTTCAAGTTCGGGCGCATAGTTTAGAAAAATTAAGCTATTTAATTTCTTAGAATTTATTAAGTTAATAATTTCCAACACATTATTTTTAAGAGTTTGTTTATTTTTCTTTTTTAGCCAATCGTAGACTCTAAGTCTTAATTTAACTATATTTGCTCCCATTAAAAATGCAGGTAAGATACCTACTTCAGACAAAACAGAGAATCTTCCACCTATGTTTCTCTTATGTTCAATATAAAAAAGATTTAACTTTTTTGCTAACAAAAATAAAAAATTATCTTTTTTCTCTGAAATTAAAATAATATTTTTTGCGTTTTTTTTTAAAATATTTAATGCAAAAGCGTTTGATAAAGTTTCAATTGTATTACCTGATTTTGAAACAATAATGAATAGAATATTTGATAATTTTTTTTTTCTTTTTAAATTATATATTTGAGTATCATCTAGATTATTAAAAAAAAATATTTCTTTTTTAATTTTTGATTGTAAATAATTATATATCGCCTCTGTCCCCAATATAGATCCGCCCATTCCGATCAAAGCAATTGATCTATATTTTTTAAATTTTTGTAAATCTTTTGTTTTAAAGCTAAAATTAAAATTTTTATTTAGCACATTCAAAGTTTTATTTTTTTTCTCGACATCTGCTTTTAATTCTAAAAATATCCTATCAAAATCTTTAGATATTTTTTTAAAACCATCCGCCTTAAAGTTTTTAACTTTTTTATTAATATTAGCAATTGAATTAATTTTTATCACTTACGAATTTTTTTTAGAATTGACTCCTCAACTGACTTAGAATTACTATTAGATATACTCTCTGTTTTTGGTACTTTAAGTATTTTTTTTATTTTTTCTTCATCGTTATCTTGATTATTAGATTTTGTACCCGGTTTAGGTATTTCTTCAAAATTTGGTGGCAATACAAGAGGGTTTCTTTTTTTTACCAAAAACTCATCTGTTGTTCTTATTTTTTCATTTTTAAGTACTTTTTTTGCATCGCTCATACCGCCACAAGCTGAAAATAAAAAGAAAGATAATAATAAAAAATATTTAATTTTCATTTTTTTTAATTTTTAATAAAGAAACTTCTTAATATAAAAGCCATTATTCCTAAAGTTATAAATATATCTGCCATATTAAAAGTGAACCAGTGAAAACTATTGTAGTGTATATCAATAAAATCTGGAACTGCTTTATATATTAATCTATCGTAAAAGTTTCCTAATGCACCACCTATTATAATGGAGAAAATAAATTTATCTAAATTATCTGACATAATCAAAATATAGATTAAATAAATTAACACTGTGGCAACTATTATAGAAACAAGATTGTACAATAAGCTCGAATCTGTACTTAAAAGACCAAATCCTATTCCAATATTCCAAATCAAATCAAGATTTATAAAATCATTTAAGTAATAAATATCATCGCTAAAACTCCCAATGATTTTCAATTTTGATATTCTATCTATGGTAAAAATAATAAATATAAGAACGAGAAAATAGATATTATTTTTTTTAAAAAATTCTTTTTTTATCTCTTTTAAATTATTCGAAAAAATCATTTATTTTATTGGACACTCGGTTCTCTCGCATTTTTTTTCTAAAATTTTCCAACATCTCTCACATTTTTTACCCGTAGCTTTGCTGACTTCGACTTTTATTTCTTTGTTATCTGATAAAATTTTTTCTGCTTTAGATGTGATTAAATATTCCGCTAAATCTAAATTTTCTAAAAGTTCAAATTGTTTTTTACCAACTTTTAATTTAATCTCTGCCTCCAAACTTGATCCAATCTCTTTTGTAGTTCTTTTTTCCTCTATTGCTATATTTGCCTCTTGTTTGATTTTGAATAACTCATCCCACTTTTCATTTAATTCTTCATTTCTCCAATTTTCTGGCACTTTTACAAATAGGTGTTCATGAATGTTTTTTTCGTCTTTATTGATTAAGCTATATATTTCATCTGTTGTAAAAACTAAAATTGGAGCAAACCATTTTATTAAACTCTCCAATATAATGTTTAAAACTATTACACAATTTTTTCTTTTTTTCGAATTTATGCTATCACAATAAAGTACATCCTTTCTAATATCAAAATAGAAAGACGATAGATCTAAAGTACAAAAGTTTAACAATTCTTTATATAGTTTGTGAAAATTGTAATTTCTTAAATTATTTTCAACAGACTTTCCAATATTATGAATTTTATGTAATATATATTGTTCTAATTCATCAAAGTTGTTTAGCTCTAATTTTTCGAAGTTTTGTTTTTCAAATTTATCTTTTAAGTTACCCAACATAAATCTAAATGTATTTCTAATTTTCCTATAAGACTCTGCGTGTTGTGCTAAGATGCTTTTATCGATTCTCAAGTCCTCTGAGTAATCTGAAGCTGCTACCCAAACTCTTAGAATATCTGCTCCATAATTTTTTAAAATTTCATCAGGTAAAATAACATTGCCCATAGATTTTGACATTTTCATACCTTTGCCATCAACCACAAACCCGTGAGAAAGAATACTTTCAAATGGAGCTTTGCCTCTTGTACCGCACGACTCAAGTAAGGAAGAATGAAACCACCCTCTGTGTTGGTCAGACCCTTCCAAATACATGTCAGCTGGCCATTTAAGATCTTTTCTTTTTTCTAAAACAAAACTATGTGTTGAGCCACTATCAAACCAAACCTCTACAATATCTTTCAGTTTTTCATAATCATTCGGATTATACTCATCGCCTAAAAATACTTTAGCATCGTCTGTAAACCAACAATCCGACCCTTGTTTTTCGTAAATAGATGCTATTCTATCAATTACTTTTTTATCCCTTAATGGCTCTTTAGTCTTTTTGTGAATAAAAATTGGTAGCGGCACGCCCCAGACTCTTTGTCTTGATACGCACCAATCCGGCCTGCCTTCAACCATAGATAATAATCTTTCTTTACCTTTATTTGGATAAAAAGCTGTTTCATTAATTGCCTTTATAGCTTTATCTCTTAAATTGTTTTTTTGCATTGATATAAACCATTGTGGCGTTGCTCTATAAATTAAGGGAGCTTTAGACCTCCATGAGTGAGGATAGCTATGGTTAAGTTTATCATTTTTAAGTAATTTATTTTGTTCTTTTAACTTTTCAATGACAATTGGATCAGCTTTAAATATGTGCATGTTAGTAAAATAAGGAATTTCTTTTGTGTATAAACCCGAATTATCGACTGTATAAAGAGAGGGTATATTATTTTTTAAACATAAATTGAAATCATCTGGCCCATGACTGGGAGCGCAGTGGACTATCCCTGTTCCTTGTTCCAAATTAACAAACTGAGCATCGAGCATAGGAACATTATAATCAAAATTCATTTTGATAAATGGGTGGTTACAAATTGTTCCTTTAAACTCAGAACCTTTAAAAGTCTTAAGCTCTTTATAATTTTTGATTTCACAATCTTTTATGATTGTGTTGATTAAGTTTTTTGCAACAACAATTTTCTTATCTTTAAAATAATCAAGGTCTTCAATTTCTAAAACGGAGTAATCAATATTGCTGTTAAAAGCTAATGCTTTATTAGCAGGTATAGTCCATGGAGTAGTTGTCCAGATAATGATGCTAGTATCTTTTAAAAATTCTTTATTTGTCTGTTTAATTTTAAAAGCTGCATAAATTGTATTAGAAGTATGGTCCATGTACTCAACCTCTGCATCTGCCAAAGCTGTTTTTTCAACAGTCGACCATAAAACAGGCTTAAAACCTTGATATAAACTACCGTCTAGAAGAAATTTACCGAGTTCTCTTACTATCTGAGCCTCGGCCTCATAGCTCATAGTGGAGTAATAATTTTCAAAATCTCCCACCACACCTAATCTTTTAAACTCTTGTATATGTACATCTATCCAGCTTTTAGCAAACTCTCTACACTCCTGCCTAAAGTCTTTGATTGGAACTTCATCTTTGTTTTTTTTCTTTTTCTTATATTGCTCCTCAATTTTCCATTCGATTGGCAAACCATGACAATCCCACCCTGGTACATACACAGAGTCTTTACCACTCATTTGGTGAAAACGGGTTATCATATCTTTTAAAATTTTATTAAGAGCTGTGCCCATGTGTATATGTCCGTTAGCGTAGGGTGGACCATCATGTAAAATAAATTTTTTTTTACCCTTTGAGTTTTTTCTTAATTTTTCAAAAATTTTATTTTTTTCCCATTTTTTTAAAATTTCCGGTTCTTTATTAGGAAGGCTAGCTTTCATGGCGAAAGCTGTTTTAGGTAATTGCAAAGTATCTTTAGACATTTTTATTTTTTTGCCTGCTTTATATCTATCTTTATCTGTTTTTTTAAATATTCAAAGTTCTTAAATTTTTTTTCTGGTCTAATAAATTTTTTAAAACTTACATTAATTACTTTATTATATAAATTTTTATTAATTCCAAATATATTAGTTTCTAAAAGTAAATTTTGTCCATTAAATGTTGGTCTATAACCTATATTAGCAACGCCATCTTTGTTGAAACTATTAGAATTTACTTTTACTGCATAAACGCCTAATTTTGGAACTACATAACTATTTAGGATCATGTTGCAAGTAGGAAAACCTATTTTACGACCCCTTTTCTATCCTTTTATAACTTTTCCTCTAATGCACCATTTACGATTTAGTAATTTATTCACTAAATCAATTTTACCGCTTCTTATTTTTTTTCTAATTAATGTAGAAGAAATAGTTTTTTTATTTTTTTGGTAAGGTTTTGTTATTATACTTTTATATTTAAATTTTCCTTCAAATTTTTTCAAAGTCTTAATATTACCTTGACGCTTAAAACCAAATTTAAAGTTTCTGCTTACATATAAATATCTACATTTTGTTTTTTTGTGTATAATTTTAGTTATAAATTCCTCTGCTGTTAAAGTTGAAAAACTTTTATTAAATCTAATTATTATTAAAAAATCTAAATTAAATTTTTTAAGTTGCTCTTTTTTCTGTTCCTGTGAATTTATTCTGTGATCTTCTGTTTTTTTTTTAAAAAACATTAAAGGAACTGGTTCAAAAGTCATCACGCCGATAGGTAATTTATTTTTTTTTGCTTTTTGCTTTGCTTCATTTATAACTTTTTGATGCCCAAGATGTAGTCCATCAAAATTACCTATGGCTATTACACCATGGGAATGTTTCTTATCTAAATTTGCATTATTGTAAATCTTCATTACCATTCAAGTTCTTTTTGAAAAAAATTTGCTTTTACATTGTATTTTTTTAGAAGTTCATCTAATTCAGAAATATCACTTAACTCACCTCTATGAACGCCTTCAGAAATAAATAAACAATCTATATTTAAATTATTAGCTCCTTTAATATCTGTTCTTAAGTTATCTCCAATAGCTAAAACTTTTTCATTTGAACTAAAGCACATTTTGTAAACTTCTTCATACGGTTTTCCAAAATAAGTTACCTCTCCACCCAATTCCTCAAATACTTTCGCTACTGATCCTGCACATAGCTCTTCTATATTTCCTCTATGAACTGTCAAATCTGGATTAGTACATACTAATTTTTTTTTGACATATCTTTTTAAAAATTGTTTATAATATTCTAGATCATTTTCATGATCGTCAAATAAACCCGTGCATAGAATAAAATCACATTTTTCGAGATCAGTTCTATTATCTTTTACTTTTTCAAAAACAGAAGTATCTCTTGGTGGACCTAGATGATAAAAAGTTTTGCCAAACTGATTTTTGTTAATTGCATACATTGCCGCTTCGCCTGAGGTCATGACATTTGAAAGATGTTCCTTTTTCATATTCATTTTCAATAAAAAATTTACTACTTTTGAGCTTGGCCTGGGAGCATTGGATAAAAAGACAACTTTTTTTGAGTTATTATTTAATTGTTCTACAACTTTTATTGCTTTTGGATTTAACATAACTCCGTTATGTATCACTCCCCATAAATCTATTATGAAAGTGTCATAGCTTTTATATATATCTGATAAGTGATTTAGCTCTTTCAATTTAACAACTCTTTCCTCTTAATGCTCATAAAATAGTGTATTTATAGGTCTTTTTAATGATTTTTGCCTCTTGAAATCTTATTAAAACATACCATATCAACACTACATAAAAATTTATAGGAGAAAATACATATGAAATTTAGACCTCTGCACGATCGTGTGCTTATTAAAGTGCTAGACAGTGAAGAAAAAACTGCTGGCGGAATTATCATACCAGATACAGCCAAAGAAAAGCCTCAAGAAGGTGAGGTTGTAGCAGTCGGACCTGGTGCTAAAAATGAAGAAGGAAAAATAGCTCCACTGGATGTTAAAATTGGAGATATAGTTCTATTTGGAAAATGGTCTGGGACTGAAGTCAAAATAGACGGTAAAGAATATAGCATTATGAAAGAGTCAGACATAATGGGAATTTCAAAAAGTAAAAAATAACCTTTAGAGGAGAAAAAAAATGGCAAAAATAATTAAATTTGATACAGAGGCTAGATCAAAGATGCTCACAGGAGTGAACACTCTAGCTAATGCTGTGAAAGTAACTTTAGGTCCAAAGGGACGTAATGTTGTGATGGACAAGTCATACGGTGCCCCAAGAACTACAAAAGATGGTGTTTCAGTTGCGAAAGAAATAGAGCTTGAAGATAAATTTGAAAATATGGGTGCACAAATGGTTAAGGAAGTTGCCAGTAAAACAAATGATAATGCCGGAGATGGAACTACCACTGCAACAATACTAACTCAAGCAATAGTTAATGAAGGTCTTAAATACGTTACAGCCGGAATGAACCCTATGGATATCAAAAGAGGTATCGACAAAGCAGTTGAACAAGTAATTGATAAATTGAAAACATCTTCTAAAAAAGTAAAAGCTAACGAAGAAGTGGCTCAAGTTGGAACAATTTCAGCAAATGGTGAAAAATCTATTGGCGATATGATTTCTAAAGCAATGCAGAAAGTGGGAAATGAAGGAGTCATTACAGTCGAAGAAGCTAAAGGAGTTGAAACAGAATTAGATGTAGTCGAAGGTATGCAGTTCGACAGAGGATATTTATCTCCTTATTTCGTAACTAATACTGAAAAAATGACCACTGAACTTGAAAATCCTTTGGTTCTTTTAGTAGAAAAAAAATTAACCAACTTACAACCAATGGTACCACTCTTAGAGTCTGTGGTTCAGGCTAATAGACCTTTAATGATAATTTCTGAGGATGTTGAAGGTGAAGCTTTAGCAACTTTAGTTGTTAACAAGTTAAGAGGCGGTCTCAAAGTAGTGGCTGTGAAAGCTCCTGGTTTTGGGGATAGAAGGAAAGCAATGTTAGAAGATATTGCTATTCTAACTGGAGGACAGGTCATCTCTGAAGATCTTGGGATTAAATTAGAGAACGTGAAAATTGGAGATCTTGGTTCTTGTAAAAAAGTAAAAATTGATAAAGAGAATAGTACAATTGTAGCTGGTGAAGGTAAAAAATCCGATATTGAAGCTAGATGCAATCAAATTAGATCTGAGATCAATGAAACAACATCTGATTATGATAAAGAGAAACTTCAAGAAAGATTAGCTAAACTTGCTGGTGGTGTTGCTGTGATTAAAGTCGGCGGTGCTACAGAAGTAGAGGTAAAAGAAAGAAAAGATAGAGTTGAAGATGCTCTTAATGCAACTAGAGCTGCCGTAGAAGAAGGAGTAGTAATCGGTGGTGGTTGTGCATTACTTTATGCCGCACAAGATTTAGATGGTGTTAAAGTAAAAGGTGATGACCAAAAAGCTGGTGTCGAAATAGTTAAAAAAGCTCTTCAAGCTCCGATCAGACAAATTACTGCTAACGCAGGTGTCGATGGTTCTGTAGTTGTAGGTAAACTTTTAGAAGGTAAAAAAGCTTCTCAAGGTTATGATGCTCAGAACGAGGATTATGTAGATATGTTTGCTAAAGGAATTATTGATCCCACTAAAGTTGTAAGATCAGCATTGCAAGATGCTGCTTCAATAGCTGGATTATTAATTACAACTGAAGCAATGATCGCAGACAAACCTGAAGATAAAGACGCTGGTCCTGCTATGCCTCCAATGGGTGGCGGTATGGGTGGAATGGGCGGCATGGGTGGAATGGGAATGTAATTTCACCTACCCAAAGATTTTAAAAAAGGCTGCAATTTTGCAGCCTTTTTTTTTGCAATAAACAAACATGCTCTAGAGCTAAGTATCAACCCATCTTTAAGAACTCGTAAATTATTATCAGCCAGAGTTTTCCCTGTGGATGTAATATCAGTAATTATTTCTGAAGAGCCTATAAAAGGATATGTTTCTGTAGCACCAAGACTAGGTATTAATTTGTATTGGGTAACTCCTTTTGAAATCAGAAAATCATTAGTTAAATTCGGATACTTAGTTGCTACTCTTAATCTGCCGTTTCTTTTAAATCTTATATCAAATGATACTTCTTCAAGATCAGCAATTGTTTGCACGTCTATCCAATCATCTGGTACAGCAATAACCAGATTAGCATTTCCATAATTAAGTTTTTTTTGAATATTTATTTTTCCTTGTAAATTTTTATCTGACTCTTTTAAAAGATCTAACCCAGATACACCAATATCTAAAGTTCCATCTCCTAATCTTTGAATGATTTCTTTAGCATGAAGAAATATAATTTTAATATTGGAATTATTTTCAATTGTACCAAAATAATTTCTTTCCTTTTCACTTTGTATAATTCTAAGTCCATTGTCATTAAAAAATGAAATTGATTTATCTTTCAATCGTCCTTTACTCGGCAAACCTATGGTAATTAAATCTCTCATATATTTTTTAGATTAATTGCTGCACCAACAGCTGGTATATTCTTTTTCGCTCCTAAACTTTTTAATAAATCATCATAACGACCGCCAGAGGCGATTTCTTTTGTGCCTGAAAATACTTCAAAAACAATTCCAGTATAGTATTCAACGTCCCTACCAAAATTTGTAACAAAATTAATATTTTGATTAAGTTTTTTTAAATTTTGAATAGATTTTAAGTTTTTAAATATATTTTTTTTAAGATTATTTTTTTTTGCAAAATTTAATAATTTTTCATCAAGTTCTGAAAGTTTACAATTAATTTTCAAAAAAGTTTTGACAATTTTTACAATTTTTTTTCCGTCTGCAAATGATCTTGGATCTTTTATTTTTTTTTCGAATCTTTTTAGAATTTCCGATATTGATCTTCCAGCAATTTCTTTCCCTTGATATATTTTTTTCATTTCATAAAATCTTTTTTTATCTGCATCAAAAGTCACTGCATCAATATCTGTATTCTTTTCTAATCTCTTTAAGAGCTCTTCAAAGTAACTTGGCCTCCAAAAGTGTCTTATTAATCTAAGCTTCCATCTTTCAGGCATATCGAGAGAATTAATCAAATCCTTAAATAAACTTATATCACCTACTTTAATTTTAATTTTCTTCATTTTAATTTTTTTTGCTGAGCTTAAAATTGTGCTTATTACTTTTAAATCATCTTGAACAAGATTTTTTGAACCTAAAATTTCGATTCCTAATTGGTCATTAATAAAGTTTGTGCCTTTGTCACCTGACCTTCTATATGCTTGGCCAGAGTAGTAAATCTTTGAGGTAGATTTTTTTTGTAAAAAACTAATACATGATGCGACTGTTAAGTCTGGTCTTAAGCACATCGTTTTTCCGTCCTCTCTCTCAAAAGTGAGCATTGAACTTCTAAATTTTTCACCAGACCTTTCAATGATATAATCTGAGTCTAAAAGAACATCAGGTTCTGATAAAACAAAACCATTGCTTTTAAAAGTTTTAATTATTGCTTCAGATAATTTTTTTGATTTCATTAACTAATTCTTTAATTTCAATTGATTTTTCCTCTCCCGAACTGAGGTTCCTTAAAGTTGGCTTCCCTGATTTAATTTCATTTTCACCATATAAAATAACCGCTGGAGATTTTATTTTGTTTGCATACTCCATTTGTTTTTTTAATTTACTTTCTCCAGGATAAATTTCAGTACTAACACCAGCTTTTCTTAATATTGTTTGTACATTTATATAATCTTTCATTAAATTTTTATCAAAAATACAAATTACGACTGGTTTAGATTGTTTTACTTTAAATTCTTTTTTTTGCATCAAAGCATAAACTAAACGATCTAAACCAATTGATATTCCTGTAGCAGGAGCATCATAATTGCCAAAATTATTTACCAAATTATCATACCTTCCTCCGCCTCCTATTGAACCAAATTGAATTACTTGCCCCTTGTTGTTTGTTACATCAAATTTTAAATTCACCTCAAAAATTGCTCCTGTATAATACTCCAATCCTCTAATTACTGACGGATCGAATTCAAAATTATTAAAATTATAATCCTTAAAAAATTTTAACATCTCAACTAAATCATCTGTTTCAGGTGAATTCTTCTCAAGTGTTTCCTCTATTATTTTAATGTCTCCAGATTTTAAATTTGCACCTTTTGTAAAATCACCGGATTTATCTTTTCTTCCCTTGCCTAATAATTCTTTTACTCCATTCCAACCAAGTCTATCTATTTTATCAAGGGCTCTAAGTACGGTAAGCTTTTGCTGATTGTCTTTAATATTTATCTTTTTAAATAATTCTTCAGTGATTTTCCTAGATGAAATCTTGATAGTATAATCCGATTTAGTAAGCCCACAATTTTCAAGAATTTCTGAAATCATGATACATAATTCGGCATCTGCCTGTAGACTTTTTGTTCCAACAAAATCTGCATCAAATTGTAAAAATTCTCTAAACCTGCCTGGTCCCGGTTTTTCATTTCTCCAAACAGTTCCTAGTTGATATCTTTTAAATGGTTTTGGGATTTCTAAATAATTTTTTGCTACATACCTTGCCAGTGGTGCAGTAAGATCATATCTTAATGATAACCATTTGTTTTCATCTTTGAATGAAAAAACACCTTCGTCTGGTCTTTCCTTATCTGGTAAAAATTTTCCAATGCTATCTGAATACTCGAAACTTGGAGTTTCAAGATATTGAAAGCCGTATTTAATCATAACCTCTTTAATATTTGAAATTATGAAATCTCGTACGAGTAATTCTTTTTCTTGTCTGTCTACAAACCCTAATGGAAGTTCTTTAGAAGGTTTGTTTTTTTTTTCTTTTGTCATTGTTTGGTACAGCAGGGTGGATTCGAACCACCGACCCCTAGTTCCACAAACTAGTGCTCTAACCAACTGAGCTACTGCTGCATCCTAGTTATATTTATCTTAATTTTTGTTAAATTTATATATATTTGATTATAAGCTAAGCAAAAGCCTAGCGTGCATTCTGTGAGAATGTGATCTTAGGGTAGATAATTTTCTTTTTATAATCATGGTATTTATTTAGAAAATAATTGTGTCTTTTTCAAGAAGGAATTAGCGGGACAATAAAAAAGCTAAGCTTATCTTAATGCCCCGATAACCAGTGATTTTTGGAAATTTAGATTAAGATGTTTTCTGCAGTTTTACTGCTGAAGGACCTTTTTCCGTGCTCTCCACTTCAAACGTTAACTCATCACCTTCGTTTAAATATTTTAAACCTGCTTCTCTAACAGCTGAAGAATGAACGAACACGTCTTTTTCTTTGTCTTCTCTTTCAATGAAACCATACCCTTTAGTTCCATTGAACCACTTTACTTTACCTTTTAGTGTACTCATAGTTTTTGTTTTTCCTTATTATTATTAACTTTAACTAATATAAATTAGTTTCTGTTCTTAAATAGATTTGAAGAGTAAAAGTCAATAGTAGAAAATATTATTTAATCAGATTGTTTTTTTGTCACAATAGTCAAAATAAAAGGGCAATTAGGCTGGTTAAGGCTAATAAACCCAAACCGCCATATATAAGTTTATTTTTATGTAAATGTGAGATTAATTTTTGTATATTTGAGTCATTATAACTTAACCCTCCATCCTGAAGATTAGCAGATTTGCTAAAGCCTCGATCTCTGCCTATTTGTAAAAATTTCGTTTTTCTATGGTCGTAAATTTCCTCTTTGCTTAATTTTTCAAAGCTTTTTAGATTTTTTATAATTGAGTGCTTTATATCAGCGGCTATACTGTCAGGATCTCTATGAGCTCCACCTAAAGGTTCAGAAATTATCTCATCTATTACTCCTAATGCTAATAAATCTTGTGCAGTTAATTTCATTGCATCAGCAGCCTGTAAAGATTTACTTGGATCTCGCCAAAGTATTGATGCGCACCCTTCTGGAGAAATAACTGAGTAAATAGAGTTTTCTAACATTATTACTTTATTTGATGATGCTAAAGCGATAGCTCCTCCTGATCCACCTTCACCTATAATGATTGATAAGTTCGGTACGGTCAAAGACATGCAACACTCGATTGAATTAGCGATAGCCGAAGCTTGACCTCTTTGTTCTGCTCCCAATCCAGGATAAGCTCCTGGTGTATCTATAAAACTTACAACGGGTATTTGAAAACGATCAGCAAGTTTCATTAACCTTATACACTTTCTGTAACCTTCGGGCCTCATCATTCCAAAATTTCTTTCGATCCTACTATTTAAATCTTCTCCTTTTTCCTGTCCTATTACTAAAACTGATTTGTTTTCAATTAATCCAAAACCAGCAATAACAGATTTATCATCACCAAAGTAACGATCTCCAGACAACAATGTAAATTGAGAGAATATTTTTTTTATATAAAAGTTTGCTTTTGGTCTATCTTCGTGTCTTGCAACTTGAGTTTTTTGCCAACTATTTAAATTTTCATATGTTTCTTTTAATTTTTCATTTATCTCATTTTGAGTATTTTTGATTTTTTGTGTATCAACTTCTGAAATACCCTCTGAGCCGAATGGGCTTTTTAAGCCATCAACCTCTTGCTCGAGAGCTTTGATTTCTTTTTCAAAATCTAAATAATTTTTCATACTGAGTTAATAATGCTACTATTAATGTATTATAATAAAATGTAAAGATCGGTTGCTATGAGTATTACTGAGAAAAATGGGCTTAAAATAAATACAAAATTATTAGATTTTGTTAATAACGAAGTTATTCCAGGTACTAATATTAAATCAGAGGAATTTTGGACCGGTTTCGGGAAAATTGTTCATGAGCTTGCACCAATTAATAAGAAATTAATTCAAAAAAGAGAAGACATTCAGAAAAAAATAGATGAGTGGCATAAAAAAAACAAAGGAAAGGAGTTAAATAAAAAAGAATATTTAGAATTTTTAAAATCTATTTCTTATATAGTTGAAGAAAAAGATGAATTTAATATTGAAACCGCAAATGTAGATGAGGAAATAGCAACCATAGCTGGTCCTCAACTTGTTGTACCAGTTGATAATGCTCGTTATGCTTTAAATGCCGCTAACGCTCGATGGGGAAGTTTATATGATGCCTTGTATGGAACCGACGTAATTCCTGGAGATAGAGGCAAAGATTTTAACGAACAAAGAGCTCAAACAGTTATAGCTTATGTTAGAAAATTTTTAGATGATACTACTCCACTTGAAAATGGAAGTTGGAATGAAATTTCTGAAATCAAAATTAAAGGAAATGACGTAGTTTTTCTTGTAGACAAAAAAGAAGTATATTTAAAAAATAAAGATCAATTCATTGGATACAATGGCGAAAAAGAAAAATTAAGTTCAATTTTATTAAAAAATAATAATCTACATATTGATATTTGTATTGATCCTAATCATTTTATTGGAAAATTAGATAAAGCATCAATCTCAGATTTCATTGTTGAGTCAGCCCTTTCAACAATTATCGATAATGAGGACTCGGTTGCTGCTGTTGATGCTGAAGATAAAGTTAAATGCTATCGTAACTGGTTGGGTTTAATGAAAGGTGATTTGACTGCCAATTTTGAGAAAAGTGGAAAAAAATACGTTAGAAAATTAAATCCAGATAGAACTTATATTTCAAAAGATGGAAATAAGATCAGTTTGCATGGCAGAGCTTTATTGTTAAATAGAAACGTAGGTCATTTAATGACTAACCCTGCTATAATACTTAAAGATGGAACGGAAATTCCAGAGGGAATAATGGATGCATTTATAGCGACGCTATGTGCTCTTCATGATTTTATTAATAAAAAAAATTCAAGAACTAAATCAGTTTATATTGTTAAGCCAAAAATGCATGGACCAGAGGAAGTGGCTTTTACTAATACATTATTTGAAAAAGTTGAAGAGGTTCTTGGAATTGAAAAATACTCAATAAAAGTTGGAATAATGGACGAAGAAAGAAGAACAACGGTTAATTTAAAGGAATGTATCAGACAAGTTAAGAATAGAATAGTTTTTATAAATACGGGGTTCTTAGATAGAACTGGAGATGAAATGCATACCTCTTTTGAAGCCGGACCAATGATCTTTAAGGGAGATATGAAAAAATCTACTTGGCTTAATACTTATGAAAATTGGAACGTCGATATAGGATTAAGTTGCGGTTTTTCAGGTAAAGCCCAAATAGGAAAAGGAATGTGGGCCATGCCAGATCAAATGGCTAATATGATGGATCAAAAAATAGGTCACCCGAAATCAGGGGCTAATTGTGCGTGGGTTCCTTCACCAACTGCAGCCACATTACATTCAATGCATTATCATAAAGTAAATGTTTTTGAGGAACAAAATAAAATTAAATCAAGATCTAAAGCAAAACTTGATGATATTTTAGAAATACCTACAGCTGATAGACCTAATTGGGCTATAGATGATATAAACCGTGAATTAGAGAATAATGCACAAGGAATTTTAGGATACGTTGTAAGATGGATCAATCAAGGTGTAGGTTGTTCAAAAGTTCCAGATATAAATAATGTGGGTCTTATGGAAGACAGAGCCACTCTAAGAATTTCATCTCAACACATTGCAAACTGGTTACACCATGGAATTTGCAAAGAAGATCAAGTCATGGAAGTAATGAAAAAAATGGCTAAAATTGTAGATGATCAAAATAAAAATGATCCTACTTATCAAAAAATGTCAGATAATTTTGATAAATCTATAGCTTTCTCCGCCGCGTGCGATCTTGTATTTAGAGGCCGTGTTCAGCCCTCAGGTTACACAGAACCTTTGCTCCACCAAAAAAGATTGGAAAAAAAAGCTTAAAATTAATCGCCAGTAACAGGAACTCTATTTTTAAATGCTGAAAATAAAGTCCCATCATCAAGCTGTTCTATTTCTCCGCCTACAGGTAGGCCTTGAGCTAGTTTGGTAATTTTGAGATTAGCATTTTTAATCGTATCCTCTATATAATGTGCAGTAGTTTGGCCTTCGACAGTAGCACTTGTTGCAATGATAACTTCCTTTAAATTATTTTTCTTAATTCTTTTAACAAGAGACTCAATTAAAAGATTTTTTTGTTCATAGTTCTCGTTAGAGTTTAATGTTCCTCCTAAAATATGATAATGACCTTTATAAATATTAGCAGAGTCAATAACCCACATGTCGGCTAAATTTTCTACAACACAAATTTTGTCATATGAGTTATCAGAAGAGCAAATACATACTTTATCAATAATCTTCAAATTTCCACAATCTACACACCTGACTACTTTTTTATAAACCTCAGCTAAAGATTTAGCCAATGGTTTGACCATATTATCTTTATTGTTAATCAGTTTAAGTATTATTCTTTTTGCTGATTTTGGTCCTAAGCCTGGCAGTTTAGAAAATTGCTGGATCAGCTCGTTTATTTCTGGAATTTCATTATCCATTAGAAAGGCAGTTTAAAATCTAGTGGTAGATTAAGTCCACCTGTTACTTTAGATAATTCTTCTGCAGATTTTTTCTTTAAGTTCTCTTTTGCATTGTTGTAAGCAGCTATAATTAAATCATTAATTATTTCTTGGCTTTCTTTTTTAGCTGCATCACTAATTGAGATAGATTTTAATTCGTAGTCACCTGACAAAACAACCTTAACCAAATTTCCACCAGCCTCACCCTCGACTTCAATTTTTTTAATTAGGTCTTGAGCTTCTTTCATTTTTTCTTGCATAGCTTTTGCTTTTGAAAGCATATCAGAAAAGTTTGTCATTTATTCCTCATCTATTAAATCGACGAATTTTGCATCAGGAAAAGCTTTTTGTATATCTTGAGCTACTTTACCTTTCTTAAATTCCTCAATCATATTATCTTTATCTTCTAAATTTTTTTCATAAACACTTTTTGCTTTATTGTTTTTGCTCAAAGAAATAATCCATCTTTCACCTGTCCAAGATAATAATTTTTCGGAAAGGTTTTTTATAAAATTTTTATTTAATTTTTCATTAAAGCTAATATCGATTTTGCCTTTATTAAAACTGACTAATTTTACATTTCTCTCAAGATCATACTTAAGTTCTATTTCTTTTTCTTTATTTGCTAAATTGATTAGATCTTTGAAACTTGTTATTTCAATTTTTGTTGTTTGATTTTCTTTAGATAAATTCTTAATTGGACTTGATTTTATTTGATTTATATTCTTTAGTTGATTTTTTATTTGATTAGAAACATTGTCTACAGGTTGATCATCAATTTTTTTTCCAATTGAAGTATCATTAGATATTCGGTTGCTCTCATTTTGTAAATTCGGAATTTGTTTTTTTGTGTCTATACTTTTTAAATGTACTAACTGCATTATGTACATTTCTAATGTTAAATTTTCATTTCCAACAACTCTCAAATCATCAATAGTCTTTATTGTAAGCTGCCAAAATAAACCTACATCTTGCATGTCAATATTTTTTGAATTCTGATCAATCATTAGTACTTCGGCTTCTGATACTGACATATCTTGTTCAATTGATCCTAGACTTATTCTTCTACTAAAAAGATAAATAACTTCTAAGATATCATTTAGAAAGTTCTTGGCATCTAAACCGTCGTTTATTAATTCTTTTAATATATTTAAAGCGCTCTTTTCATCACCTCTCAAAACTTCTTTAAACAAAGAGATAACTTTGCTTTTATCTGCCAATCCTAGCATCATTCTAACATCAGATTTTTCAATTTTGTTATTTTCATTTATGGATTGAGAAACCAAAGCTCTATCCAACAATGATATAGAGTCTCGAACTGAGCCTTCTGAAGTTCTTGCAATCAATTTTATTGCGTCATCAGAAATTTTTCCTTTTTCTTTATCTGATATTTTTTTAAGGTGTTCACAAAGTTGCTCTACACTAACTCTTTTAAGATCAAACCTTTGGCATCTTGATAAGATAGTTACAGGTATTTTTCTTGACTCTGTGGTTGCTAATATAAATTTTAAACTTGGTGGCGGTTCTTCTAAGGTTTTAAGTAAGCCATTAAATGCTTGTTTTGAAAGCATGTGAACCTCATCAATTATAAAGATTTTAAATTTAGCGCTTGTGGGACTATACTTTGAATTCTCGATTAATTCTCTTACATCATCTATTCCTGTTTTAGATGCAGCGTCCATCTCTAAAATATCAATGTGATTTGAATTAATAATTTCCTGGCAAGTAGGACAAAATTTTCCAGTTGAACAATTTATTTTAGGATCATCATTTTTTTGACAATTTAAGGCTTTTGCGATTAAACGAGCTGTAGTTGTTTTACCAACACCTCTTATTCCAGTTAATAAATATGCGTTTGGTGTTTTTCCAAGTTTAATTGCATTAGTAATTGTTTTTGCCATGACCTCTTGGCCAATCAAATCTTTAAATTCTTGTGGTCTATATTTTAATGCTAAAATTTTGTTTATCATTTATTAGAGGCAGGCAACAACCTGAAAAATTTTCACTACGGCTGCTTCTTTTCAGACCTGACCGGGTTTATGAAACATCCACCTGATGCCAACCTCAATATGAGTATATCAAGATCAATTTAAATACTACAA
>Ga0213866_10000592_pt1 | contig 28414 bp, 25 predicted proteins | sample PICome_11_FD_160079 | JGI IMG/M metagenome (GOLD analysis project Ga0213866, IMG submission 160079) | Coastal seawater microbial communities near Pivers Island, North Carolina, United States - PICO284 | ecosystem: Environmental > Aquatic > Marine > Coastal | place: USA: North Carolina... | reverse complement strand
CCTGAGAAAATAGCTCGATGCCAGGTAAAACATTCTCTTAATAGGTTGATGATTGGCTGATTGTTGTTGCAATCACCATCGCCAACCACGAAGAAGCCACCTCATCACGAGGTGGCTTTTTTGTTGTTTATTTTTTGGTTGTGAGGTGCGCGTTCACCTCGTGTAGAGAGTGGATGACTTGGTGATCTCTTGGGTTGCGATCTGGGTTGCCGTCACGAAGGCTGAATAGGGTGTTCATTCCTGTTTCTCGTGCTGCGTCACACTCCTCTCCGTTATCGCTTACAAACCAAATACTCTTTGGGCTGCTATTCAGGCATTTAGCGATGATTGCGTAGCTCTCCGCGGATTTCTTGGGACCAGTGTGTGTGTCAAACCAGTGGCTAAAAAGGCCTTCTAAATTTCCTGAGCAACTGTGCCTGTACAGAAGTTGTTGTGCGTGAATGCTCCCCGAGGAGTACACGGATAAATTGATTCCTTGCTGATTCCAGTGTTGAAGGCAATCCGCTGTCTCGGGGAACAGTGCTGCTTTTAGTTCTCCTTTTTTGTAGCCATATTCCCAGATTTGTCCCTGGAGGTCTTTCAGTGCTGTTGACTTTTTGTCGATCGAGATCAGGTGTTTTAGGTATTGAATTAAGCCTTCGACCTCGTTAATTTGTTGCTCAGATACCTGCTTTTTTAGTCGCAGGCTTTCGAGTGACTGATCCCTTTCCCATTCTCTTCTGGCCTCTTGAATGCTTCTGTTTTGTCCGCTGTTGTGTACGTTCTCTGTTACGTAAGCGCTGAGTTCTCGCTTGGCATAGGGGAACAGAATCTCGCTCACAAAAGTAATAGGACACGTCGTGCCCTCAATATCGAGCAGCAGATGTTGCGTCATGGTTGAATCCCAATTTGCATTTGCGTCAATTTCAGTTTGAGCAGAAATTCAAGAATCTCCAAGTGTCGCTTGCTCGCTTCCAGGCTCTCCCCCCACGCGTAAAGACCGTGGCCAGCGACCAGAAAGCCGTTTGGTGCTGATGGCAAGGATGGTGCGATGGCATCTCCAAGCTCTTGCATCGATTGACTGTTGCTGATCACAGGGATGTTGATGTTGGTGGCATGTGTGTTGATGTCGTCCAGACCCTTCAGCATTTCCCATCCCTCTAAAGCGATTCCCCCTTTGTCTTCGTAGTGACGGGATAACACGGTCCCAGGCACGGAATGGGTGTGCAGCACAGCTCCAGCCTTGTTCGCTTTAACAATGCGGAGATGCAAGGCCGTTTCGGCGCTGGCCTTGCCTCCTCCGTTGACGACGTTGCCGGCTTCATCCACCACAATCAGTTGATCAGCATGCACCTCCCCTTTGTCCACGCCGCTGGGGGCCATCAGCAGCTGTAGGGGGTGATGTTGCTGCACAACGCTGAAATTTCCGCCGGTGCCATCGCACCAGCCGCGTTGATGAATGCCTTGCATCACCTGCACCAATCTGTCGCGCTGGATTCGGCTGGCGTTCACTGTCCGGTGATCCCTTCGTCTTCTATACAGGAAACAGTGGCTCTTCGGCGTTGACCCTTCCCCCTAGTTGCCGCTGGACCGGTGACCACCTGGAGCTGCTGGACCAGCGACAACTTCCCGGCGCTGTGGTGTTCATGCAGCTGCAGGCCTGGCAAGAGGTTGCTGAGGCGATCACATCTATGGCTGTTCGTGGTGCTCCGGCGATTGGCATTGCTGCGGCCTGGGGGGTTGTGCTTGCCGCGCGGGTCGGTGAAGAGCTCCCCATTGCCATAGAAGGGCTTCGTGCTTCACGACCAACCGCCGTCAATTTGGCTTGGGCCCTCAACCGGATGGAGTCAGCCATTGCGTCTTCAGGTTCGGTTGATGTTGAGGCACTTGCTGGCGTGGCCGCTGCACTTCAAGACGAGGATCGTCTGCTGACGCAGCGGCTGGTTGATCACGGTGTTTCCCTGCTGAATCAGGGGTGTCGTGTTTTGCACCATTGCCACACTGGCGCGATCGCGACGGGAGGAGTCGGAACCGCTCTTGGGGTGATTGCGTCCGCCCATGCCCGTGGCGTTCTTCGCCATGCCTGGCTGGATGAAACCCGTCCCCGCCTGCAAGGGGCTGCACTTTCTGCCTGGGAGTTGGGTTGTCTCGGGGTGCCCTGCACCGTGATCGTCGACGGTGCCAGCGGCTTGCTGATGCGTCGGGGCGAGGTGGACGCCGTGATGGTGGGGTGCGATCGGGTCGCCGCCAATGGTGATGTCGCCAACAAGATCGGCACTTACAACCTGGCGCTTGCGGCCCGCGCCCATGGCATTCCTTTTTACGTCTGCGCCCCTGGAAGCAGCATCGATTTGGCCACTCCCGACGGGGATGCCATCACCATCGAGGAACGCGATGCAGCAGAGATCACCCACGTTCACGGTGTTTTAGTCGCTGCTCCTGGAGCCCAGGTTTGGAACCCTGCCTTCGACGTCACGCCAGCTCACCTGGTGACGGGGCTGATCACAGAGTACGGCGTGCTCCGCCCGCCGTACCGGGAGGCTCTCACCTCCCTTGCGCTTCCCAATCAGCTCTGACACTCCGGGCACCAGTGGGTGCTTCGACCGGACAGCTTCTCCCGGCGGATTGGCGTTCCACAGTTGCGGCAGGGTTCTCCTCCACGCCGATAAACCCAGGCTTGACCACCGTAGTTGCCATTCACGCCTTCAAGATCGCGGAAATCGCTGAAGGTTGTGCCTCCAGCTCCAATGCTGATGGTCAGAACATTGACCAAGGCATCGCGCAGCGTTTCGAGTTGTTTGAGCTTCAGCCGACCCGCCGGCGTGAACGGGGCGATGCCTGCGGCGAAAAGACACTCATCCGCGTAGATGTTGCCGGCCCCTGCCACCAGGGCTTGATCCAACAGTGCAGTTTTGATCGGGCGGCTGCTGCCCTTGAGCTTCTGCTTCAGATAGGCGGCGGAGAAGTCGGTGCTGAACGGTTCGGGGCCGAGACGCGTCAAGCCCGTGATCACCCCCTCAATGGCATCGCCTGGGGGAACCCACCACATCTCACCAAAGCTGCGCACGTCCACGAAGCGCAGCTCCTCTTCTTTGGTGTTCCAGAGGCGAACACGGGTGTGCTTGCACGGTTCTGAAGGCTGCTCATGCCATTGAAATTGGCCGGTCATGCGCAGATGAACACCCCAAACACCTCCCTCGGGCTCCAGGGCTGCCATGAGGTATTTGCCTCGGCGCTGCCAGCTGCCCACTGTTAGGCCACAGAGACCTTTAACAAAGGTCTCAGGGCCACCTGGACTGGCAATAGCTCTGGGTCGACAGACCTCGACCTGAGCGATTTTGAAATCGACAAGACGGTCAGCCAGTCCCCGACGGACCGTCTCGACTTCAGGGAGTTCAGGCAACGGCCTCAGGCCGGCTCGAGTTCCGCCTCAGCGAAATTGTTGGTGTTGATGCCGCCGTCAACGCCCTGCAGGCCGCTGTAGTTGACCTTCTCGAAGCGAACGACAACGGGATAGCGGATGCCCGAGGTGTCGATGGAGGCAACGGTGCCAACTTCGTTGAACCAGTAGGACTCAGGACGCTTGATGCGCACCTTGGCGCCGCGGGTGATCGCCATCGCTGGGCATGAGGAGATGCAATTGGAGCGTATCTCGTGGAATGGGTGGTGATGACCGCTGCGTCACAGAATGTCGTCCCTTGATCGTCGGCGTCCTTTTGACCAGTTCCATCGCCCCTGACCCCGATCCGTCGCTGCTGCAACTGGATTTACCGGATCCCGAGCAGGACGACATCAGCACGATGGAATTTCTGGCCCGCCTGGAACAGGCCTGGGCCATCTGCGATCGCTTTGATCTGCAGACCGAGATCTGGCGCGGCCGCATCCTCCGCGCTGTGCGCGACAAGGAAAAGCGCGGTGGTGAAGGGCGGGGAGCCGGATTCCTGCAGTGGCTGCGGGAGCAGGAAATCAGCAAGACCCGCGCCTACGGCCTGATTCAACTGGCCGAATCCGCCGACAGCATGCTGAGCGGCGGCACCCTGGAAGAAAGCAGTGTGAATCAGTTCTCCAAGCGTGCCTTCATGGAAACGGCCCAGGCGGCTCCAGAGGTTCAGCTGATGATTTCCGAGGCCGCCAACGAAGGTCAGGAAATCACCCGCAAGCAGGTGCGTCGTCTTACCGATGAATTCACGGCGGCCACCAGCCCGTTGCTGCCGGAAGAAATTCGTCAACGCACCCAGGAGAACCTGTTGCCGCCCCGTGTGGTGGCTCCCCTGGTGCGGGAATTGGCCAAGCTTCCTGAGCCGCAGCAGGAGGATCTGCGCAAGGTGCTGCGCGATGAGCCTGAACTCGACCGCATCAAGGACGTCACCAGCACGGCGCGGTGGATCACCAAGGCAACAGAGTCGGGCATTGCCGTTCGGGCTTTTCAGCAGGGTGAACTCGACCTCGATCGAGCCATGCAGGAGGCTCAGCGCCTGGATGCCCTCGGCCTGCTGGCCGATGCGGTGGGCCAGGCCCAGGCCCTTGAGTCGGCTGTGCTGAAGCTGCACACCTCCTGGCGGCGGTTGGGCGGCCTCCAGGAGCGCCTCTGGGTTGAAAGCGGGAGCAGCACGCCTTACCTGCGCGATGTGCTGAATGCTCTGCAAACCCTCAGCGGTGCCACCTTGCGGGTGTCGCTCGGAGAGCTTGCAGGCGGCAAGCGGGTGCGGCTTCAGCTGGTGGAGGAGTCTCCGGATCAACTGGATCCCCCACCGCTGGCCTGACTCCAGATCTTGTGCTCGATAATCTGAAGCCTCCACATCTGGTGTGTTCTGGCTTCGCTTGAGCGTGCACTGAAGACCCACTTCGGCTGGGATGGCTTCCGCCCCGGGCAAAGGCCCGTGGTGGATTCCGTTCTGGCGGGTCGGGACGCACTGGCGGTGCTGCCCACCGGTGGTGGCAAATCGCTCTGCTATCAGCTGCCAGCCCTGGTGCGCGAGGGGCTGGTGGTGGTGATCTCACCGTTGGTGGCGCTGATGGAGGACCAGGTGATGGCCCTGCAGCGACGGGGAATCGCTGCGGCCTGCCTGCATGCCGGCCTGGATCCTGCACGGCGCCAGAAGGCCTTGGAGCAGCTGCGGGATGCAACGCTGCGTCTCCTCTACATCGCGCCGGAACGACTCCAGGGTGAGCAGACCCATCTGATGCTGGAACGTCATGCCATGGAGGGACGACTGGTGGCCCTGGCGGTGGATGAAGCTCACTGCATCAGTGCCTGGGGGCATGACTTCCGCCCCGATTACCGCCGCCTCGGTCAAATCCGCCGCCTCTGCCCGGGAGTTCCAGTGCTGGCCCTCAGCGCGACGGCAGCTCCACGGGTGCGGGCCGACATCATTCGCCTGCTGGACCTGCGTCGCCCCCTCGTGCAGGTGAGTTCGGCTCGCCGGGACAACCTCCACTACACGATGCAGAGGCGCCCGCGGGATCCCATGCCGCAGGTGTTGGAGGCGCTTGAGATGTCACGTGGCGCCGCGCTGATTTATGCCCGCACCCGTCGTTCCGTGGAGCAGTGGGCGGAACGTCTCAGTAGCCAAGGGGTTGCGGCAACGCCGTATCACGCCGGTTTGGATCCGGAGACCCGCCAGCAGGCCCTGAGGCTGTTCTTGGAGCATGAGCGGCCCGTCCTCGTGGCGACGGTGGCCTTCGGTATGGGCGTAGACCGTGGCGATGTCGGTCTTGTGCTTCACCTCGATCTGCCGGCCACGCCGGAGGGCTATCTGCAGGAATCGGGCCGTGCCGGTCGAGACGGCAAGTCGGCCCATTGCCAGGTGCTGTTTTCGCCAGGTGATCGCACCAGCCTTGGCTGGGCCATGCAGGCCTCGGCCCGGGGCAGCGAGGCCTTGGAGGACCGTCGCCGCGTCGACCTGGCACAGCAACAGCTGCGTCGGATGGAGGCGGTTGCGGAAGGTGAGATGTGCCGTGAACAGGCGCTGCTGCTGGCTGTTGGTGAGTTGGTGGGTCCCTGTGGACGCTGTGACCGCTGCATCGACGCCCCGAAACGACGCGACTGGTCAGCCCAGGTGGAAACGCTTTTGGCCCATCTGGCGGAGCAAGACGGCACGGAGATGCGCCGCCTCGGAGAGCATCTGGCTCTGCATGAGCCCGGACGGCATGACCGCTGGACCTGGTTGGCCCGTCGGCTCGTGCAGGAGGAGCTGATCCAGGAAAGCAACGACGGTGCTCAGCGGCTTTACCTCCGCGAGAGCGGCCGCAGATTCCTGGATTCTCCCTGGCCGCTTGATTACGCCGCTTGATTCAGATCAGACCTTGACCTGACAACGGTCCTTCACCAGGTCCTGTTCGAAGCGGTTCTTCGGCGCTTCCCACGCTTTCCAGCTCCCATCTGCACCGGTGGCATTGATCTTTTTGGCGGAACAGTTCACAGCCAGGTAAAGAGCCTGCCCCTGGGCATTGAGGGTGGGCACCACCTGACTGCCCCCCATGGGCTGCCAGTTGCCCCAGTCCACCTGGAGGGGGCCATAGGTGCGCCAGTCAGCCGATTTGGCCAGGGTCTGCTTGGGCTTGGCGGCCTCGACCGGCTTGGCCTTGACCACAGGCTTTTTGGCCTGCACTGGCTTGGTTTGCACTGGTTTGGCTTGCACGGGCTTGGCCTTGGCTTGCGCTGTTGGCTTCACCGTCACGACCGGCGTGCTGGCGGCGGCAACCGGTTCTGCTTTTTTCGGCTGCGGTTGGGCGGTGATGGGCGCCTGGAAGGAGGGATCTGTCAGATAGAGGCGCGTACCCACCTCCACCTTGTTGGGGTCGCTCAGCTGGTTGATGCTGATCAGGCTGGTGACAGGAAGCTTGTAGGCCTTGGCGATCTGCGTGAGGGTCTGCCCTTTGGCAACGGTGTGTTCCGTGGCACCAGGGATCGGAGTCACGGCCACCGGCTTGAAGGCCGGACGCGGCATCACGGCATTGCTGGGGAGACGCAGGGTCTGACCGACCTCCACGTGGTTGGCATTGCGCAGGTTGTTGAGGGCCATTAGGTCGCGACTGCTGACCCGGTACTTGCTGGCGATGATGCTGAGGGTTTCACCGCTCTGGACGCGATGGCGGCCAGAGCCCGCGGTCACGGTGGGGCCTGGTACCTGCAAGCGGCTTCCGGCTTCGACGAGGTCTGGATTGCGGATCCCATTCATCCGCATCAGGGTGCCGACGCTCACCCCGTAGCGGTCGGCGATATCCGAAAGCGTCTCGCCGGATCGCACTCTCACCGAGGCAGCTGTGGCTGAGAGGGGGAACCAAGCCGTCAGCAGCAGGGCGGCAAGAGCGGTGCGGCGCATTTGTCTCCGGCAGATGCCCGCAAGATACGGTGCCTCACGCAAAGCGCCAGCCCCCCAGAGCACTTGCTGCAAAAGGGATGTGGGGGCTGTCCCCGCGCGTTATCCCGCCAGCCGCCTCAGCAGATTGAGATCCACCTTGTAGGGCGGGTAACGCAGCTTGAAATCAAACCGGAACGGGCGCTTGAGCACTGCCTTGTGATGGCTGAAGGTGTCGAAGCCGCTTTGGCCGTGATAACTGCCCATTCCGCTGGCGCCAACGCCGCCGAAGGGCAGCTGGGGCACGCCGGCCTGCATCACCACATCGTTGAGGCAGACCCCGCCTGAACTCGTCGTGGTGAGCACCTGTTGCTGCTGGGCCTCATCGCCGCCAAAGAGATACAGCGCCAATGGTTTGGGTCCTTGGCGGATCTCTTGAAGTGTTGTCGTGAGGTCGTCCAGCACCAGCACCGGCAGCAGAGGGCCGAACAGTTCCTCGGCCATCAGCGGATCATTGCGGTCATCCACGCGGATCACGGTGGGGGCGATGCGCCGCTGCTCCCGGCTGATTTCGCCTCCGATCAGGATGCGGCCGTCCGCTCTCGCGGTTTCCAGTAGCTGCTCCAGCCGATTGAACTGGCGCTCATTGATGATCTGCCCCAGTTGCTGCGAGCTGAGGGGGTCGGCGCCATACATCTCCTTACGCGCGTCCTCCATCGCCTTCAGCAGCGGTGAACGCAGCGCGGGTTGCACCAGCAGATGGTCTGGAGCGATGCAGGTTTGTCCGGCATTGATCCCCTTGCCCCAGATCAAGCGACGCGCCCCCACCGTGAGGTCGGCTCCTTCGAGAACGATGGCCGGGCTCCTGCCCCCCAATTCCAGGGTCACCGGCGTGAGGTGGGCAGCGGCCCCCTCCAGCACCTTCCGTCCGATGCTGCCGCCACCGGTGAAGAAGATGTGGTCGAAGGGCATGGCCACCAGGTCGGCCGCAACGGCCCCATCCCCCTGGACGACCTGCACCACGTCAGGGTCGAAGTGCTGAGGGATCAGCTGTGCGATCAGATCCGCAATGGCTCCGGCGTGTTCCGAGGGCTTGAGCACGGCGGTGTTGCCAGCGGCCAGGGCACTGATCAAGGGCCGCAGCGTCAGTTGGAAGGGATAGTTCCAGGGGCCGATCACCAGAACGCAGCCGAGCGGCTCCGGCACAACCTTGGCTTGGCCAGGGCGAAGTGAGAGGGGTACAGCGACGCGGCGCGGGCGCATCCACCGCTCCAGCTGCCGACCGGTGAGCTTGAGCTCTTGCCGCAGGGCGACCAGCTCAAAAAAAGCTTCGGTTGGTGGTTTCCCGAGGTCGGCGGCGAGGGCATTGAGCACCTCGGATTCGTGCTCTTCCACCAGGGCGGAGAGACGTTGCAATTGCTCTCGGCGCCAGGCAAGGGGACGGGTCAGCCCAGCCCCCACGAGCTCCTGCATCCGGCTCAGTTGCGTTTGGGTGAGGGGCACGGGGCTGACGATCAGGCCAGTCGGGTCTAGCAGTGGTGAATCTGCAACCGGGGGATGACCCCAGCGCTTCCGTGGTGGTCAGGCACGGTCATCTATCAGTTGATCGTTCGCAGTTATTCCGATGGGAATGGCGATGGCACCGGTGATTTCAAGGGGCTTTCGGCGCGGTTGCCCTATCTGCGCTGGCTGGGCGTCAACACCCTCTGGCTAACTCCGATCTATCCGTCCCCCCTGCGGGACGGGGGCTACGACATCACTGATTTCACTGGGATCCATCCGGATCTGGGTGATCTCGCTTCCTTCCATCGATTCCTCACGGCCGCCCACAGCCAGGGCATGCGCGTGATTTTGGACCTCGTCCTCAATCACACCAGTGACCTTCATCCATGGTTCCAGCGCGCGCGCTGGGCGCCCAAGGGAAGTCCCGAACGGGATGTGTACGTCTGGAGTGACGACCCCAAGCGCTATGCCGAGGCACCGGTTCTGTTCCGGCACTTCGAGGCTTCGAACTGGGAGTGGGACCCGGTTGCTGAGCAGTACTACCTGCATCGCTTCCTGCGTCATCAGCCCGATCTCAATTACGAGAACCCCTGGGTGCAGGACACGATGCTGGAGGTGGTCGACTTCTGGCTGGACCGCGGCGTGGATGGGTTCCGCCTGGATGCTGTTCCGTTCCTGTTTGAGTCGGAGGGCAGCCGCTGCGAGGGCTTGCCGGAAACCCACGCCTTCCTCAAGCGGTTGAGGGAGCGGGTGGATGGCCATGGCCGTGACGTGCTGTTGCTCGGAGAGGCGATTCAGCCGGTGGGGGAGGCCGCTCCTTACTTGGCGGATGACGAACTGCATGGAGCGTTCAACTTCGTGCTCACCGCCCATCTGTTTGCAGCCATTGCCAGTGGCCGCACCCAGCAGCTCGGCGAGTGCCTGATGCAGGCCGAGCAGGCGGTCAGTGGTGCCCGCTGGGCCCTGCCCCTGCGCAACCACGATGAACTCTGGTTGGGGGATGGTCATCTCATCAGCGATGAGGTGATTCAGACCATCCGGGTGGGCCTGCCCCAGGGGCAGGGGCACTGGCTGAACTGGGGCATCAACCGACGCCTGGCTCCTCTCCTCAACGGCGATCCCCGCTCCAACCGCTTGCTGCATGGGCTCCTCTACAGCCTTCCAGGGATGCCTTGCCTGTATTACGGCGATGAACTGGGCATGGGCGACTGGCCCGGTCTGCGGGACCGCGATCCCAACCGCACGCCGATGGCCTGGACGCCAGCCCGCAACGGTGGCTTCTCCACCGCCCCTGATCCCCTTTTGGTGCTGCCGCCGATCACCGCTCCCGGCTACGACTACCGCGTAGTGAACGTGGAAGTGCAGAAGCAGCTGCCGGGGTCGCTACTGAATTGGCACCGGCGCATGCTCACCTGCCGCCGGCTCCTGCCGGCGCTGCGGCATGGAAGCTTCCGCTTGCTGCACAGCCCCCACCCCGGAGTGCTGGTTTACCTCCGCTGCACCGAGGCGATGACGGTGCTCGTGGCCGCCAATGTCACCGCAGCCGGAGCATCTCTCAGTTTGGATCTATCGGAGTGGGCAGGTGAGCGCACCCGTGAGGTGATGTGGGGTTGTGAGTTCCCGCCCGCTGCCGCGGAGTGGTTCGTGAACCTTCCGCCCTATGGGTTCAACTGGTGGTTGATCGGTGAGGTGGACGCTCAGGCTTAAGGCGACTGGAGCCGAATCGGCTGTTGCTCATGCTGAGCCAACAAGTGGGTCATCAGCCCCTCAATCATGGGTTGCTGGTGGAGGTCGCGATGCACCACAAGGCTCATTGTTTCGGGTTTGTCCCACAACGGGATGCTGACGATGGAATCGCGGCGGCCCAGGGCCTGCTCCCCAGAGGTGAGCCAGGCCTCGATTACCCGTTGTTCCAGCAACGTTGTGAAGTGATCGGGCTTCAGGATGCGGGAGCTGCCAACGTTCCAGACCTTCGCGAGGTCTTCTGGCAGGGCGGTTTCAGGGCTGAAGGCCGCCTCCAGTCGCAAACCCTGCCCCAGTTTCAGCCGTGCCGCCTGATGCACGCCCCGCTCCAACTGCAGCAGTTGGCTGTCGCCCTCGATCTGCCAGAGGCCGTCACGTTTCAGCACGTTGACACCGAAGGTCTTCGCGCATTTCCGCTGATTTCTGCTGACGGTGGTTTGGTGCTGGAGCGTCAGGGCTCCAACCGCATTGCCTGACTGAAGCCAGATCAGACCGTCGAGACAGCAGAGCTGATCGACCGTAACCATGCTGTTGGCCAGGATGTTCCGATCCTTCTCGGCACCAGCGGCCTAGGCAATCCCCAGTTCTGGGGGGGGCTAGCCCTGCCTGGGTAGGACCAGCACCGCGCGGGTGCCACCACTGGGGCTGATGCCGAGTTTCAGTTCTCCGTTGTGGCTCTCCATCGCTGAGCGCACGATGAACAGTCCAAGGCCGCTCCCGGAGGCCTTGCTGCTGTTGAGCAGCACGTCATCGGGGTGGTCGTCAGGCAGTCCAGGGCCGTTGTCGTCGACAACGATCGCCCAATGCTGTTGCCTGCGTTCGAGTCGGATCACGATTTCCGGAGCGTCTGTTGCTGGAGGTTGAAGCGACAGGGCATCCACAGCATTTTTGACCAAATTGATCACGGCGATCTGGAGCTGGACGGCATCGCCTTCCACCCATGCCTCCTGTTCTTGCAGCTCGGAAGGCAACGCGGTGCTGATCCAACTGCTGGCCTCGATCAGGTTGGAGTTCACGTACAGCTGAATGCTGTCCAGCACGTCGCGCAGATCAATCCTGCTCAGGTTGGTGTTCGCATTCCGGAGGATCGCCTTCATCTGGTCGGTTGTCCGTGCGATGTGGCTGGATTGGTCACCAAGGATCTGCAGGGCTTCCAGCAACTCGACGGGATCGTCGCCATTGGCACGCTTCCTGAATTGATGCTGCAGACGTTGTGCCGTCAGGCGCAGGATGCTCAGGGGCTGATTGATTTCGTGGGCGATGGCCGCGGCTTCCAGACTCACCTTGAGGCGGTGGTTCATCTGGGCCAGGGCCTGTTCATCCCGCAGGCGCTGCTCCTGAAACATCTGCGTGATCTGTTGCTCCTTGGCGGCGAGGTTCTGGGTGAGTTGATTGAAGGCTTTCACCATCGACTGAACCGCCACATTCAGGTCTAGAAGTTCCTTGCCGCTGTTCTGGTCCAGTTCACAGCTGTATTGCAGAGCCTGAGGCTGGGCATCCCCAAGAAGATTGATTTGCTGTTCTGTGGTCTGGCTGGCTTGCTGCAGGGCGCTCAACGGCTGAAGAATTCTGTTGATCAGGCTGCGGTTCAGCAGCAGGGTGAAGCCCAGCGCCAGCACGGCCGCTCCAATTCCCAAGGTGAGGGTGCGGTTGGCTTGAGTCACCTCCTTGTTGGCACTGCTGGCGGTCAGCAGCACCCAGTTGAGTCCGTGGTCAACGCCCCATGGCGTTGACTGCAGCAGGAAAGCTTTGTCGTTGTGGCGATGGAGTGCTGGTTGCGCCGAATCTCCGGGCTTCTGATGGATCCGGTGCAGCATCTCCGCCAGAGGGTGCTCGATCTCCCCGAGGCTGCTGCGCTCGTTGCTCTTTCCTTGTTTCGTTAAGGGAATGCTGGGGTCTGAGCTGGCGATCAGGCTTCCATTGGCTTCGATGAGTAAGGCCAGTCCGTCACGGCTTCCCCACACCTGGTGGAGCCAGGTGCTGAGTTGGTTGATCACCATGTCCACGCCGATCACTCCCAGCAACCGGCCATCACTGCCAAACAGGGGGGTGTTGTACGAAACCGAGTGAATCTCGGGCTGGTCTTCCCAGGCGTAGATGCTGCTCCAGGTTGAACGTCGAGCCGCAACGGTGTCGACGTACCAGGCTTCCTCGTGGTTTGCACTCATCCCGGGGATGATCTCGGTTGGCTCGAGGCGTTCTCCACGAGGTGAGAGGGAGAACACCGTCAATTGGCCACGCCCCAGCCGTGAGCTGTCTTCGTAGAGCAGAACGCCACCATCAGAGCTGCGTTCCAGGCCCAGAAAGGAGCCATCTGTCGAGCCGTAGTTGATGTAATCAACAGGGAAGGCTTTCAGTTGGCGCCAGAACCTTCGCCCCAGGGTGTCGTAGTCCTTCAATAACTCGGGCTGGGCCTCAATGGCCGATGTATTGAGGTCGTTGAGAAACATCGGGATGCGCAACTTGCTGCTCAGTTGCTCACGGATCTCAGTGATCGGAAGATTGGTGCGGTGCCCCTCACTTTGCTGAACTCCGCTGTTCCGCCCCAGGGTGAAAGTCACCACACTGAATGAACCTGCCACTAGGATGAGTTGCAGGCCGGTCGACCGGACCAGCCGTTGCCCAAGGCTCAATGCGGAGTTCTGGCTCATTGCCGTGGGTTGATCTGACGCGTGAGGGATGCCTCTCGGATTAATTCAGCACCGCTGAGCTTGAGTTTCTGGGCGATGGCCTTGCGGTGCGATTCGATCGTTGATGTGGCGTTGTTCAAAATGTGTGCGATCTCCTTGGTGGTCTTGCCGGCACCAATGAGATTGAAGATTTCGCTCTGGCGTGGTGTCAAATTTTGATGTGCTGGTTGCAGAATCCTGCTCAAGCTGTGATGCAGCGCATCGAATGAATCCCGCTTGTCGATCAGGGCATGGATTGATTCGCGCAGTTCACGCGAACTTTGGAAATCTTCTGGTGCTCCTGTCAGAACAATGAGTCGAATGGAGGGATTGCTTTGGACAAGACGTTGTCCCAGTTCGCTGCCATCACCGTCTGGAAGATGCAGATCCAGGATGGCTAAATCCACCGGCATGTCTTTGCTGATGGCCACTGCTTGAGCGCATGATGTGGCCTTCGAGACGGTCGAGATCTCGGAGAAAGCGTCCACGATGGTTGCCAGCAGATCCAGCAAAATCTGCTGATCTTCAACAACAAGACAGTGCAAGGATTTTTCGACTGACCATCGAAACCTAGGTCGCCTAGTTCGCTTTTACATCTGTTCCAGTTCGTTGTTCACCAGAGGGCTCAGCCGCTCTGCCTCTGCAGCATCGACCATTGCGAGCCTGCATCGGCGGCTCAAAACATCATCGGCGCAGCTGGCGTGCTCCTTGCAGATGGCGTGCTGGATCTCGGCCCGGCAGATCGGGATCACACTGCTCAGTGGTTCGCGTGCCTCCATCGGCGCTTGAGCGACCACCGCCTCGGCGTGCAGGCCGAAGTTGTGCTGCAGATGCAGGATCTGTTGGGCTCGTTCGGGTGTGTGTGGCAGCAGGTCCTCGAGGGCCAAGGCTTGCTGCTGTAGTTCGGAGATGGTGTTGTCGGGGTTGGCTGCTGCCCCTCGCAGCGGCATCGGTTCAGGGGTTGGCAGCGTCCGGCCGATCTGGCATTCCACCGCGGCCAGGGTGTCCTCGGCCATCGGCCGGCAGGTGGTCCATTTGCCTCCCATCACGCTCACCAGGCCACAGGCCAGGGTTTCCACCTCGTGTTCCCGCACCACGCGGCTGCTGTCCATGCCCTGGTCCGCTGGCTTCAGCAGTGGTCGTCCCCCTGCCCAACGGCTGCTCACCTTGGGGTGCTGGAGCTGGGGAAACCAGTCCCGTACGTAGTCGAGCAAGTAACTCTCCTCTTCGGGGGAGGGGGATGTGGCGCTCTCCTTTGTGCAGGGTTCATCCGTTGTGCCCACCAGGGTGCGGCCGTGGAAGGGGAGCATGAACAGCACGCGGCCATCCGCTGTGGAGGGCACCAGAAGCCCCAGACCTTCAGGGCAGAGGTTCTGCTCCAGCACGATGTGCGCGCCACGGCTGGTGAGCATCCGTGGGGGGGCATCAGCCTGTGCCATCTGCCGGATCTCATCCGCCCGTATACCTGTGGCATTCACGAACGCTGAGGCGCACCAGCGCTCCCGTTGCCCCGTTGCGGATTCACTGATGGCTGCCTTGAGCTGGCCCGTTGCATCGGTTTCCAGCTCCACCACCCGGCAACGGGTGCGCAGGGTCGCTCCCCGCTGTTCTGCGGTGAGGGCCAACAGCAGGTTGAGGCGTGCATCGTCGAACTGCCCGTCGCTGTAGGCCACACCGCCTTGACACGTCTTCAGCAGAGGCAGGGCCTGACGCATCTGCTGCTTGGACAGCAATCGGCTGTGGCCGATGCTTTGCTGGCCTGCCAGGGCGTCATACATTCCGAGCCCAACGCGGTAGTAGGCCTGTCCCCAGAGTTGTTGTGTGGGCAGGGCCAGTTCGAGTCGTCTGGCCAGGAACGGCGCTTGGGCCAGCCAGTGACTCCGCTCCAACAGGGCTTCCCGCACCAGTCTCAGCTGGGCCAGATCCAGAGTTTTGAAGGCCAGCTCCAGATATCGGACCCCCCCATGGAGCAGCTTCGTGCTGCGGCAGCTGGTGCCACCGCCCACATCCCCGGCCTCGAGCACGGCCACGCTGAGGCCCCGTCGCGTGGCCTCGAAGGCCACGCTGGCACCGCTGGCGCCAGCACCGATGACCAGCAGGTCAACCTGGTGATCAGCCATGCCACCCCAGGCTTCTGGACACGGCGTCTTGCCAGCGTTCCCGCCAGCGGCTGCGCTGGGATGCATCCATCTGGGGATGAAACAGTTCTGCGCCGTCGCGTCGTGCGGTCGCGAGCTGGTTCAGGTCGCTGATCACCCCAGCCTGAAGACCTGCGAAGAGCGCCACCCCCCGAGCGGTGCTTTCGAGGCTGGCGGGCCGCCGCACCGTCAGACCGGTGCAATCCGCCTGCGCCTGCAGCAGAGGATCGGAGGCTGCGGCGCCACCATCCACCGCCAGTTCACCCAGGCTGGTGCCGAGGGCCTGCTCCGCCAGTTCCACCAACGTCGCCACGGAAAGGGCGATTCCTTCCAAGGCCGCCCTGGCGATGTGTCCACGCCCGCTGTCACGGGTGAGTCCCACCAGAACGCCGCGGGCCTGGGGGTCCCAGTGCGGTGTCCCCCAGCCGGTGAAAGCGGGCACAAGCATCACACCGCCTGAATCCGGCACCGAACGCGCCAGCTCGTTCACCTGGGGGGCCTGATCAATGATTTGCAGCCCATCTCGCAACCACTGGATCACGGTACCGGCGTTGAACAGACTTCCCTCGAGGCAGAAGCTCGGTGTTCCGGCTGCATCGGTCCAGCCCAGGGTGCTGAGCAGCCCCGCATCCGAGCGGCGGATGACATCGCCGGTGTTGATCACCAGAAAGGCGCCTGTGCCGTAGGTGCACTTGCCTTCACCCGATTGCAGGCACAGCTGGCCCAGGGTGGCGGCCTGCTGGTCGCCGAGCATCGCCTGGATCGGCAGGCCTGCAAAGGGAAGATCCGAGGCGATGCGCCCGAATTCGCCGCGGCAGGGCAGCAGCTCGGGGAGAGCGTTGGCGGGTAACCCTGTGGGGATTCGGAAGTCATCCACCCAGCGCTGTTGCTCAAGGTCCATCAGCAGTGTTCGGCTGGCATTGCTCATGTCAGTGCCGTGGCGCTGGCCGCCGGTGAGTTGCCAGAGCAGCCAGCTCTCCACCGTTCCGAAACAGAGGTCATCGCTGGCCGCGGCAGCCTGGGCGTCGTCGTAGTGATCGAGCATCCAGCGGATCTTGCTGGCACTGAAGTAAGGATCCAGCAGCAAACCCGTGCGACGGCACCACTCCTGCTCCAGCCCCTGCTGTTTCCAGGCCTCGCAGATGGCGGTGGTGCGGCCGTCCTGCCAGACGAGGGCCGGTCCGCAGGGGAGGCCGCTGCTGCGGCGCCAGAGCACGGTGGTTTCCCGTTGGTTGGTGATGCCACAGCTCACCACCGCCTTGCGCTGCCCATCGCTGAGCTGTGAATCGAGTTGCACCAGGGCCTGCCGCTGGCTGGTCCAGATCGCCATCGGGTCCTGTTCCACCCATCCATCAGCGGGGTAGGAAATCGGCAGCGGTGCACTGGCGCTGATCACCAGATCCCCCGAGCTGCTGAACAGCGCAGCTCTGGAGCTGCTGGTGCCCTGATCGAGGGCCAGAAGGAGAGGCTGCTCAGCCATGGCCAATGTCTTTCTCTCCTGCTAGCGAGGAGATGGCTGACTGCAAAGGTTTTGGGAGTGACTACTCCGTTTCAAGAGCCACCCGCTTGGGTGGCGGATGCGGTGATCTATCAGATCTTTCCCGATCGTTTCCGGCGCAGTGGCCGGGTCGATGCCCAGCGCCATCTCGCCCTGAAGCCTTGGGGTACGGACCCTCTCGAGGAGGGATTCCAGGGCGGGGATCTCTATGGCGTGATCGATGCCCTGGATGCGCTTCAAGGCATGGGCATCACCTGCCTCTACCTCACGCCGATTTTCAGTTCAGCGGCCAACCATCGCTACCACGCCTACGACTACTTCGAGGTGGATCCCCTGCTGGGGGGCAACGCCGCTCTCACGGAATTGATCGATGCCGTGCATCGGCGCGGCATGAAGTTGGTTCTCGATGGTGTGTTCAACCACTGCGGCCGCGGCTTTTGGGCCTTTCATCACGTGGTGGAGAACGGTGCGGACTCGCCGTACCGGGATTGGTTCCACGTGCACCGTTGGCCCCTGCAGCCCTATCCCGCCGAAGGCGAGGACTGCGGCTACGACTGCTGGTGGGCCCTGCCTGATCTGCCCAAGTTCAACCATGGGGACCCGGGGGTCCGGAAGCACCTGCTGGCGGTGGGCCGTTACTGGCTCGAACAGGGAATCGATGGTTGGCGACTCGACGTCCCGGCAGAAGTCCCCGCCGACTTCTGGGTGGAGTTCCGGCAGGTGGTGCGCTCCACCAACCCAGAGGCCTGGATTGTTGGAGAGGTGTGGGGCGACGCAACCACTTGGCTGCAGGGGGACCACTTTGATGGCGTGATGAATTACCGGCTTGGCTGGAGCAGCCTCTGCTGGGCCGCCGGTGAGATGTTGCGCCGGGACTATCGCAATCCCGAGTACCCCCTCGACCCGCTGGATGGTGAGGCCCTTTTGACGATCTGGGCGACAACAGCTCGCTCCTATCGGGACGTGGTGAACCGAGCCCAGATGAATCTGCTCGACAGCCATGACGTCCCCCGAGCGCTTCACAGCCTCAGCAACGACCTGGCAGCCCTGAAGTTGGCCTTGCTTCTGCTGTTTCTTCACCCGGGAGCGCCCTGCATCTATTACGGAACGGAGGCTGCTCTGGCGGGAGGCCCTGAACCTGGCCCCTCCGGCGGGCCTGGACCGGCCTGCCGTGAGGCCTATCCCTGGGATGCGCCCTGGACCGCTGATCTGCGTCCCTTCATTCAGTCCCTTGCTGCACTCCGGGGCGCCCATGGGGGCTTGCGGAGGAATGGATTGCAGTGGTCAGCCCAAGGGGCGGACGTGCTGGTGGGTGTCGCGAGTGGCCTGCGGGTTGTGGTCAACCGCAGTCGATCCGACGAGGTTCCACTTTCAATGGAGCCTGAAGGGGCGATCCTCTGGACGCTTGGTACTGCCGACAGCCGAAGTGTTGGACCGCAATCGGCGGTTGTTGTGGGGTTGAAACCCAACTCCCCTGGTGCCGAGGGGAAGAAGTAAGCCCTTGTCGAGACTTGAACTCGAGACCTCTCCCTTACCAAGGGAGTGCTCTACCGCTGAGCTACAAGGGCATGTGGAGGATGGGCCGGGTTGGATTTGAACCAACGTAGGCAGAGCCAGCGGATTTACAGTCCGCCCCCATTAACCACTCGGGCACCGACCCGAACCACACCGGAAGAACTTACCAGTCGGTGTGACCTTCCTCACGATCTCGATACGATCTGGCGAGCTGAATCGATCTCCAGCCATGCACGTTCTGCTGCTGAACGGGCCGAACCTGAATCTGTTGGGCCAGCGTGAGCCTGGGATCTATGGCCAATCCTCGTTGGCCGATATCGAAGCGGAACTCGCTCGGGAGGCGAAGCAAGAATCGGTGCAGCTCGACTGCTTCCAGAGCAATTTCGAGGGTGCCCTGGTGGATCGGATTCACCAGGCGATGGGAGTGAGCGCTGGGATCCTGATCAACGCCGGGGCCTATACCCACACCTCCATCGCCATCCGTGATGCCTTGGCTGGCGTTGCGATCCCCTACGTGGAACTGCATCTCAGCAACACCCACGCCCGGGAAGAGTTTCGCCATCACTCGTTTCTGGCTGAGCGCGCTGTGGGTGTGATCTGCGGCTTCGGCCCCGCCAGTTACAGCCTTGCCTTGAAGGGATTGCTCAGCCACCTGCGCCGGAACGCATGACCACCACCGTTTCCCCAAAAACCGTTTCATCAAAAACCGTTCCGCACAAAACGGTGGCGTCGATTCGTTGGTTGGCTGCGCCCACCAGTTGGAGCTGGGTGGAGCAGGCCAATGCCCGGCCGATGGAGGTGCTGATCGATCACGCCCACTGCGAACGCAAAGCTGCCGGGGCTGCAGTGCAGATGATGTTCCGCTACCTCTGCGAACCGGGGCTGGGGGAGGCCCTTAGCCCTCTGGCGCGGGAAGAGCTGGAGCATTTCGAGCAGGTGCTGGTGTTGATCAAGGCGCGGGGTCGCTACTTGGAGCCGCTGCCTTCCCCGGGCTATGGCGCAGACCTCGCGCGGCAGATCCGCAAAGGTGAGCCGCAGAGAATGCTCGATTCCTTTCTTGTGGCTGGGCTGATTGAAGCCCGCAGCCATGAGCGCATGGCCTTGCTGGCGGAGCACAGCTCGGACCCGCAGTTAAGGGAGCTCTACAGCGATCTGCTGGCGAGTGAAGCCCGCCATTTCGGCCTGTACTGGGTGCTCTGCGAGCAGCGCTATCCCCGGGAACTGATTGTCGAGCGTCTTCAAGTGCTGGCGCAGGCCGAAGTGAATGCACTGCAGGGTGCGCTGGAGCGCCCTGAGGATGTGCGGATGCATTCTTGCGGTGTGGACGTCAGTCAGATCAGCAGTCAGATTTGCTGAGCGGCCTCCTTCAAGGCCTCCAGCCGTGACGGTCGGAGCACCCCTTCCACACCGAACTGCCGCAGCCGTCGCTCAAGCGCCTGGTTGGCTCCGGCGATCAGCAGCGTGCGCCCTGCTGATCGCGCTTCTTCCACCATGCGTTCAATCGCCAGGGTCGCCGTGACCCCGATGCGAGGCACATCGGTGAGGTCAAGGATCAGCACCCTGTAGTTCTGAATCAACCCCATCCGTGCACTGATCCCTTTGGCGGCTCCAAAACTCAAAGGGCCACGAAGACGGAACAGCATCAGCTCCTTGCCGCAGCGCAGGATCAGGGCTTCCTCTTCCGGGGAAAGATTGGCGTGGAGTGCATCCGAAGCATTGGAAGGGTTGTCCTCCTCCATCCCTTCCAGCTGAGAGCGCGTGATCGCGTCCACGGTCAACAGATTGGCCACGAACATTCCCACCAAAACGCCCCAGATCAGGTCCCAGAACACCGTCATCAACAGCACGGCGTACATCAGCGCTGCCGTTTTCGCCGACAGGCGATGGGCGCGGAGCAGAAAGCCCCAGTCGATGATGTCGAGGCCGACTTTGATCAGGATGCCCGCCAGCAGCGCCGTGGGGATCTGCGCTGCCATAGGTCCAGCCCCCAGCAGCACGAGCAGCAGCACCAGGGAATGGGTCATGCCCGACCAGGGCGTCTGACCCCCGGATTTGATGTTGATCACCGTTCGCATCGTGGCTCCGGCACCGGGAAGGCCCGAGAGAAACCCGGCCGCGGTGTTGGCGATGCCCTGGCCGATCAGTTCACGGTTGGAGTCGTGGTGGGTCTGGGTGATGTTGTCGGCCACCAGGGAGGTGAGCAACGAGTCGATGGCCCCGAGCAGGGCGAGAACCATGCCGGCTTTCACCAGCTCCGGTAGGTGCCGGCTGAAATCGGGAAGCACCAGTTGCAATCCGCCTTCCGGGATTGCACCGATCCGTGCGATGGGCTCAAGGCCCAGCTCCAGCAGCCGGTTGTCGTTGAAGAGCAGCAGCGACAACGGCGTCACGATCAACAGCGCCAGAAGAGGCGTTGGCACCCACTGACGGATCCGCAGAGGTGTCATGAACACCACCGCCAGCGTCATCAGGCCAACGGCGAGAGCCGCTGGATTCCAGCTCGGTGCACTGACCAGCGAACTCAGGGATGCAACCACGCCGCCCCTGGTGCTCACCCCGATGAAGGGACCCAGTTGCAGCACCAGAATGATGAAACCGATCCCCGACATGAAGCCGGAGACCACCGAATAGGGCACCAAGGTGATGAAGCGCCCCAGCCGCAGCACCCCCAGAAGGGCTTCAAACACCCCCCCGATCACTACAGCGGCCATCACCAACGGCAGCATCTCGCCGGCGCCGAGGTCGCGACTCACGCCAATGGCGGCCAGGCTGGAGACAATCCCCGCCACGGTGACGCTCATCGGTCCGGTGGGTCCGCTGACCTGGGCAGGTGTTCCCCCAAGAAAGGCCGCAAGGAATCCGGTGACGATCGCTCCATATAGGCCGTAAATGGCGCCGCCAGGCCCCAGGGCGGCATTGCCGAAGGCCAGGGCGAGGGGCAGCGCGACCACGGCTGCCGTCAACCCACCGAGCAGGTCACCTCGGATGTTGCGCTGATGCAGACCGTGAATCAGTGCCATCTCAGTTCAGCCCACTCCAGCGGCTCAGGGCTTCCAACGATTGAACGCCAACTTTTCGGCGTCCATCGGGGAGAACCCAGGTGGGATAGGCCCGGATCTCCGCGGCGGTGCAGGCTTCGGCTTGCTCCGGCAGCTGTTTTGGCTTGCGGCACTCCACGTAGGGCACGTCCAACCCTGCCTGTTTGCCGAAAAGATTCATCTGCTTGAAGCAGGCCGGGCAGGTCCAAGCGCCGTAAAACCGGGCCCCAATCGCCTTCAGATGCAGGGTGAGTTCGAGGGCCTGGGGGCTCGAATCCCGCAGGGGTTCCCCGATCGTGCTGGTCCATGGAGCCGACAGCCCCCTTGTGACCCCTCCTCCAGCTGCGAGCAGCACGGTTGCCAGCAGGGATGGAGCAACGCCTCTCATGCCGATGCAGCAGTTGGCTTGAAGCTAGGTCGCATTGGTGCGTTCGGGCTTCCCTCCATGCGGAAGCAACAACCCAGGCCCTGTTGCGGTGAAACTGGGAGAACCACTGAACGGGTATGGCAGGCAGCGGATACAAGGACTATTTCCAGGTGCTCGGTGTCGATCGCAGTGCCGACGCCAATGCCATCAAGAAAGCCTTCCGCAGCCTGGCGCGTCAATATCACCCTGACGTCAACCCTGGCAATGCGCAGGCTGAAGCGCGTTTCAAGGAGATCAGTGAGGCCTACGAGGTGCTCTCCGATCCGGAGAAACGGCGTCGTTATGAGCAATTCGGCCAGTACTGGAATCAGGCCGGCGGAATGGGCGGGGGTGGAGCCCCTGGTATGGATGTCGATTTCGGTCGTTACGGCAATTTCGACGATTTCATCAACGACCTGTTGGGCCGTTTCGGTGGACCAGCCGGCGGCGGTTTTCAGGGGGGAGGTTTCCCGGGGGGTGGATTTCCTGGCGGGGGATTCGCAGGAGGTGGTTTCCCCCGTGGCACCCAGGCCTCACGGGCTCCGGTGAACCTGGATGCCGAGGCCTCGGTGAATGTGAGTTTCGTAGAAGCCTTTCGGGGTGGTGAGCGCAGCCTCTCGGTGAATAACGAGCGCGTTCAGGTGCGCATTCCTGCTGGAGTCAAGAACGGCTCGCGACTGCGTCTGAAGGGCAAGGGCAACCTGCAACCGGGAACCGGACGACGGGGTGATCTCTATCTGAATCTGAAGGTTCAGGACCACCCGATCTGGCGCCTGGAATCGGATCAGCTGCGGGCCGACTTGCCCGTCAGCCTCGATGAACTGGCCCTTGGAGGCGTGGTCTCGGTAATGACGCCCGATGGTGAGGCCCAGGTGAGCATTCCCGCAGGCACTGCCCCTGGCCGCAGCCTTCGCCTCAAGGGCAAAGGCTGGCCCTTGAAGACCGGTCGCGGTGATCTCCTGCTCACGCTGACGCTGGCCATGCCGCCCTCCTGGAGTGACGAGGAGCGTCGTTTGCTCGAGCAATTACGTGCCAAGCGTGCGGACCATCCACGTCAAGAGTGGCTTCGCTCGGCGGCCCTCTAATCCGGTGACCCTTACGATCACACCCTACCTTTGGGTCTGATGGAGCTCACCTACCGCCCCCGCCGTCTTCGGCGTACGCCCGCCCTGCGCGCCATGGTGCGTGAGCACAGCCTCTCGGCCGCAGACTTCATCTACCCCCTGTTTGTGCATGAAGGCGCTGAGGTGGAGCCGATCGGTGCCATGCCCGGTGCCAGCCGTTGGAGCCTGGCGGCCCTCACCGGAGAAGTGCAGCGCGCTTACGACCTGGGGGTGCGGTGCATCGTTCTTTTCCCCAAGGTGTCTGAGGGTCTGAAGACCGAAGACGGGGCTGAATGCTTCAACGCCAATGGCCTGATCCCGCGCGCGATCCGCCAGATCAAAGAAGCCATCCCCGAGATGGCGATCATGACCGATGTCGCCCTGGATCCCTACTCCTGCGATGGTCATGACGGGATCGTCAGCCAGGACGGTGTGGTGCTCAACGACGAAACGATTGAACTGCTCTGCAAGCAGGCCGTTGTGCAGGCTGAAGCAGGCGCTGATCTGATCGGCCCCAGCGACATGATGGACGGCCGGGTCGGAGCCATCCGGGAAGCCCTTGACGATGAAGGCTTCGAACATGTGGGCATCATCAGCTACACGGCGAAGTACTCCTCCGCCTACTACGGACCCTTCCGCGAGGCCCTCGACTCTGCGCCGCGTGCGGCCGGCAGCAAGCCGATTCCCAAAAACAAAGACACCTATCAGATGGATCCCGCCAATGCTCGGGAAGCCATCACCGAAGCCCAGCTCGACGAGCAGGAGGGCGCCGACATCATGATGGTGAAGCCTGGTTTGGCTTATCTCGACATCATCCACCGCCTGCGTGAGGAGTCGGAACTCCCCATCGCTGCTTACAACGTGAGTGGTGAGTATTCGATGGTGAAGGCCGCAGCGGAGCGGGGCTGGATCGATGAAAAGGCAGTTGTGCTGGAGACGTTGCTGAGCTTTAAGCGTGCCGGTGCCGATCTGATCCTCACGTACCACGCCTGCGATGCAGCGGCCTGGTTGAAGGAGGCCTGATCCGATGGCAACAGCCGATCAGACGACGGGTGTGGATCGTCTCGGTCATGTGGCGATCCGTGTTGAGAACGTCGATCGGGCTGTTGCCTTCTACACCGATCTGGGCATGCGGCTGGTTTGGCGCGCCGACGACTGGTGCTACCTGGAAGCCGGGGAAGGTCGCGACGGTCTCGCCTTGTTAGGCCCGGATTACAAGGCCGCTGGTCCACATTTCGCCTTTCATTTCCGCGATCGTGCAGAGGTGGATGTGATTCACGACCGTCTCAAAGCGCAGGGTGTGCACGTTGGTGCCGTCCATGACCACCGCGACGGCACGGCGTCTTTTTATTTGAAAGACCCGGAAGGCAACTGGCTCGAAATGCTTTATGAACCCCCCGGTGGCATCCCCTCCAACTGCAATTGACTTGAGTCAAGAGGCGGATCGGGCTCAGCAGGAAACCCTTGAACTGCTGGAGTGGCATCGGGTCTGTGACCATCTCAGCGGCTTTGCCAACACCGGCATGGGTCGCGATGCGGCACGCTTTCAACCGTTGCCGGCCAGTCTGGACGAGTCGAAACAACGCCTGGCCGAGACCGTTGAAATGGCGGTGCTCGATGACCTCACCGAGGGGGGGCTCAGCTTCCGTGGTGTGCAGAACCTCGAGCCGGTGGTGCTGCGCTGCAGCAAGGGAGGGGTGGCCTCCGGTGAAGAGCTGCTGGCCGTGGCGGAGACGTTGGCAGCGGCCCGTCGCCTGCGCCGTCAGATCGATGATCCCGAGCTGCGCCCGGTGTGCACCACGTTGATTGAAACGATGGTGACGTTGCCGGAGTTGGAGCAGCGGCTCAAATTTGCCCTGGAGGAGGGAGGCCGCGTCGCTGATCGCGCCAGCTCGGCGTTGTCGTCGCTTCGGCATCAATGGAACGGTCTGCGCCAGGAGCGCCGCGACAAACTTCAGGAGTTGCTGCGGCGCCTCGCCCCATCCCTGCAGGACAGTGTCATCGCTGAGCGTCATGGCCGTCCGGTCCTGGCGGTGAAAGCCGGCGCGGTGAGTCAGGTGCCAGGGCAGGTGCACGACAGTTCCGCTTCAGGCAGCACCCTCTTTGTGGAACCCCGCTCGGTGCTCACGATGGGCAACAAGCTGGTGGAGCTGGAGTCCCGCATCCGGGATGAAGAACGCAAGGTGTTGACGGAGCTGAGTGCCCTCGTTGCTGAAGAGACGTCTGCGCTCAACCAGGTGGTGGCCGTGCTGCGCGCGCTTGATCTTGCGCTGGCTCGTGGCCGTTACGGCCGCTGGCTTGGGGGTGTGGCGCCGCAGCTTCAGGCGGCGGCGGAGGCTCCCTTCAGCCTCAAAGGGCTGCGGCATCCCCTGTTGGTGTGGCAGCACGAACGGGCGGATGGCCCGCCGGTGGTTCCGATTTCGGTGGAGGTGTCGCCGGAGCTGCGGGTGGTGGCGATCACCGGGCCGAACACCGGTGGCAAAACGGTCACGCTGAAAAGCATCGGCCTGGCTGCACTGATGGCGCGCGCCGGCATGCTGTTGCCCTGTTCAGGGCAACCCTCTTTGCCCTGGTGTGCCCAGGTGCTGGCGGACATTGGAGATGAGCAATCCCTCCAACAGAGCCTCTCTACCTTCAGCGGCCATGTGAAGCGAATCGGGCGCATTCTTGAGGCCCTTCAGCGCGGCGGTGCGCCTTCCCTGGTGCTGCTGGATGAGGTGGGAGCTGGCACTGATCCCAGTGAGGGAACGGCCTTGGCCACGGCTTTGCTCAAGGCGCTGGCTGATCGGGCCCGGCTCACGATCGCCACCACCCACTTCGGTGAACTCAAGGCCCTGAAATACGACGACGCCCGTTTTGAAAATGCCTCAGTGGCCTTCAACCCGGAAACGTTGTCTCCCACCTATGAACTGCTGTGGGGAATCCCAGGACGCAGCAATGCACTCGCGATCGCGACGCGCCTGGGGCTCGATTCGGATGTGCTTCACCAGGCCCAGCAGCTGTTGGCTCCGGGAAGCGACGGTGAGGTGAACAGTGTGATCCGGGGCCTTGAGGAGCAACGGCAGCGTCAGCAGGCCGCGGCAGAAGATGCTGCAGCACTGTTGGCACGCACTGAGCTGCTGCACGAGGAGTTGCTGCAGCGCTGGCAAAAGCAAAAGCAGCAGACCGCCCAGCACCAGGAGCTGGGCCGTCTGCGGTTAGAACAGTCGATCCGCCAGGGCCAGAAGGAGGTCCGCACCCTGATTCGCCGGCTGCGTGATGAGCGTGCGGATGGGGAAACCGCGCGGCGGGCTGGCCAACGGCTGCGCACCCTTGAGGACCATCACCGTCCCGCTCCCGAACGGCGGACACCCAAACCGGGCTGGCGTCCTGTTGTGGGGGATCGTGTGCGTTTGCTGGCCCTCGGCAAGGCTGCAGACGTGTTGGGCATCAGCGAGGACGGCCTTCAGCTGACGGTCCGTTGTGGGGTGATGCGCACGACTGTGGAGCTGGCTGCGGTGGAAAGCCTGGATGGGCGCAAGCCTGAGCCGCCTCCAAAGCCGGTGGTGAAGGTGCAAGCCCGTTCTGCAGGTGGAGGTGGTGCGCAGGTTCGTACCACTCGCAACACCCTTGATGTACGTGGCATGCGGGTGCATGAGGCCGAAGCCGCTGTTGAAGAACAGCTCCGCAGTGCCAATGGCCCGGTGTGGGTGATCCATGGCATCGGAACGGGGAAGCTCAAGCGCGGCCTGCGCGCCTGGCTGGACACGGTGCCCTACGTGGAACGGGTGACGGATGCCGAGCAGGCGGACGGTGGACCGGGATGCAGCGTTGTTTGGGTGAAATGAGCCGGTTCAGACCCCTTGCTCGCTAACGGATCGCTTCTCCATCCGCGTCAAACAACCGCCAACCGGTTGGATCCGGTTCCAGGTTGATGGCATCCCCTGCGTTGACATGGTTGTCCGGTGAACTTCTCACCTGGATCAGATGGCCTCCATCGTTGAGTCGACAGGTCAAGATCTGTTCATTGCCCAGCCGCTCGCAATGACTCACCTCGGCTTGGAGGTTCCGGTTCGTTGCCGGTGCGAGATGCCAATGTTCGGGTCTCAAACCTGCGGTGAGTTGTTGGCCTTCGTGTTGGAGCAAGAGCTCTGCCATGGTGCCTTCAACCGGAACGCGTTTGCCGCCCAGGATCAGTGTCGCGCTCGGCCCCACAGTGACGGGCAATAAGCCCATCGGCGGGCTGCCGATGAACTGGGCCACAAAAATGTTGGAGGGCCATGTGTACAACTCCATGGGGGTCCCGAGTTGTTGCAAACGCCCTTGGTTCAACACCGCGATGCGGTGTCCCATGGTCATCGCTTCGACCTGATCATGGGTCACATACACCGTCGTCGTCCCCAGCTTCCGCTGCAGGTCGACGATTCGTTGGCGTGTGCTGGTTCTGAGCTTGGCGTCCAGGTTGCTGAGGGGTTCATCCATCAGAAACACCTCAGGGCTGCGGGCCATGGCACGTCCAAGGGCGACACGCTGCTTCTGTCCGCCAGACAGCTCCTTCGGCCATCGTTCGAGCAGATCTTCCAGTTCCAGTGCCTGGGCGACGGCGTTCACCCTCGCTTCAATCCGTTCTTCTCTGATCGACTGCACCCGCAGCGGCTTGGGTAGCGATCGCGTGGCCCGGCAGCCTTGATCCTGGATCCGTTGGAGTGTGGATCTGGCCTGGCTTCTGCGCAGGCCGAAGCTGAGGTTGTCCCGCACGCTGAGATGCGGGTAGAGCGCATAGCTCTGGAACACCATGGCGACGTTGCGGCGCGCCGGCGGCACATCGCTGATGGGCCGGGCTCCAATTCTGATTTCGCCGTTGGTGGGTCTGTCGAGACCAGCGAGGAGTCGTAGCAAGGTGCTTTTGCCGCAACCCGAGGGGCCGACCAGCACCAAAAACTCGCCGTCGTTAATTGTCAGATTCAACTGACGAATCACCTCGACGGGATCTCCGCCACCGCGGCCTGGGTAGGTCTTGCTGAGGTCTTCGAAACGGACGCCGGCCAACGGCAGAGCTGCAGCGGCTGAATCTTAGGGTTATGGATTGGATTGAGTCGGCAGCACCGTGCAGTTCATCGATCAGGCACGGATCACGGTCCGAGGCGGGCGTGGCGGCGACGGAATCGCTGCATTTCGCCGAGAAAAGTATGTGCCTGCCGGAGGCCCCTCCGGCGGTGATGGTGGCAATGGGGCCCCGGTGGTCCTGGAGGCCGACAGCAACCTGCAAACCCTGCTCGACTTCAAATACAAACGCCTGTTCGCTGCCGATGACGGGCGCCGGGGTGGCCCGAACAAATGCACCGGTGCCTCAGGCAAGGATTTGGTGATCAAGGTGCCCTGCGGCACGGAGGTGAGGCATCTGAGCACCGGCATTCTTTTGGGTGATCTCACGGTGCCTGGTGAACGCCTGACGGTGGCTTTTGGTGGGCGTGGTGGCCTGGGCAATGCCCACTACTTGAGCAACCGCAACCGCGCGCCGGAGAAATTCACCGAGGGCCGA
>Ga0213866_10000591_pt1 | contig 28440 bp, 43 predicted proteins | sample PICome_11_FD_160079 | JGI IMG/M metagenome (GOLD analysis project Ga0213866, IMG submission 160079) | Coastal seawater microbial communities near Pivers Island, North Carolina, United States - PICO284 | ecosystem: Environmental > Aquatic > Marine > Coastal | place: USA: North Carolina... | reverse complement strand
GGCCGAGAATACCGCGAACAACGCGAGCGACTACGCGACCTCCAAGACCGGCTCGAACCGGGTGCAGGTGGACGCGAAGAAATTCATCATCCATCAAATCTGGTCAACCGAGTTGGAAGAGGATAGCATCATTCCCTTCATCCCGTTCCTTCGTCGTCAAGCCGCTCTGGCTATCGCTCACTACAGTGACGCGGTGGTGTTGAACGGTGACACCACGAACGCTGCGACCGGCAACATCAACCTAGATGACGCTGACCCGGCCGACACCAAGTATTACCTCGCCTTCGACGGTCTGCGCCACATCGGCCTGGTCGACAACACAAACAACAGCAAGGACGCGGGCGGCGTGGTCTCCTTCGGTCTCCTGAAGGCCCAGTTGACCCGGATGCGCGACCAAGCCAACCTGATTGACTGGGGTCATCCCATCAATCCGGCTGACGTCGTGTATGTGACTGACCCGACCACGGCTGAAGCTATCGCCCAGTTGGACGAGGTGTTGACCGTCGACAAGTTCGGCCCTCAAGCCACCGTGCTGACCGGCCAACTGGCCGCCATCGGGCGCAACCCGCTGGTGTCCTCAATGGCGATGAGCCTGACCGAGGCTGACGGCAAGGTGTCGACCACGGGCACGAACAACATCAAGGGCCAAGTGGTGTGCTTCAACCGTCGCGGCTTGACCGCTGGCTGGCGTCGTCGCATCAAGGTTGAGGTCGAGCGTCTGCCCGGCCGTGATCAAAGCCGCATCGTATACTCGCTGCGTATGGGCCTGGGCCGTTACTCGGCTACCGGCGCTGCCTCGGGTATCGAGATGGCCGACGTCCTGTATAACATCTCGCTCTAAGGTGTGACGCTTGAGGCCCTGCCCACCACGGGTGGGGCCTTCTTCATAAGGGGAAAGAAATGCAAATTACCCGCGAATTTTCTCGTCATCAAGTCGTGCCCGTCGTGTTCGGTGTAGCCAACCTGGCAGCCGATCAGGCCGACGTTCAGTTGAAGGACAGCACCGGGCAAGTGGAAGGCGTTTCGATGCCCTTCGCTGGCGTTGTGGTGGCCCTGTCGATTGACACAACCGCAGCGGCTACCGCTGGTGAGTTGACTGTTGGCGTGACCAAGGGCGGCACCGAGGTCGCTGCAACCACGCAGACGATCACGACCGCGACGGCAGCGACGCCTATCTTTGACCGTGACGCTGTGCCCTTCGCTGCCGGTGATAAAATCGGCGTCGAAATCAGCACCACAGCGGCCTGGGACGCAACCACCGCAGACTTAAGCGTGACCGTGTTCGTGGCCCTCGCGGTCGAGGGTATCTAGATGTTGCGCTGCGTGAGTCGCTACAAGAGCAGCCTCGGGGCGTTTGCCCCCGGTGACATCGTGGAGGCGGCAGAGCTGGAGGCGGCGCTATTGACTGACAGCCCGCTGTCTTTCGAGGAGGTGGGCGTCGAGGTGGTCACGACAGCGCCAGAGGCACCGCCAGAGGATAAGATCGTGAGGAGGCGCAAGAATGGCTAGGATCCTTGAACGCACCAGCAGCCTGACTAACGCGCAGGCCAACGGCGTGGTCGGCACGGCCGTCAAGGTCGCTGGAATGAAGCAGGCCAGCGCCCAGGTGAGCGGAACCTTTGTGGGCGAAATCACAATCGAGGCCAGCCAATGCGGCACGGTCTGGTTTGAGATGTTTGGCCGCAACGTCGGTGATTCAAATCACTCCCTCGCGAAGAAGGTGACAGCGCCCACGATGCTGGTGTTCGAATACCTGGGCGGCATCCAGTTCTTAAGGGCTAAGACCACGGCGTATACCTCAGGCGGCATTAACGTCTGCATCGCAGGGGTGGGGTAAATGGCAATCGTCAACGGGTACGCGACCTTATCAGAACTCAAGACCTGGTTGGGCATCACCGGAGCGAACGATGATGCGCGGCTGGAATCTGCTATCGAGGCCGCGTCCCGTGCGATTGACATGGAGTGCTCGCGTCGTTTCTACGCCGAGACGCTGACGCGGTATTTTAAGGCTACAGCACCACTGCGGGTCGACCTGGATGACGACCTGTTGACGGTCACATCAATTAGCACCGACACCACGGGCCTGCGGAGTTACAGCGCCCTAACGGTCAATGACTACGAGCTTGAACCAGAGGCGGCACCGTATCGGCAAATCTACATCGCACCGGGCAGCAACAGGGCCTTCCCGCTCGATGAGCGGCGCGGCGTGCGTGTGATTGGTGACTGGGGCTATTGTGCCACCGGCAGTCACCCACAGGCCATCAATCGGGCCTGTTTGCTGCTGGCAACGCGGTATTTTAAGCGCAAGGATGCCCCATTCGGCGTGCTTGGTACTCCCGAGCTTGGGTTTATGCGCGTGACCAGCAAAGACCCCGAGGTGCGGGCCCTGCTGCAACCATACCGACGCTACGAGATGGGGGCGGTATGAGCAGCGCGACCGTCAAGATTGAAGGCCTACCGGAGCTTATCAGGGCCCTGCGCAACAATGCCAACCTCGCGCAGCCGATGAGCAAGGCCCTGCATCGTATCGGCCTAGAGGGCTCAAGCGCAAGCAAGAAAAGAGCCCCAGTCGACACTGGCTTATTGCGCGGCCGTATCACTTACGAGGTGGACAAAAGCCCGCTGCCAACCTTTGTGCGCATCGGCACACTTGGCAGCGGCAAAGTCAATTATGCGGCCTATATGGAGTTCGGTACGGGAATGGCCCACGATCATCCGTCTTGGCCCAAGAAACCGCACGGCATACCTCCTGGCGTGCTAGATGCCTGGGCTGCGCGTAAGTCTCGCAGCGGTGAGGACTGGAACGCCTATACCATCGGACGCAACATCATGAAGCGTGGCGGCCTTGTGCCTCGGCGCTACCTTCGCGACCCCTTCGAGGCGATGCGCTCGCGCTATGTGCGCCTGCTGAAGGCTGCGGTTAAGGAGGCGAGTCTTGGCTAGCATCAAGACAATGCGCGACGGTCTGCGCGACCTGCTGAGTGGCGGCGCAACGTTGGCCACCGAGGCGGGCGAGGACTTGCTAGCCGAAGATGGGGATATCCTCGTACCAGAAGGTCAGGGTGTCAACCTCGGCCTGTACGTCTACGACACCATCCCGGATAACGTATACGTGCCTGCGGCCATCGTAGGGATGCCATCGTCGGTGCGGTACGACTTCGCCTTCCGCACGCCCGTCTCGCGTTATCTGTTCCCCATCCGGGTGCTAGCTGGCCGGGTAGCAGAAGGTGAGGGGCAAGATCTTGTTGACGATCTCGCGAGCCCTGATGGGGCGCTTAGCGTGCGCGCTGCCATTGATGGAGACCCTACGCTGGGCGGCGCGGCTCATAGTACCCGCATCGTCGAGGCGCGCGACTTCGGGGTTTATGAGGTGGCCGGGGTGCCGTATATTGGATGTGAGTTCGAGGTGGAGGTGATTGGCTGATGTTTGTGGTTCACAAGGGCGTCACAATCGGTGACCAGTTCTTTCCGCCGGGCTCGACCATTGAGGCCTTGCCAGAGGGCACAGAAGCTTGGCTGATTGAGTGTGGGGCAATAGAGGTACAGGAGGCGGCACAGCCGCAGCCGAAGCGGCGCGGTAGGCCGCGAAAGGGGGCCTAAGATGGCGTTTATTCATGGCAAGGGCGCTGCGGTTTTGGTGGGCGCTTATGACCTGTCTGCTTTTCTTAACAATGTTGACGCAGCAGCCACGGCTGACACTGCCGAGGTCACGACCTTTGGCGAGAATAGCAAGGCCTACATCGGCGGCCTCAAAGATGCGACGCTGAGCTTTAGCGGTTTCTTTGACGGCAGCGCAAGCGCGGTGGATGAGGTGCTCCAGGCGGCCATCGGTGGATCACGTGTCATCACGGTGGTGCCAGCGGGCTCTGGCGTCATCGGCAACCGCGCGCAGCTGGGCCAGGCAATCGAGACCAGCTATAACGTCACGGCTCCCGTGGCCGATGCGGTCACAATCAGTGCAGAGGCCCAGGTGAGCGACGGCCTGCTAGGCGGCATCCTGTTGGCTGACCTGGTGGCTCGTACGGTGGCTGGCACTACGGCGGCCAATGACAACACGTCAAGCACGGCGAACGGGGCCACGGCTACGCTCCATTGCACGGCCTTCACGGGCACAGACATTACGATCAAGGTGCAGCACAGCGCCGACAACGTGGCCTGGGCTGACCTGATCACCTTCACGCAGTTGACCGCTGAAGGCAGCGAGTTGAAATCCGCAACAGGTACGGTTAACCGCTACCTTCGGGTAGATGCATCGGGTACATTCACAACAGCGACGTTTGCCGTGGCTACCGCGCGGCTTTGATAGGAGGGTATAACCATGGCATTCGTGCACGGCAAAACAGCAGAATTTCAGATCGACAACAGCGGCGGCTCGCTCACCGATATCTCGGCATATTGCGACAACGTGGACTTCCCGTTAACCGCTGATACCGCAGAGGTCACAACCTTCGGGGACGCCTCGAAAGAATATATCGGTGGTCTCAAGGATGCGACGATCAGCATCTCAGGCTCCTGGGACGCGACCGCAGACGGCGTGCTCGCGGGTATCATTGGCCTGGCTGGCTCGTTCCAATATGGCCCGGCTGGTACGACCGGCGGTAACATCAAGTATACTGGCGAGTGCATCTGCACCAGCTACAACGTCACGGCTCCCGTGGGCGATAAAGTATCGTTCTCGGCTGAATTTCAAGTTACGGGCGATGTGACGCGCGGCACCTACTAAGAGGAGGCACCATGTCTGAGTTCCTGTCCGTTGATCAAATCCTAGAAGCCAACGACCTACCCTCCGAGGTGGTCGAGGTGCCCGAGTGGGGCGGCAAGGTCAAGGTGCAGGGGCTCAGTCGTGCGGCCTATGATGGTATCGCCAAAGCTGCCGAGGTCACGGTGCCAGCCACCGGACCCGGCCAGCAGGCGGGCACCAAGCGAGATGACGACAAGTTCAGCGACCTGCTTTTCCTAGCCTGTGTCGTTGAACCCAAGTTCAATGACGAGCACATCCCGGCCCTTCGGAACAAGAGCCTGGGTGCGCTCAATCGGGTATACCAGGCCATCGGGCGTGTGTTGCAGACGGACGTGACGCCTGCCAAAAGCCCGACTGGCGAAGAAGGGTAGCGATTACTTTGAGCTGATCCTGGCGCGTGACCTGGGGATGACCCGGGCCGCGCTGCGGGCTACAATGAGCACAGCGGAGTTCACGGACTGGCTCGCTCTGTACAGCCTGGAGGCCGAGGAGCGCAAGCGTGAGGCGCAGAAGAGGCGATAATGGCAACGGCAGCGGCTGAATTATTTGTTCGGGTCGGTGTCGACATTAGAGGTTTAATCTCTGGGTTCGGCGCCGCGGCAAAGGCAGCAGACGGCCTGGGTAAATCAGTAAATACAGCGTCAGGGAATTATATTGATGCCAATGGCAGGATGCGGGCTGCAAATGGTCGCTTTGTGGCATCGGCCAATCAGGCGACTGGTGCGGCTGGAGAACTTGCCGGTGGACTTGGTGGCCTCAAGACCGCAGCGGCTGGTGTGGGCCTCTTGGCTGTGGCTGGTGGTATCGCGATGGTGGGGCAACGGGCTATCACCCTCGCGGCAGAACTTGAGCAGGCCAAGATAGGTTTCACCACAATGCTTGGCGGGGCGCAGCAGGCCGATAAGTTCTTGCGTGATCTGACTCAATTTGCGGCTACTACGCCATTTGAATTGCGCGGCCTTGTGGATTCTAGTAAGCGCCTCCTGGCCTTCGGTTTTGAGGCCCAGGGTGTTATTCCCATTATGACAGCAGTTGGAAATGCTGTAGCGGGCCTTGGTGGCGGCAAGGAGGTGCTTGATGGTGTCACGCTGGCCCTGGGCCAGATGGCCGCTAAGGGCAAGGTGAGCGCCGAGGAAATGAACCAGCTTGCCGAGCGAGGTATTCCCGCGTGGAAGATGCTGGCTAAAGAGATTGGCGTCAGTCAGCCACAGGCGATGAAGATGGCCGAGAAGGGCGCCATTGATGCCAATACGGCCATTGTAAGCATTATCAACGGGATGAATCAAGAATTCCCCGATATGATGAGCAAACAGTCAAAGAGCTTCAGCGGGGCAATGTCTAATCTGCAAGATAGTGCAGATATTGCCTTGACTAAGATCGGTACGGCCATAATTGAGGCATTCCATATTACGCCAATAATTCAAGCTTTGTCTGCGGTTATCGGTGAACTTACAGAGGCCATAAGCGAGCGGGGCCTTAAGGGTGCGGTGGACTCTGCGGGGCGTGCCTTCGTCGAGATGGGAGCGGCCTCTAAGGTGGTCGTTCTTGGTCTGGCGTCAGCCTTTGCTAGCGTGGCTGTCCCGGCCGTGGTCACCTTTGGCACAGCGGCGGTTTCGGCTATTGTGTCGGCTACCCTAGCATTTGCCCCGATGTTGGCTGCTGTAACCGCTGTGGCTGCGGGAGCCTACGTCATCATTCGCAATTGGGACTTAATCCGAGATGCGGTCTGGTATGCGATGGATAATGCATCGCAGGCGGTGCAGGGCCTACGCAATGCCATTGTGAGGCAATTCAACGATGTGCGCGGCATTGTAAATGATGCAATGATGTACATCGGGCTACTTTTCCGCGAGACCTTTGGGGATAGGATCGCCAACGCGCTTGGCGTCGGGCTCGCGAAAGCGGGCGGTTATGTGTCGCGCTTTTCCGAGACCGCTACCACGCATCTAAGTGGATGGGCAAAGTCTACGAGCGGTAGTATGTCCGCAGCCGCGAGGTCTGCCCTTGAAGGCGCGCGAGACATAGGCTCTGTGTTAACAGACTCTGTTCGCTATGCAATGGATGACGTATCGTCACAATTGACCGTGGGTTACAGCAAGGCTGCGGGCATAGCAAAAGACGCAACCGGCAAAGTCACGGCAGAAATGCTAGGGCTCAAGGCAGCGGCGCAGCAGGCCACCGGGGCCGCGTCCAAAAAAGCAAAGGCCCTCAAGGCGGCAGAGGTCGAGGCGCGCAAAGCCGAGGCTGCATTTGCTAGGCTGACCAAGGTCAACCAACAAGCCTACGACCGATTCGAGGCGATGGCGATGGCGCTTGGTAAGTTGGGCGCAGCACTGCGCGAGGTTGATGCCCAGGCCGCAAGCCAGGGGCGCTCGTTTGATGTGGCCGGCGCGCGAGCTAAGGCCTACAAGGAGAACTTATCGGCCATTGAATCCGCTTTTGGTAAGTTCTCGGTGCAGGCGGTCAATGCCCGGGCAGAGCTTGAGCGGTTCACGGCGGCCAGCGTCAACGGCGGAGCGGCCACGGCTCAGGCTTATGGCGTCATCGACCAGGCCAGCACGGCCCTTGCTAATCAGTCTTTTGCGGCTAAGGTGCTTGGAAAAGAATGGGACGCGACAGCGGAGGGCATCAAGTCTGCCGAAGGTGTTCTTGTGAGCCTCATCGACAAAGGTCTAAGGCCCGGCAATGCAGCCTACGACGAAGCGGCTCAGAAGCTTGCAAAAGTCAAGGCGGCACTCGACGCAAAGCAGGCGAGCCTAACGCAGGTTGCGTCATCAATGGGCGATGTGTTTAACGCGACAAACAGCCTGCTCGGCAATCTGGGTACGCTTGCTGAATCGTTTGGTATTACGGGCGCAGCAGCGGCCATTAAGTTCGCGCAGGCGGGCGTACAGGCGGCCATCGCCTTGGCCCAGATACCTTCAGCTATCGCAGCCGTTGGGACGGCCCTACAGGGCCTCAGCGCATTGTTTGTTACTAATCCCATCCTCGCGGCCATCCTTGCTATTACTGGCGCTGTCGTCATTGCTGGGACGGCAATGTATCAATGGTGGCAAAGCACGCAAGAAGAAGTGCGAAAAACGACCGAGGAAATGCGCAAGGCCGAAGAGGAGGCGCAGCGGGTGCGTGACGGCATCCAGAACAGCCTAGCCGGGGCCTTCCGTCAGGCCGGCAAGGACTTCTTAAACAATGTAGCCGAATGGGGTGACAACTTGCGGGCAGCCCTGCGAGACAACGTGATCAACGGCATCTTCGAGGCGCTCATCTCCGGCGAGATGATGAAGAACCTAGCCGACCTGCGGCAGGCTGTCATCGACAATGCTGGCGATCCAATGAGCGAGGCGTTTAAAAAGGCAGTGAAGGCCCTTGGTGACGGCATAACCGCAGAAACCGAGCGATTAAAACCAGTTTTTCAGGCGCTGGATACAATGGTTTCCGATGTGCTCCCTGCGGCACGCACCAAGGTAGCAGAGGGCACGGCGGCCATCTCGGCAGCCAGGGCGTCGCGTTCGACCCCAGACGTGAAGGTGGACAAAGGCGCTATTGAGACGCTGAGGACGCAACAGCGCCATTACCTCGATGAGCTTACCCGCATCTCCAATATGGCCGGGGGCCGCGAGACAGCCGAGTACGCCAAGATATTGGCTCGTGCAAATGAGATCAGCGACTGGATTCGGAAGCTACAGAGCGGCAAAGCGATACCTGCCACCTTCGCGGACTCGACGATGCGCAGCCTCGCGGTGCTGCCGGAGATGGCCAACGGCGGCCTCGTCAAGAGCCCAACGGTGGCCATTGTTGGTGAGGGCCGTAACCACGAGGCGGTACTGCCACTCAATGAGTCGGTCTACCGTCAAATCGGTGCAGGCATCGCAGCGTCAGGTAAGGGCGAGGGTGGCATGGTGGTCAATGTAAACTATACTGGGAATGGCAAATGGACGCGCGAGGACGCCCAGGGCCTCGGCAGGCTGCTCGTGAGTGAGCTAAGGACGATGGGGGTAAGAGCGTGACACAGAAGAAGATAAGTGAACTAAACGCGGCCAGCACGCTGGCGGGCACCGAGGTGCTGCCCGTGGTGCAAAGCAGCGCGACCGTGAAGGCCACTGTGGCGCAAGTGTTGGCCAATCTGAACGCAACCAACCTGACGAGCGGCACGGTGCCCCTAGCGCGCTTGAGTGGAATCACTAACACTGAGATCGACGCGAGCGCGGCCATCGCTTGGAGCAAGATCGATAAGACCGGCTCAAGCGTCGATGACATCGCAGACTTCCCATCGCAGACAAGCAACGCAGACAAGGCGCTGGTAACCGATGGCACCGACACGTCTTGGGGCTATCCTGAAGGCTGCTTTATCGTGGCCTGCTCGGACGAGACAACGGCGCTGACCACGGGCGTTAAGGTCACGATTCTGGCGCCTTTCGCGATGACCCTTAAGGACGTGCGCGGCGTACTGACCACAGCATCAAGCAGCGGTGATGTAGTGGTGGACATTCACAAGGGCGGTACGTCGGTGATGACGACCGACAAAATTACAATCGAGGCCAACGAGACCGACAGCGACGACGCAACCACGCAGCCTGCCTTGACCACGACGGCTATTTTGGACGGGGATAAATTGGAATTTGAGATTGATTCCGCGGGAACGTCTGCCGCTGGCCTCAAGGTCTACGTGTACTACGTGAGGGGCTAAATGGATACCTTCATAATCAATCCTTACAGGTTCGCGGCTGCCGCACCTCCTGCACTCACCGTCGAATACCTTGTCATCGCTGCGGGTGGTGGTGGTGGTGCTAACCGTGGCGGTGGGGCTGGGGCAGGTGGCTATCGGTCGAGTGTCACCGGAGAAAATAGCGGCGGCGGCGCATCGGCAGAAACCGCACTCTCTCTTTCAACTGCTACAACCTACGCTGTGACCGTTGGCGGAGGCGGAACCGGAAGCACTACTAATTCAGGGGTTGGCACAAATGGTGGAAACTCTATATTTGGCACAATAACCAGCACGGGCGGCGGTGGTGCCGGTTCAGGATCTGGAAACAATGGAAGCAATGGTGCAACCGGGGGAAGCGGCGGCGGCGGCGGCGCTGATGGTGGAGGCGCAACAACTGGAGGAACAGGCGGCAGTGGTACTACCAATCAAGGGTACGCAGGCGGAAGAGGCTCTAATGGGCCGGAAACATACCAAAGTGGTGGCTCCGGTGGTGGTGCGGGCGGTATTGGCATTAATGGTGGGTCTGTCACATCTACGACTGGTGGTTTAGGTGTTTTATCGTCAATTACAGGGTCATCCGTTGAGCGTGCTGGCGGCGGCGGTGGTGGTGCGGGTATTGCACTAACAGGCGGAACTGCGTCAGGTGGTGGTGGTGCGGGTGGCGATGATGGTGCAAGTGGATCAAGCGGATCGACAAACACAGGCGGCGGCGGCGGCGGTGCGGGTTCGGGTAACTTCGTTTCTGGCAGCGGCGGCTCAGGTGTCGTCATCCTCAAATACCCAGACGCCTACACAATCTCAAATCCAGGCGGTGGCCTGACCCTGAGCACATCGACTGCCGGGGGCTATAGCGTGACAACAATCACCGCCGGGACCGGCGATGTGGAGTGGACATAATGGCTCATTATGCATTTCTCGATGAGAATAACTTAGTTGTTGAGGTCATCACCGGCAAGAATGAAGGCGAAGAAGGCGTCGACTGGGAAGCCCATTATGGTGCCTATCGTGGCAAGCCCTGCAAGCGCACCAGCTACAACACGCGCGGCGGTGCCCACGCTAACGGTGGAACGCCCTTCCGAAAGAATTATGCGGGTATCGGCTACCTGTTCGACGAAGCGCGTGATGCCTTCATCCCGCCCAAGACGTTTCCTTCGTGGGTGCTGAATGAGGATACCTGTCTGTGGGATGCCCCGGTACCCTATCCTCAGGATGGCAAGATGTATACGTGGTCAGAAGATGACCAGCTATGGCTTGAGGTGCCCACGGCGTGACATTAACGCTGACGGTCGCAGGCAGCAACGTAACCTCGATAACCGAGGTGGGTTCTCTGCGGCTGTCAGACCGTCTGAACACGCGCAGCCGTCTGTCCTTCGTCCTCGTGGCTGATGCCACGCTTACGGCTGCTCTGGCCACCGAGAATGACGAGGATATCATCACCGAGGTCGGCGAGCAGATTGCCATTGATGAGAATATTGCTGTCGAGGTCGGCGCGGTGGTTGGGCTCACGCAGTCTGTGACCCTCATCACCGAGGCAGGCGAGACGCTGACGACCGAGGCAGGCGATACGTTGGATGCCGAGGACGAGGCGATATTTGGTGGCCTGATCGACAGCGTGGGCGAGGCGCTGGTGATCGACGGCAATCAATCCTGGTTGCGTCGCGAGGTTGAGTGCGTTTCCTTCGACGCCCTCGCCGACCGGCGGCTCGTGGCGGCCACCTATGAGGCGGGCTCACAGACGCTCAATGACATTGTGACCGATGTGGTCACGAACTTTATGGCCGGCGATAACGTCACGACCACCAACGTGGACACGGGCGGGATTGTGATTGACCCGATCAAATTCAATTACGTCACGGCCTCTGCCGTGTTCGACGAACTCGCCAGCGTGACTGGCTGGGCGTGGTGGATTGATGACAACCGAGACCTATACTTCAAGCCACGGTCGGCCATCGCAGCGCCTTTTGTGATCGACGCGGACAACGCCCGGCGAGTCAGCATCACCAAGGCCTCAGAGACCTACCGCAACCGGCAGATTATCCGTGCCGGTGTCGACAAGACCGCGCAGCGCACCGAGAATTTCGTGGGTGACGGCACGGCTAAGACCTTCACGCTGTCGTTTCCCGTGGCCGATGCGCCCTTTACGATCACGGTGGGCGGCGTCGGCGCTAGTACCGCCATCCGGGGCAGCACGACGACAGCGGATTGGTTCTATGTTCTTGGCGATGCGGTATTCGCCCAGGACGATGGCGCAGCCGCCGTGGGCGCTGGCGTGACCATCGCTGTGACCTATCAGGGCCAATTCCCGATCTTGGTCAATGCTCAGGACGACGCCCAGATAACGCAGCAGGCGGCCATCTCTGGCGGCTCTGGTGTGTGGGAGTCAATCGAGGACAGAGCCAACCTGAATGACGATGACAGCGCCCTACAGATTGCCCAAGGGCTCCTAAGGCGATACGGTCAGATTCCCCGGCGCCTTCGCTTCGAGACCGACCAGCCCGGCCTGCATCCTGGGCAGTTGCTCACGGCGAGCTTCGCGCCACACAGTGTCAGCGGCTCGTGGTTGGTTGACCAGGTGAGTGCTACGGATCGGTTCGGCAATCAGCTTGTGTACACGGTCGAAGCCCTTGATGGCGAGTCTATCGGCGGCTGGGAATCATTCTTCAAGGCCTTGTCTGGTGAGGGCCGCGTGATTGAGTTCCGAGAGAATGAGGTGGTGGTGTTGCTGCGGTCGGCCTCGGAGCAGGTCACACTGACCGACTCCATCACGGCAACGTCAGCGGCTCCCGTGAGCACGGTCGGCACAGCCCTGGTAGGGTACAGCGAGGTAGGCGTATGACGAACCAGGTGAACGTGTCGGCTAACGTGCAGGTAACAATACAAGACGCGACCACAGGGGCCATCGTGAGCCAGCAGGAGCATAAGAACCTGGTCGTATCCAGCGGCCTGGATTTGATTCGCGACCTGCTCGACGGTGACAGCGTAGCAGGGCTCACTCACTTCGCGGTCGGCATCGATACGGGCGCGGTCTCGGCATCGCAGGCCAGCCTGGGTGACGAGCAATTCCGCGACACCGTGACACAAAGGACAAGCAACGCGCAGCAGCTGGTGGTCTCGTACTACCTCGCGAGCGGCTCGGCGAACAGCCTAGCACTGAGCGAGGCGGGATTGTTTAACGCTGCGAGCGGCGGTACGATGTTTGCACGGGTGCTACTTTCGCCGGTCATCAACAAGACCGCAGCGGTGGCCATCACCTTCAACTGGACGATCAATCTGGGGGCAGCATAATGACCTGGACGACAGGCGAGACCATTACGGCCGCAAAGCTTAATCGGACAACTGTACCCGTCGGCAGTATTCAGGCTTTGGCCTACGTGCCTGGTGCGCCAATTGATGGGTGGCTGTATTGCGATGGCTCACCTGTCAGCCGCAGCACTTACGCTGACCTGTTCGCCGCTATCGGCACGACCTACGGGGTGGGCGATGGCAGTACGACCTTCAATCTACCCGACTTTCGCGGCGTGTTTCTGCGCGGCCTAGATGACGGGAAGGGGTACGACTCTGGCCGCACAATGGGCAGTTATCAAGCCGACGATAACAAGGCGCACGTCCACGAATACACAGCATACAAGCAGCCAACAGCAGGTTATTCGGTATCGTTTACTGGCACGGGCAACACACAGCACGGCACTTTTGACACGTCCTCGACGGGTTCAGAGGCCCGGCCTAAAAACTTCCCAGTCCACTACGTCATAAGCTATTGAGGTTGCACGCCCGGCAGGGGGCCGCTACACTTGAGCAATGACACCTCCCACCGACCCCTTGCCGACTCTCGCCAGCATTGACCAGCGGTTATCCCACGTGGAGGCCCAGGTGTCAGACATCCACAAGGCCCTCGTTGGCTCGACTGATGGCAGCGTGAAGGGCCTCCAGTCACGCGTAGAACGCCTTGAGGGTTGGATGCGTTGGGTTGGTGGCCTGGTCACACTAGCTGTCGGTGCAGCGGTCACCAGCCTGGTACGAGGTATCAGCCAATGACAATGCTCAGTGCTAATTTCAGCCTTCGGGAAATGGAGTGCAAGTGTGGCTGCACGGCCCCGGTGGGTGTGGTCAAGAATTTGCAGGTGCTCGCCCAGGCGCTGCAACAACTGCGCGACTTGGCCGGTGGCCCTCTGGTGGTCACCTCTGGTTATCGCTGCCCGGCACACAACGCAGCCGTGGGTGGCGCGAAGTTCAGTCAGCATATGCAGGGCGTCGCTGCCGACGTCTGGAGCAAGACCCTGACACCTAACGAGTTGGCCGCGCTGGCCGAGCAGGTGCCCGCCTTCGCTAATGGGGGCATCGGAAAATACAGCCGCTGGATCCATGTCGACGTGCGGCAAGGGAGGGCAAGATGGTAGACTTCGGCGCAATTCTCGGGGCGGCTCTGCCCATCCTCGCTGGCCCAGTGGCCTCGGTGGTCACTAATGCAGCGGAGAAGCTGCCTGTGGTGCCCTTCAAGGGCCAATCAGTCGCGACCATCGTGCTGGCCGTGTTCTTGGCCTCGTTGGCCATCTGCGTCATCGTGGCCGGTGCTACGGGCCGTCTGTCTGGTGATTGGCAGAGCCTGCTGCGTATCCTCATCGAGGCCATCGCGACCACGCTCGCGGGCTGCGGGGCATACAGTCTGACACAGGCCCGCAAGCCTCTGGTATAGTGGACTCGCTACCCAGGGTTGGGGATGCAAAAGAGGGGCCGCTGTGGACGTCAGCGACCCCTCTTTCGTGGCGTCACGCAAATGGTCAGAAGTCGATCTCTTCCTCGCTCGCCAATCCCGAGTGCCCCTCATTCCGCCCACCAGCCAGAACGCGAGACACACGCGCCTTCAGTTCGGTGGACTTCTTCGTGAGGCCCTGCTTGTCCACGTATTCGCGGGTGTGCATCGAGCCCTCGAACAACATCAGGGTGCCCTTGCGGGCAAGCCTCGCGATGGCCTCGGCCACGGGCCCGTAAGCAACGACCCGATGCCATTCCGTAGACTCCTTCTTTTCGCCGCTGGTGCGGTCGGTGTACCCCGAGGTGGTGGCCACTGTGACATTGATCACGGCCTCACCTGATCGCATCGTGCGCAGTTCTGGGTCTTGCCCCAACCGACCAACGATCACAGCTTGATTGAACATTCTGACAACTCCTTTTCATAACGATTCCAGACACGCCAAATAACATGCCAATACGCGAGGTCTGGCAGGATCTCTATCACGAGGCCTTCCTCGCTCGTCCAATCCCAGATGACGAGATCGGCGGCCTTTGCCTCGGTCACGTACAGTTGATGCTGCACCTGAGCATAATCGGCCTCTGTCCATTTGCCCTGCTCGGCCTGCACCCACCGCTCGCTCTCCCGTGGGTTTTTCCAGGGAGACTTGATCTCAAGGATGCGATCCTCATCAAGATTGATGCCATCCAGCGAGGCCCCGTACTGCCCAAGTTGCCACACCGCAGGCCGCATCAATTCACCGAAGGCCTCGTTGTACCAGGCCCTCGCGAGGGGCTCCTGTTCGTGCCCGTGGGCCATCGCTGGCGTCTGCGGTGTCTCGATGCACCTCACCTTGTTCACGATGGTGCGCTCGGGCGTGGTGTATTTGTTGAGCCCCAGAAGGCCGGGAGTCTCCGACGCCATCCGCAGACAGCGCCGGAACTCCAACCATTCTGGTGTGCCCTGTTCCAGGTTGGGCACCTCCGGCATCACTTCACCTTCTTCCGCAAGCTGGCGATCACGCGGTCATACGAGGCCGCTGGGATATCGGCATACTTCGAGACGCCGAGGTGATCAAGCAGCTTGACCTGATCCCCACCGACCTGGATCAGCAGCGCCTCGATCTCTTCGGCCTGTGCGGCTGTCACGGTGCCCTGTGGTGCCGCAGATGGCTGACGGGTGGGGGCAGCTTGCCGAGGCTCGCTCTTGCCCTGCCCAGTGGCCTTGTTCGCGTCATCGTCCTCTGGGGCCAAGCCGCAGGCCGCAAGCAGCGAGTACCGGCGGGCATAGGTGAGCGCGCTCCCCATCCCGTGTGCGTCTGGTTTCGTCGCTGGCACGAACAGCTTACCGCCTGAAATCTCCTCGCCAGACTCGTGGAGAAAGACCGTCTCGACGACCGCACCGCCCTCGCGCTCTTCGGTGCGCTGAACCAGGGCGAAGCCTGCTTCGTGCAGCCCGTCAATCACGGCCTCGATGCAGGCCGACAGGTCGGCATACTTCGAGCGGTAGACAGGATTGGTGTGCGCCTTCAGGGCCGGGCCAAAGGCCCGCTGTGCCTTCACGAAGGCAGCGTAAACGTGACTCATGAGAATAGTCCTTTCTGTATTGAGTTCTCCCGTAGCAAGGTCAATTACATCACAGACGAACAAAAAAGTAAATAGTATTTACAAACAAGAAAAGGGTGGGGTATGATGTTTACACAGGAGGAAACAATGACGACAAACGAAGCACGTACTTACTTGATTCAGGTGATCGAGGATGCGGCGCGGGCGGCAGGGAATAAGGCGAAGCTGGCGCGGATGTTTGGGCTCAATGCTCCGGCGGTGTCCCAGTGGATTCGCCGGGGTGTTTTCCCAGGCCGTTATGCGTATCGCATACACAAACTGGTTGAAGGAACCCACCAGCTTGAGAAGATTCAGGCGGCTATCTTCAGCACTAGATTTACCGAGGAGGCATCGTGAAGCCTTGGTATAAGGAGCCATATCGACTCCAGGACGCAGGATATTGTGGGATGCCACAAAATGCGCGGGCCGTTTTTCATGGCCTTTATGAGTTGCTTATGAGGCAGCCGGTGCTTACGGCAACCATTCCCCAGTTGGCCAGCTGGATGAGCCTTACTCGCGATGGTGTTCGTAGGAGCCTTGAGGCCGTCCAGCAATCTGGCTTAATTGACCTTCAGATTGATGGCTCACACGTGACTGCTTCACTTCCGGAAAGCAGCGTCGAGGTAGCGCCGAAGTCGCGTCGAGGTAGTGCCAGTGTAGCGCCGAAGTCGCGTTCAGGTAGCGCCGGTGTAGTGTCGGTGTCGCGTCAAGGTAGTGCCGATGTAGTGTCGGTGTCGCGTCCGTGTAGTGTCGCGTCTAGCAATGATGCGGGTTTAGAGCCTGTAAATTTGCCCCTAGAAGAGAATAGAATAGATAAGAATAGAAAAGAAGAGAAGAGAATAGAGGCGCAAAGCGCAGCGGACAAGCCGCATAATTCTCCCTCTCAGAAGGTGAAAAAAACAACGACGATTGAGCGACCGGCTGACTGTGACGAGACCGTCTGGCGCGACTGGTTGCGTGTGCGCGGCAGGAACCCGCTGACACAGACGGCCTGGTCTGGTATGACCAACGAGGCATCGAAGGCGGGTATTTCGCCTGCTGAGGCGGTCAGGATTTGCGCTGAACGTGGGTGGCGTGGGTTCAGGGCTGACTGGCTCGACAAAGACAAGCCGAAGCGCGGTGGTTGGGAGCCAGAGGACTTGTCAAAACAGGACTACCGCAGCCACGATGGCGAGGAGTTCGTAGCCGGATCTGCTGCGGAGTATTTCTACGGCAAGGATTATGTGAGAAGGCAAAAAGAGCGGTACGAGAGAGTCTACGACCGTTCGAAAGAAGAGTTAGCGTGAGGTGTGAAATGCAAAAGATCGGCGAGTTGTTGGTGCCCCTTGAAAAGGGCGAGAAGAAAAAAGACGCAACCTGTCAGAAGCACGGCAAGTTTGTTTCGAGGCTTTACTTGACCAGGACATGGACAAGCTGTCCGGCGTGCTCTGAGGAGGCTTATCGCAAGCAAAACGAGGTATTCGAGGCATCCTTGCGTGACGAGGCCATGCAACGGTGGCGCGAGGTGCTTGGTGACTCTGGGATTTCTTCGGCTTACGAGCACTGTACGATTGCCGGATTCAAGGCCGGATGTACGAATAGCGAGCGCGTTATGGGGCAGATTGAGGCCTATACGCAAGACCTCGGAGCGACGATAAGGGATGGCAAGAACTTGGTTCTGATCGGCTGGACGGGCACGGGTAAGACCCACGTTCTGTCGGCGGTCACGCTTCAGGCTCTGCGCGAGGGTAAATCCGCCATCTTCCTCACGGCCTCAAAGGTATTCCGGGCCATTCGCGACACTTGGGGCCGCACCAACACGCAGACCGAGGCCGACGTGTTTCGCGCGCTGGCTGCGGTCGACATCCTCTGTATCGATGAGATTCAGGAAATGGACGAAAAAGAGAAGCGTGTGATCAACGATGTCATCAATGACCGCTACGAGAAGGGCAAGCCAGTTTGCTTGAGCAGCAATCTAGGCAAGCAGGCCTTCGCTCGTTACATCGGAGACAGGGCGCTTAACCGGCTGATTGACCGTGACTCGACGATCTGCATTATGGAATGGGAATCCTTTCGTGGAGCGGCACGGTGGTGAGGTTGCAGATTCTGTGCTGGCGGCCTACTCTGGAGGCTATGCCGAAGCCGCTCAAGACCTTCAGGGTGCAGCCGTATAACGAGAGCGGGAAGGCGTTGTTGAATCCGCGCACGCTCAACGCACGCACTGAAGATGGCGCGGTGAGAAAGTTGGTGCGGTGGCTGCAATGGGAGGGGTACGAGGTCGAGGGCCTCTGTGTGCATCTGGAGGAGATCTGTGAAGGTAAATGAGCCCTATTTGACACTGGCGGATTACCAGAAGGCGTCGAGGCGTACGATGCCCGCTGTACTCGATGATAAGGAGCGCTTGGTGTTGGCCCTCGGCCTCAACGGCGAGGCGGGCGAGCTGGGCGAACTCCTGAAAAAGCACTATGGTCACGGCATACCGCTCGATACGGCACGGCTGGCCTCGGAGTTGGGTGACGTGCTCTGGTATCTTGCGGCCATCGCGACGGCCCATGAGATCGACCTCAACGCCGTGGCCCGCGGAAACATTTGGAAGCTTCGCCAGCGGTACCCTGACGGCTTTACCCGGGGCGGTGGCAATGCCTGAGGTACCAGAGGGCCGCTGTATGGTCTGCCGGGCAGCCTGGGAGCCGTGCAGGCGCTGCAAGGGGCAGGCGCGGGCACGCAAGGCCGAAGAAACAATGGCACGCAACGGCACAACCAGGCCGAGGGGCAAGAAGTGGGATGGTTTCGTGTACGGAACTCGGGAGGCGCAACGTGCTGACGATTGAGGCGATTCTAAGCAAGACCTACACACCGCGCGACCTCTGGGAGGCCCTTGAACTGTGCACACAACTGAGGCGTGCTATCGAGGTGCACCAGGCCGAAACACAGGCACCAAGCGAGGCGGACAAAAAACTTTGGGAAATTTTGGACAGGGGTATTTACAAGTTATAATTAAACAAGTATTGTATAAGGGTGGGTCGGACGCACCGGCCAGAGACGGGAGAAATCAAGATGCAAGTTACCATCCTTCAAGCCGCGATGATCAAGAAAATCGCCTACGACGAATGCACGCCCTGTAATGGTGCGCGCCCTGAGGATCACTATGAGACCTTGACCTGGTCTGGCAACATTATTGAGACGGCCCAAGACAAGGGCGTTTTCACCAGCTTGATGAATGCCGACCTGGTTTATCACGATGGTGCTGATGGGCCGGATGCTGCGGTTAGGTTGACCGCAAAAGGCTTTGAAGTTTTCGAGACTTTGTAGGTTACATCCCGAGCCGGCGGGCAATCCGGCGAGAAGGGAGAAATCAAGATGGAAGAACTACAGATTGTTTTGGTTGCGATTGACGGCATTGATGGCACGTTGGACAGCGTGACGTACGACCGGCGGCAGGATCGCCTGCGTGTCGAGTGGAGCACGGGCCTGCGCAGGTACGACCTGCTGGTGGTCGAAGGTGACGCGAGCATGAAGGTGTACGGCGGCTGGTACGACACCGAGCAGGCTTCTTACGAGGGCGTGCTGTCTGATCTCGCTGGGTGGCTGGCGTGAGGGGTAACGCTGTGTGCTTGGATTGCCTGGACGTCGGCGAACTGTGTGACACGTGCGCCTTCGCTCACGTGCGGTACAAATGGCAGAGGACGCACGGCCAGCAGCCGCCTGATCACCTCTGGTGGGCCGCTCGCACCTGGGGCGGGCGTCACGTCCTCCGGCAGGTCAAGCGGCAAGGCTGGCGGCACGATGCGATGGTGCAGCGGGCACCAAGGGGGGGCTAATGGCGGCCACGAAAGAAGGGCCACGTACCTGCGAGGACTGCGGGGGTACTTACGTCGGCAACAGCGCAAGCAGGCGGTGTGCTGCCTGCCTGGTGCAGCGCGAGCGCCTTCAGATACGCAAGGGCAAGAAGCCCGTGGTGTTGACCGATAAGGTGTGCTTGGCCTGCGGCAAGGATTACCGGGGAACGAGATCCGAGAAGGCGTGCCCGGAGTGCAGGATAGCCGCCAAGCGCGAGCGACACTCGCGGTCGATGGCGCGGCTCTATCAGCGAACAAAGGCCTTGCGGGCCACGAGACCGGCCAGCAGTGTGCCCCCACCGTGTCAGCGGTGCCATTATTGCCGCGAGACCGACGCGTACCCGTCTGGGATGGTCTGCTTGGCCGAAGCGTTTATGCGGTGCCAGCCCTGGAATCTGGGCGCGAAGCCCTTGAAGGAGAGAGAGAATGTTTGACCTGATTGACCCTCCGGCACACTGGACCGATGCCCTGGAGGGCCACTACGTTCTGATTGATGGCCAGCCCGTGGCCTGCGAGAGCGAGCAGGAGATTGACGCCATCGCGAAGCACCTCCGTGACCTGGCTTGCGACGACCTGCCGAGCCTGGATGTGTTCGACCGCAGCGGCTGGGTGCAGGGCGAGATTGATGCGAGCGGGTTCACAGCGATGCCGCAGGGGCGTGACTGGGATGCGGTGCGGAAGGAGATGCAAGATGACGCCCGATGAGATCGACGCCCTGGTGCAGGAGATCGAGCGGCTGCGACGCCAGCACGAGGTCGACCAGGCGCAGCTGCGCGGCTACCAGAAGGCGCTGGAGTGGTACGCGAGCCCGGCGAACTGGGTGGAGCAGGTCGACGACCGAGGGCGCGACACGCTTCGGTTTCGGTGGGCGGATGACGATGGTCACATGGCCCGACACGCGCTCAGTGTGTGGCGTCAGAGCGATGGCGCGAAAAAAGTTGATAGCAAATAGTTAGGGATGGTTTACAAGTTATAATTAACACGATAGGATATAAGTCAGGGCGGACGCACCGCCTACGATACGGGAGAAATCAAGATGTGCACTGAGTGTGAAGGGTTGGGGCTGGTGTTCCACGTCGAGCGTGGCTGGGATTGGTACGGCACGGGTGGCTTTGCTACCGAGAGCGTGGTTGAGTCGTACTGCGACTGCGAGGCCGGTGACTGGCAGCGCGAGGAGGCAGAAACAGCCGCACGTGTGGCGCGTGAGTTGCGCGAGCGGGAAGATGCGGTGTGCCGGGCGCTGGGCTTCGAGCCCATCCCGTTCTGAGGAGGTGTGCGATGGAAGTCGATCAGGTGATCACGTGGCTCAAGCAGCAGATGATTATGCGCGAGCTGAAGGAACTCGCTGACAAGCCCAGCCTGTCGCAGCGTCGGATGTGGCGCAAGCGACTGAGCCTGTGCGCTCGAATCAGGAGGAGGCTCAGATGCCGGAAGTGATCCTCACGCTGCCCTGGCCGCCGTCGGTCAATCGGTACTGGCGGCAGGTCAACGGCCGGGCCATCCTGTCGGCAGAGGGGCGGCAGTACAAGCAGGAGGTGGCAGCAAACTGTATCTTCGTGGGCGCTCAGAAGTTCACCGGCCCGGTGTGCGTCGACATCCTCGCGGTGAGGCCAGATAAGAGACGGCGTGACCTGGACAACCTCCTGAAGGCCGCGCTCGACTCGATGACCCCGTGGGTGTGGGCGGATGATTCCCAGGTGGTGGACCTGCGGATTAGGTGGGCTCCCGAGGTCGAACTGGCTCAGGGTGAGAAGCCGCACGGGCGATTGATTGTGAGGGTGTGCGATGCGTAAGGGCAGACCTCAGATTGGTGAAGCACCGCGTGAGATTGTGACCGCGAGCGTGTCCCGCGAGGTGGCCGCGCTGGTGCGTCAGGCGAGCGACAGGAGCGGGCTCAGTCGGTCGCAGGTCATCTCGATGGCCCTGGAGGCCTACGGGCATAGGATGCGCGCGTTGGCGGAACGGGGGTAGACTGTATGTGTGCAGTGTGCGTGGTGCGGTGCAGACCTGATGGACACCAGCGGCGGGCGGAAATACTGCTCGTCGCGATGCAGGCACGCTGCGGCGTATCGAAAAAAGATGCACGGGCGCATCGTGGTGATAGAATCGGAGTTGGTCTGTCTGCGGTGCGTCGCGTGGGTGCCGCATCCCGAGGCAGAGCTGGGCGGGTATTGTTCGGTAGGTCGGTGGTTGGTCTGCCGACCGCATCGACCAGGGGCGAGGCCGTGGCGAGAGGTGCGAGGGCTGGACGATGAGTGAGAAGGGACTGACTCCGAAGCAAGCAACCTTCGTGCAGGAATACCTGAAAGACCTGAACGGAACGCAGGCGGCAATCAGGGCTGGTTACAGCAAAAAAACCGCCAACGAGCAGGCCGCACGATTGTTAGCCAATGCTAGCGTGCAGGCCGCTGTGACCAAGGGGCGCGAGAAGCTGGCTGCGAAGGCAGAGGTAACGGCAGAGCGGGTACTTAATGGCCTGCTCGCTGAGGCCACCGCAGATGACGGGCCGACCTGCAAGACAGCGCGCGTGAAGGCGTGGGAACTATTGGGCAAGCACCTGGGCCTGATGACCGACCGGAGCAAGGTTGAGGTATCGGGTGATGTGACGGGCTACCTTGCGATGAGCCTGGAGCGGTACAACCGTCAGGGCCTCGCTGAGAAGTTGGGCGATGAATGACCTAGAGCGGGCAGCGGCTGCATGGTCGTGGCCTCTGGTCGCGCGGCCTGAGCAGTTGGCTCCTCGGGGTGACTGGTCAATCTGGCTGGTGAAGGCGGGCCGTGGGTGGGGCAAGACGCGCGTCGGTGCAGAGTGGGTGCGCTCGGTGGCTAAACCTGGGGCGCGCATCGCCCTGGTGGGGCCTACGGCTGCCGATGTGCGAGATGTGATGATCGAAGGCGAGTCTGGCATCTTGTCGGTGTGTGAGCCCTGGAATAAACCAGTGTACGAGCCCTCCAAGCGGCGGCTCACCTGGGCTAATGGTGCGATGGCGGTGGCCTATTCCGCAGAGGAACCCGACCGCCTTCGGGGGCCGCAACACACGCACGCTTGGTGCGACGAGGCGGCAGCGTGGGCACGGCCTGACACCTGGGATATGGCGATGATGGGCTTACGCCTCGGTGACCATCCTCAGGTGGTGGTGACGACGACGCCGAAGAATGTACCGTTGATGCGGACGATCCAGGCGAGCCCGGGCCTCATCGTGACCCGTGGTCGCACACTCGACAATGCCGCCAACCTTGCCCCATCGTTCTTGACTGGCTTGATGGCTCGCTACGAGGGTACGCGCCTGGGTCGTCAAGAGCTTGAGGGCGAGGACCTCAATGACAATCCCGACGCCCTCTGGCAGCGCGACGCCATCGACGCGACGCGGGTACGCGAGGCACCAGAGTTGCGGCGGGTGGTGGTGGCCATCGACCCGGCAGTAACCGCGAGGGATGACAGCGACGAGACAGGTATCGTGGTGGCTGCCATCGGTGAGGATGGACGCGGGTACGTCCTCGCTGACCGCTCTGGGCGCTACAAACCCGATGAATGGGCACGGGTGGCTATGCGTGCGTTCGACGAGTTCAAAGCGGATAGGATCGTTGCTGAGGGCAACCAGGGCGGCGATATGGTGGCGCACGTCCTCAGGACAGCCTGGGCAGATGCCCCCATTCGCATCGTCCACGCCTCGCGGGGTAAAGTCGCGAGGGCGGAGCCAGTGGCTGCGCTATATGAGCAGGGCCGCGTCTCGCACGTTGGGGCCTTCCCTCTGCTTGAGGATCAGCTTACGGGTTGGTCTCCAGGTGGGCCATCGCCTGACCGGCTGGACGCACTGGTGTGGGCGCTCACTGAGCTTTTCTTGGGCAAGGGAGAATTGGCGTTTGCGTGAAGTCAATCTGCTTTTGGGTGACTGCTTGGAGGTGCTTCAGGGCCTGCCTGATTGCAGCGTGGACGCCTGTGTGACCGACCCACCGTATGGCCTATCGTTTATGGGCAAGGCGTGGGACCACAGCGTGCCCAGCGTGGAGGTTTGGCGCGAGGTGTTGCGGGTGCTTAAGCCTGGGGCGCACCTGTTGGCCTTCTTCGGCACGCGCACCTATCACCGGGGCGTGGTGGCGATTGAGGATGCGGGGTTTGAGGTTCGCGATCAGATTGGTTGGGCCTTTGGGTCGGGGTTCCCGAAGTCGCTAAACCTAAAGGGTGACTGGCAGGGATGGGGTACGGCGCTTAAACCAGCGTGGGAGCCTATCGTGGTCGCTCGTAAGCCATTCGCAGGCACGGTGGCGGGTAACGTGTTGGAGTGGGGCACGGGGGCGATCAATGTGGATGGGTGCAGGGTGAATGGTCTCATGACAGGGACATGGGGCGCAAAACAGGCAAAAAGTATCGGCTATAACGGCACGATTCCAGACGGCTATCAGACGCAGCAGCATCCTTTGGGCCGCTGGCCTGCTAACCTGATCCACGATGGCAGCGATGAGGTGGTGGGGTTGTTCCCGGTGACGGGGCCAAGCAAGGCGACAGCAAGGAATAATGGCGACTTCAAGAGCCAAGCAAAAGGACATGAAAAGGCCCATGTGACATTCGGCCACGACGATCAAGGCGGCTCCGCTGCCCGCTTCTTTTACCAGGCGAAGGCAAGCAAGACTGATCGGGAGGATGGGTTGGGTGATCGCGAGGCTGTGCGCATCGCTGACCGGGTGGCCGATGATGGCCCAGGTGGTGACAATCCACGAAACCGCACGAACAAGCCACGGGTGAATCACCATCCCACGGTGAAGCCCACCGACCTGATGCGGTATCTCTGCCGATTGGTGACGCCTCCGGGTGGTGTGGTGCTTGACCCGTTTATGGGCTCAGGATCGACCGGCAGGGGCGCGGTGCTTGAGGGCTTCGGCTTCACGGGCATTGAGATAGATCCCGAGTACCTGAGTATTGCCCGTGATCGCATCGAGGCGGCAAGACCAAGCGAGGAGCAGTTGGGCCTATTCCCGGACGCTTGACGGCTTTTTGTGGGCTGTGGTACTTTGGTTGTCCCTTCCGGGCTCCGCTTGATTCCGGTGGGGTGCTGCCGATACAGCACGCCGATGCTTCACACCTCGGCACCAGCAGACCCCAGGCTCACCCCTGGGGTTTTGTTGCGTTTGGGCAGGTGGTATGCTGGCCGTATGAATTACTTACAGCGACTCGTAAGCAAGATATTCAGGCTTGGCCCTGCGGTCATTGAGCCTGCGGACATCGCATTTGGCACCGATCCCGAAAGGTGGAGCCCAGAGGTATACGGGAATTACCTCGCGACCTCATCGGCGGTGTATGCCTGTGTGAACCTGCGGGCGCGGTCGCTCGCTGGTCTGCCTTTGCTGCTGCATCGTGACGGGCAAGACGTGGCCGAGGGGCAGCTGTACGACCTGCTGCGCACCGTTAATCCTTGGTGGACGACCAACCGCCTCTGGCAAATGACCGTGATGGCGCTCGACCTGTGGGGTGAAGCGTACTGGGTGCTTGAGCGCGGCGAAGATGGCGAAGGTGTCCCGCGTGAAATCTGGTGGGCACGGCCTGATCGGATGCGTCTGGTGCCCGACGTGGACAACTACTTGGGCGGCTGGATATACGAGTGGAACAATCAGCGGCTGGCCTTCCGGCCCAGTGAGGTCATCTGGTTTCGCAATCCCAATCCCATCGATGAGTTCGAGGGCCTATCTCCCATCGCTGCGACCAGGCTCGCGCTGGACACTGGCCACGCTGCCCTGCGGTCGAATCACAATGTGTTCAGCAACGGGGTGCAGTTGGCCGGGGTGGTGACGCCAGCCGACAAGGATTCGACGTGGGCGCGCGACCAGGTAGAGGCCCTGCGCGATATGCTCGAAAAGCGTTTCAAGGGCGTTGACAAGGCGCACAGGCTCGCGGTGCTTGGGCAGGCTGCGACCTTCACGCCGATGGGCATCTCACCTCGCGATGCGCAGTTTATCGAGCTGATGAAATGGACACGCACCGACGCTTGCATGGTCTACGGTGTGCCGCCTGAGTTGATTGGTGACCAGGAGGGCAGCACCTACAACAACGTTCAGCAGGCACACAAGGGCTTTTGGACAGACACAATGATTCCTTTGGCTGACTTCTTGGCCCAGGAGGTCACAGAGCAACTGGTGCCGATGTTCAAGGGCGAGGCCGAGCGGGTATCGTTCGACTTGAGCGGCGTGCTGGCCCTGCAAAGCGATATGAAGGAGACGGCCGAGCAGGCGAAGGTCTGGGCCTCTATTGGGGTGCCACTCAATCGCATCCTGTCCGAGCTTGCCCCGCAATTCTTGAACGATGGCGAGGGCTGGGAGTGGGGCAACCAGCCCGCAAGCATTCCCGGCACAACAGACGTTGTTGACCAGCAGCAGGGCGCAAAGTATGCCGAATATCCCGGCTTGCGCTTCATCGCCCCTCAGGCGGTGAGGGATGCAGCCCGCAAGGGCCTACGTCTGTACGAAGAGGGGCGCGGTGGTGATGGCTTACAGCCTAAGACTGTGGCCGAGGCTCGCAACATCGCAGCGCGTCGCGACGTGCCACCGGACAAGATACGCCGGATGCGTGCTTGGTTTGCGCGGCACGAAAGCGACAAGAAGCCCGGCTGGGATAAGCCCGGCAAGGAGACGCCCGGCTATGTCGCGTGGCTTCTGTGGGGTGGCGATGCCGGTCGGCGATGGGCAGAGGAGATGGTGCCTGCGATGGAGCGCATCGAAGCCGAGCGCGAGCAGCGCGCCATCAAGCAGATGGTGAAGCCTATCGAGTTGGGTTCTGTCGAGCACAAGCAGGCTTACGAGGAGTTTGGGCGGCGTGCTGACCGGCTGATGGCTGGTTTCCAGCGCGAGGTGTCCCGGCTGATGCTTCAGCAGGGCGAGGAGCTTGCTGACCGCTTGGTGAAACAGGCCACAAAAGCGATGGAAAGCGAGCAGGATATCGATGCCATCTGGGATGAGGTTTTTTGGCAGACACTTTTCGCGGATGCCTTGCTTGACCAGATACAGACGGCGGCGGAGTTGGGCGCGGTGGCTACCCTGGGCGAGCTTCGTGCAGACACGGCGCTGTTTAACCTGGAGTCTCCCGAGGTGGCCGCAGCGATGCAGGCCCGGGCGCAGAAGTTCGCCGAGCAGGTCAACGACACCACTTGGGACCAGCTTAAAACCAGCCTTCTTGAGGGTGTGCAGGATGGCGAGGGCGTCGAGGCGTTGATGGAGCGTGTCGAGTCTGTAATGGGCGACCGCATCCGCAGCAGCGCGGAAACCATCGCACGCACCGAGACTATCGGGGCGCTCACCGAGGGTAGCCTGATGGGCGCGAAAGAAGCCGAGGCCACCGGCCTGGGAGTGAAGAAACAATGGCTGGCGAGCTTTGATGGGCGAGAGCGCGAGACCCACGCGGCAGCGCATCGTCGCTACCAGCGGCAGCCTATCGGCCTGACTGAATCGTTTACCGTGGGTGGGGTGGAGTTCCAGAGCCCGGGCAACCCGACAGGTGGCAGGGGCAAGGCGAGTGCAGCGGAGACGATTAACTGTCGGTGCGCGATGACCTATGTGGTTGAGGATGACACGTCCACGGCGGGGGTGTTACAGTCAGACATAGCGGCACAGATACAGGGGTGGCTCAATGATTCGCGTCAAGGCTGACTATATTGGGCAGGGGCAGGAGGGTATCTTCACCTTCCGGGCCTCGACTGCTGCTGTGGATCGCCAGAACGAGGTGATCGACCAGGCGGGTTGGAAGCTGGACGCTTACCGCTCCAATCCTGTCATCCTCGACAGCCACCGCTATGGCTCCATTGATGACATCCTAGGCCGCGCGCGTCGCGTCGAGGTTGGCCCCGAGGGCCTAGAAGTGGACGTCGAGTTCGCGCCGACCGGCAAGGGCAATATGGCCCGCGAGCTTGTGGAAGCTGGGATGCTCAATACGGTGAGCGTGGGCTTCAGAAGCCTGTCTCGTCGGCCCGGCAGCAAGGCCGGTGAGCCGATGACGCACACGGGTATGGAGTTGCTTGAAGTTTCTATGGTGGCCATTCCGGCCAATCGGGAGGCCGTGCGCCTGCGCGGCGTGGAGGATGATATGGACACGACCGAAAAAGCAGGGCGCAGGATGAGCAAGGCAAGCGCCGAAAAGATTCGGGCTGCTATCGCGATGCTGGCCGAGTTGATTGATGACCACTTTGACGAGATGGGCCAACAAGGTATGCATGGCGATATGAAGCCGGAGGAAAAACCCAAGACGTTCGTGGCCGATAAGGCCGTGGTAGCGGCATTGACCGCATTTGCGAAGGAGGCAAACAATGGATAACCAGGCGCTAGAAGGCCTGCTGCGTGACGTGGCCGCGCGGCTGGACTCCATTCCCAAGGGTGCTATCACCGAAGAGCAAGCGCGCGCGCTGTTCAACGATATGGCATCGGCCATCAAGTCGGACAAAGACGCTGAACGCAAAATGAAGTTCGGTGGCTCGTCTCCCGCTGCTTTGTGGGGCACGAAGTTCAGCCGCTACAACTACACGGCGTCTGACGTCGAGATGCTGTATGACATCATGTCGGCTAAGGCGAAGGCGGGCATCGGCGCTGGCCCTTCCGAGGAGCTTTCCAAGGCCTTCGGGGTGGTCTCGTCTGCGTTCTATTTGGACGAAGCCGAGGTCAAGCGTGTCGACCAGCAAGCAATCGACAACCTGTTCCCTCGCGTTCGCAAGGGCACGGCATCGCAAGCCGAGGTCGCAGCCTACACGAAGGCGATGGATAGTGCCGAGTCTGGCTATGGCCAGCAGTTGATCGGCGCTCAGTACGTGGCTGATCTCTGGGAGGCTGCCCGTCCTGAATCGCGCGTGTTCTCGTTGGTCGACACG
>Ga0213866_10000590_pt1 | contig 28448 bp, 25 predicted proteins | sample PICome_11_FD_160079 | JGI IMG/M metagenome (GOLD analysis project Ga0213866, IMG submission 160079) | Coastal seawater microbial communities near Pivers Island, North Carolina, United States - PICO284 | ecosystem: Environmental > Aquatic > Marine > Coastal | place: USA: North Carolina... | reverse complement strand
ATGGGGTCGCTCGACACCCCGTTCAACCCGATCTCCGTGGCGCTCGGGGCCGAGGCGACGTTCGTGGCCCGGACCCACGACATGGACCGGGCGCACATGCAGGAGATGTTCCGACGGGCGCACGACCACCAGGGCGCCTCGATCGTCGAGGTGTACCAGAACTGCAACGTCTTCAACGACGGCGCCTTCGCCACGATCACCAAGAAGGACGCCCGGGCCGAGATGCTCATCGACCTCCAGCACGGGAAGCCGGTCACATTCGGCCCCGAGCAGGAACACGGTGTGGTGCTCGACGACGGCGTGGCCCGCATCGTCGAAGTGGCCGACACCGGGCTCGACGCGATCGTCGTCCACGACGAAGCGGCCCCCGACCCGTCGGTGGCGTTCGCCCTCAGCCGACTGGCGAGCGACCGAGAGAGCCCCACCCCGATCGGGGTCTTCCGGGCCATCGAACGGCCCGACTACGGCGCCGGTGTCGATGCCCAGCTCGCGGCGGCGCAGAGTGAGAAGGGCGGCGGCGACCTCCGCGGTCTGCTGCACAGCCTGCCGACCTGGGAAGTCAGCTGACCGCCTGGGCGATCGATCTCGACGGCGTCATCTGGCGCGGTGTCGAGACGGTTCCGGGCGCGCCCGAAGCCGTGGAGACCCTTCGGCGCCGAGGCGCCGACTTCGCCTTCGTCACCAATTCCGCAGCCAGGACCCCGGCGCAGGTCGCCCAGAAGCTGGCGTCACACGGCATCCCCGACGCCGAAGCACACGTCATCACGTCGTCCATGGCGGCGGCCGCGATGGTCGAACCCGGCTCGCGCGCTTTCGTGGTCGGCAGCGACGGCCTGCGCGGGGCGATGATCGAGCGCGGCGTCGAGATCGTCGATGCGGCGGCAGCCGAGGTGGTCGCGGTCGGGATCACGCCCGATTTCGACTACACGGCGATGACTGCCGCGATGCGGGCGATTCGATCCGGTGCCCGGTTCATCGCCACGAACGACGATGCCACCTTCCCGGACGCCGACGGCCTCCTCCCCGGCAACGGCGCCCTGGTGGCGGCGATCGCCGCGTGCGCGGAGACCGAGCCGGAGATCGCCGGGAAGCCCCACCCGCCGATTGCTGCATTCGTGCGGGAGCGGCTCGGCGACGAGGGAGTGATGATCGGCGACCGGCCCGAGACCGACGGCCTCTTCGCCCAATCGGTGGGCTATGACTTCGCGCTGGTGCTGAGCGGGGTGATCGGGGCCGATGACCTGCCGGTGGAGCCCGCGCCACGGTTCGTGGCCGACGACATCCTGACCCTTCTGCACGACCTGCTCTGACCTCGCCGTCGGCCACGGTGGGTGGTCGGCGGATAGGGCGCGCGCCCCATGTCCCCGGTCGTCGGTGCGGTACCCTCGGCGTCGTGCGGAGGCGATCGAACCGACTGGCCGGCGTGGCGGCACTCGTTGCCACGGCCGGCCTCGGCGCGGCCGCGTTCCAGATCGACGCCGAGGTGCTCACCCAGGTGTCCACGCCTGCCACGGGCCTCTGGATCCCGGCCCCGGTCAGTGGCGAGATCGTGCATGTCGACGCCGCGAGCGGCAGCGTCACGGCGCGGGTCGGAGTGGGAGAGCCGGGCGCGGAGTTCGTGGTCGCCGAGCGTGACCACGGCATCATCGTGGTCGACCGCACCGAAGGACAGGTCGCACTCGTCGACCCGGCCCTGCACGAGATCATCCGCTCGGTCAGGGCCGTCCAGGCCACGGAGGCCAATGTCGACATCGGTCCCGAGGGCGTGGTCATGGCGGCCGACGACCGTGTGGCCCTCGTCGATCTCGCGGTGACCGCCTCGACCGGGGTGAGCGTTCCCCCGGCGGCTCGCTCGGCCGTCGCCGACGGCGCCGGGGCCCGGGTGGAGAACGGCACGTCGGTCCTGGCTGTCCCGGCCGACGGCACGACCGACGAGGCGGTCGATGCCTCCGGGCTGCTCGTGCGCATGGACGACCGAGTCCTGGTCGTCGGGCGAGATGCCATCCGAACGATCGATGGTGCCGAGGTCGCCTGCGTCGACGACGCCGTCGGCAACCCGACCCACGTGGTGGGGGCCGACCGGTGGGTCGTGGCCATCGTGCGAGACACCGTCCACCTCGCCGATGTCGACGACGGAGACTGCCGCGAGGTGGTCCTGCCGACCGACACCGGTGAGCTGGGTCGACCCGTGGTGGCGGGCGGTCGCGTCTACGTGCCCGAGCGGCGCACCGGCACGGTGCACATCATCGAGCCAAATCGCGGCATCTTCGAGTCCCATGTTGCGCTGCCCCCAGGCGATCTCCGTCTGCGGAGTCGGGGTGAGCTGGTGGTGGCCTACGACGCGGAGACCCCGGTGGCGGCGTTCCTCGGCGAGGCCGGTGTCGTCCGATTCGTCGACACCTCGATCGACGAGCGGGGGATCGCGGCCGTGCTCGGCGACGACGGCGCCGCCGCCGTGCTCGGCGACGACGGCGGCGGCGAGGCCGTGGAGGGCACCGGGGTCGACGCACTGCGGACCGACAACGATGCGCCGGTGATCGACGCGACGCTGCTCGCATCGATCATCGAGAACCCGGAGAACGACGACGACGCACTGCCCGACGACGAACTCGTCGCGAACTTCGGGTTCAGCGCATCCACTGTCGCCGTCGGCGACGCGGTCCGCTTCGTCGACAGCTCGACGGGCCGGCCCGACGCATGGTTGTGGGACTTCGGCGACGGGACCGGGGCGGAGGGTCCTCAGGTCGAGAAGGCGTGGGACGATCCCGGCACGTATCCGGTCACGCTGCGGGTGAGCCAGGGCGAGGAGTCTGCTTCCATCACCCTGGCCATCACGGTCGTGCCGGAGGCGTCGTTGCTCCCCCCGGCTGCGGACTTCGTGTTCTCCGCGACGGTCGCCGAGGTCGGCGTGCCCGTCGCTTTCGAGGATCGCAGCGACGGCGAGATCGAACGCTGGCGATGGGACTTCGGCGACGGCACCTTCGCGACGGATCCCGACGTCACGAAGGCGTGGGACACGCCCGGCCGCTACGAGGTGCAGCTGACAGTGGCCAACGAGCAGGGCTCCGACTCGGCGGTGGTCTTCATCGACGTGATCGCCGGACTCGAGGCCCCTGTCGCCGAGCTCACGGCGCGGGAGACCGAGGTCGACCTGGGTGCTGCCGTGGCGTTCTCCGGATCGTCGTCGGGTGGGCCGGCGAGCTTCGAGTGGACCTTCGGCGATGGAGGGAGGAGCACCGGTGCCGAGGCCGTCCACGTGTTCCTGATCGAGGGGACCTTCACCGTGACCCTGACGGCGGCGAACGCGGCCGGGACCTCGACGGCGACCGTCGAGATCGTGGTGTCGGCGCCGACGCAGCCGCCGGTCGCCGCGATCGGCACGCTCCCGCCGGTGATCGAGGTCGGTGACGTCGTGTCGCTCTCGAGCCTCTCGACCAATGCGCCCGACGAAGAGACCTGGTCGTTCGGCGACGGCGAGACCGCCACCGGATCCCGGGTCGACCACACCTGGACGACGCCGGGCAGCTACATCCTGCGGCTCACCGCCACGAACAGTGCGGGCACCGACACCGTCACCACGACGGTCGAAGTGCTGGCCGAGCTCCCGGCGCCGGTCGCGCAGGTCGGGGATTTCGACGAGTCGCCGTGGGTCGGCGATGCGACGGTGTTCCTGGATGCGTCGGTCGATGCGACGTCGTGGTTGTGGGACTTCGGCGACGGTGTCACGTCGACGGCCCCCAATCCGTTGCACACGTTCACCACGCCGGGTCAGAAGTTGGTGACGTTGACGGTCAGCAATCGAAACGGGACTGATTCGACCTCGGTGGTGGTCGAGCCACGTCTGCGGCCGACGGCGTCGTTCGTGGTGTCGAGTTCGGCGATCCGGGCGGGTGATTCGGTCACCTTCACCGATCAGTCGGTGAATGCGGCGAGTTGGTTGTGGAACTTCGGTGACGGCACGTCGAGTACGGCGAAGAACCCGGTTCACAGCTACACGACCACGGGCTCGTTCGGTGTGTCGTTGACCATCAAGAACGCGACGGGCGATCAGGACACGTTCGGTCCGGTCGTGATCACGGTCGATCCGGCGGCGCCCCGGTTGAGCGCGATCCTGAAGGTGCCGGTCGACACCGGGAACCTGACGACGTCGTCGACGTATTCGTTCGCGGCGGTCGTCGCTCCGACATCGGGTCCGATCGACCTCTTCGAGGTCGACTTCGGTGATGGCACTCCGGTGGTCCAGGCGGCCTCGGGCACGTTCACCCACGCGTTCAGCGCGAGCGGTTCGTTCGATGTGACGATGCGGGCCCGTGGTCCGCTCGGTGATTTCAGTGCGCCGATCACGCGTTCGTTCGTCGTGGTCGATCCGGCGCCGCCACTCGTGGCGATCGCGGCGTCGGTGCCGGCCAGCGCGGAGATCGGGACGGTGACGCTGACCGGTGAGACACTCGGCGGGTCGGGTCCGGTGGCCACCTGGCGATGGCGCGTGCGCAAGGGCGGCGAAATCTGGGACTACACCGGTCGCGTGGTCGACCATCTCTTCACCGAGGCCGGGAACTACACGATCCGACTCACCGCGGAGTCGCCGGTGGCGACGGTGGCCGACGCCGTCGTGACTCAGCCGATCACCATCACGGTTCCGCCCGCGCCGTTCATCGAGTCGCTCGTCGCCAACCCGTCACCAGCCACCACCGGGGTGCAGGTGACGTTCACGCCGGTCGTGACGGGTTCTCCGGCGACCTGGGAGTGGGACTACGAGGGGGGCGGCACGAGCTATGTGGCGGGCACCTCGATCGGTCAGCACATCTTCAACACCGCCGGCCCGAAGCTGGTCTATCTGCGGGTGACCGGACCGTTCGGCGGCCAGGACGTGGTCTCGGTGCCGGTGACCGTCAACCCCCGTCCGGCACCCACGGCCCCCGTGGCGATCCCCGGTGGCACGGTCACCACCGGCACCACCGTCAACCTCAGCTCGAGTGATGCGGGCGGTCTCACCGGGCTCACGTGGAACTGGGAGATCAGCAACGGCGTCACCACCGTCGCCTACGCCGACGTCGGCCCGTCGATCAACCACGCCTTCACTGCGGCCGGGAGCTGGACCGTGACCGTCACCGCGGTCGACGGACTCGGCATCTCCGGCAGCAACCTCTCGTTCGTCACGGTCACCGACCCGGCGCCGCCTCTGGTGGCGGGGTTCACGTGGGCGTCTACCGCGACACCGCTGCAGATCCAACTGACCGACACGTCGACCGGTCCGCCGATCGACTCGTGGAGCTGGAACTTCGGGTCGGCCGGCGCGATCGGCAACACCACCGCGCAGAACCCGCTTGTCACCTATCCCGCCCCCGGCACCTACTCGGTGACGTTGACGGTGACCTCTGGCGGCGACAGTTCGACCACGGCGCCGGTCACGGTCACGGTGCCGTGACCTCGGACCGGTGGCCGCCGCCGCGAGAACCTGGGGGCAGCGGGGCTCGATGGCGGAGCACCCGGGGGTCGTAGTAGCGGCGGGACTGGCGGAACCGCCCGTTGGTGACGACGAGGCGCGCTTCCGCCTGCTCGAGCAATACCCAGGCGGCGTCGGCGTCGTCGGCGACCGGGTCGTCGGGTCCGTGCATCGCCGCCGAGGCGGCGGCGGCGAGGTCACGCGCGAGCTCGCCGAGCTCCTCGTCCATCTCACCGGCCATGTAGACGACGTCTCCGGTCGTCGTGGTGGCGGTGATCGGAGCGCCGACCTCTCTCAGCCGGTCGACGAACTCGGCCCACGCGCACAGCACCCTCACGTCGGGGCGCCAACTGTGCGCCTGTCGGACTCTGCGCCGGATCGCTCTGGCCGCGAACAGCCCGAGCACCGTGGCGACGGCGAGGGCGATGCCGAGGTTGATCCAGTCCTCGCGGGTGAAGGGGTCGTCGACGCCGATCTCGGGTTCGTCGGGGTCTTCGCCCGGCCCCAGTTCGCGGGGGAGCGCCCGGGCCTGGAGGGGAGCGTCGTCTGGAGGCACGGTGGTCGTGACGGTCGGGTCGTCGGGCGTCTCGGTGCTGGTCTCGGTCGCGGGAGGGACGGGGTCGAAGGCGACCCAGCCGAGCGACGGGAATGCCGCCTCCACCCACACGTGGAGGTCATCGGCTTCGACCACGGCACCATCAGCGACATAGCCGACGACGAGCCGGCTGGGAATGCCGACGGTACGGAGCATGAGTCCGTGGAGCGACGCGATCTGTTCGGCGCCCGTCGTGGCCTCGGCCAGAAGGTCGCTCTCGAGCCGGGCGATGGAGCTGCCCGGCGCGACCCGGTCGTCGCGCCCGATCTCCCGCACGCGGGCGGTGATCGCGTCGATCGCACCGACGGCATCGGTCGTGTCGGCGGCGGCGGCCATGGCGGCCTGACGGATGCTGTCGGGGAGCGCGGCGGGTACCTGGCGGAGGCGCTCGGGCACCTCGTCGCGGGCGCTCTCGAGCCCCTCGAGGTCGGCGCGGTCCACCCGCGAGCCGGTCACCTCGTAGGTCGTGGGCTGCTCGGTCGCGACCATGGTCTGGGCTTCGTCGTTCCAGCCGACGTCTTCGAGATCGATGTCGACCAGTCGGTCGGGGAGCGGGATCCACGGCCCGTCGAGGTCGCGGAGACGAACCGTCAGTGTCACGAGGTCGCCCGGTGGCAGCTCACCGACCCCGGGGAATGCGTCGACCGCTTCGAAGTCGCCGGCGGGAAGCCAACGCTCACCGTCGTGGCTGTCGTAGACCTGGAGTCGCAGGCGCAAACCGCTCGGAGGCGTGGCGCTGTCGATGGTCAGTACGGTGCCGGCGCCCGTACGCCGCACTGCGAACTCGGCCAGGACATCGGGCACGAGGAAGTCGAGGGTCTCGGTGCCGCGGGTGGCGCGGGGGTCGGCCGGTGGGCGATCGAGGGACTCGGCGCCGAGTCCGGCCAGGGCCGCGACCCCGCCGGCCACCCCCATCAGCGCCACGAGCGCGATCATCCGGCCGAACCGCCAGCGCTGTTCGGGCAGACGGGCGACCGTGGCGATGGCGGTCAGGGCGAGTACGCCGGCCAGCGATCCGAGCACTACCGGCGGGAGGCCGCGGGGGAGTGCCGCCGCGGTGCTGACGGCCAGCACCACGGCGCCGGAGAGCACTGCCGCCAGTGCGGTGTGGCGACGAGCTGCGACGTGGACAGCTGCCGCGGCGGCAATCCACACCACGATGCCGACGAAGGTCTCGGCCTCCTGAGGGTTCGTCAGGGGGAACTCCTCGTCGAGGAGGGCCCCCCACCCGTCGAGCAGTCCGTCGAGGAGGGAGCCCCACACGGCGCCGGATCCCGGGGCATCCCAGAACTGGTCGCCCAGCAAGACGAGGACCCCCCAGACCGCGGCGCCGGCGCCGGTGACCAGCGTGACGGTGGGGACGGGAAGGCCTGGTCGCAGCGTCTCCAGCGCGGTCGCCACGAGCGCGGCGACGATCGCCGCCCCGACGACCGTCGGAGCCCAGTCCCAGCTGCCGAAGACCTCCCGGAACGGGAGCGTGGCCGCGAGGACGACGCCGATCGTCGCGAGGGTGGTCGTGGGCGACGGGCGGGGGGTCATCGCCGCATCCGCCGGTTCCACGCGTGGGCGAAGTCCTCCGACGTGCCCACGTTCATCAACACGGCGCCGGCGAGTTCGAAGACCCGCGACTGCTGGTCGCTGCCCATCCTGATCATCGTGAGGTGGTCGAACCGATTGCGCACGGGTCCGAGACTGCGAAGGGCGTCGACCCCGGCCCGGCCGGTGATGATCGCGCACGACAGCCCTGCCGGGTCGCGGCTCGCGGCGACGGCGGCTGCCCCGAGATCCATCGTCTCGTCGTCGTTGGGCCCGATGGCGGAGAAGAAGTCCATCACCGCGAGGCTCGAGGAACGGTCGTCGATGATGCCGCCACCCGAGGTGCGGAGGGTGAACGGGAACCGGCGCGTCATCGCCGACACCACGATGCTGGCCGCCGCCCGGATCGCGTCCTCGAACGATTCCGGGTCGTAGAGATCTCTGGTCGTGTCGAGGATCACCGTCGTGCGGGGCCGGTGCACGTCGATGTTGTGACGAACCATCAGCGAGCCGACCCGAGCGGACGAACGCCAGTGCACGAGCCGGAGGTCGTCGCCGGGCACGTATTCGCGGAGGTTCGAGAAGGTGATCCCGCCCTCGGCCGCCTCGCCAGAGGGCAGGCCCTCGAGATCCCGGCGGATACCGGCGGGGAACGGCGCCACGTCGTGGATGCGGGGATAGACGACGAGGTCGGTGGTGCTGGAGTCGAGGTCGCCCCGACGGGCGAGCCCGATCGGGTCGCCGCGGCGAACGGTGAGTGGACCGACCGCGAAGACGCCCCGGTCGTGGGTCTCGATCTCGTTGGTCACCACCGCCGACTCGCCCGGCTCGAGCGAGGGGATGTCGATGGTGAGGCTGCGTTCCCCGAACTGCTCGCGCCCCTCCGCCGCCGGCGTGGTGCGGCGACCGTGGTTCGTGATCGTGAGCTCGGTGACCGCCGTGTCGCCGGCCGTCACCCGGTCGGGCATGACCCGACGGGTGCAGCGCATGTCCGGCGGGCGGCCCACCAGGATCAGCGCGATCATGACTGCCGCGAGCAGGGTGGCGCCCATCGCGACGAGGGTGGGGTAGCCGATGCCGATGCCGATCGCCGCAACGATCGCGCCGGCGACGAGTGTGCCGCGCCCGGCGGGAGTCACCGGCTCAGCTCCGAACGGTCTCGTCCACCGGAGTCTGGGACAGCACGTCGTTGACGACGGCATTGCCGGTCACACCGCGGAGCTCGGCTTCCGGGGTGATGATGACGCGGTGGGGGAGGACGTGGGGGGCCATGAGCCGGATGTCGTCGGGCGCGACGAAGTGCCGTCCGTTGCCGGCGGCCCAGGCCCGGGCGGCGTTGGCCAGGGCGATGGTGCCTCGGGGGCTCACGCCGACCCGGACATCGGCCCGGGTGCGTGTGGCGTTGGCCAGAGTGACCAGGTACTCCTTCACCAGCGGGCCGACGTGGACGCGGTCGGCGACCCGGGTCATCGCCGCGAACCGGACGGTGTCGACGACCGGCTCGAGTTCGGATCGGTCCCATCGCTTCTCGTGCTGATCGAGGATCTCCATCTCGGCGGCAGGGTCGGGGTAGCCCATGTGGAGTCGCATCAGGAAGCGGTCGAGCTGCGCTTCAGGGAGTTCGTAGGTGCCGTCGAGTTCGATCGGGTTCTGGGTGGCCAGCACGATGAACGGATCGGGTACGGGGCGGGGGACACCGTCGATCGTCACCTGGTGCTCTTCCATCACCTCGAGCAGCGCCGCCTGGGTCTTGGGTGAGGCCCGGTTGATCTCGTCGGCCACGACGACATTGGCGAACACCGGACCGTCGTGGAACTCGAAGGTGTTCTCGCCCTGGTTGTAGATCTGGACGCCGGTGACGTCGGTCGGCAGGAGATCGGGCGTGAACTGGATGCGCTGGAGCGATCCGTCGATCGTCTCGGCGAGCGCGCGGGCGAGCGAGGTCTTTCCGACCCCGGGAACGTCTTCGATCAGCAGGTGGCCGTCGGCCAGCATGCACGTGACGGCGAGGCGGACGACGTCGGACTTGCCCTTGACCACCTTCTCGACATTGCGGACGATCTCGTCGAATTGGCGCTGGAAATCCGCGACCTGCCGTCGGATCGCGTCATATGGATCTGCCGCCATGATTCCCTTCTCTGTCGGCCGAGCATCGACCCGGTCGTGCCCGGAGTATTGCGGTCCTGTCGGCCGAAAGGTCATGTTAGGGAGCGTGACTGCATAGAGTTGACGGATTCCGGAGATTTCCGTGGGGATGTCGGTGACGAACACGCCGTGGCAACAAGCGCTGGGCCGGCCGTGAGTCGCCGTCGGCGTCTCGATGCCGAACTCGTCCGGCGTGACCTCGCCGCGAGCCGCACACAGGCCCAGGAACTCATCGCGTCGCGCCAGGTGCTCGTGGGTGGCGCCGTGGCGGAGAAGGCGGCCCGCCAGGTCGACCCCGGCGATGCCATCGAGCTGCGGGGCACCGGGCCCCGATTCGTCTCGCGCGGTGGCGAGAAGCTGGCTGCCGCGCTCGAGCGCTTCTCGATCGACGTCTCGGGTCTTCGGGTGGTCGACGCCGGGTCGTCCACCGGGGGCTTCACCGATTGTGTCCTCCAGGCGGGCGCGGCGGAGGTCGTCGCCATCGATGTGGGCCGCAACCAGCTGCACGAGCGGCTGCGGGCCGACCAGCGGGTCGCGGTGCACGAACAGACCAACATCCGCGACCTCGACCCGGCGACCGTGGGCGGACCCGGCGATGTGCTCGTCGGCGATCTCTCGTTCATCTCGCTGCGCACCGTCGCCGATGCACTCCTCGCCTGCACCTCGGCGGGCGGCGAACTCGTGTTGCTGGTCAAACCCCAGTTCGAGGCCGGGAAGGCCGAGGCCGATCGTGGGCGGGGCGTGATCCGCGACGCGGTCGTGTGGCGGCGAACGCTCCTGGAGGTCTGCGTCGCGCTCGAGGAGCGTGGAGCGGCCATCATGGGGGCCATGGCTTCACCGATCACCGGGGGCGACGGCAATGTCGAGTTCCTGGTCCACGCCCGTCGCGGCGCGACGTCCGATGATCTCGATGCGCTGGTCGATGCCGCGCTCGCCGAAGTGACGGTGTCCTGATGGCCGACATCGGTCTGATCGTGCACCTCGGCCGCGAAGAGGCCGCGGCGCATGCCCGCGATCTCGCCGCCTGGCTGGTGAGTGAGGGACATCGCGTGCGGGTGCCGCCCGAGGACGCGGAGGTCAGCGGTCTCGGCGCCCATCGGGTCGATGCCGACGGCTTCGGGACCGGGCTCGATCTCGTCGTCACGCTCGGCGGCGATGGTTCGATCCTGCGCGCCGTCGAACTCCTCGACCGGGCGGCGGTCCCGATCCTCGGCGTCGACCACGGCCAGCTCGGGTATCTGACCGAGGTCGAACCCGGCGAGGCCCAGCGGGCCGTCGCTCGGGTGCTCGCCGGCGACCACGAACTCGACGAGCGCATGCTCGTCGAGGTGGTGATCCGCACGGCCGAGGGCGAGGCGCGGTATCTCGCGCTCAACGAGGCGGTCGTCGAGCGGTCGTCGGAGGTCAACACGATCCGCCTGGCCGTCGAGCTCGACGGCGAGTTCTTCACGACGTATGCGGCCGACGGGCTGATCGTGGCCACGCCGACGGGTTCGACCGCCTACGCCTTCTCGGCTCGCGGCCCGATCGTCGACCCCAGCCACTCGGCCCTGCTGTTGACCCCGGTGTCGCCCCACATGCTGTTCGATCGTTCGCTCGTGCTCGCCCCCACGACCCGCTGTCGTCTCACGGTCGACGGCCACCGCCAGGCAACAGTGTCAGTGGACGGTCGTAGGGTGGCGATCGTGGGTGATGGCGATGTCGTCGAGTGCACTGCCGCCACCCACACTGCTCGGCTCGTGTCGCTCGGGCCCCGTCGTTTCCATCGAGTGTTGAAGGCGAAGTTCGGACTGAATGATCGATAACCCCCACATCCGGCTCCCGCAGCGAGCGGAGCAACCGTCGTGTTGATCGAGCTGGTCGTGCGCGACCTCGGCGTGATCGACGAACTGTCGCTTGTGCTCGGCGAAGGCATGACCGCCGTCACCGGCGAGACCGGCGCCGGCAAGACCCTGATCGTCGGCGCCATCGATCTGCTCACCGGCGGTCGAGCGGATGCCTCACTCGTGCGGCCGGGTGCCGACGAGGCCGAGATCGAGGGCCGTTTCGTGCACGGCGACGAGGAGGTGGTGGTGCGCCGGGTGATCCCGCGCGACGGACGATCGCGGGTCTATCTCAACGGACGGCTCGCCACGGTGGCGGCCCTGAGCGAGCACGGCGCCGACCTGGTCGACCTCCACGGCCAACATGCCCATCAGTCGCTGCTCAAGGGCCCGGTGCAACGGGCGGCCCTCGACCGGTTCGGGGCGATCGACACCTCGGCCCTGGCCGAACTGGTCGACGACCTCCGCAGCGTCGATGCCGACCTGGCCGAGCTCGGTGGTGACGAGCGGGCCCGGGCCCGAGAGATCGACCTCCTGCAGCACCAGCTCGACGAAATCGAGGCGGCCGGGATCACCGGACCCGACGAGGACGAGCGACTCGATCGTGAGGAAGACCTCCTGGCCGACGCCACGGCGCATCGCGAGGCTGCGGCGACCACGCGGGGTCTGCTCGATTCCGACGGGGCGGCCGCCGGCGCCCTGGCCCAGGCCCTGGCCGCCGTCGAAGGTCGGGCGCCGTTCGCCGATGTCGAGGTGCGTCTCCGATCGGTGATGGCAGAGCTCTCCGACCTCGCGGCCGAGGTGCGCGACCGGGCCGACGGGATCGACGACGACCCGGAGCGCCTCGCAGCCCTGCGCGAACGGCGGGCCATGCTGCGCGAGCTCCGGCGCAAGTACGGCGACGATCTGGCCGAAGTCGAGGCCTTCGCCGCCGAGTCGGCCGAGCGGCTGGCCGAGCTGCGCAGCCACGACGAACGGGCGGCGGCGCTCGACACCCGCCGGGCCGAGCTGCTCGCCCGGCTCGACGACGAACAGGCTCGGGTCCGTGCCGCCCGGGTCGCCGCGGCGCCCCGCCTCGCCAGCGCGGTCGAGGAGCATCTCGCCGGGTTGGCCATGGCCGGCGCGCGGCTCGAGGTCGAGGTCGACGGCGCGGCTGGCGACGACGTCGTCTTCCTGCTGGCCGCCAACGCCGGCCACGATCCCCAACCGCTCGCCAAGGTCGCGTCGGGCGGGGAGTTGGCCCGCACGATGCTCGCCCTGCGGCTGGTGTTGACCGCCGGCCCGCCCACCCTCGTCTTCGACGAGGTCGACGCCGGCATCGGTGGCGCGGCGGCCAACATGGTCGGGTCCTCGCTCGCCGCGTTGGCCGACAGCCATCAGGTCCTCGTCGTCACGCACCTCGCCCAGGTCGCCGCGGTCGCCGATCACCATGTCGCGATCTCGAAGCGTGCGGTCGCAGGCGCCACGGTGAGTGCCGCGACCCTGCTCGATCGGGAGTCGCGTATCACCGAGGTCAGCCGCATGTTGTCGGGTTCGCCCGACTCCGATGCAGCCCGCGAACACGCCATCGAGTTGCTGGCCGCGGGGCGATCGTGACGATCTTCCCCGCGCCGTGCGCGCCAGGCGGCGCGCGAGTGGTTATGTTGGCATCCCGATGACGAAGCACATCTTTGTTACCGGCGGCGTGGTGAGTGGGCTCGGCAAGGGCCTCAGTGGATCCTCGCTCGGACGACTGCTCAAGGCCCGGGGTCTGCGGGTCAGCATGCAGAAGCTGGATCCGTATCTCAACGTCGATCCGGGCACCATGAACCCGTTCGAACACGGCGAGGTCTTCGTCACCGACGACGGCGGCGAGACCGACCTCGACCTCGGCCACTACGAGCGCTTCGTCGACGAGAACCTGACCCAGGACTCCAACGCGACCACCGGCTCGATCTACTCGGCGGTCATCGCCGCCGAGCGGCGAGGTGACTATCTCGGCAAGACCGTGCAGGTCATTCCCCACATCACCGACGAGATCAAGCGTCGGATCAATCGCCTGGTGGCCGACGACGTCGATGTCGTGATCACCGAGGTCGGTGGCACGGTGGGCGACATCGAGATCCTCCCCTTCCTCGAGGCGATCCGGCAGTTCCGTCTCGACGTCGGTCGCGACAACGTCTTCTACGTCCACGTCACGCTCGTTCCCTTCATCGGGCCGTCGGCGGAGCAGAAGACCAAGCCCACGCAGCACTCGGTCACCGAACTGCGCAGCCGGGGCATCCAGCCCGATGCGATCGTGTGTCGCTCCGACGATCCGATCAGCGCCGATCTGCGCCGGAAGATCTCCAACCTGTGCGACGTGCCGATGGAGGGCGTGGTCAACGCCGCCGACGCGTCGAGCCTCTACGACATCCCCCTCGTGCTCCACGACGAGGGCCTCGACGACTATGTCTGCCGCATGCTCGGGCTCGACGACCGCGAGATCGACCTGGAGCCCTGGAAGGAGATCGTCGCGAAGGTCGAGGCCGCCACCTCGCCGGTGCGCATCGGTCTCATCGGCAAATACGTCAGCCTTCCGGATGCCTATCTCTCGGTGGTCGAGTCGCTGAACCACGGCGGACTCCACCACGGGGGCGACGTCCAGATCGAATGGATCCAGGCCGAAGAGGTCGAGGGTCTCCTCGCCGCCGGTCGGCTCAAGGACCTCGACGGCATCGTGATCCCCGGCGGATTCGGTGAACGCGGCGTGGAGGGCAAGATCGCCGCGGCGGCCTACGCCCGCGAGTTCGACGTCCCCTGTCTCGGGCTCTGCCTCGGCATGCAGGTGATGACGATCGAATACGCCCGCAACGCCCTCAACCTGGCCGGGGCGAACTCCACCGAGTTCGACTCCCGCACCCCGCATCCGGTCATCGACCTGATGGAGAGCCAGCGCGACGTGACCGACATGGGCGGCACGATGCGGCTCGGCGCCTACGTGGCGCAGCTCCTGCCCGGGTCGCAGGTCGCCCAGGCCTACGGCAAGGAGACGGTGTCGGAGCGTCATCGGCACCGCTACGAGTTCAACCCCAAGTACCGGAGCCGCTTCGAAGACAGCGACCTCGTGCTGTCGGGCGAGTCGCCCGACGGTCGGCTCGTCGAGTTCATCGAGCTGAAGAACCATCCGTTCTGGGTCGCGACCCAGGCCCATCCCGAGTTCAAGAGCCGGCCCGATCGCCCGTCGCCGCTGTTCCGTGAGTTCGTGAAGGCAGCGATGGATCGGGCGGCCGGTCGCAACCCGCAGCTGATCGACATCGATGCCGAGTCTCCCGGCGTCGTCTCCACCCCCGCCGAGTCGTGACCGAGCCGGGGCCCCGATCGGCTTCGGGGTTCCGTCGTGTTTCCGAACGCCATGTCCACGCGGGCTGGTCGATCGACGTCGTGGTCGCCGACTTCGAGACTCCCGACGGTGAGATCGTCACGCGCGACGTCGTGCGTCATCCCGGTGCGGTCTCGGTGGTGCCCCTCGACGGCGACGAGTTCGTGCTCGTACGCCAATACCGGGCCCCGGCCGAAGTCGACCTGCTCGAGATCCCGGCGGGCAAACGCGACGTGGCCGACGAACCGCCCCACGAGACCGCGTTGCGCGAACTGGCCGAGGAGGTCGGACTCACCACCGCCACACCGCTCGTGCCGCTGTCGGAGTTCTACAACTCCGTCGGCTTCTCCGACGAGTACTCCTACGTGTTCCTCGCCACCGACCTCGAGCCGGTGCCTCTCGACCGCCAGGGGCCCGAGGAGCAGCACATGACGATCGAACGTTGGCCCGTCGACACCGTGGCCGGCGCGATCGCCAACGGCGAGATCAAGGACGCCAAGACCGTGATCGGCCTGCTGGCGGCCCTCCGTCACCTGGGTCGTTGAGGTGAGCGGCGTCATCGACGCGGACGACCGGTTGGCGCCGGAGGTCGAGGACTTCCTGGTGTGGCTGGCCGTCGAGAAGGGTCGGGCGACCAACACCCTGGCCGCCTACCGTCGCGACCTCCTGCGCTATCGCGACCATCTCGCCCGACGACGGTCCGACGCGCTCGACGCCACGGCAGACGACGTCCTGGCCTTCGTGCACGTGTTGGTGGGGGAGGGGCTGGCCCCGGCGTCGGTCACCCGGACGCTCGTCGCCGTCAGGGGACTACACCGCTTCCTCGTCGCCGAGGAGTTCCGTGCCGACGACCCCGCAGCCGAGATCGAGATGCCCCGCGTGCCGCGGGGTCTGCCGAAGGCGCTCACCCTCGAGCAGGTCACCGCCCTCATCGAGGTGGTGACCGGCCACGACCCCGTGGCGCGCCGCGACCGAGCGATTCTCGAGACCCTCTACGGCACCGGGGTGCGTATCTCGGAGTTGGTGGGCATGTCGCTCGGCGATCTCGATCTCCACGACGGACTCGTCCGGGTGCTGGGCAAGGGCAGCAAGGAGCGGATCGTGCCGATCGGGCGCCATGCCGCGGTCGCGCTGGCCGAATGGACGGCCTCGGCGGGACGCGGGGCGATGGAACCCGAACGGTGGGCCCGCCGCGACGATGCCGACGCCGTCTTCCTCAATCACCGGGGCGGTCGCCTGAGCCGCCAGGGCGCCTGGGGGGTCGTCCGCAAGCACGGCCTGTCCGTGGGTTTGGGGGCCGAGCTGACGCCCCACGTGTTGCGTCATTCCTGCGCCACTCACATGCTCGATCACGGGGCCGACATTCGTACCGTGCAGGAACTCCTGGGTCATGCGTCGATCTCGACCACGCAGATCTACACCAAGGTGTCGACCGAGCGGCTGCTGTCCGTCTATCGGGCCGCCCATCCGCGGGCGGTGGCATCCGGCGGGGCGTCCTGATGAGTGGCGCATTGCATCTGACCAGGCGTTTCTTCGGCGCGCTGCGCCCGGGAGGGCCCCCCGAGATCGACCGAGCCTGGGTCGAATCGGTGCTGTCCGAGGCGGAGTACGCGCTCTGGAGGCGCCAGTACGGGCCGGATCGGCGCCACACCGCGTCGGTCGCCCGTGAGGTCGAGCGGCGTCTGGGCCACGAGGCCAGCCCGGCCGTGCTCGCCGCGGCGCTCCTGCACGACATCGGGAAGATCGACGCCGACCTCGGCACCTGGGGCCGGGTGGTCGCCACCCTGTCGGCCAAGGTTGCCGGTCGCGACACGGCGAAGCTCTGGTCGAAGAGCTCCGGGTTCACCCGCAGGGTCGGGCTCTATCTCCAGCATCCCGAGATCGGGGCCGACATGCTCGAGATGGCGGGGAGCGATCCGCTCACCGTGGCGTGGGCGGCGGAGCACCACCGGCCGGCAGACGAGTGGACGATCGACGCCGATCTCGCCCAGGTGCTCCACGACGTCGACGACGACTGACGAGCTTCGCCCGGCGATTCAGGGCCGGAGCGCGCCGATGGTGCCGATCAGTTCGAGCACGGCCTCGGCCGGCTCCGGGCGGTGGACGGCGTGCCACTCGACCGGGATGCCCGGTCCGGCCAGAGGGACGAGGGCGAGGCCTTCGGTGAGCTCGGCGGGCACCGCGAGTCGTGGTTGCACGCTGATGCCGCCGAAGCGGCGGATGAGTCGCAGGATCATCGAGAGGGACTCGACCTTGCGCATGGCGCGTGGTCGCACCCCGGCCGGTTCGAAGAACTGGTGGTGCTCGAACCCGTGCTGCGGCCGATCACCCGCGGTCACGTAGGTCGCCTCGGTGATGTCGGTGGGTCGGAGCTCTCCCCGAGCCGACGCGGGGTGGTCGTCTCGGGTCACGGCGACCAGTTCGTCTGCGAAGACCGGGGTGGTCGGCTCCGACCCGGCGGGAACGACGATCATCCCGAGGTCGGCCCGTCGGCTGTGTACGGCATCGGCGGTCCCCCAGTAGGGCACGCGCACCAGGTCGACATCGGTCGTGCGATCGTCGGAGCCCAGCAGCGGTTCGAACCACGGCGCCGTGTCGTAGAAGTCCAGCGCGAGCCGAACCGTCGAGCGTTCGGCCGAGTGGATCCAGCGCGCGGTCGCCTCCGCCGACCGCAGCGAGGCATCGGCCTGTTCGGCGACCTCCGCCAGGTGGGTCGCGCCCGGGGTGAGACGAAGTGATCGACCGTGGGCTTCGGTGATGTCGATGCCGAGGCGCCGCTCCATCTCCTTCAACCGATGGCTTGCCGCGGACGGGCTCAGATTCAGTTGGGCGGCGGCGCGGCCGAGATGACCGGTCTGACGCAGGGCGATCAACAACTCGAGATGAGGACGATCCAGGGATTCATGCACAGTTTGCATCACTAAGAACTATACAACGCGCTGGACGAATGAGTCGGCGGGGTTGACCATGCGACGTATGGATCACCGCACCCTTCCCACGCCGAATCCGGCCGCTGCGACGGGTGCGATCGCCGCAACCGGCGTGGCCTACGGCTTCGCGGCGCTCTTCGCCCGGCGGCTGACCGACTCGGGTCTCTCGCCGGTGTCGGTCGCCTTCTTCCGGTTCGCGCTCGTCGCCCTCGTGCTCCTTCCCTGGTTTCCGACCCGCCGGTCGGCGCGTCGCGCCGTGGTCTGGGGCGTGGCAAGCGGTGCCGTGATGTCGTTGGGTTGGATCGCGTATGTCGACGGGATCGCCCGCGGCGACGCCGCGCTCGCCGGCGTGGCCTACATGACCTACCCGCTGTTCTCCCTGGTTGCGCTGGCGGTGATCTTCCGGCACCGGTTGAACGGCCGTCAGGTCGCCGGCGGTCTCGCGGTGCTCGCGGCGGCCGCCGTTGCGCTCTCGGCCGACGCTGCGGGCGGGGGACTGCCGGTCACGACACTGGTGGCGCCGGCGACATTCGGCTTCAGCATCGCCGTGCTGACCGAGCGACTCGGCACCCTCACGCCGCCGGAGCGGCTGTCGACCGTGGCCTTCGGTGCATCCATGGCGCTGCTCCCGTTCGTGCTGGTTCTCCCCGCCGATGCGGTGGTGCCGGGTGGAGCGGGTGACTGGGCCCGGGTCCTGGGGTTGGCCGTCGGCGCCGCGCTGGTGCCGATGCTCGTCTATTCGGCGGCCGCACCCGTGATCGGCGCGGCCCGGTCGGCGGTCGCCGGCGGCACCGAGCTCCCGACCGTCTTACTGATCGGCGCAGTGGTGCTCGACGAGGTGCTCACGACACGTCACCTTCTGGCTGCACTCCTCGTCGGCGTGGCCATCGTTCTCACCCCCGTCACCCGGGGGTCGCACGTCCTGCCCGACACCGACGATGTCGATCCGCTCGCCCCCGCGTGGAGTGATCCAGCCCCGGCGCTCCGTCCACGTCGATTCCGGCGGCTGACGGCCTGAGCTGCGGTCAGCCGGCCAGCAGGCCGATGTTGGTCTTGGCTCGCTCGACGACCGGCGCGGCGATGGACCGGGCCTTTGCAGCCCCGAGCGCGAGGAGTCGGGCGGTCTCGGCCGGATCCGACTCGAGCTCGCGGAACCGGGCCTGGAGGGGCTCGAGCATGGCCACGACGGCGTCGGCGGTGTCGACCTTCAGCTGGCCGTACTGCTCGTAGGAGTCGGCCAACGCCGCAGGGTCCCGATCCGTCGCGGCGCCGAGAATCGACAGGAGGTTGGAGACGCCGGGCTTCTCGGCGAAGTCGAAGCGGACCTCGCCGTCGTTGTCGGTCACGGCGCTCTTGATCTTCTTGGCGATCTGCTTCGGCTCGTCGAGGAGGCCGACCGTGCCCTTCGGCGAGTCGAGCGACTTCGACATCTTGTTGTCCGGCCGCTGGAGGTCCATCACCCGGGCGCCGGCCTTGGGCACGACCGCCTGCGGCAGCACGAAGGTCTCGCCGTAGCGGGAGTTGAACCGCTCGGCGATGTCTCGCGTGATCTCGATGTGTTGGCGCTGGTCCTCGCCCACGGGCACGTCGTCGGTGTCGTAGAGCAGGATGTCGGCGGCCTGGAGGGCCGGATAGGTGAACAGGCCCGCCGAGATGAAGTCGTGCTGGTCGGACTTGTCCTTGAACTGGGTCATGCGGCTGAGTTCGCCGAATGACACGCTGCACTGCATCAGCCAGGCGCCCTCGGTGTGCTCTCGCACATGGCTCTGCACGAACAGGGTGCAGGCCTCCGGGTCGAGGCCGGCGGCCATCAGCAGCTGGGCCAGACGGAGTGAGTCATGACCCACCTGACCAGGGGTTTTGGGCACCGTGATGGCATGGAGGTCGACGACGCAGAAGATCGCATCGGTCTCGTGTTGCATGCGCGTCCAGTTGCGGATCGCGCCCAGATAGTTGCCGAGATGGAGTTCGCCCGTGGGCTGGATGCCGGAGAAGACGCGAGTCATGGGGTCGAATGGTACGGCCGCAGCGGCGCGGTGCCGGGCATTATCCGTCGCGGGCCGATTCGAGGGCCCGCTTGTAGACGGCCAGCGTCTCCTCCCGGGCCGCTGCGTGATCCACGATCGGGAACGGGTAGTCCTGGCCGAGGGTGATGCCGGCGGCGGCGAGGTCGAGCGGTGCCAAAGCGGCGGGCTCGTGGATGGCTCGGTCGTCCAACCCGGCGAGTTCGGGAACCCACTGGCGCAGGTAGATGCCGTCGGGATCGAATCGGCGGCTCTGGGCGGTGGGGTTGAAGATCCGGAAGTAGGGGGCGGCGTCGGGTCCGGTGCCCGCCACCCACTGCCAGTTGCCGGCGTTCTGGGGCACGTCGCCGTCGCTGAGCAGGTGTCGGAACCAGCGTTCCCCTCGGCGCCAGTCGACCAGCAGGTCCTTGACGAGGAACGACGCGGTGATCATCCGCACTCGGTTGTGCATCCATCCGGTCGCGGCGAGCTGGCGCATGCCGGCGTCGACGATCGGATAGCCGGTTCGGCCGTCGCGCCACGCGTCGAACGCGCGGTCGGCGTCGGGACCCCGTTCCCATTCGATGGCGTCGTACTCGGGCCGGAGGGCGACCCGATCGATGTCGGGCCGGGCGTAGGTGGTGTGGGCGTACCAATCGCGCCAGGCCAGTTGGCGGACGATGGCCTCCGCGCCCTCGCCGCGGCCGGTGAGGGAACGGGCAGCGTGGCGGGCCGAGACGAGCCCGAACCGCAGGGCGGTCGACAGCTCGGTGGTGCCGTCGACACCGGGCACGTCTCGGGCGTCGGGGTAGTCGTCGGCTCGCTCGGCCGCCAGCTCGAGGAGTGCCTGAGCGGCGAGGGGAGGTGCTCCCTCCGGCGCGGGCGCTCCCGGGCCGGGATGGTCGGCGATCGAGGTTGGCTCCGCGGCCGCTTCGGCTTCGACGGGGACCTGGATCCACGCTTTGTAGAACGGCGTGAAGACCCGGGAGAGCGTGCCGGCCTTGGTGAGAACCGAACCCGGCGGCTGCACGAGGGTGCCCCAGTGTCGACGCATGGGGACGCGAAGTGCCTGCTCAACGGCATCGTCGCGGCGTTGGGCCCACCGGGTGACGTCGCCGTTGAGGTGGACGGACGATGCTCCGGATTCGTCCACCACTGCCGGCACGATCTCGGCGGGGTCGCCGACCTCGACACGGAGACGGCCCCCCAGGTCCCGGAGTTCGTCGTCGAGCCGTCGGAGGCCGTGGAGCAGTGCGTTGCGGCGGAAGGGGCCGGCCGAGTCGAGCAGGGTCGGCTCGATCACATACAGGGCGACGGCCGTGTCGGCCGTCGTGGTGGCAGCCCACGCAGGGTTGTCGAAAAGGCGGAGATCGCGGCGGAACCAGGCGATCGAGGTCGTGCTCACTTGCTCAACCTAGAAGCCCGCCACAGGACCAACGCACTCGGCCCTTCGCGGTCTAGGGTCACCGGGATGTCGTATGAGGTTCATACTTCGGTCTTCGACGGGCCGTTCGATCTGCTGCTGCACCTGATCCTGCGTGAGCAGGTCGATCTCTACGAGATCAACCTGTCCGAGATCGTCGATGCCTATCTGGTCGAGCTCGACAAGATGGACCGACTCGATCTCGAGGTGGCGACGGAGTTCCTCCTGATCGCGGCCACGCTGGTCGAGCTGAAGGCCCGGCGGCTGCTGCCCGAGGACAACGACATCGACCTCGACGACGAACTGGGTCTGTGGGAAGAGCGTGATCTCCTCCTCGCCCGCCTCGTCGAGTGCAAGACGTTCAAGGACGCTGCGTTGGTGCTGCGCTCGCTGTCGGCCCACGCCGCCCGCAGCTATGCCCGCCGCGTGGGGCCGGTCGAGGACCGCTTCATCGGGCTGGCCCCCGACCTCCTCGACAACACGACGCCCGAGGATCTGAGGGCCGCCTATCTGAAGGCCACGGCGCCCAAGCCCGTGGTGCGTGTCGATCTCTCCCACGTCACCCCGATCAAGGTCACGGTCGCCGAGGCGGTGGAGGAACTCGTCGACGAGCTTCCCCGGGTCGGCCGATTGACGTTCCGCGCGCTCACCGCCGAGCTGGTCGACCGCATCGAGGTCGTGGTGCGCTTCCTCGCCGTGCTCGAGTTGTTCAAGCAGGGCGCGGTCGAACTCGAACAGCCAGGCAACTTCGGTGACATCACCGTGGTCTGGATCGGCGACGAGTCGCTGTCGGCCGAGTCGATCTCGATCGACGTCTACGAGGGCTAGTCATGGTCGCCGATCACATTCCTCCCGCGCTCGAAGCCATCCTCCTGGTCGCCGACGAGCCGTTGCCGCCGCCGATGCTGGCCCAGCTGGTCGGGGCGTCGGTCGCCGAGGTCGAGGAGACGTGCGAGTCGTTGGCCCACCAGTACGAGGTCGAGGGTCGTGGGTTCGTGTTGGCGCGGGTGGCGGGCGGATACCGCTACCAGACCGCCACCGAGCAGGCCCCCTACGTCGAGCGGTTCGTGCTCGACGGGCAGTCGTCGCGGCTCTCGGCCGCGGCGCTCGAGACCCTTGCGGTGGTCGCCTACAAGCAGCCGGTGTCGCGCAACCAGATCGCGTCGATCCGGGGCGTCAACGTCGACGGCGTGATGCGCACGTTGCAGCAGCGCGGCTATGTCGACGAGGTGGCCCGCGACCCCGGACCGGGGCAGGCGGTGCTCTACGGCACGACGCCCACGTTCCTCGAGCGGCTCGGGCTCGACTCGGTGAGCGATCTGCCGCCCTTGGGCGAGTTCTTCCCCGGGTCTGATGTGGTCGAGGCGCTCGAGCGCGGTCTGCGCGTCGTCCCCGACGACGAGGTCATCGCCGAGGCGGGAGCCGAGGCGAACGAGGGAGAGGCCGAGGCGAGCGACGACGCGAGCGAGGGCACCGAGCCCGAGTCGTCGTGAACACCGATGGCGAGCGGCTGCAGAAGGTGCTCGCCCGGCTGGGATTCGGGAGCCGGCGTGTCTGTGAGGACCTGATCGCCGAGGGACGGGTGACGGTCAACGGCGACGTCGCCGTGTTGGGCCGCCGGGTCGACGTCGACGGTGACGACGTTGCCGTCGACGGTGCGCCGGTCGGCATCCGCCCGGGTCTCGTTCACTATCTGCTCAACAAGCCGACCGGGGTCATCACCACGGCCGACGACCCGCAGGGCCGTCCGACCGTGGTCGAGATCGTGCCGTCGGAGCCGCGGGTCTTCCCGGTGGGGCGGCTCGACGCCGACACCGAAGGGCTGCTGTTGATGACCAACGACGGCGACATGACCCACCGGCTGACCCACCCGGCGTTCGGCGTCGAGAAGGAGTATCTCGCCAGCGTCGAGGGCACGCCGAGCCGTGGTGCGATCCGCCAGCTCCGCGAGGGCGTGGAGCTCGACGACGGGCCGACGGCGAAGGCTCGGGTCACCGCGGTCGACGACTCGTTGCTGCGCATCACCATCCACGAAGGACGTAACCGTCAGGTTCGGCGCATGTGTGAGGCGGTCGGGCACCCCGTCACCAGGCTCGTGCGCACTCGCATCGGCCCCATCGTCGATCGTCGCCTGAAGCCGGGGGAGTGGCGAGCACTGAGCCGTGACGAGGTCCGTTCGCTGGAAATCGCCGTCGGCGGCCAAAGCGACCAGCGCTAACATCGCCACCCGTGACTGAAACGCGGACCGCGATGGTCGTTGGGGTCGGCCTGATCGGTGGGTCCGTCGGGATGGCGTTGCGTCAGGCCGGCTGGCACGTGGTCGGGGTCGACCGCGACGATGATCGCCTCGCGGCCGCGGTCGAGGCGGGCGCCATCGACGAGGCCGGGGAGCTGGGCGAGTGCGATCTCGCGTTCGTGGCGACGCCGGTCAACGCGGTCGCCGAGCTCGTCAGCGCCGCGCTCGACGCGGGCGCGGCAGTGGTCACCGATGTCGGCAGCGTGAAGGGGCCGATCGCCGCGGAGGTCGACGACGCCCGGTTCGTTCCCGGGCATCCGATGGCCGGCAGCGAGCAGGACGGGTTGGCCGGGGCCTTCGCCGACATGTTCAGCGGCGCGATGTGGGTGCTGTGTCCGACGGACCGCACCGACGACGCGGCGTTCGCCGAGGTCAGAGGGGTTGTGGCGTCGCTGGGTGCGCAGGTGATCGTGATGCCGCCCGACCGTCACGACACGCTGGTCGCCGTGGTCTCCCATGTGCCGCACCTGACCGCGGCGACGCTGATGCGCCTCGCCGACGGGAGGGCCGAGGAGCATCGTTCGCTCCTACGGCTTGCGGCCGGCGGGTTCCGCGACATGACCCGGATCGCGGCCGGGCATCCGGCGATCTGGCCTGCCATCTGCGCGCAGAATCAGGCCGCCATCACCGACGTGCTCGACGAGCTCATCCGAGAGCTGACCGGCCTGCGCGACGTCGTGGCCGAAGGGGAGGGCGACGATCTCCTCGCCCATCTGGAATCGGCTCGGCACGCACGACGCAACCTCCCGACGACGGCCCCGATGGCCGAACAGATGTCGGAGATGCGCATCCCGGTGCTCGATCGCCAGGGGGAGATCGCCGCCATCGCCACCCTCGCGGCCGATCTCGACGTCAATATCTACGACCTCGAGATCGCCCACTCCGCCGAGGGCCCTCGCGGCGTGGTGGTCGTGCTCGTCGAGTCGGCCCTCGCCGAGCGCTTCCAGGGCGGGTTGATGGTGCAGGGCTACCGGCCGTCGATCCGGGCGCTCGACTGAGCCATGACCCGCGTCGACCCCCGGCAACTGCCGGATCCGTTCCCCATCGAACCGTTGGCGACCCCGCCCGACGCGACGGTCGTTTTGCCCGGATCCAAGAGCATCACCAACCGGGCTCTGGTGGCGGCCGCGCTCGCGGATGGCGACACCGTGCTCGAGGGCGCCCTGTTCGCCGAGGACACCGAGGCGATGATCGAGGGTCTGCGCGCACTCGGCATCGTCATCGAGGCGGACGCGGAGTCCCGCACCGTGCGGATCGAAGGCTGCGGAGGCGAGCTCCCCGGCATCGAGGCGACGGTCGACGCCCGCCAGTCGGGCACCACGGGCCGGTTCCTGACGCCGGTGGCCGCCTTGGGCGGCGCTCCGGTGGTGATCGACGGCGACCCTCAGCTCCGTGACCGCCCCATGGCGGATCAGGTCAGCGCCCTGCGGGCGATGGGCGTGACGGTCGAGGAGATGGGCGAGCCCGGCCGCCTTCCGCTCCGACTCACCGGGCCGCTCCGCCCGGCCGGCATCGCCCTCGCCGCGGATGTCTCCAGCCAGTTCCTCTCCGGACTGCTGCTCGCCGGCGGTGTCCACGGCCTCGATGCCCGGCTCACCACTGCGGCCGTGAGTCGCCCGTATCTCGACATGACCGCAGCGGTGATGCGTTCCTTCGGTGTCGACGTGAGCGACGACGACGGTGCGGCATGGACGGTCGGTGGTGGGTACTCGTCCCCGGGGACCTATGTGGTCGAACCCGATGCCTCGGCTGCGTCCTACTTCCTGGCGGCCGCCGCGATCACGGGTGGTCGCGTGCGTCTCGAGGGTCTGGGTTCCGCATCACTGCAGGGCGACGTCGGCTTCGCCGAGGTGCTCGCCTCGATGGGGGCCGCGGTCGACATCGGTCCCGACCACATCGAAGTGCGCGGCGCCGAGCTCCACGGGATCGAGGTCGACCTGCGCCACATCTCCGACACCGCGCCGACGCTCGCCGTCGTGGCGGCGTTCGCCGACGGCCCGACCACCATCACCGACATCGGATTCGTGAAGGGCAAGGAGAGCGACCGGATCGGGGCACCCGTGCGCGAACTGCAGCGCTGCGGCGTGGACGCGGAGGAGATCGACGGCGGAATGGTGATCCGTCCGTCCGGTCCGCCGCGGGCGGCGACGTTCGACACCTACGACGACCATCGCATGGCCATGGCGTTCTCGCTGATCGGTCTCGTGGTGCCGGGCGTGGCCGTGCGGGACCCCGGTTGTGTGGCCAAGACCTTCCCGGGCTTCTTCGCCGCATTGGATCAGCTGCGATGACGCGGCAAGATTGGCGATCATGCGTGTGATCGCCATCGACGGACCCGCAGGGTCCGGCAAGTCAACCGTGGCCAAGGCGGTCGCCGAGCGGCTCGAGCTCCCGTATCTCGACACCGGAGCGATGTATCGAGCGGTTGCGTTCGCGGTCATGCGGGCCGGTGGCGACCCCGCCGACGAGGAGTTGGCCGCCAACACCGCCCGCTCGATGGAGCTCGAGGTCGGCCTCGACCGGGTGATGGTCAACGGCACCGACGCAACCGTCGAGATCCGTGGCCCGGAGGTGACCCGTTCGGTCAGCCTCGTTGCCGCGAACCCGGCCGTTCGCGTGGAGTTGGTGTCACGCCAGAGGGAGTGGGCCGAGCGCCGCGGAGGCGGCGTGCTCGAGGGTCGCGACATCGGCACGGTCGTCTTCCCCGACGCCGAACTGAAGGTCTACCTCACCGCCGATCCGGACGAACGGGCCCGCCGTCGGGCCAAGGAGGTCACCGACCTCGACTACGAGACCGTCGCCGCCGATCTCGCCCGTCGCGACACGCTCGACAGCACGCGGGAGATCGACCCGCTGTCGGAGGCTCCCGATGCCGTGTTGGTCGACACCACCGGCCTCGGTATCGACGAGGTCGTGACGGAGATCGCTCGGTTGTTGGAGGAGAAGCGCCCGTCGTGACGAAGCCGTCGGTCTATGGATCGCAGGAGGGCGACACGCCCGAGCGCAGCCGCCACGGGCTGTTCGGGCGCATCATGTACCGCCCCTTCTGGTTGTTCGTCTACACGCTGTGCAAGCTGATGTTCCGCCTGCGGGTCGACGGCCGCGAGAAGCTCCCCGACGGCCCCTTCGTGCTCTCGGCCGTGCACCGTTCGTTCATCGACACGCCGATCGTCGGGGTCATCACCGGCAAGCGCCTGCGCTTCATGGGCAAGGAGAGCCTCTGGAAGTCGCGGCCGTTGGGCGCCTTCCTCACCTTCTTCGGGGGATTCCCGGTCGAGCGCGGCGTCGCCGATCGCACCGCGCTGCGAGCCGCAGAGGACGTCCTGGCGCTCGGCGAGCCCCTCGTGATGTTTCCCGAGGGCACGCGGCAGGAGGGGCCCCGCCTCAACCGCGAACAGGTCCTCGACGGCCCGGCCTTCGTTGCATCGCGGGCGGGGGTCCCGATCGTGCCCGTCGGGATCGGCGGCAGCGCCAAGGCCCTGCCGCTGGGGGCGAAGATCCCCCGGCCGAGGAGGATCGTGGCGATCATCGGCGATCCGATCATGCCGCCGGAGAAGGTCAACGGGAAGGTACCCCGGCGCGCGGTGAAAGATCTGACCGAGACGCTCTTCGCCGAGCTCGGAGACCTCTACGTCGAGGCCCGGATCGCGGCCGGCGACGAGCCTGCGCCGACCTGACCGGCTAGCGCAGCCCGAAGCGTGTGAAGCCGACGACGGCGGCGATCTCGTCGTCGCGCAACGTCCCGGCGAACGCCGGCATGCCGTCGGCACCGCCGGCCACGATCGCGATCTGCTCCGTCGCGTCGGGATAGTTGACGATCACGGTGCCGGCGAGCCGGGGGCCCTGCCCGCCCTGACCGGCATCGCCGTGACAGGTCGCGCATCGCTGGGCGTAGATGGCGCGGCCCTCGTCGACGAGGAGGTCGACCTCGCTCGGCGCAGCGTCGGCGGGCACATCGGGCGCACCCTCGAGCGTGAACAGGAGGAGGACGGCCGTGGCGGCGCCCACCCCGACGATCCATCGGGCCACCCCCGCCGCACGGCCGAGCGCGGTCATGTGCTCGTCCCGGCGTAGTACGCCAGGGCGCTGCTCCACCACACCCCGAGCATGGCGAAGCCGAGGAAGGACCCCGCGACCGGGAGAGCCCACGCGGGCCGGTCGTCGGTGCGGACTGCGAGGATCTTGGCGACGTAGAGCCCGTAGGCGACACATCCGAGCAACGAATGGACCGAGAGGCGGCTGTCGGCCGTCTGGTAGCCGAGCGTCCAGATGCAATGGAAGACCACCGGGATGGAGACCCCGAAAGCGATGGTGCCGAGCAGTCGGTGGAGGTCGGGGGCCCAGGGCGCTGCCGGTCGGCGGGGGCCGACCCGTCCGGTGATCCGCAGTCCGAGACTGATCTGCATGACGAACAGCACCATCGTGACCGAGCCGAGCGCACTCTTCCACGAGGCCGCGGAGTCGAACCCCGTCAGCACGAAGTCCCGCCCGGTGGGTTCGTGGACGGCGGCGTAGACGCCGAGCGCGAGCGCGGTTGCGGCACCGGCCGCGAGGGGAGCGGCCAGCGTGGCCGGGCGAGCGGTCACTCGCGGCGATGGAGCGACTCGAGCACGTCGCTCGCGTCGATGTTGCGGTCGTCGAGTGGGAGGCTCTCGGCGCCCGACGGCATCGTGAGCGAGGAGACGGCATCGACGGACGCCAGGAGTTCCCGCAGGTTGCGCGGCGGCGGGAAGTACTCGTCCTCGTCGGTGACGGTCACCTCTTCCACACCCCCGGCCGGTGCCAGGCGGTCGATGACCGAGCGCACGAGGTCTTCCGGGGCCGAGGCGCCGGCGGTGACACCAACGGTTCCGCTGATGTCGTGGGGGAGTTCGTCGGGGCTGTTGATCCGGAACACCCGGGGGCACCCCG
>Ga0213866_10000589_pt1 | contig 28463 bp, 24 predicted proteins | sample PICome_11_FD_160079 | JGI IMG/M metagenome (GOLD analysis project Ga0213866, IMG submission 160079) | Coastal seawater microbial communities near Pivers Island, North Carolina, United States - PICO284 | ecosystem: Environmental > Aquatic > Marine > Coastal | place: USA: North Carolina... | reverse complement strand
TGAGCTGCTCAAGTATCTGTCTGTCAAACAAATGATAGGTGGGATGCGCACCCTCAGTGGTCAGTGGCGTGTGCAAAGAGAGAATGTCCGCTTGCAGCAGTTCATCAAAACTGCATAAATCTGGAACACTGCTTTTACTCAAAAAGGGGTCGCACACCAGAGTACTAACTCCCAATTTTTTAAAGTACTGATAGAGCCGACCACCCACATTGCCACAGCCCAAGATGCCAACAGTTTTATTTTGCCAATTAGGGCAGAGATAACAGAGGCTAGACAACACGTACTGGACCACAGCATTGGCATTACAACCCGCGGCATGGGCAAAGTGGATATTGTTTTTTGCCAAATAGTCTAAGTCTATATGATCGGTTCCCGCAGTAGCCGATCCAACAAATTCAATCTCGCTACCTTCCAATAGGTCCGCATTGACCTGAGTCACTGAGCGCACGAGCAATATTTGAGCGTCACGAACAGAATGTCTATCAATTTCCCGACCCGGGAGCAATTGAATTTCACCGAACTGATCAAACAGTTCACGTGCCAGAGCCATATTTTGATCAGCAACTATTTTCAATTTTTTCCCCTGTGGATCTGGTTTGGTACAGGTTGAGGTTATAGGGATCAGCCATATTAAAACAGAGGACAAGGCGATCGATAAACTGTTTTGCTTTGAGTGGCAGATCTCTGGTTTTACACCATTGTAAACATTGGTCTAAAACTGCTCGCTCAAATTGTTGCAAAGCCTCTGTATCCTGTGTTTCTGAACCACTCAGATTATCTAAGCTTATATTAAAACTGTGTCCACAGGCATTGGCAAACATCCACTCCAAGGCCTGGGGCTTAACTTCAACAAGCTGGAATTGCATTTGCTCCTCCAACGAGCGCCCATCTGGCTGGTACCAATAACCAAAATCTCTCTTCAACAACCTGTCGGCACCGGCTATGCACCAGTGAGCAATTTCATGCAATGCACTGGACAGATAATCCTGTCTGTACATCAAGTGATGAAACGGCTGTTCTGCAGTGGCCGGCAAGTAGATTGGTTCAATAGCGCCGCCGATTAATCGCGTGTTATGACTCTCCATAAACAAGCTTTCAAATAATTCAGAAACGGATGCCAGGCGCTGTTGTTCGGCTGTTTTCACACTAATCCCATTGATCTGTTGCATGGCCAACACAGGGGGTTGCCTTCAAATTCTTCCAGTAGTCGCCTGTTATATAGGCTCTACCCTGCAACAGGTGATCCAGATACCAAGATGCCGGTCTTAACTGATTGTCGATAACGCTCGGGTTGGCTATATACAACCATGCAGACTGGGTGCCCTGAGGTTTACGCACCACAAAGACCTCGCGACTGTATCTGCGTGGCGTACCCTCATAGGGGTCTAATTTGGCAATTTCACTGGCTGACTTGAGTTCATACAACACCCCTTCGACTTTTGCGCTGGGATCATAAGCTATGTTGGCGCAACCCAAGCTCGAATCCTGCTGTGAGCGCTTATTAAACTTCAGCACAAAACCATCGATCCACGCGGGTGAGATATTCACTATATCCAAGCCTCTGCCATCCATTCTACTGGGGTTCATATTTGAACCATAGGCAAAGTAGAATCTACAGGGTTCACTGAAAGCCAAAATCAAATCCTAAACATCTTAGAAAACTGGTCTAATATTAACTTAAAAAAAGCATTGATGAAAAAACCTAGCCGATTTATTTATCATACAAACACAAAGTGTTGTGCTTTAGTAATTTGTGGAGTACCTTATGTGGTGTTAGCACCTTTTGCTATCGCCCCTTATCGAGGAGATATGAGTATGCCTAACTCACCCATTGACCCAATGATGGACAATGTTATCGATATCTTTACCCGCAAACCACTCTCTGAAACTTCTGAAAATAAATTTATTCGCATGGCGCCCGAACTGGATGGTTTGGAGATGCTCTACAGCAATGCCGAAAACCCCGACAAGCTGTTTTCTGTAAAAGTTCTAGCCTGGGGCCTACGTACCGACGGCGAAGTAATTGGACTGGTACCCTGGCTAGATTCACTGGTGGCCTGTGATTCAATAAATGACCCGTTAAATGGCCAATGGCAGGGCTATTATGATCAGGGCGTAGACAAGCTGTTCTTTACTGCCCCTCTCCACAAGGTAGTGGAACTGGAAACTGCAGCCGACTACTACGAGTATCAGTGCGAATCCGAACAGGAGGTAATTCAGGAGATCCCAGATACTATTGGCACGCACGCCGTGCTTTCCGAGGATGGTTTCAAAAGCATTACTTTGAAGGAAGTAATTAGTTGGCGATTACTCAGCAGTGGCTCGATCGAGGCAATGCTGGTCGATGAATCGAAAATGGTCAACACACCGGTTCTGCCGGGTGATAACTGTCTGTACTCGGCAGATAGGAACAAAGATTTTCGTTATTTCTTCCAACATCATATAGCCAACAAGCTAAAGTCCAACGATCCGGAAGCCATGGCTGCTATATCACTGCTAAAAGATGGCTAATCGAAGCTGCTTAGTTGCCGTAGGACATTACTCGCTGGTAGCGCTGTTCCAGTAGCTTGTCGATAGGAATCGCCTGTAACTGCTGCAATTGATCGACTAGCCGCTCCCTGAGGGTGATACTGATGGCATCTATATCCCTGTGCGCACCGCCCAGGGGCTCGGGAATAGTTTCATCGACGATTCCCAAACGCTGAAGGTTTTCTGAGGTAACACCCATAGCCTCAGCGGCTTGAGGGGCTTTGTCACTGGTTTTCCAAATAATATTGGCGCAACCTTCCGGGGATATTACAAAATACGTGCTGTATTGAAGCATATTCAGTCGATCACCCACACCTATAGCTAAGGCGCCACCCGAACTACCCTCCCCTATAACCGTGCAAATAATAGGTGTCTTAAGACGTGACATGACGGCCAGATTCTGAGCAATCGCCTCAGATATATTGCGCTCCTCGGAATCAATACCGGGGTAGGCGCCAGGCGTATCTATCAGGGTAATAACCGGTAGCTTAAATCGTTCAGCCAGATGCATTAAACGCAGCGCCTTGCGATAGCCCTCAGCTTTGGGCATGCCAAAGTTGCGCACCACTTTTTCATTGACTCCACGCCCCTTCTCTTCACCGATGACCATAACCGGTTTGCCTTGGAGACGAGCCACGCCACCAACTATAGCACTGTCATCACCGAAATGGCGATCGCCATGTAATTCTTCCCAGTCGGTAAAGATACGTTGGATGTAATCTAGGGTATAGGGCCGCTGGGGATGTCTGGCCACTTGGACCACTTCCCAGGGAGTTAATTTGGCATAGATTGACTGTGTCAACTTGCGAGATTTCTCTCGAAGCCTGGTAACTTCCTCCGCAATATTGACATCGTTATCGTTGCCAACGAGCTGTAGCTCTTCTATTTTTGCCTCTAGTTCGGCGATGGGCTGTTCGAAAGAAAGATAATTTAAATTCATACTGTTAATGGCTGTTGATAAAGTTAGTTATAGTAGACTGTTCAACAGCCGCTCATTTTAATCATCTGCCGAGGTTTGCACCAGTGGCAGATGTTAGCAAAACTGACAAAAGGGTTACAAATACGTCAGTTCCACGGTATTTTTTCCAAATTGCTCTCTAATTTGGTGCATAAACTCATCCCTTGGGTGAATCTTCCACTGCTCGCCCAGTATAAACTGCCCAGTGGCATCAGGCATCCTATACTCGACCACAACAGGACAGAATCCACCACTGAATTGACTGAGAGTAGTCTGCAAAGAGGCCATGCAATCACCCTTAACTTCTGATTTTACCAGTGAAATTTTCAGTTGCTTTAATTGGCTGCAGCGAGCTTCGTAGATCGACTGTATCGAATCGGCAACTAGTTTTAGGCCACCGGTAAAATCATCTTCCGAAACCTCTCCCTGAATAACCAAAAGCGCGTCTTTCACCAACAATTCTCTGTAGGCGTTGAATTTTTCTGCCCAGACCGATATTTCAATGCGCCCACTTTTATCATCGAGCGTCAGGAAGGCAAAGTTTTCCCCGCGTTTATTTTTCATTATCCGCATAGCTACTATCATGCCGTAAACCGTGGTTTTTTCTTTGCCTGGACGCACATCAACAATCCGATTAGGTAGCATTTTTTTCAGCTCAGCTTCATATTCATCAATCGGATGGCCGGTCAAAAATAGTCCCAGAGTGTCTTTTTCACCACTCAACTGCTGTTTAGTTGTCAATGCGGTGGTGCTGGAGTAAGTGGCATAATTATCGCTACCGGATACCTCTGCAACGGTACCGGCAAATAAATCAGTCATACCACTGCTAATATTGTTTGCTTGCTGCTCAGCCGCTTTTATCGCCTCATCCATACTGGCTAACATAACCGCTCGGCTGAAAGCTATATCTCCTGAGGGCCCAATCTGATCGAGAGCACCGCTGCGAATTAGTGCCTCCAGGGCTCTTTTATTAACTTTGCGGCCATCTACTCGCATACAGAAATCAAATATATCCCTAAAGGCGTCCCCCTGCTCTCGCGCCGAGATAATACTTTCAACCGGCCCCTCACCCAGACCTTTGATGGCACCCAGACCATAAATAATCGCACCCTGGTTATCGACACTAAATTGGAAACTTCCCCGATTGACATCCGGCGGCAGGAGCTGCAAATTCATCGCCCGACACTCATCAATAAAGGTCACTACCTTGTCGGTTTTATCCATATCCGAGGACATGGTGGCGGCCATAAATTGCGCTGGATAGTGGGTTTTTAACCAGGCGGTTTGATAGGCAACTAAGGCATAGGCAGCAGAGTGTGATTTGTTGAATCCGTAACCGGCGAATTTCTCCATCAAATCGAAGATATTTGAAGCCAGCGATTGACTGTGACCTTTATTCATAGCACCTTGAACAAAGGACTCGCGCTGTTTAGCCATCTCTTCCGCTTTCTTTTTGCCCATTGCTCGCCGCAGAAGATCGGCTTCGCCTAGGGTGTAGCCACCCATCACCTGTGCAATCTGCATTACCTGTTCCTGGTACAGAATAATTCCATAGGTCGGCTCGAGGGCGGGCCTTAGTGACTGGTGCTGATATTGGACATGGGGATAACTGACTTCAGCTCGACCTTTTTTACGGTTGATAAAATCATCTACCATGCCCGACTGCAGTGGGCCGGGACGAAACAACGCCACCAAGGCCACTATATCTTCAAACCGGTCTGGGCCCAATTTTTTGATCAGCTCTTTCATACCTCGAGATTCGAGCTGGAATACTGCAGTGGTTTCGGCGCGCTGCATCAATTGATAGGTCTGCTCATCATCCAACGGTAGATGATCGATATCCAAGAGCTGTTGATCTTGCAGCTGGCGCTGCTGGTTAATCATCTGCACCGCCCAATCAATAATGGTTAATGTGCGCAGACCGAGAAAATCAAATTTGATTAGACCCACTTCCTCGACATCATTTTTGTCGAACTGAGTCACTATAGCCGAACCACTGTCATCGCAGTAGATCGGCGAATAATCTGTAATCACAGTAGGAGCAATAACCACGCCTCCCGCATGTTTGCCACAGTTGCGCGCCACACCTTCCAACTGGAGGGCCATACTCCAGATTTCTGCCGCCTCGTCATCTTGAGTTAGATACTGCGCTAGCGACTCCTCTTGCTCCCGAGCTTTCTCCAGCGTCATACCCACTTCAAAGGGAATCATTTTGGATAGCTTGTCCGCCAACCCGTAGGATTTTCCCTGCACTCGCGCTACGTCCCTGACTACCGCTTTGGCAGCCATGGTGCCAAAGGTGACAATTTGCGAGACCGCATCGCGTCCGTATCGCTCGGCCACATAGGCTATTACTCTATCTCGTCCATCCATGCAGAAATCGATATCAAAGTCTGGCATGGATACCCGATCTGGATTGAGAAAGCGCTCAAACAGTAAATCGTACTCGATGGGATCAAGGTCGGTGATCTTGAGGGCATAGGCTACAAGGGATCCGGCACCTGAACCTCTACCAGGTCCCACTGGAATCTGGTTGTCTTTTGCCCAGCGGATAAAGTCCATAACAATCAAAAAGTAGCCTGAGAAGCCCATTTGTATAATGATGTCCAACTCAAACTTTAAGCGTTGATCATAGGTGGATCGGCAATTCGCAAACTCATCACTGGAAGTATCGAAGATGCCACTCAAACGTTCGTCTAATCCCTGCTTGGATACCTCAATCAGGTATTCATTGATGGTCATCCCCGCGGGAATCGGATAATCCGGTAGATAGTAGTCACCAAAATTGAGACTAAGGTTACAACGCTTTGCTATTTCAATAGAGTTTTCTAGAGCTTCGGGTATATCGGCAAACAGTTCGGCCATCTCCTCAGCGGTGCGTAAATACTGGTTCTCCGAATAGCGTCGCTCTCTGCGGGGATCGTCCAAAGTGCGCCCTTCATAGATGCACACCCGGGCTTCATGAGCCTCAAATTCATCCGCTTCAATAAAACGCACGTCATTAGTAGCCACTACCGGACAGCCAGTCCTCTCTGCCAATCCAACCGCTGCATGCAAATAATCTTCTTCATCGGCGCGACCCGTTCGCTGAAGCTCCAGATAAAAACGATCCGGGAATAGCCCCATTAACTCACACAGCGCACTCTCCGCTTCCGCAGTGCGCCCAGAAATTAGTGCCACCCCAACTTCACCCATGCGCCCTCCAGAGAGCGCAATTAGTCCCTCGCTATATTGCGGCAACCACGTCTTATTGATGACCGGCACACCTTGACGCTGGCCGTCGCTGTAGGCCAGGGAGATAAGCTTGGTGAGATTTTGATAGCCACTTTGATCTAAAACCAAAAGCACCAGCTGGTTAGGAGTTGCTTCACTGTCGTCGTCAGCGATAAGCACGTCCGCCCCGGCAATAGGTTTTACACCTACCGATTGCATCGCTTTGTAAAACTTGACCAGACCAAAAAAATTATTGAAATCTGTTAGCGCCACAGCGGGCATTGCCATCTCAGCCATTTTTTTGGCTAGCGGCTTTACCTTGACTAACCCATCGACTAGGGAGTATTCAGAATGAAGGCGGAGGTGTACAAATGGTGCAGACATTAACTCTCCGACTGCCCTGCACTACTGGACAGCTGTCGAACATCCACATCATAATGAGCAAAGCTATCCGCCATAAGATCAAAAACAGTCCCTTCAAAAGGGGGAATATGGCTATTAGCATGGTCTTTTGGGGTCACATTATCACCCCAGCGCAGTACGCCAGCACCATAGGTCAGGCCTGCACCAAAACTGGCGGTAAGTATCAGCGCTCCAGGCTTAATTCTGCCCGCTTCCAATGCCTCACAGAGCGCCAGTGGAATGGCAGCTGCAGAGGTATTGGCATATTTTTCAATGCATACCACCACCTTTTCCATTGGAAAATTAAGACGTTTGGCAAGGGCTTGGATAATTCGGATATTGGCCTGATGGGGAATAAATAAATCGATATCTTCCGCAGCAATACCCTGCTGATTGAGCACTGCTTCTATCGCCTTTCCCATTCCCGTGACTGCACTTTTGAAGATTTCCTGTCCTTCAAAGTCAAGAGAGATAGGGGTTTTCTCGGTATAGTGCGTCGGAGAGAGCCCCCAATTGGGTATTCTTAAACACTCTCGACTATCGGGCACACAACCCATTTGATAGGCAAGCAGGCCTGCCTGTTTTTCTCTGGCCTCAATCAGTACTGCACCAGCGCCATCTCCAAAAAGAAAACAGGATTCCCGCTTGGTCCAATCCATGGCCAGTGAGAGACGCTCAGAACCTATCACCAAAGCTCTGGTGATAGAACCCGCTTTAATCATATCGCTGGCCACACTGAGCGCATAGAGCCAGCTGGTACAGGCAGAATTTAGATCAAAGGCCGCAGCTTTTTTGGCCCCCAGCTTGTTTTTAATTAGACTGGCGGTATTGGGACAAAGCTCATCTACGGTGGTAGAACCGAGAACAATCAGATCGATATCAGTCGGGTCGACACCTGCACAGGCAAGCGCTTGCTCTGCCGCCAACCATGCCATCTCTCCAGTTGAAATATGACTGTAATGTCGTTGGCCTATACCAGATCTGGAGCGTATCCATTCATCACTGGTATCTACCACTTTCGCCATATCATGATTAGTCATCACAAGAGGCGGGACATAATTACCCCAACCGGTAATCTCTGGATAAATCAACTTAACACCCCAATTAATCATTAAAACATTGTATGCATTAATAACACATTTACGTCTCTAGGCGAACAAAGAATTTAAAGCCCGTTTTCGAGAGTCTTGGGATTAATAAAAATTCTTTAGTTGCCTAGATCTGTTAGGCTCAAGATAGCAAACGTTTTTAATATGAAAACTTTTGTGAAACCCTTGAGCTAGGTTCTTAATTTATAACTTCGATAGCTTCAACTCAAGCTAAAACAAAGTCTGCACTTGTTTATTTTTTTAGCTAGCACAATATGCCCTGCTGGGGCTGCAAAATATCTTTTACCGGAGAGAACGATCGTCGATGTATTGGGGTTGGCCCGAGCCGATGAAGTGCCTCTAGATGCTGCGCGGTGCCATAACCTTTGTTGGCAGCAAAACCGTAGCCAGGATACTGCGCATCCAATTCAGTCATTTCTCTGTCACGCACCACCTTGGCTAAAATTGAGGCTGCACTAATCACTTCAACTCGCCCATCGCCTTTGACGACAGCTTCAGCCCGGTATTCCCAGCGCGGCAAGCGGTTGCCATCCACAGCCACATAATCTGGTTGTATATCCAAATTTTTAACCGCCCGGCGCATGGTCATCAAGGTAGCTTGCAAAATATTGTATCGATCAATCTCCTGAACAGTGGCCCTGGCTACCGAATAACAGAGGGCTTGGTCAACGATTTCAGCATACAAACTTTCTCTTTGATAGGCAGAGAGAATCTTGGAATCAGCCAGCCCCTGAATACAATGATCAGCGGGCAGTATAACGGCTGCAGCAATAACATCTCCGGCGAGGGGACCTCTGCCGACTTCATCAACACCGGCCAAATATTGGATATTAAGTGGCGCTTGCCAGGGTTTTAAAGACACGGCTTCTCCGCTATCAGGTCGCCAATGGCGCAAGCAGCCAAATCTCCCGAATCCAGTGCCAGTTGTTGATGGAATTTATCAAATTTGGCGATAACCGCTGTGGAATTATTGGGCTCAAATGCGCTTACCAAATGCACTGCCAAATTGGGCACTGATGCATCAGCCTGCAATAACTCCGGCACTAACATCTCACCGGCTAATAAATTGGGGATAGCGACAAATGGCGTTTTTATAAAGGGCCGGACTAGTCGATAGGTTAGATTGCCAAGCTTATAGCCCACAACCATAGGTTTTTTAAGCAACATTGCCTCCAGCGCTGTGGTTCCAGATGCCAGCAACACCACATCTGCGGCACCCATGGCGATATCGGACTGTTGCCTCAAAAGGATAATATCCTCATCTCTGGTAGCTATTATCTTCTCTAACTGCTGGTATCTCGCTTCATTGGCTGCTGGAATTACCAGCTGAAGTTTTTGATTCATCTGCCGTGACGCAACTGCCGCGGCATCGAGAAATAGCTTGGCGAGCAATTCAACTTCACCTGCTCGACTGCCCGGCATAATGCATAAAGACGGCCTCTGATCAACCAAACCAATTGCTGATTTGGCCTCTGGCGAAAGTGCTTGATCTGAAAATTGTTTGGCCAAAGGGTGGCCCACGAAGCACACTGGAACAGCATGGCGATGATAGAAATCTGCTTCAAAGGGGAAAAGAGTCAACATCAAGTCTACAGAATCTTTTATTTTTTTAATCCTGCCCTGTCGCCAGGCCCAGACTGAAGGACTGACATAGTGGACCGTTTTGACACCCTGGCGACGTAGCTTTTGCTCTATCGTTAGATTGAAATCAGGCGCATCGATACCGATAAAAACGCGTGGTGGATTATCTTTGTAGCGCCGACATATAGCGCGACGAATGGATAGCAATTCAGGTAGGCGTTTGAGAGGATCGATCAATCCCATAACGGCAAGCCTATCCATGGGAAATAGTGAAACAAAGCCCTGAGCTTGCATTTTGGGGCCACCAATGCCCTCAAACTGTGCCTCGGGATAGCGTTTTCGCAGGGCTTTGATTAGATCTGCACCCAGCGTGTCTCCAGAGGCTTCACCAGCCACAATAGCGAATACTGGCGATTGAGTTTTTGTCATCTAACGAATAATACCGCGACTGGTATTTTCAATAGAATCTAGCAGTATTTTAATAACTTGATCATCGCCTAGCTCGGCGATAGCCTCGATGGCCTCATCCAGCAGCATTCCGCGGCGATAGAGAATTTTATAGGCCTTGTTGGCAAGGGATATCTGTTCCGCAGTGAAGCCGCGACGCTTGAGGCCCTCGCGATTGATAGTTCGAGGCTCTGCAGGGCTCCCGAAAGCTGTCACCATCGCCGGAACATCATGATAGATAAAGGCTGCCGGACCAATAAAACAGTGAGCACCTATGGAAACATACTGGTGAACCAGTGCGTAACCCGAGAGTATTGCCCAATCATTTACTGTGACATGGCCGGCAATACTTGAGTTGTTAACCATAATCACATGATTGCCAATGACAGAATCATGTCCTACATGTGCATAGGCCATCAACAAGTTGTTATCACCTATTGTTGTCTCACCCCTGTCCTGCGTCGTGCCTCTATGAATAGTCACACCCTCGCGGATGGTATTGTGATCACCAATGACCAAGCGGGTATCTTCACCTTTGTATTTGAGATCTGGCGTATCGTCACCGATGGTGGAAAATTGATATATTTTATTACTTGCGCCAATTTTCGTGGGGCCCTTGATTACCACATGAGAGGCGATATTGCAGTTGTCTCCAATTTCAACACCTGGGCCTATAAGCGTCCAGGGACCGATGCTGACATCTTCACCAATGACAGCTGAGGGATCAATGATTGAGCGAGGATCGATCACGCCAGCTTATCCCGATCTTGGTAAGCACAGAGGAGTGTAGCTTCACAAGCTATCTGATCGTCCACTGTAGCCTTGGTACGAAACCGCCAAATATTGCGTTTGACCGCTTCCACTTCCGCAGCCAATAGCAACCTATCTCCTGGAACCACTGGCCTTTTAAATCTCACCTTATCCACACCTGCAAAAAGATACAACTTGCCATCGTCCGCTTTCATACCCGTAGTAACAAATCCCAGTATTCCCGCTGCCTGTGCCAACGCCTCAATAATCATCACTCCGGGGAAAATCGGTGCTCCAGGAAAATGCCCATTAAACACCTCTTCATTACGGCTAATATTTTTATAGGCCAAAATACTTTTACCGGTTTCGACTTCCAGCACCCTATCCACGAGTAACATCGGATAGCGATGAGGTAACAGCGCCATAATTTCATTTATATGCATTTCTCGATTCATAGTAACGCTTAATATAATTGAGTTTTAAAGCAACTATCTATGTTAGCTAGTCTGAATTATTTTTCTGCTCTAATTTTTGCACACGCAACGCAATATCATTCAATTGCGAGACACGCACTGCATTTTTAAGCCATTTGCTAGTCGTCATAAGCGGCATAGATGCAGAGGAATAGGACCCTGGCTTTTTAATGTCCTTTGTAATCAGCGTATGCGCCATCAACTGCACATTATCACAGATGTCGACATGCCCAACCACATGAGCGCCACCAGCCAGCATACAGTTCTTACCCAGCGATGCACTGCCAGCAACTCCAGAGTAAGCCGCCATGGCGGTATTATCACCTACCCTTGCATTGTGTGCGATCTGCACATGGTTGTCGATGATAACATTGTTGCCAATCACCGTATCTTCAATGGCACCTCTATCTATAGTGGTGCAGGCACCTATCTCAACATTGCTGCCAATACAGACACCGCCAAGTTGACTGATCTTTTGCCATCCCGATGAACTATCTGGGGCAAATCCAAAGCCATCAGCGCCCAAAACAGAACCACTGTGCACAGTTACACAAGATCCTATACGCACCCCATGATAGATGGCAACATTGGATGCAATCCGACAGTCTGCCCCCAGCACCGAGTTGTCACCTATTGAACAGTTGGCGCCAACCCGACACCCTGATCCGATCTGCACATTGGCTCCTATTACCACATTGGCGCCTAGGTGAACCCTGTCGCCAATTTTCGCGGAGGGATCGACCGTTGCACTGGGTGCTATCTCTGGCAACAGGTCGAGAACGGGATCAAACCAGTGACTAATCTTGGCATAGCATAGATAAGGATCTTCGCAAATCAGGCGATTACCATTAAAGCTTTCAGCCTGATCGGGATGTAAGATAACAACCCCTGCCTCACAGGATGACAACTGCGAGGCATATATGGGGTTGCTGAGAAAGGCCAAATCATCCGGCCCGGAAGATGCCAGAGTGCCGATCCCAGTTATCACTGCAGAGGGATCACCATCCAATGTAACATCAAGAAATGATGCTATTTCGCTCAAACTGTACGAAAACCTCGGCATAGCGGAAAAGCGACTTTCGACTATTTTTTCTCGCTGGCTTTTTGATCAATTCGCTCAGCGACATTGGCAGTAATATAGAGGCCTTGATCGGCAATTAGCACCGTCTCTGCTCTCAACAAGACTGAAATCTCCTGCTCTTGGACGATCTCCTGAATGGCCTGCTGCGCTAGTGGCCCCAACTGTTGCAAGATCGACTGCTGCAGTTGCTGTTGCTCTGCCTTAATTTTCTGCACTGCCAGCTCTGCATCTGCTTTGGCGTAGCCCATTTTCTTTTGATGTTCAGCGGCCTCCTCTTTTGACCAAGTTAGGCGTTTGGTCTCAGCCTCCTTTGCCATAGCCTGGAGATCAGCAGTAGAACTTTCATATTTGGCTTTTAAACTGAGAAAGTCAGCACTTTGCTCGGCTTCTTTAAGCATTGCCTGAGCTGTTCCAGATCCATAGATAGCGGTAGCGGTATCCACAAGTGCGATCTTCCCTGCTGCAACAGCATTTGAAGCAAACAGAACTCCAAAAGCAGCAGTAAGTAAAAAGGCCTTTAATTTCAACATCATGATTTTCCCTCTAGGTGATAAGTATTGGATTAAAATTGGTTACCCAGTGAAAACTGAAAGATTTCAGTTTCATCGAATTCATTGGCATTTAGCGGTTTGGCGAAACTAAATGTGATCGGTCCAAATCCACTGAGCCATGTTGCCCCAACTCCTACGGAGTATCTTAACTCACCCGCATCTGGTTTGAAGCAGTTTTTCTGGGTATCGCCACATTTGGTATTAAAAATATTGCCAACATCGACAAAAAAGGTGGACTGAACGGAACGCTGATCATCGATAAATGGTAGCGGGAAGATCACTTCTGCGCCGAATTCAATCTGCACATTGCCACCAATTGGATCGGGATCGTCTAGATAGGTAGTTTCACAGAGGTCCGCCAGATGACAGGGTGTGTCTTGAGGCCCCAGCGAGTTGCGCTCAAAACCGCGCAGCGAACCAAAGCCACCACCATAAAAGTTCTTAAAGAAAGGTAACTGCGTGGTGTCGCCGTAACTGTCACCAAAACCGAGGTCAGTTCGCAATTTAAGAGATAGCGATCTAGTTAATCCTCGCAGATACTGGCCACTGTAGGTCAACTTGTAGTACTCCAGTCCTGAGCCCGGTAGAGCCAGGTTAATGCCAAGACGCTGAGAGGCACCGCGCGTTGCAAAGATACCTCGATTGAGCGTGGACTTCACCCAATTGACATTGAAATTGAGAATATCAAAATTATCGCCATTGGCGCTGACAAAGTCGGCGATTTCCTTGGAGGCGTAGGAACCCGTCTCTACCACCAGGTTTTCATAACCAAAACCAAAACCAATGCGCTGAACTTCGGATATGGGATATCCCCAGTTGACACTGGCACCATAGGTATTGGTCGAGAAACTGGCAACATTAATACGATTGTAGTCCGTTTCTCGTGCGTAAATGCTGTAGCCTAAACTGACGCCATCTACAGTGAAGTAGGGTTCGGTATAGCCAAAGTTAATCGCACTCTGGTAGGTGCTGCGATTCACACCAACTGAGACCTGCTTACCGGTACCCCAGAAATTATTGTCACTCAAGTTGGCAGATAGGATCGTACCATAACCCTGAGAATAGCCAATACTGGCGCCTACTGAACCCGAGGGTTGTTCCTCAACCGTGTAGATAACATCAACTTGGTCACTGACCCCAGCAACGGGGACATTTTCAACCTTTACCTCTTTAAAATAGCCCAGTCGCTCCAGACGTATTTTAGACACATCAATCAGGGCACTGCTTGCAGAAGCACCCTCCATCTGCCGCATCTCGCGGCGCAATACCTCGTCCGCGGTCTTGGTATTACCCCGGAATTCAATTCTGCGAACATAGGCTCTCATCCCCGGCATAATCACAAAGGTCACCTTGGCAGTATTATCGTCTTCATTGAGTTGAGGGTAGCCTTTGACTTCAGCAAAGGTATAGCCCTCATTGTTGAGGCGGCGCGTTATCAACTCGCTGGAGCTAGTCATTAATGCTTGAGAAAAAGTCATGCCCTCAGCCATCAGGATCATTGCCATAACATGAGACTCTGGAATTTTGAGTTCTCCAGAGAGCTCGATTTCACTAATTGAGTAGGTCTCCCCTTCACTAATATTGATGGTGATATAGACCGATTCCTTATTCGGACTGATAGAAACTTGCGTACTCAATATTTCAAAGTTTAGGTATCCCCGATCCAGGTACCAGGTTTCCAGCGTTTCAAGATCACCGGATAGCTTTTCACGGGAGTATTTGTCATTGCCCCTAATCCAAGAAAACCAGCCTGTTTTACTCTGCTCAAAATCCTCTAGCAGCTGTTCTTCTGAGAAATCATTATTGCCTACGATATTAATATGTCTAATCTTTGCCACATCGCCTTCATCGATATCAAGATTGATCGCTACTCTATTGCGGGGCAACTGCTCCACAGTGGTCTCAACTTTTGCACCATAGCGCCCCTGAGAGACATACTGGCGTTGCAGCTCCTGGGCCATTCCCTCAAGAATAACGCGGCGAAAAATCTGTCCCTCAGCTAGGCCATTATCTTTAAGCGCAGTCATCAGCTGTTCAGTTTCTATGGCCTTGTTACCCTCAATATTAATTTGTGTCACCGCGGGCCTCTCGGCAAGCCCTACTACCAACACGCCATTTTCATTCACCATGACAACATCGGTGAAATAGCCCGTGCGGAACAGCGATCTTATGGCCTGCTGAACACCTGCTTCATCGACCACATCGCCGACACTGATGGGTAACGCCGCAAATACCGTACCAGCCGAAACCCGCTGTAGACCTTCAATGCGAATATCTTCAATCTGTAAAGTCGAAGCACTGACAGTTGAAGCCAACAACATAAGAGCGAGGCCGAGACCGAGGAAATAATGTTTTATCAAGATATTGAGTCCATCTTCAATTATTCTAATTTTAATAGGCACGGGTAAGGTCATTAAAAGTGGCAAATACCATCAGGCTAATCAACAACGTAAATCCGACCTTATAGCCGAGAATTTGCAGTTGATCAGAGACAGGCGAGCCCTTGACCAATTCGATGATACAGAAGAGCAGATGTCCGCCATCTAGTACGGGAATTGGCAGCAAATTCATAACCCCGAGCATTATACTGAGAATCGCAATAAAACGAATATAATTATCTACTCCCGCCCTGGCGGTGTCGCCTGCCACTTTGGCTATAGTAATGGGTCCGCTCAAATTTTTTGGCGATATCTCGCCAACTATCAATTTGCCAATAGACGATACCACGAAGACTGTGGAATCGTAGGTTTCTTTAACCCCGCGGATCAGCGCGCTAAAAGGGTTGTAATTAACTGTACGAATTTGAGAGGGTAGATATTGCCCAACTGGCGCTAACTGAACGCCTAACTTGCCCACACTGACGCCATCGCGCACATCGGACTCCGGCGTTACTGACAGGATGATCGTTTGATCTTCTGATGATCTCTGCAACTCGATATCTAGTGGGTTTCCGGGATTCTCAGCAATGCTTTCGATAAAATCCTCCACACTGGTAATGGAGCGCCCATTGACGGCTATCAATTGATCATCCTTTTGAAATCCAGCGGCCTGTGCAGCGCCCTGCTCCATTATTTCGATCAACTTAATTCCTTCAAATTGAAAGGGTGGCGCGATCCCCAACGCCCTCAAGGGCTGTGGGTTGTCTGATTCCTTTAGCCAAGCGACAACTGGCACATCGACCTGATAGCGGAGTTCAGAATCTGGATAGGTCACGGTAAAAGGAATATCGCCAGTGGTGCCAATAAAGTTGAATAGCTGTCGTGATACTGAACTCAGGGTTTGGGTGCTGACACCATTGACAGCGACGATTTCCATACCCGACTCCAATCCGGCACGATCGGCGAGGGAATAATCTTCAACCTTGCCAATCAGTGGTGCCAAACCGCGCTCTCCAGAGAGAAAAATCAACCAGAATAAGCCGATTGCCAGTACAAAGTTAGCAATAGGACCAGCACTGATAATAGCCATGCGCTGTGCCACGCTTTTGTGGTTAAAGGTCTTCGCTAAATCCTGCTCACTGACCTCGGTCTCACGTTGATCGAGCATTTTGACATAACCGCCCAGGGGAAGCAGTGCCAGTACAAATTCGGTATTCTGTTTATCACGCCAGCGCAACAGGGCTTTTCCAAAGCCTATGGAGAAACGCTCTACATGAACTCCACAGCGGCGGGCTACCCAGAAGTGTCCAAACTCATGAAAGGTTACCAACAGACCCAGAGCTATAAAAGTAAAGAAAATTGTTTGTAATAGCGCCATAAATCACCCCTTACAACTGACCGATCAAACTGCTACTGACAGCTCTAGCCCTTGCGTCCGAATATTGGACAGCCTGCAGTGATTCAGGTTCACTAAAACTGAACTGGGAGAGTGTCTCTTCGACCACTTTCGCAATCTGAGTAAAGCCTATTCTGCGATTGAGAAAAGCGTCTACAGCAACTTCATTAGCTGCATTTAAAACTGTCGGCGCGTCGCCGCCAGTTGAAGCCGCATGATAGGCCAGCTCCAGACAGGGAAATCGCTGTCTATCGGGCTGTTCAAAGCTGAGCTTGGCAATCTCACAGAGGTCTAGCTCAGGCACTCCAGAATCAATCCGCTCGGGCCAGGCCAAACCATGGGCGATCGGTGTTCGCATATCGGGATTACCCATTTGAGCGATCACTGAACCATCAACATACTGAACCAGTGAGTGAATAATGCTTTGAGGGTGCACTATTATCTCAATCCTATCCACTGGCGTATCAAATAGCCAGCGCGCCTCGATAAGCTCAAGGCCTTTATTCATCATAGAGGCAGAATCTACAGATATTTTACTCCCCATATGCCAGTTGGGATGGGCACAGGCCTGCTCTGGCGTTGCCGCTTCCATCTGTTGCATTGTCCAGGTGCGAAATGGGCCGCCAGAAGCGGATAGAATCAGCTTACTGACAGCAGATTGGTCACCATGCCTATATCTGTTAGGTAAACACTGAAAAATAGCGTTGTGCTCACTGTCGATTGGCAACAGCCTAGCCTCTGATCGATTAAGGGCCTGCATAAAGATCGATCCGGCCATTACCAACGACTCTTTGTTGGCAAGCAGTACTTTTTTATCCGCCTTGATTGCAGACAGTGTAGGAACAAGACCGGCGGCACCGACAATCGCCGCCATCACCATATCGACCTGTGAATCCGCGGCCACCTCTTCCAATGCCTGCTCGCCATACAGCACCTCAGTGGCGGCATTTTTTTCCACGATCATTGCCGTGAGCTGATGTGCTGAATCTGCATCATTGACCACTGCATAGCGAGCATTGTGCTCTAAACACTGGCTAGCCAGTTTTTCTAGTTGTCGATTGCCGGTCAGCGCAAAAATTGAATATTTTTCTGGATGTTGAGCGATCACATCGAGCGTATTGACACCGATCGAACCCGTAGAGCCCAGGACTGTAATAGATTGCGTCATTTAAAAGGGGTTGCTCTGTAAAAGAATCACCCAAAACATGGGCATAGCCGCCATGACACCATCCAATCGATCGAGTACACCGCCATGCCCAGGTAGTAATGTGCCGCTATCCTTAACCCCCTGATAGCGCTTGAGCATACTTTCAAAAAGGTCACCGATAACCGAAATCAGGGCGACTGGAATAATCAATACTACCAAGTTGACAAGGGTTAGTGACGGAATAAACAGTTTGAGCGCAAGAATGAGCACCAGCTGCAAAAACAATCCGCCTAAAAAACCCTCCCAGGTCTTGCCGGGACTAATAACAGGTGCCAGCTTGTGGCGCCCGAAGAGCCTTCCGGCAACATAGCCTCCCAAATCTGCAAGTACCACCACTACGATAGCTAGTAGCAATAACCATCTACCATCGGTAAAACTGACAATAGCCGCTAGAGACACCCAAGTTGACAGCAGCAAGATCAATCCAAGCATGATTAGAACTGGTCGCGATGCCCAGAGAATAGAACTGGATGGATAACCCTGTATCCATAAAAATATCACCCCCCAGAGGGCGAGAGTGAAGAGACATAGTTGGTAGCTTAACTGCTGATCAAAGTCACCGTAGACATCCAGCATCAAATGCGCTCCACCCAACAGGATAATCAGGCTGATCAGATAGCTGACCCTGCCTGACATAGAGGTTATTTTAATCAGGTTGGCCCACTCCCAAGCTGCAACTAATACCACTAGGGTAATCAGGCTGGAAAAAATAGCGGGCGGCACTAAAAGCAGCGCAAAAATAAGCGCCACTGCAAGAATTACCGATGTGATAATTCGCTCTTTAAGCACGGTCAACTCTGGTTAATTCAAGATTAGGGGACGATTCTAGATCGTATTCTGTGTCTCTAGAACCAAATCGTCGCTGGCGACAATGATACTCCTGAATTGCCAGATTCAGCGCCCGACTGTCAAAATCAGGCCAGTAACAATCGGTATAATAAAATTCCGTATAGGCCATTTGCCACAGCATAAAATTACTAATTCGCCGCTCTCCAGCTGTGCGGATACAGAGATCCGGTGCAGGGACACCGTTGTTACAAATTTGCGCATCGAAGCTATCTTCATCAATCTCTGAAGATTTAAGCGCCCCCTTTTCAACTTCAATCGCCAATTGTCGCGCAGTTCTAGCTATATCCCACCGGCCACCATAGTCGACACACAAAATTAGGTTCAACTGACCCGTTTTAGTCATGGCTTCAACATCATCGATAAGGGTGTTTAACCGCTTGCTAAACCGATCCCGATTGCCTACCACGGTTAGCTTGACTCCATCATCCTGAAGTTTTTTAGATTCTTTTTTGAGGTAAGTCGAGAACAGCGACATCAGACCGCGCACTTCAACTTTGGGGCGGCGCCAATTTTCGCTGCTAAAGGCAAACAGACTCACCGTATTCACCCCATTGTCCCGTGCGCAAGACAACACATCTCGTATCCGCTCGACACCTGCCTTGTGACCAGCTATGCCAGTCAGACCCCGGGCTTTAGCCCAGCGATTGTTGCCGTCCATAATAATCGCTACATGATTTAAAGGGTGCATCGAGTTATCCAATCCATTTTCGCGCATCAATCAGCTGAAGAGATCAGATCTCCATCAGATCCTTCTCTTTGACAACCAGGGCGTCTTCGACCATGGCAATGTATTTGTCGGTAATTTTTTGCACATCATCCTGAGCCTTGCGCTCCTCATCCTCACTGATGGCTTTTTCCTTGAGAAGATCTTTGATATCAGAGAGCACATCACGTCGAATATTTCTGATAGAAATTCGTGCGCCCTCAGCCTCTTGTCTAGCCTGTTTACCATAACTGCGGCGTGTCTCTTCAGTAAGCGCCGGGAGCGGGATACGAATCACTGTGCCAGCAGTTGTCGGGTTGAGACCCAACTCAGATTTTAGTATTGCCTTTTCTATCTCTGGGACAAGATTTTTTTCCCACGGAGTTACCGACAGAGTCCTCGAGTCCTCAACTGAAATAGATGCTGCCTGCGCAAGGGGCGTATTGACACCGTAGTAGTCAATTGAAATACCATTGAGCAGACTGGGATGCGCTCGACCGGTACGAATCTTGTTAAAAGCCACTGCCAGTGCCTCAAGGGCCTTGCTCATGCGCTGTTCAGCATCCTGTTTAAATTCTTCAATCACTGTAAACGTCCTCTAACTCTCTTCTATCAGCGTACCTTCACTGCCGCCAACCACCAAATTTAGCAGCGCCCCGCTCTTCGACATGCGAAAAACGCGCAATGGCATACTGTGCTCTCGACATAGGCAGATCGCAGTTAAATCCATTACTTCAAGCTTTTTATCCAACACCTGATCATAGGTTAATCTATCATAAAGTTCAGCATTGGGCTCCACCATAGGATCAGCCGAGTAAACCCCATCAACCTTGGTAGCTTTTAGCACTACATTGGCATTAATTTCAATCCCACGCAAGCAGGCCGCCGAATCTGTGGTGAAAAAAGGATTGCCTGTGCCTGCGGCGAAAATCACCACATCGCCGTCTTTTAAATAGCGTATAGCACGACGTCGATCGTAATGTTCTACAACACCGCTCATAGGGATCGATGACATCACATGAGAGGATATGTTGGTGCGCTCTAAAGCATCGCGCATTGCCAACGCATTCATCACTGTGGCCAGCATACCCATATGATCACCGGTGACCCGATCCATGCCGGCCGCATTTAGGGCAGCGCCGCGAAACAGGTTGCCGCCGCCAATCACCAGACCAACCTGAACGCCAATACCGACTAGTTGGCCTATTTCCAGGGCCATCCGATCCAGAACCTTGGGGTCAATACCAAACCCTTCACTACCCATCAGCTCTTCACCACTGAGTTTTAGAAGGATGCGCTTATATTTTTTTTCTTTGGCTATCGACCCCATTTCACAACCTCATTATCTAGCTGACACCTTATAATCTGATCTAGCTGGCACTTTCAACCTGAGCAGCGACTTCAGCGGCGAAATCTACTTCCTCAACCTCAATACCTTCACCGACTTCGTAGCGGACAAAGGAGATTACCTCAGCACCAGCGGCTTTGACCATTTTGCCCACTGTGGTGTCCGGATCCTTGACAAAGGGCTGATCGACTAAGCTGCTCTCCTTGAGGAACTTAGCCACTCGGCCTACAATCATTTTTTCGATAATTTCTTCTGGCTTGCCACTCTCCCGGGCTTGAGCCGCGTAGATTTCTTTTTCTGCAGCCACCACATCAGCGGGCATATCGGCAGAGTTTACCACTGCCGGATTCACCGCTGCGACATGCATCGCAACATCCTTAGCCAGCTCCTCAGTGCCCCCAGAGAGACCGACTACCACCGCAATACGGTTGTTGCTGTGCACATAGCCACCTACTACCGGCGCTTCAATACTCTGCGCACGTCGGGGTGAAATATTCTCGCCAATTTTTTGTACCAACTCCTGACGGTCGGATTCCAACTGACCGGCCATCAATTTTGAAATATCGGTCTCACGGGTTGAAAAGGACACATCCAAGACTTTACTGACAAAACCTTGAAAGCCCTCATCTCTGGCAACAAAGTCAGTTTCACTATTGACCTCTAAAACCAGTCCAAATCCATTTTCTGCCCTAAATGCAACCAAGCCGTCTGCGGCGGTTCTGCCGGCTTTTTTGGCCGCCTTCATACCACTTGACTTGCGCAGATCTTCAATGGCTTTATCAATGTTGCCATCGGCCTCGGTCAGTGCTCTCTTGCACTCCATCATACCCAAACCTGTGCGATCTCGCAGTTCTTTGACCAGTGATGCTGTAACCTGTGACATTCTTTTCCTCTCTAAATTACTCTACTCATTTATAAAAAAGGGGGCACAGCCCCCTTACTAACAATTAAAACAACCCTTGGGGTATGAATTTATTCGGCTGCTTTTTCCGTTTCTGCCGGCGTCTCGTCGGCATGCACTTCAGTTTCGGGAGAAACCGGTTTCTCAGCGGCTTCCGCCTTAACTTCAGCTTCGGCTTCAACTTCGACAAACTCATCTTTACTGCTGACCGGTGCCGACTGCGCCTTGCCCTCTAGGACAGCATCAGCCACCGACGCAGTATAGAGCTTAATAGCACGAATTGAGTCATCATTGCCGGGAATAATATAATCCACGCCGTCGGGATCACTGTTGGTATCCACAATACCCACCACGCGGATGCCAAGCTTATTGGCCTCATTGATGGCAATGCGCTCGTGATCAACATCCACTACAAAGAGAATATCCGGCAGACCGTTCATATCTTTGATACCACCGATAGAGTTCTCCAGCTTGTCCTTAGTGCGGGATCGCATCAAGGCTTCTTTTTTAGTGAGCTTTTCAAAAGTGCCATCAGCCTCTTGAGTCTCAAGCTCTCTGTAGCGCTTGATGGATGCACGAATGGTTTTATAGTTGGTCAACATTCCACCCAACCAGCGATGACTGACATAGGGCATACCACAGCGCTCTGCCTGTTCCTTGATGATTTTGTGGGCGGCGCGTTTAGTGCCAACAAATAGAATTTGGTTACCTTTGGCCGCCTCGGTGCGCATTACATCCAGTGCTTCATTAAAGGCGGGAACGGTATTTTCGAGATTGATAACGTGGACTTTGTTGCGTGAACCAAAAATGAATTGGCTCATTTTGGGATTCCAAAAACGCGTTTGATGTCCGAAATGAACACCGGCTTGCAACATATCTTTCATGCTGACTTTAGACATAGTAATTCCTCAAAGGGTTAGGCCTCCATATACCCCAATAACCAACTTCGTCAACCTTAAAAAGTCGCAGAAGCACCCAGGCAATTGTGTCGATATATGTGTGTCGTTAAGTTAAAGCTATGACCCAACTGTCATAACGGCGCGCTTTATACCACAATCTGGTAGTTACATAAAGAAAAACAGCCTTCTGGACAGCTACACTTTAGGATATTTAAACCCTGTCGTTTTATTCGCTTATGAGACCTTACTTCCCGCATTGGATTTTTGCCTGTAGAGTCTCCCTCTAGATAGTGATCAAAGGTACAATGGTGTAATCATTAGATAGTTGGAAATGGTAATGACGGTAAAATTGCGTACTGCGGAGCAAATCGAAAAAATGCGTGTGGCTGGGCGTCTCGCCGCCGAAGTACTAGAGATGATTGGCGACTATGTGGTCCCTGGCGTGACAACCGAAGAATTGGACCGCATCTGTCACGAGCATATAGTACAAAAACAGCAAGCTATACCCGCCTGCTTAGGTTACAGAGGTTTTCCAAAGTCCATCTGCACCTCGGTTAATCAGGTGGTCTGCCACGGTATTCCATCAGAGAAAAAGACCTTAAAGAATGGCGATATCATCAATATTGATGTAACTGTAATTAAAGATGGCTGGTATGGGGATACCAGTAAAATGTACGAGGTCGGCAGCGTTGCTGAGCATGCCAAGCGGTTGATCAAAGTATCCCAAGAGTGTCTCCACAAAGGCATTTCATTAGTTGGACCGGGCGTTAAGCTTGGTGATATAGGCCATGTTATCCAAACCCATGCCGAGTCCAACTATTATTCAGTAGTCCGTGATTACTGTGGTCATGGCATCGGATCGGAATTTCACGAGGAACCGCAGGTTCTTCACTATGGCAAGCCAGGCACTGGGCTCGAGCTTAAACCCGGCATGACCTTTACCATTGAACCCATGGTAAACGCCGGCAAATACACTACCAAAGTCAAGCGCGATGGCTGGACAGTAGAGACGAAAGATGGCCGCCTCTCCTCGCAGTGGGAGCATACTATGCTGGTTACTGACAATGGTGTGGAAGTATTTACAGCTCGCGGGGAAGAAAACTTCTGAAACTTCCTCAATAGCCCAGCAAACGCTCTTTATTAACCAGCTCCCTTTATTGACACTATGTTATCCGGACAATAGCGAACTCAATTGATGCCATCTAACAGCCCAATCAAAAATCTGCAGCCAATTAATCACGCGCCTATCTTTTTTGATCAGAAACGCTTTATCGAAGATCTACAAACCAACGATCCCAGGTCGGTATTCCGCGATGCCTTAAAAGCTGCAAAAAATCACTTTGATAACCGCTTTTTAGAGGGTGGAGAGGCGCGATCACTGGTCCATGAAGCCGCGCAATTTGCCGATGTGATTTTGCACTTTGCCTGGAATCAGCATCAATGGGATGACAATATATGCCTGATTGCAGTGGGCGGTTACGGCAGAGGGGAACTGCATCCCCACTCCGACATTGACCTCCTTATTTTGATGCAACGCGATCAATCCGATCTGTATCGCGAACGCATCGAGAAATTTTTGGCTTTTTTGTGGGATATACAGTTAACCATTGGTCACAGCGTTCGCTCCCTATCCCAGTGTGTCGATGAGGCCAAAGCGGATATCACCATTGCTACCAACCTGATGGAAACCAGACTGATCTGCGGCAATGCGCAACTGCGCGACGCCATGCTGAAAAAGACTAGCCCTGAGAAAATTTGGCCATCCAAAAAATTCTATCGGGGCAAAATTGATGAACAGCGCGCCAGACATCACAAGCACGACGACACCGAATACAACTTGGAGCCCAATATTAAAGAAGCGCCCGGCGGCCTGAGAGATATTCAGCTGATTAACTGGACAGCCAAGCGTCATTTCGATGTGCACAGACGCTCACTGCTGGTTCATCGAGGGTTCCTCTCCGAGGAAGAATATCTGACGCTCAGGCGTGACGAGGAATTTTTGTGGCGCGTGCGCTACGGTCTTCACTACATAACAGAGCGCGGTGAAGAGCGCTTACTGTTTGACTACCAGCGCAAACTGGCCGAGCTTTTTGGCTATACTGACGGCGATGGCAAGTTAGCTGTTGAAAAATTTATGCAGCGCTATTATCAAACTGTCCTCTCAATTCGCGAGCTGACGGATGTTTTACTGCAATTTTTAGATGAGGAAATCTACGAGGCAGTAAAACCCAAAACGGCCAAAAAAACCGCAGTCAAAAAAATCAACGATCGCTTTATTATCCGCGATAACTTTTTAGATACCGTCAGTGATAACACTTTTGCCGAACATCCCTCTGCGTTGTTGGAGTTATTTGTGATCATGGCTGAGAATGAGGGTCTCGAGGGCATCAGGGCCTCCGTAATTCGACAAATTCGCCTGCACAGAAAATTAATCGATGATGAATTTAGGCGCGATCCAGCCAATCGCGCGCTGTTTATGCGATTGTTAAAAGCGCCCTACAAACTTTCCACTCAACTCAAGCGGATGAATCGCTACGGCATACTCGGCAGTTATCTGCCGGAATTTGGCAAAATCGTCGGTCAGACCCAGCATGATCTATTCCATATCTATCCGGTAGATGTCCACACCCTGGAACTGATTAGAAATATACGCCGCCTAGTACAGCCGGAGCAAAAACAAAAATTTCCGGTCTCATCCCATATTTTCAAAAACCTGCCAAAACCTGAACTGATTATTATCGCCGCCCTGTATCACGATATAGCCAAGGGTCGTGGTGGCGACCATTCAGTGCTCGGCGCTGTGGATGTGGCCGAATTTGCCGAACGCCACGGACTGCAAACCCAGGAGATTAAACTGCTTCAGTGGCTGGTGGAAAATCACCTGCTGATGTCCACTATATCCCAGCGCGAAGATATCTCTGATCCCGATGTTATCTACAAATTTGCCCGCCATGTCGGTGATCAAATGCACCTCGATATGTTGCTGATACTCACCGTAGCCGATATCAATGCCACCAATCCAAAACTCTGGACCGATTGGAAAGGTTCGTTGATGAGGAATTTGTACTTTGAAACTCAGAGAGCCCTCCATGAAGGAATCGAACAGCCGGCGGACAAATCGGCATGGGTCGAAAATGCCAAAAGCACAGCGCTACAGTTGCTCAGTAAAGACGGGATTACTGCTGCTAGCGCTCTTGAAGCCTGGGGAGACATAGCAGAGCAATTCTTTCTTCGGGAGCGCGCGGAAGACATTGCCGAATTTACCAAGGCGATTGTCACCCATAAAAAAATGCCAATCATTTTGCTGCGGGATATCAAGGTTGAAGTCCCAGTGGCTACTCAGATCTTTGTCTATACCCAAGATGGTGGCAATTTATTTCCAATTATCGCAGCTGTAATGGATCGCCTGAGGCTGAATATTCAGGACGCGAGATTGCAAGCTACCAGTGATAACCGCACTTTCCATGTATTTTACGTGCTGGATGATAATGATCGCCCCATAGGAACTAACCAGAGGCTGTGCAAAAAGATTATCTCTGGCCTCACCGAGGGAATTTCCAATCCGTCATCGGTCAAGTTGGACGTCAATAGACGGACCTCGCGACAACTGAAAAGTTTAACCATTAAAACATCGGTTTCCCTACGCAATGATATGCAAACGGGCACGACGGTTTTGCGGGTCGTTACGCCCGACAGACCCGGGCTCTTAGCGCATATTGCGCGAATTTTTTCACGCTACGAGTTGATTCTCTTCAATGCGAAAATCTCCACACTGGGCGAGCGCGTTGAGGATACCTTCTATATCAGAGATAAAAATCATCAGCCGGTAACCAATAACCCTATGATCGAAGAGATACAGGAAACTATCTGTACTGAGTTGGATTCACGCAATTTTGAAAGCGCAAATGAAATAGATATTTCCAGCGTAAATCTGGGCTAATCCAACCCAAGTTTGACGCCCAATCGGAGTGTAGAATGAGAGCACAGAAGCAAAAACTTACCAGAAGCTGCAGGTATTGATTTATGAACCCCCATCTAAAGGACCTACACCCCTACCCCTTTGAGAAACTCACTCAGCTGAAAGCCGGAATAATACCCCCATCTTCTCTCGATCCCATCTTATTATCAGTTGGCGAGCCGCAACACGCGGCGCCGGATTTTGTTAAACAGGCACTGCGCGCGAGTATAGAGGGTATAGATGGCCTAGAAAAATATCCCTCGACCCGCGGCACAGATTCACTGAGAGAAACCATTTCCCAATGGCTAGTGGAGCGCTTTAGCCTAGATAACAGCGCGATTGATCCGGCATCTCATATTCTCCCGGTGGCGGGTACAAGAGAGGCTCTATTTGCCTTTACTCAGGTGTTGATTGATCAGTCAACCGCTGACAATCCCATGGTGGTCTGCCCAAATCCCTTTTATCAAATCTATGAGGGTGCGGCCATTTTAGCCGGTGCCGAACCCTACTATATTAACTGTGTGGAAGAGCAAAATTTTATCCCTGACCTAGACGCTGTGCCCGCCGAGGTATGGCAGCGCTGTCAACTGTTACAGCTCTGCTCTCCCGGCAATCCAACTGGTACAACCCTATCCCAAGCGGATTATAAACGAGCTCTGGAGTTAGCTGATCAATACGATTTTGTTGTGGCCTGTGATGAATGCTACTCGGAAATCTATCGCGATGAGCAAAATCCGCCTCTGGGACTACTGGATGCCTGCAAACAATTGGGTAGAGACAATTTTCAGCGCTGTATGGTATTTCACAGCCTGTCCAAGCGATCTAATCTGCCGGGGCTGAGATCTGGCTTTGTCGCCGGCGATCCAACATTGATAGCTGCATTCTTCCGTTATCGCACCTACCATGGTTGCGCCCTATCCCTGCCAGTTCAAAACGCCTCCATAGCCGCTTGGCAAGATGAGTCCCATGTGGCTGCAAATCGCGTGCTGTACCGGGAAAAATTTTCGGCAGTGAGCAAAATCCTGCAACAGGTTATGCCAGTTGCAATCCCCGAAGCCAGTTTTTACCTATGGCCCCAGACGCCCGGTGATGATATTCAATTTGCCAGAGATCTGTATGCCGAACAAAATATTACCGTCCTTCCCGGTCAATATTTGTCTAGGGAGACGTCAATGGGCAATCCGGGTAGCGGTCGCGTGCGATTAGCGCTGGTTGCACCCATCGAGGAATGTATTGAGGCGGCACAGCGTATTGTCACCTTTGTTGAGCAAAGTTACTGAGTAGTTTTTATAGGCTGGCGTGATATCTGTGACAGAAAGCGCTCTATAATTAACCTCAGAGGTGAGTGAAAATGCTTAAACGAGAACGCGCGGAGATTATTTTAAATAAGCTCAGTAGTCTCTATCCAGATACCCCTATTCCGCTGGACCACAGCAATAATTTCGAGTTGTTGGTGGCGGTGCTTCTCAGTGCCCAGTGCACTGATGAGCGGGTCAATCAGGTCACCCCCAAACTGTTTTCTCTGGCTGATAATCCCTGGGATATGCAAGAGGTCGACGTGGACAGTATCTATCAGATAGTGCGCCCCTGTGGGTTGGCTCCTCAGAAATCTAGGGCAATCTCCCAGTTATCGAAAATTCTCGTTGAACAACATGGCGGGGAAGTGCCCGAAGATATGCAAATGCTCGAGGCCCTGCCAGGCGTCGGTCACAAAACTGCCAGTGTGGTGA
>Ga0213866_10000588_pt1 | contig 28478 bp, 41 predicted proteins | sample PICome_11_FD_160079 | JGI IMG/M metagenome (GOLD analysis project Ga0213866, IMG submission 160079) | Coastal seawater microbial communities near Pivers Island, North Carolina, United States - PICO284 | ecosystem: Environmental > Aquatic > Marine > Coastal | place: USA: North Carolina... | reverse complement strand
CAACACATGGTGCAATGGTCATGTTGTAGGGATTGGTCACCCCATCGTCGGTCGCAGTATACATTCCAGAGACATCAAGCGCTGTCTTCTTGAGTACAAATTCCTTTACTTTGTTCAGTGAGCGCACATCGGGTAGACACTGCATTGCAGGACCGCGACCACGCACTTCGCCAGATACTTTCGTGTAACGACCGGTCACCCAGGGTGATGTCTCTCCGAAATCCTCTTCCCATGAGATGCGGTTCTCGTTTTGCACCCATAGAACGCCGTAATACTTCCTGGTCTTCGGGTCAAACAGAACGCCTTCGCTTACACCTACCTCAGTATCGGGAGAGTTTTCGATCATGTTCTTGATCTTCTCCGATGCCTTGAAGCCTCGCCACATGCGCTCGAGCAATCGTGCCTTAACCTGGAACCGACGCCAGTGTGATTCGACTGTGCCGTATGGACCTTCCTCGAATGCGATGCCTTTCTGTGGGATAGCCCGGAAGCAGAGAGGGTTTGTGTCGTCATCGGTCTCTTCGATCTTCATCGTGCCGGTGCCGATCAGGATATCCAGGGCGCACTCATAGAACTGTGTGTGGAAGTTAGATCGATTGATGTAATCAAAGACCAAGTCGCACTGCTCGTCCAGGTTAGCGCGGATGTCCTCTTCGGATACGCCAAACTCACCCGTTTCCAACAGCTTTAGGATGTCATCAGTAGGCTGAAAGGTAGCCCAGCGTGACCAGATCGGAGCGATGTTCTCTTGCAGCTTGCTCGCACCTTGCTGAATAGCGATCAATGAGGTCGCATCGAAGATACGATCCATCTTCTTTTGACCGGTGTTCTCGGTGTTGAACAGGTTACGCTGCGGTAAGAAATACTCATACGCATCTGTCAGCTGATCATGCCATTGGGTCTCGTACTTGAACGCTTTTGCTTCGCGATCTTTGAGACCCTTGATGTTACCAAGCTGGGGAGGGAGTGCCATAGGATTGCCTATCGAAGTTGTGGCATAGAGCCGTTATATGGACCTGATCGTGAGCCTCCAATACCGCGAGGTGTAACACGTCCAGCACCGCGTCCAGCGCCTAGCATAGTGCGAACCGGTGACGCTCCTGCACGACCGCCCGCTGCCTCTGCACGACTACGGGGTACTCCACCTAACAGTGAGCGAGTGCCAAGCTGACCACGAGCCAGGGCACGTTGACGCTCCTCTTGCTCTTCGATCTCTTTGTCCAGCGCCAATGATTGGCGACGTTCAACAGCGAGTTGCTGTGCTGTGGGCTTAGGTGCCTTTGGTGATTTCATTTTGCTTCTCCAAATACCGATACAGTTGATACGGTGTCCAAATGAACGGCTTGTTGATTCCTAGTATCTGTTTCGTGTACCCAACGCAGGTGTTCAGCATAAACAATCCGCGCCTAGGCTTGCGTACTCTAGACTTTACCAGAATATCGTTCTCGACTACATCGTAAATGTTCTCGACCAACATCAGCTCGATCCCGTCTGTAGACTTAGAGAACGCATACCATTCACCTCGATGCGGCATGACCGTGTAACAGTGCTTAATCGTGGGATGTAGCATCCATGACCACCAATGACCGTCATCCATACAGAATGCAACGTACACATCATCGCCATACATCGAATGCCATCTCCGCTCGCCTCGGTTGTCGCTGAACATGCTGTGTTCTGATGGCCTGGCGTCCCTCACCTTCGCCCTGCAATGCGTACTCGAGCGCCTCGACCGGGTGAGAGTATTCGTTCTTGTCAGGTTCATCGGTGTACTTGTCGCCCGATACCTGTATGCGCCGGTAACAGAACCCACCTTGCAAGCCTTTGCGAATCATCTTCGCCTTCGGGCTAATTAGGAATCGAGGTTTGCCATCCATGCACAGCTCCTTCATGGGTAGCTCGAGAGCTGCTCTCCGTGATGCTGGGTCATTAGTCAGCGTAGGAGTACAAGGTATGCCAGCAGCGCGCATAATCTTGAATGGTGTGTCAGCGTTAGCCTGGTTCTTGTTGTCGCCCGAGGGATCGCCCCAACCACGAAACTTGAACTTCGGATAGTTAGCCTCGATGTAGCGTTTGAGACTGGGCGCAAAGTCCACAGCCCCGGAATCAGTCATGCAGAATTCGTCGAAACAGACCCAACGACCGAGCGCATCGCGCTGTATAAAAGCGCAAGCGGGAGTGCGACCAAAGTCAAAGCCAAGCACAACGGGAGTGTCACTATTAGGCTGATAATGATCGCCAAGACAATGTATAGAGTCAGTGTAAAGTGGATGAACCGGCTTACCGCTCGAGACAAAGCCGTACTCATTCGCGAGATTAACCTTGATCCAATCATCTGTTTTCCCCTGTAGTCCGCGCCGATAGTAATCCTCGGGCAAGTTATGCAGGTTCTCTGCTTTCTCATTGAGGTACCAGCCATCCCCTTCGCGATAGACGCCGCCAGGCTGTCGATGGAACTTCCAATCCTCCGGGCGATCTTCTTCGGCCAGTCGGTAATACCAGTGATCTTCATCCGGGGCATTGGAGTCACCTATCATTCCGTAATGGGTAGGGCGCACACCTTCCTTCATTGACGGGTAACGACCACAACGCAGGTCCAGCATGTCCACAACGCTCTTTGAATGCTCCTTGGCCTCGTTCAGCCACACCCATGTAGTCTGGATGCCTCGTGCTTTCTTGACGTGATCGGGTCGATCAAAGGCTATGAAGATGACCTCGCTGCGCACAGTCGTACCATCCTCTAATTTAAACTCGATGCGGTGCGTGGGCGGTTCCTTGTTGCCCTGCTTAAACTCGCCGAGGTCACCATGTACCTCGAGCCAGTCTTTGATGGTCGTGGAGAATAGTTCGCTGTACGTATTCCTGGCTGCAATGATGCGTGATAACCGTACCCCGTAGTTGGGATGCGTCTCACGAGTGACTGGCGCTTGCTCGCACATCAACTCTAGGAACTTAAGGATAACCTGGACTGTCTTGCCGGAGCCTAGTGGCCCCATGATGAATGAGTTACGTGATCGGCAGTCAGCAAACTCCTCGAGCACTTTGCCTTGCGGCTTCATTACGTATTCAATCGTCGCCATCGAAACGCTTACGCTGTACAGCAATCACCAGGTCACCGCCATCGGCACCTGTTAGCTCTTGTGATTTCAGGTCCGGGATGTACTTAGCCATCAGCTTTAGGTGTGCATTGAGTGCAACTTCCTTGCGCCGAATCATGAGAGAGTCAAACTCCAAATCAGAATCACTCAATTCATTAATGATTTCAATAACATGCTGTTCGTGACATTGCTGGGCTAACTGCTCCCTGAGAGCATCCTGCCTAATCTTCCTGTTACGTTGAGCTGCACTGTTATTACTCATTTCTTCTTACCGAATATCCTATCCCATCCATCCTTATACGCTTGTCTGGATTGAGCAGTTGAGTTGCGCGGCTTGCTGCCTTTGCCGCCATTGTATTCAGGGAAGTGTCGGTCCCTGGTTTCCTTGTCGAGTTTATGTCTCTGATCGGGCATCTTCCACCTCAGTTGGATAGGGTGACCAAAAGGATTTCCCGTATCGATCGTATGCGCGAATGTACTTAGAGATTATATACGGGCTAACATCAAAGATCGTGCCCAGGCTATCAAGTAATACGCCATTGTAGTATAGATCGCGCGCTTCTTTGACTTGTTCATACGAGAGCTTCATAAAACGTATGATACATAAACGACTAGCGCGATTAGGAATGGAATCACGCCCCAGAAAGAATCAGCCATATCTCCCCCTATGCTGGATAATGTTTTGCCATGTACAGTGTGCGCGCATTCTCGAGCTTATCCTTCGCACATAGATCCAGGTACTGACTCTGCGTCAATCCTTTCAACCGACCAACCAGGGTACATACCACCTCCAGGTTCTCGATGTGCTGCTCTTTGTTACGTGCACAAAACATGGCGCGTTTTACCGTCTCACACATTGGGTTAATCCCCGTAGCTATGACGTGTCCTAGTATAACACAAACAGTGATTCTTAAACCAATACAAAAAAAGATCACGAAAAGTGTTGAACTTTATTTTTAGATGTGGTTTAATGCTTTCATCGGCTGGGAACACAGCCACTAACCAAGGGAGAAAACTATGACTAAGCAAGCAAAATTCATTTTAGAGTGTTTTGAAAAAACTGGACGTTACGACGCTCACACCAAAGAAATCCAAGAGCTGGCGTGGACAATATTACGCGAGGCTGGATACGGATTCGAGGTCGTCGACATGGAAGAGGTTTACGATCATTTTGTTTACCGCTTCAACGACACCGACCGCAACGGCTACTTAATTAACCAATTGTAATCTTGACTGATGAGCCTGGATGGTGACCAGGCGAAACACCCTTCGGGGTGTCTCAAGAAACCAAGGGAGAAGTACAATGGGACTAGACGACCGTATCGAGCAGTACAATAGCATCCTCGACAGACTTGATGAGACTCTCGCAGAGCTTACTCGAGCTGACCTACACTGCGCCCTCACCGATATCCAGGGGCAGTCTGTCATCCAGCTAAATCAGATTCGTGACGAAATGCTGAATGACCTCATGGACCTAGAAGAGAGAGCCTACCGATGAGACCAAAAACAATAGGCAAGGTAGTTCAATTCATGATCGGGGGCGACGTGGCTGAAGAGTCCGTTGTCTTCGGTTCCCGTCTTTCACACGAGGGTAACCTGGCGCTGCTCGAGGTGCTTGTTAAATCAGAAGGTCAGAACTGGTGGATTCCAATGAACACCATTCAACCTAAAGCATGTAGCACAGCGAGCTGCATAAGGTGGAAGGCATGACAACGATTGTTTTCAACAGCTTGGAGAGTGCTTTGCGCTGGTGTAAAAGTCATGATGTCAGCACTAAGTACATGGAGAATCTGCAAGGCACCTGGCTGCTGAAGTATCCTGGCACACATGATCCCTATGAGGGAGACCAATGACAGCTGCAACCAATCCTGATTACCACATGACATACTCCGAGATCGCTGAGGTGCTCGGAGTTTCTCGTCAACGTGTGCGACAGATCGAACAAAACGCCATGCGCAAACTACTTGAGAACGAAGATTACAAAGCCTGGGCTGATTTTAGTTCCAGCTCTGAATCTCGTGATCTGGATCAGCTTCTTTTTTTCTGACTTCATCGCGGTAATGCGCCGCGATTTCCTTCCTTACCGCTTCGGTAGTCTTATAAATCTCATTACTCGTCAGGCGCAGCTTATCCATGCGCTCATCCCCGTACAGCTCTCTCAACCACTCGTGAAAGATTATTGGCTGCTCGGTCATATGCCGGTGGCAATAGTGGCACATGGAAACTGCGTTTGACATGCTCCAGCGCAACCGCTTATTTCTGCGGCCAAACACGTGACAGCATTCAAGCCGCCCTTCCTTGTGGCAGTGCAAACACTTACCATCGCGTAGCCTTACAGCCTTGCTAAATGCCCTGTCCGCTGGCCCATTGTTGATCGTCGCCATCTTGCTCTCTCGTGTATTGACGCTCTCGTAGAATAGCCTTCTCGCTGTTGCCGCAATCGCACGACCAGCCTTCCAGCTTATGGGGATATTCTTTCTTGAACTGCGGCACCATAGTCTTGTAGCACTCAGTGCAATTCATCTGCGGTAAATACGATCTCAATGTCATTTGATCCCTCATCAAATAAAGCGGATACCCACATCTCCGCGAAGTCATCCAGGCTTAAATCGATCGTGATCCCATTCGCCGCCCAGCCTAGCACGTACACATCACACTCTTTCGGGTTCTTGCCGGTTGTTGCGCCGCCAATATCCTGTGTCTTGATGAGTGCTTGACCGCCGCCCGGTAGCGGACAGCTGATAATTGGGATCACGCTTTCGGCCTCACAGTTATGCGGGCAACCTCGCCATCGGTAGAGTCATAGGTAATCACCTTAGCGCCACGCTGTGACATAAGGCCCAGACGGGTCGCATACGAGTCCCTTGAGGCTAGGGTAGGGTGTTGCTCTATAATGGCTCCAGCGTCCTCCAGAACCCTCTCAGAGTGATAATGGCCGGAATGGATATAGGCTACCTTAGACTTACCCCAGTCCTCTCTAAAGCGCGGCTCGCTTGAGAACACTTTGGGCAGCCGATCCATCTTTACTTTGTGACCATGATGGAAGCAAAGCATGATTTCGCCATGCCGATAAGCGTAGTAAGGAAAATCGTTATCAATGACCTCCAGTCGTGGCTCGTTTGCATATAGTTTTCTGATGAACTTCCGCAACCAAATAGAGCCGGCAATATCGTGATTGCCTTCAGCGCAAACAAAGACAACCTTCTCGTATTTCTCCAGCATCATGCGAACAGCTTCATTCATAACCGTCATGGCTATGTCTACAATGCGCGAGTATCTTGAGTCGCCTTCGAGCAAATTTTTTCCGCTCGGAGTCAATTGGTCCAGGCCGTCCCAGTGCAAAAAATCACCGAGGTTACACAGCAAGCCGACCTTGCTTTTGGGAGTGCTGTCGATCATCTCTTTGATGCTAGAGAGGAATAAATCGCGAGCCATGTTGGTGTCATAGTCCTCGCTTGTCTCCTGCCCCCAGCAGTAGCTACCCAGATGAAAGTCCGTAATCACCAAGAGGGAGAGGAGATCATCATCTATGGCTTGTGGCTTCTCGACTGGCTTCCACGGCGTAATACCTTCACACGCCAACTCAATCCGCTCGATCATCATTTGGAATTGAACTTCTTTGTCAGCGACAGATTTCACCCACTGGCCTACAGGTTTTCCGTCCTCCGAATAGTAGGTCGAGACACCTTTGACGTTGAATCCAACAGGGACTGTATGAACCATGTCATGCTGTGGAGACCAGCCTTGCGTGGCAGCTCTAGCTTTTACGGATTGAAGACTGTCGCGGACAGCATAGCGAGAGCATCCCACTTGCTCGCCGATCTTAGTGTAGCCAAGACCTTGCTCGTGTAGCTCTACGATTTGTCGTTGTCGTTCAGTGTTGCAAAAATCTAGCAGGTCCATAGTTCCCCCAGAACTATCGGCCAAACCTCACATTAATATCGTGAGCTTCAACCAGGTGACGCGCCATGACTTGATATATCTGATCTACTTCATACTTACCGACTGAAGGTAACTCTGCCTTTTGTAGCATGGCGGTTTGGATTGGCTTCCACATTATGTGATATAGCATCTTACCTGTTGGTGGTATCGATAGTTTAGCACCGCTTAACACATGCTGCATGTCGATACCCGTAGCGTTCATATCCCTGGCTACATGGTCGCAGTAGGCATGCACAGCTTTGATCTGTTGGCCGGTCAACGTAGGCTCATGGATCTCGTAGGTCTTGCCATCTTCGCAGTGCTCCATGATGAACTTGCACAGCTCTTCAGCTTGGAATTTTGTTTTGACTGTCCACCGATGACTCATTCTGGATCTACCTCGTTTCCGCGCACACCAAAAAATTTTCCCTCTTTAGTAAACCAAACCACAATGCGCGCTCTTCTAGTGTATGCAGGTTCACCAAAATGTGACCGGTGAAAAATGTATTGAAAAGCTTCATCGCGCATGAATTCACCATGCCAGTTTTCAGACCTTGGAGGCGTAAGGTTCTCATGAGCGCGATCAGGGCGAACACCGATCATTACCCATTTGCCTTTATGCTTGCTTCCCTTATCAAACTTATAACGCACTTCAATTCTATCGTAATAAAAGTATGTCATGCCTCAACCCTTTCACCATCGAACGTCACGTACTGCCCGTACTTGCGCAGCGCCATCTGCCGATAGGCTTCTGAGTTTAAGAAGTCATGCGTAAGGTGATCCAGCGCAGACCATTCCCGCAATGCGCGCTTCATGTTTACAGTCAGCTGAGGTGAGCCGCCCATTTCGTTCGCCCTGGTTAGCCAGCTCGAGCAGAATCTTGGTAATCCTTTGGCGGTCTTCCTGCGGGCAGGGTTATCCTCTAACCACAACGCCATCTTGCGCAGCTCCGCTTCCACATCGCAGTTAGGAAATGTTTCTTTCCACGTATCGATCTTTGGTTCCGATGGTTCCCAATCGTTCCCGGCTTTCGTTTTTAACTTAAACATAATCCACACTTTCCCTTTTGATGTCCTGTCGGACAACAATGAAATGAAGTTAATAATGGCGAGCTATGATTACTGTATCGAATCTTGACATCTATCCGCTTGATCTGCTCTCGACCAGCGGGGCGCATCATAGAGAGGGTCAACTCCGTCTCCAGGGTTTTCATATTCCCTGGCCTAACGCCCAGTAATCTCTGACAAAATGAGGATGAATGCATAACAATAAATGTTATAGAGGTGTATACTACATTCATCTTCACGATTTGACCCCTTGAAGATACCACCGTCCACTCCCTTGGACAACCTAGCCCGGTGTAAAAGCCGGGCTTTTTTTATCTCTTATAAATACGACCACAGCCATTACATTTTATGTAATCGCCAGATGGTCTAGTCTCGCCTCCACAAGGGCACTGCATTATGCTTGCTCCCTTTTGATAAACCACTCTGCAATCCGTACCGATTCGCCATAGCGATTCAGAACCGGCTTCATGGTTGTTAGTATTGTGTGGCCTTCGTACCGCAACTCTGAGATACGAGCCGGGGCTTCGATAACGCCAAGCTCATCCCAGGCGTTCAACCTGGTGAGCACCTTGCCTTGTTTGAGATACTGCAACACTCGATCTTTCTGACTCATTGTCGTCTCCTAACTTAAGCAGCTCCATCAGTGACATGCCAAATGCATCGGCCACTTCTGCAAGCTTGTTTACCTTGATGTCATCAGCTCCGCGCATCCGACACACTGTCATCTCGTGACACCCCAACTGTTTAGCCAGGGTGCGGTTGTCGATATCGAGAAGGGTTTGCGCCACTTGTATGGCGCGTCCTGGTTTAAAACGGGATGTCATCCGAGAATGGCTCCTGTGGTTGCGGTGCCATAGCCTGGCGAGCTTGCTGCATGCCCTTGTTATGCGCCTCGTCTTTTGCCGTGGTGCTAAGAGACATAAACGCGTTACCGTTCTTGTCTTTCTTTATCCAAGCTGATAGCCAAAACTCCGCGCCATTGGCGTCGGTGTAGCTGCCCTTGTAGTCAGGGTGCGTTTCCTTTTCCTTGCGGTCATTCTTAAATAGAACGCCACGGCTGCTGTTATCGTATTGCATTAATTATCTCCCTTTGGGTTTTGCTTCATGCACTTAACTTCGTGCGTGGTGAATATGCCGCCCTTACTGGGGGCACGATTGAGTGCAAGCTTCACATCGTTTGGTGTTTCCTCGATGATCGCTCGCAACATATCCCATTCCTCATTGGCTACTGCCTCTTTGACCTGGAATACAAAGTCGATGTTTTCGCGCACTGCTTCGTTATACGCGAGCAGCTCGGCATGAGGTGAATCTTTGAAGTCTTCAGCCTCATCCTCTGAGTATACGTATCCATGCAAGCCAGCCAGCTTTAGGATCACGCGGTCTTTGGCGCGCTTCTCTGCCATAGCAAACGGGTAGGCGTTCTTGCAGTTGGCCGGTGAGACTTCACCAATTGACCATTCTGCTCTAAACTTACCTTGCGCGTCTTGCATAGAGCCAATGACTTGAATAGCTACCTGTTTGTTAGCTGGATCGGTAACTAAGTGAACAGGCAACTCGAACTCAATGCCCTTGTGCGCTGCAATCTTTTCAAGCGCCTTGTGCAGGATCACGCGAGTACCATGGCAATCCCATGTGGATGTCTTTGCTGTCTCGCCAATCTCTTTCAGTACGTCAATGACGGGCTGTGGAATATCACTCATCGTCTGCTTCCTCCAAGAATCGCTCCCATGCAGCGAACAGGTCAGTCACCTGGTCGTCCATGTCTTTCATGATTTGAGGAATAGACTTCTCGTCTTCAGCGATTTGCTGATCTAAAACGTAAGATCCGATCTTACTCATATTACTCTCCCTTGGTTGCGCGGCATTATCGCCAACTGTTAAACAGTCTACGTTAACTGCTAGGGAGAATCAACAGGTTTCGTTAGTTATTTTAAGAGTACGTCCACATGACCGGAGTAGTCTTGCGGTCATCAATATGGATAAATGACTTGGAAACCCCGATGCCGCCGAACGACATCTTGAGTGCTTCATGCACCAGGTTCATACGCTCGAACCCATTGGACACTGCGATGTCTGCAGCTATGCCCTGGCAATGTGTGCCTGTACCTGGTTCAGCTTTGCGCGCTTCGGCAGGATGGGTTGCATCCCTGTACCCGCTGGTCACAATCATGGGGAAGCCAACACGCTCGCGCAGCTCATCGAGCCGATGGATGAACGCCAGGTCCATGGAGTTGAGGTTCGTATGCGTACAGTTGAACTCTTCGAGTCTGAAATATTTGAAGCTCATTTGCGCGCCACGTTCTTTGTCTTCTCGTAGGTACGCAAACCGCCAAGCCCGAGCATTCCAAGCAGCACGGGCATCATCTCACTCAGGTCTAGTGGTGGAACGGTGATAGGGGACTCAGTGAGAGTAAGTATAAAATTGCAAATAGGAACAAACAGGTAGTTAGTCGCAAGGCCAATAGCACAAATCCATCCAGTAGCCGGACGCCATCCAGCAACGAAAATCGAATGGCTTGTAGCCTCTTCTCGATTGACAGCAATTTGAGCCTTGGCAATCTCATGGGCCTGCCGCTCCGCTAGTGTTGCGATCTCATGGGCTAACCGACTACGCTCATCCGCATCGGGGATAATTTTATCAAGCAGGGTAGAGATTGGGCCAATCAGCTTATCTAACATAGTAAGTCGCTAGGCCAACAATTGCTGATATTAGAATCCAAACGAAACGCTCTGCGATCTTTACTGACTGAGCGTTATATCCGACGATCTGCTTGATGCTATCAAGGTCGCCTTCGTATTCATCAAGGCGGTACTCTAGTCGGTCAATCCTTGCACTTCCTGCTGTTAGCTTTTCATCGACGCGAGCAATCATGGTCATAGCTTCGGCGAGCTTGTCGAGCTTGTTCTCGATCCGCTTAAGACGTACCGCTTGATCGTCCATGACTTATCTCTTCTTAGCCGTCTTAGCCGCATCTTTAAATGCCTGGGATGTAGGCGCACCAGCAGTGCCGGGCTTACGCATACGCTCGCCAGAGCCAGCTGCGATCCGCTCGCGCTTCTTCATGATGTTGTAGTACAAACCTTTCTTTGGCTTTTTCATGCGTTCCTCGCCTTGTTACGCTTCGATATGTTTGCCGCTATACGTCTGGCTTCTGCCTTTGAGTCTGCGCCCCATGCCCGTAATGATAACAATAAACGTGTAGGTTCGCCGTCTTTACGTTCTGGCCCCGGCATGTTACCCATGCGAGCAAGGAACGATGCCCGTCTAGGGTTGTCACCGCTCTTCACTGGGCGCTTGAGGTTCATCCCTTGGGCCTTGGCTGAACGTCTGCCCGCTTCGTTCAAGCCGCCCTCGGGATTCTTCCCGGCCTTACGTTGCCACGCAGGGGTCTTCATGACGACAGATAGTCAATCCATTTACAACCGATACGGACCTTGCACGTACCTGATCCGAAGTCGCCTGTCTTAACGCCAATGCGATAAGTCTTGCGCTCCGCTTCAAAGCCATAGGTCTCTGTATCAGCCGTGAATGAGTCAACGTCTGTGTAGTTGGTGCCGTCAACTCCAGAGATTTTTTGCACTGTCACTTCAGTGCCGCCAGCGATACCAGTGACAGAGACGTTAAAGTATCCCTGTACTTGGATCGTATCGCTGAATGTGTTTTCAGCTGTAATGCTCTTTGTTACTTCGCCTGCCATGTTAGGCTCCTATGTGAATGTCCTAATAACATCGTTAAAAGTTTCGGGTGTGTAATACGGTGACTTAATGATGCTGTCAAAGGGTGACTTCTTCAAAAACACCACGTTCGATATGGTTGCATTAACTGATCCAACAAGACGCGCAACGCCAATCTGTGTACTAACGGGCGCAATGAACTGTCCGGTAAACGTGCCTGTTGTTGTCAGAATGGATGCGGTGTTGCCAGAAAATACTTTGAGATTGCCGCCACTCAATGCGTCAACAGTTAATTGATAGTAAACAAGTGAGTTAGCTGGAACGCTGGTACTACACAATATAGGCTGAAATGATCCATCACCTGTTAACGTGTAAGAGCCATCGCCATTATTAACCCATGCACCAAGATTTGGCGGGTTCCAGATTTCAAATCCTGTGGGGTTTTTAATTAACACTTCGCGCCACCTCAAACCATGCAGTGCCATCACAAACCAAAGTCAGTGTGTCATCTGCTGTACTTGTGAAATTGCCCGCCATCTTCAATGCTGTGCCATCTGTTACGGTAGCGGCATCGTCAAACTTAATGGTTAATCTGCGACCAGCCTTTTTGTTGGATATGTCATTGAATCCAGTGGTTCCGGTATAGACAACAAACTCGCCTTGAACTGGTATTTGCAACACGCTACTAGTTACAGTCGATACTGTGATTCCTAGATTCTCACTAATGTTGCTATGAATCAGCGAGTTAGCATCTTGCGCGGTATCTGCAATCGGATCGGGAGTGCCGGACGACGCATCAAACGTATTGTTGCTAATCAAATATCTAACATTGGATGAGGCGGCAACCTTGATTGCTTCGTTTCTGTGATCGTAAAACGAGTTATTGCTTATAACAGTGTGAGTGCAATCATTGTTTAGCGTGATGCCTACGTTGTTCACTACAGCTTGGCAATCAAATATGCAGTTTGTAATGTTGCTGTTGTTTACGCCCTTGAGCAGTATGCAACTTGTAGCCGCATTTTGTCCCCACTGGAAGAATGTGCTATCTGTTATGTTGATACCGCGTGAGTTTATGCACTCGATAACCACATCGTCAGCGCCCCAGAAACGACAAGTGTTTACAGTCAATGCAGAATCGCCCGATGTAGCGGCGTCCATGTCCCAATAGATACCTCTGGAATTATTGCGTCCAGAGTTATATGGGTCTACTGGCGCAAAGAATGTGTTTTCTACATGAACGCCAAAGTGGGTTGTGCCTGACTGAGAGCCATGTGTTGCATAGATTCCATAGTAGCAACTATCAAATCCGCAATCGTTCATATGCAAGGTTTCAACGCCGCCGGGATTAGTAACATCTGTCCCCGCCGCTTGATAATACATATTGACGCCAGTGTTATAGCCATATGCAAAAACACTATCCAATACGCTCCAGCTTACTCGGCCTAAATCTATAGCAACTCCATTCTGAGCAACATAACCGACCAACGAATTGGCGGCACTAACACTACCCCGATAGGCTTGCAATGGCTGGAAGTGAACGCCATCAATGTAATCATTGTCAGTCATTGAGCCAAGCCGAATACCATAATGGATTGGGTATCCTTTACAGTTTAAGACTCGCAATAAAGCGTGATCTCGTCTTGCATCAATAGCGCTGTATGAGTTTACAAAAGCACAATCAGATACAGTTATTCCGTTGCGTGTTGGCGCTACCGTAACCGTAGGCGGATATGTTGTTGGCGTGGTCGCAGTCATATCCTGATCGGGATAAACAAACGCAAATCCGCGCACTCCGCTATTGTCATACATGGTAAGCGCGGCACTTGCATAAGTATCAGCAGATGATCCGCCACCAAACTTCACATTGATTACACTACCAGTGTCTAATTGCTCCCAGCCCGTACCATTTCGGTATCTAGGATTAGGCGGATTCTCTCCACCAAATAGCGTTACGCCTTCTTTAATAATGATTCCAGAGGTTAAAGCGAAATCCCCAATAGCGCGAACGGTTGATATTTGATTGGCTCTTGCATAATCAATCGCGGCTTGGATGGCCGCGCTATCATCTGTAGTCCCATCGGCAACCGCGCCAAAGTCTCGAACATCTACGGATGCCCCAGCAATCATGCGATTGTGTACTTTCGTTAATGCCATATCAGCCTCTCAGTTTTGCCATTACCATCTTAATGGCGACAGTAGTGGGGAGAATAGTTTTGTACCACGGCCAGAATGTATGGCCTAAGCCTTTGGTCATGCCGTCACGTCCAACCCATGCCTTCGACCAGTTATCAATGTACTGATCACCATAGCGAAGTACAGCATGGCCTCCGCCTGTCTTAGTCTCGCAGCCGCATAGCTCAGCCTGGAAGGTAGTTAGTAGCCACCAAAACTTAAGCCATGACTCCTGACAGATCACGTAGTACAGGACGGATAGTGAGTAGTCCTCGCAGTCGCCGTGGTATTCGCCTAGCTCATCTAACCTCAACACGCGCCATGAGTCACGACCGAAGGCATCGTACTTGTAGCTGTATAGATTGTTGAAGTTAGTTAGGGTCATTAGTAGCCGCCCGCCGAAAGTTCCCATCTACCAGCTTTACTACATACCAAAGTGCAAGCCGCGTCGGTCGTAGACATTGTTTGGTTGGAAGAATACGTGCCTGTACCGGGCGCAGTATTTTCTATCTTTTCCGCTCCAGCACTATCCAAAATAATATCTTGTGCGGCCGATCTTACAAAAGACAATTTACAGCCGGGGTTGGCCCTTGGAAGATAAAACCTAACAGAGCCAGTTGCGCCATCATTGTCGTAAACATCCCAGCCATAGCCATTCACAATCGTATGGTCTGCCGTAAAACTTGTTGTGTTGGCAGTGAATGAAAGAGCGCCAAATGGTCCAAGGAAATGTGTCGCTGATTCATCATGGAAGTTGTTGCCAAGATAAATGCTTGGAGAATTTGAACTTGCAATCGCCGCGACTCCAGAGTTTATATTCTTTACAAAGTTATCCACGATTCTGACATTAGTGACGGCATCAAACTCAAATGCTTGCTTGAAAGTATCAATGGTGTTTCCGCTAATCAAAACATCATCAATGGTTCCACCACCCGATACACTTGCATCAATCGAAATGCCGTATGAATTTGAGTGTGCATTGCTATTACCAACAATCACATTGTCAGTTATTGATACGTTTGATAGGTCAGCAGAGCCGCCAGAGCCAGTTAATTGAATACCTACTAAGTAGATGTTCTTTAAGACGTTACCATCAATGTTTATATTCGATATTGCTATGGTGCCATCTGCAACAATAGATATACCCTCATCATCTGCTCTTGCAGTTGACGCATAAATTGAATTGCCTGAGACAGCGACGTTTGAAGCTCTTACAGAAATGCCTCGACTAGCCGGGGCCGCTTTCCCAGTATCATCATTAAGTCTGCACGAGTTTCCTGTGATAGAGATAAACCCAGAGCTATCGCCTTCATCGTCATCAACTAAAATGCAATTTCTGCCGTCGCTTTTGTTTTGACCTGCACCATAAACAGTATTGCTTGAGATGCTCCCATAGCTAGAGCCTTTGATTGCTTTAATGCCATCCTTTCCAGCTTTAACGACAATGTTCCCATCACAAACAAAATCAAAGTTGTCGTTTGCAAAATAAATTGCTGAGTCGGTTGCGTTCTCACATACATTGCTTTGAACAATCAGGCTCTTGGTAAAGTTAGCCAAGACAGCCCGATAGGTCTTAATTGTGTTGTTTTGAATAATGTTGTTTTCGCAATAATACGTATTGCCATCAACACCTATTGCCACAAAACTTTGATTGAGTAGAAGGTCAGTTTCGTTTGACGAGCTATACGCAAGCCGTCCTTCCTCGCCAATATTGTTAGTGATTAGATTGTTGTTTGAGCCTCTTGAAGTTCCTTCATCAATAACAATCGCGCTGTTGCAATCCTCAAAAATGTTTTCACTGATAATGCTGTTTTGTAAGCCATACAAAGAAATTCCATTCTGTCTTGATCCAGACGCATAGCTGTTCTTTCTATCAAAATGAAGTTTCTCGATTTTAATGTTTGAGCAATCTGTAAAGCTAAAGGCAGAGCCGCCACCATAGCTAGAACTACCCAAACTTGTTGCGTTCTCTCCGACAATAGAAAAGTCATTCTTAGATGACAGCGTTATCTCATCATGCAAGTAAGTCCCTGCTGTAAATACTAGGGTTTTTCTATTATCTGCCGCATAATCCAATGCCGCCTGTATCGCCGCAGTATCATCAGTCACGCCATCGCCAACAGCACCAAAGTCCTTGACGCTAACGCTCTCTCGTAGCTTGGTCTGTACTGTGGTCTGTACTGCGCCAGTGCCAGCGGGTAGATAGGTCACAGAGCCAGCATCGGTCGTGCCGATATCGGTCACACGATAAAGAACAGCCTCAATACTTGCGTTTACAGGTGGCGCTTCTGTGAATGTCAGAGACGTGCCGCTAACCGTATATGTGCCTTCCTGTTGATATACGCCATCAATGTAGATCATGACAGCCGCGGCAGAGCCGGGATCAGTTGCAAGAGTAAACACAGTTGTCGAGCCATTACCCGTGAACTGCTGTCTGAAAATGTTTGTTGGGTTGTTACCGCTTGCCAATGACTCAACGCTTACCGCGCCAGTTGAATCAAAGGTTAGGAAGCTATTAACACGAGTAGCCGCCTCGGGTAGCTCCATCGAAATAGAGTCAGAGTCGGTAATAGGCTTGCGGATAGACTGTGAGAATGATCGGTTAGTCTGCTCACCTGCCAGCCATAGATTATCGAAGTCAGTATTTACCTCAGAGGCTAAGAAGTCGCCAGAGTCAGCATAGTTCTGAGTGCGGACGTAAGCCATGTCCCTGTAAAGGGTCATAATATCGCCAGCAGTAGCGCCCACGGTAAGGGTTATGTTTCCCCCGTTCTCAGCGCCAACGCCCGACACAGTGTAATTAGTGCCCTCTGATAGGGTAGTGCCGTTCTTCAATACGACAATATCGCCCTTGTCTACGATCTCGAACGTATACGCGAATACCGTCTGACCAGAAGTCGCGGAATATTGGTTACGGCTTGTGTTGTCTTCAACGGTCATTTATCTACCCATCCTTTTGCGCTGCTCTTCATACTCCTGCTGTATAATCGCAGTCCTTAAATTGTCGTCTTCTTCCAAAAGTTGATCCCTTGCTGCCTTTTGCGCATCCTGGAATATTGCACGAATCTCAATTTCTTTACCTTCCTGCCCTAAGCCCTGGTACTCAGGTCTGCTGAACAGCTCTCTTAACTGCTGCTTAACAGGTGGCACAGCGCCGTCCATCCCACTCATCAATTGTATATAACGATCGTACTGATATACATCTAATTCGACGCCATCAATACTTTTCCGAGGCATCGGGACACCAACTTTTTGAGCCACAATCTCATCAATAACTGGGTCTTCTTTGGCTTCCGATGTATAGATACCGGCCATGTTATCCAGGCCAAACCCACCATTTAACACAATTGGCTCACCAAATATGTTGCGTCTTGGAGGCAGGTCTTCGCTATATCCTGGTATCTGAGACTTTAGCTTCTCAGTAAACGTAAATGCAGATCGCAATGTTGGGTCAGTCATGCGCACATAAGATCGGAATGTTGACGAGAATGGCATTAATGATGTGCCTTGGCGGTTCAGCCAATTCATAAATCGCGTATTGGATTTGTCGTCACCAATCTGGATGCTGCCCATGACATCGTTAAATTCGCTAAGACCTTTGAGGTAAGTTTTGCTAGACATATTGGATGCGACTGCAACGGTAGCGGCCAGCGCCAAATCTGTCATCGTAGGATCATCAAGCTCACCTGATATTTCTGTAATATCAGCCGCCAATCCAAGTAAAGCGCCGACAGGATCAAGCCGGTTGTATGCGTAATACTTGCCGTTAATTAAAACAGAGTACGGTTGCCATCCACTAGCGCGCATCATGTTTTTAAGATCGCGGTTCTGTGGACCGCCGCCGGTAATCTGTCCTTGAAGCGCCAGGTTTGCCGATGTGCCCATCGCCAATGAGCCAAGCGATATCTTCGCTAGTGCCAGGTCACGTCGGGCACCGCCAGCTGCAATGTCAGCTCTAACAGCTCTTGATGCAAACGCCAGTGGTGTGCGTTCCAAAGTGAACGAAGCAATGTTCGTAGGTGTACGCAAGAATGGCAAAATAACTTTAGCCGGTATTCTGAGAAACGGGCTTTGAGATCCACGCGCCTGTTCTGCATATTTACCTATTTCACCGAGCGTACCAATCTTTGTCTCATCCAGAGAGTTAGTAAAGGTGTTATAGCGCATGGCATTTACTGCTTCGCGCTTGATATTCTCAGGTGGATTTTCAAGAATCTGCTGCACTCGCAACGCAGCTCGCTCATCAGTTAAGCCTTCATTAAATGCTGTGCGATATGCCTGGGCTTGCAGCTCCATGCGATAGCCAACCGATTTAAAGAATTCATCAGATGCTGTAAGTAAGTTGCCTGGGATGCGTACAATATTGCCAATCAAGTCAACAGCGCGCCCCAGGTTTCCCGAAAGCTCAAGGTTCGCCGCAGAGATTGCGCGATGCTTTTCACCAGCCTCAAGCTTATTAAGTTGATCTGAAGGTTCGCCAGTTTTTAATGCGTTCCAAGCCAGTCGGAATCCATCCCTAGCACCTTCAATCGCACCCATAATCATTGCATCTGCTTCATCTGGAGCAACAGAATCCCCAAACGCCGACGCCATCTTACGCTCACTAACAGTCAGCGCTGATGTCATAATGTTAGAGATTACGTTTACGCTGTGAGTAGTTGGGCCAGACAGAAGTCCGTTAATCCAAACCTCATAAATTGCATCAAAGGTTTTTGTTTGCCAGCCATCTTTAACTACTTTCGCAATTTGTGCTGGATCACTTAGCTCCGCAATCATTGAAGCCATTTGGCGAGATTGTGATTCGCCACCAGACGCTGCCAACAACTCTTTAATTTGCAGCTCCTGTTCTTTTGCAGATTTTGCAGCGATGTTGAAGGATTGTAGAGCGCGACCAGCTTCTGCAGTCATGCCTGATACCTGGGCTTGGATAGCTCGATGCTGCGCCATTGCACGTTTAAACAAAGCAAGATCTTGCTCGCTACCATTCCTGGCCTCTTTAGCCATGCGAATTAGGTTTTCACCCGATGCGACTAAAATCCTTCGCGCAGCCAACGCCTCTTCAGCAGTAGGTGCTACGCCTTGACGACGGTTTAATAAGTCTTCTACCGTCATGCCCAAGTTATCAGCGAGGCCTTCTAGCTCTTCATTAGTAATTTTCTCACGACGAGCCTGGTTAATATCTTCAGCATCAGCCTTAGCAACTTCATCGATTAGCCTCTTAACGTCATCGACGGTGTTTAAGTTGCCTAAGTTGATATTGCGCGCAGCATCTGGATCAGCTTTTGTGCTGCCAGTTTGAAATTCTGGAACTTTAAACTCTACCTGCGCGGTTTCGAGCGCCTCTGAGAATGGAATAAACTCTTGGCCTGGAGGCATTTCTGCCGAGGCCTCACCCGTTCCTGGTACGGCTGGCTCTGTTCCTAGTTCAACCAACTCACCTTTGGTTTCGATTTCATTTAAGCCATCATCAACCAACTTTTCTGGCGGTATATCTTCTGCCGCAGCGGTATCTCTAACAGCTTTTGCACGCTTAATTGATCTGGCGAGAGCCATGACAGCTTCAACAGCACCGCCCAAGAACACACCTTCAACTGCATTCTTAAACATACCTTCCGCGCGCGTGTCGTCAGGCGAAGCAGCCAGGTAATTAGTAAACGGGTTTTCTAATGGTGTACCTTGAATGATGTTAGAGAATCGCTCTTCCTGTGGATCGAAGACAAATGCATCGGCAACAGCGCCACCTGCCATGCCGGATGCAATGTTCCCCAATCCAGCTGTCTTAAATGCTCTAGCCGCCGGTATAAAGCCCGTCATGAACTGCGACATATTGCGCACGAACTCACCAGTCACAGTGTCAGGGCGCGTTTCTATTTGCAGATATTCTGGTTCAGCGCCGCTAATCGTTCCGAGAGGAATAATAGCCTCAAGGTTTTTAGCCATCTCTGCCGTCGCATCCAAGAATCCAGCCACAACAGCAGTTGGACCTTCGACGACAATGCCTTTCAAGAAGTCACCAGCCGCTGCAGCCGCGCCTTTTACTGCCGGAACCGAAACATCTTGGAACGCAGCAGGAATCTCAGTAAATGGATTAGGCTTTGCGTCTGTTTCAACGAACGGCTCGTCAAACGTCATCCCCTCAAACTGAAGTAACAAGTCATCAGTCATGGGCTCGCGTTCTGCTAAGTAGCCAGGATCAACATCATCGTTAACAAACGAAATGTCTGCGTCAGGTTGCTGTTGATCGAGAGCAATATTGTTGGGATCTGCGACCATGCCAGGAGTGACACCCTGCACAGCACTGAAGGCTTGCTGCATTCGGACATAGTCACGTATTGCAATGCGCTCATCTTCCGTCAGATCGCGTTCTACACCTGCGTAGACAGCGTTTGCAGCAGCTGCTTGCGCTTCACCTGGATCAAGTAGGAATAGGGCAGCAGTCGGTAGGCCAATCGCCTTAATCGCATCACCATTATCCTTGCCAGGATTGTTGCGCAGCCAGGTCTTTACAGTATCTACCCACTTTGCATCGGCGATTTGGTACAAGTCTTTACGCTTAGAAATCGCATCAATCTTTTCTGCATTAGTTAACAATCGAGGTTTTGTGGTTTTCTTTTTGGGCTTTGTTAATTCCGTTGCAAGTTTCTGCCAGGCTTCTGGGAACAATATATTTGCCGGAACTGAGCGCTCAAAACCTCCACGATACAAGCCACCAATGCCGGTGTTATACGAAGGATGGGTTGTAATATCCTCAAGACCGTAGTCTATACCGACCTGGCCGATAGAATATCCAGCATCGCCAAGCTGTGCGCCAAGTAAATCAGGCTCCGTAAACGCAGTCAGTAAACGCTCAACCGAGGGGAAGCCTTGCTCACGATATCCTGCTTTGTTCATTCGCTTAACAAATTCACTTCGCAGCTTACCAGCACCGTCCATTGGATACTTACCAACGCCTAGCAACTGTGCTCTTGCGTCAGGACTCCTAATACCTACCCAATCTTCGCGGAAATTGCGAAGGTCTTTGTCAAATTCATCGAGTGCTTTGTCGCTAATCTTTTTGTTTTTGCGCGTAGCCTGGATCATTGCGTCAGCAAAAGCTTGGTTGAAGTAGTTTCCTTCCTTCCCCATTGCGACATATAACGCATTGACTGGCATTTCAAACTTAGCTTGTAATGCTTCGGCTTTGTTTTGGAATGGCCTGGCCGCTTTATCCATCGATGCCCAATAAAGCTGTCTAGATTGGTTATCAGATTGCAAACCAAACTTAGGGCCACCGAATGTGGTAACAGGTTCATCAAGCTCTACACCATCAAACTCAGTAACAGTCGCACGAGTTTTTGTTGTATCGCCCTTGTGCCCCATGAGCACACTGCCTTCCAGCTCTTCTGGATCTACAATCGGTCGTTCTGGCTGCGGAGAGTCTTCAACCTTGAGCTGGCCTTCGAAGCGCTTACGTTCTGCCTCTAAAAAGCCCTCATCTTTCTCAAGCGCCTTACGATACCGAGTTGCAGAAGACTTCATGTTTCGAGGCGTACCCTCGGTGTCTTTGCCTAAGTACCCAGCCTCACGCAAACTTTCTGGGGTTTCGCTTACCTTCGCAACAATGGCTTCAATTAGTTCTTTGCCTGGTCTAGCCATTATCAACTACCTCTTCTGGCGACTCTCCAATTCTCTTGGGCTGAATTCCTATGCCTAAGTTAACGCTTTCAAATCCTTTTAGCCGTATGATGATTTGATTTAAGGATTTTTTCTTGGCTAACTTTGTTGATCCCACATTGGTTTTTGCATAATCACGTTGAGCATCCTGTGGGCTAAGTTTATTATTTTTAATAAGCGCGTTAACTTCTTGTGTTATTTCTGCGTCAATCTCTTGAAGCGCTTTTTCCGCATCGGCAGCTGTTGAATAACCTGTAATATCGGAAATGTCATACAAGTCATTAAACACTGCTTGTGGATCTTCCCCCGCCGAAACTCTTTCATCGAATTGAATCATTGCTATTGATGCCAATTCCTTGGTTGATTTGCCTGTCCACTTCCCAGTGATGGAATCAATTTGCCCAAGGTTATTTTGCAACTCGCGCTTATAGGTTTTGTATCTGTCCGTCGTTAATGGACCTTTGTTTAAAGCCGTATTCATAAGGCTTTGTGCAGTCTTTCGAGTTAAACTTGTGCCGTCGTTTTGTGCAATCAAGCGCTGCGCCCCAACGGGATCAATCGCTGTAAGCTGCTGAATGTTGTAAACCAAATCCCAATCGTCAGTGCCAGTGCCTTTTGACGTTAATTGAGTGTTCAGCTTATCGTAATCCGCACTAGAGATAAGTCGCGCTTGTGCCGCAGTTAAGATGGTATCCGCACCAACATCGCCGCTAATAATGCCAGCAGCCAAGCCAATATAGTTTTGCTCTTGCATTATCTTTCGGTCGTAATCTCTGCGCGTTGTTATTTGCGTATCAAGCGATAAAGCTGCACTTAAATCAGACCGCGCTGAATCAATCAATGTATCTCGCTCTACTTGAGTAAGATCAGAAAATTCTGGTGCGCCCTGCAATGAACTTACATAACTAATTGCTCTGGTAAATGCGCCAGGCTCATCTGAGTCTAGGATTCCTTGCAATGTTGCCCTGGCAGTACCAACACGCAACTTAAAGGTGTTTTCTCGTTTAATAACTTCGCCCGCAGCGGGAGTGATTGCTTTAGATGCAACTCGATCATCTGTCAGCTGATTGGCTTTCTCGACAGATTGAATCGCTTGAAGAAATTCACCTCTGCCTAATGCGCTGATTGCATTGTTAACCTCGTCATTGGTAGACAATACAAGTTGCTCATCAGCTTCTGTAAGTCGACGCGTCTTCTCTGCAGCCAGTACGCGGGATCGTTGCGCACCAATTAGAGAATCCATCTGCAGCTGCATTGCCGGTTTGTACTCTTCGGGCATACCTTCAAGCACACCATTACGCAATCCAGTAACTTTATTGTTAAAGGTTTGGTAATCGTCGGGCAACTCAACTGCTAATGCGTTGATCTTCTCTCTAACCTGCGTTTCAGCACCGGCCAAGTACGCTTTCTTCAAAGTCTCGTTGTACGTTTGGTCGTATACGTTGATGGCACTGAATGCGCGGTCTTGCTCTTCTGGTGCAACACCAGTCTCTAACGCCTCTGCAGCAGCTGCTTCAGCCGCTTCAGTAGCTTCTCGCTCTACTTTTGCGCCCGCTAGTTTTATTCCTATATCAGCAACATCTTGTATTACACCCGCAACCGCCTGTACGCGCTGTACAGACAGATCGTCGATATTTGCAGGTCTAATCCTGCCGTAGTAATTGATGCGCTGTTGAGCCATTACGTTTCACCCTTGCCTGGATTTGTATCGCCCGGTCCTTTCAAGGTCATATACTGAAGTGGAGCTTGTAGTAACGAGCTGGCAATCTGTGCATCTCTAATCGCACCGACGTTTTTAGATTTACGCTGTAGGGCAGCCTGGCGCAATCTTTGAGAAAGCTCCTCTTGTCCCTCTGCAAGTCCGGCTTGTCGTGCACTGTTCAAATTAAGCGATGCGAAAGTAGCGGCATCCACACCTGATTGTGAGACATCGATAGCGTTAGCCGCCAGTGCCGCGTTCAACTCTTCACGACGTGCCAGCTCTTCAGACTTCGCAGCTAACTCTTCCTGCTTCATCTGATCTTTAATTTGTGCTTGTTGCGCCTTAGCAGTGACAGATGCGCCGTAGATTTGCGCCCCTGTAGACACTGCAACCGCAGCTGCTATTACCCAACTCATTGCTCTAGCTCCAATATTTGCTGTGCAATCTTATCGACATCCGTCTCATTTGTCGGGTGATAAGTTGTCCAAACAGTATCCGTTACTGCGTATATTACTCTCTTCATACCAGGATGTGTCTGTCCCGTGTATGGCGCGACAATGTGCTCTTTACCCTCGTGTGTGACCGCGTAGCATTCGCCCTGAGACACAGTAAAGACGTGGTTAGTCCTATGTAGCGCTCCGACTAACGCGACTCCTGCGGGAATCTGTAGCTCCCTGGCGTACAATCCATTTGCGAAATGATGTACCACTTCGCAATCAGCCTGGGGCATTTGCAGTAATAAATCCTGCGCTTTGTAGATGCCATCTTGAAGTGCCAGGTTCATCAGCTGCTCTCCACTTCGTATTCAATCATCTGAAGATGCAATGGCGTAGGGTCAGGACAAGTAATCGTCGGTATAGGCTCTCTAGCCCAGCCGTTAATATCGTAAATGTCTTCTATGATTCCGCTTACTGGCGTAATAGGCTCAGGACTTAATGGCGATGTGTCACCCGCAAGGCCAAATGCGCGGATAGGCACAGGCAAACCGTTGATATAAACACCAGAAGATTCATATACGCGCAGGTTCATGCGGATGATCTTCTTCAAGCGCATCTGATTTTCACCTGATCCAATGTTCGTGTTCAGTGGCATAGGCTTGATCGTAGGGACAAACACAAAGCCGACCTCATAATCACCGGAATACTCTTCATTAGAATCTAAGACAATCTTGTTAGACGACACAGTGCGCTTATCCAGCACGTAATTCTCTGTATCGACTAAGACACTAACTTCTTCGCCGTTTAAATGCTCTAGCCCAGTGACATCTGATCCAGATCGTGCCGCTTTAGTAGAACAATCGAGCATATAGTTAAAGTCCCAGCGCTCAATATAGAGGCGGGTGACAGAGTTTATGCTGCGTTCTACTGAGATATACAGCTCATCGTCTACAACACACACACTTTTGATGTCGCCATTAGTTTTCCACGTAGTGAAACCGTTAATGTCCTGGCTTCTCAGCGTGTTTAGTATCGTGGCATTGCCGTCACTGTTAACAATGAACAGCCAGTTAGCGTCATCACTTGCAGTACCCGCTAGGAGCGCCATATCGACCGGCTGATTAATCAAATGCGAGGCCAGTACCGACCTATCATCGGTGGTATAGGCGTCCTCGTTAAACGAATACAGGAAGCTCAGAAGAGACTTTCCATGCCGGTCCACAAACAGGGTCGAACCGTCAACGTCTTCGACCTCAACCTTGTTTGCACCATGCGAAGTCTGCGGTGTGATCTGAACATTTGCCGGCGTAACAGGCCGACTAGTAACAGCGAATTCAGATCCCGACGTAAATATCTGCAAATTACGTCCTGGGTAAACATCAACTATGTCAGTAAGATTTCTCGATGAAATCGTCGCAAAGATTCCGTCATCATCGTCTGTGTCTTCGGTATCAAAGTTAAAAAAGTCCCCGGCTTTAGAGAAAAATACAGATTGTGGCTTTGACTGAGTGCCGCCAAATACTAACCTGCCCTCATAAAAGCAAGCGCTATTGGGCCAACCTCGTGTTGCCGACCAAACATCTTCCTTTCTTGGTGAGCCGTTCGCCGTTTTCGTAAATGAAACCGTATTACTCGCATCGCCTTCAGTAAAGAAGCCAGAAAACAACTCAAAATCTTTAGCTGATTCGCCCGATACTGTGATTGTGTACTGCAATGCGCCTGTCCTTGCTACAGCCACACCGGTCGCACCAAATACTGGCATGTCTTGCAAATTCTTTTGGATGTTAAAGACGGTTGCAGCTTGCTCGTCAGCCGTACTATCACCGGCAAATGTGATGTTTTTTGACTGAATTGACTCAATGTCGACCTGGAATCTATCGCCTATTGCCAAACTACCGCCGCCCAACGTCATTACTTGCACGTCATCGACCGGAGTAGGGCTTTGCGCATCGTCAAAATCGTACTGAGGGACGTTAGTAAACGGGATATTGTCGATTACCCAATCTGTATCGGTGCCTAAATTTACCAATCGCATTGGCGCAAAGTTGCCCACAATGAGCATGACGTTTTCAATCTGAGCAACGCGAATGTTTTCTATTTGTTCCGATGGCAATCCGCTATATATAGGCTTGATGTCAACCACGAAAGTATCTGGCGTTCGATAGATGCGGATGTTGTCGCGGGTAAACTCAATGAGGTAGTGCCGGTCATCCTCAACGCTGAAATCGACAAGCCTTGGTGTGCTTAGAATCGCTGACTCTTGATATAACGAAAGCCCTGCAAGGGTCACCGTAGCTGCGCCCAAGTCAGTCGCTCCAATACGTGCCAAGCGCCAGTACCGGGCGGTTTGTGACACAGTAAGCCTGAAGTCCTGTGGATTCGTGCCAATCAAAGAGATAGTAGCTGCATCGGTATACGTCACATCATCCGATGAATACTGCACCTTGAACTGCGTACTGGTTCCGCTAGACAAGCTAATACGACGGACATCAACAAACTCAATTGCCAGTGCCGATAGCAGATCCATCTTCGCCACAACATATGGGTTAGTTGTGCCAATCCCCGCAGTCGTCGATGTCGTTGTAGTGTCGTCACCGTCATTTAATACCGATGTAGTTCCGCCGTTTGGCATTGTGTACGTAGGCGACATCTTCGAAATGCCCTTGACGCACTCGCCGATGAACTCAGTGCCAGGACGACGACGCAAGCCACCCTGGGGAACGATGACTACGTTATCTGCCGTCTCACAAGCCTGGTAATACTGTTGCAGATCGGTTCGCCCACGCAGCAGCGGTGACAGCTCGCCACTTACAAAGTTGTTCTGAATAAATCGAGACTTAGCCATCAGAATTTAATCACCGAAATCTGTATTGCGTTTGCTGCCGGTGCAAATGCTGTTGCCGCACTGGCTTCCATCCACGCATCAACGTCAGTTGTTGCATAGTTGGCTTGAATATATTGACCTGCCGCAAGAGTAAGAGAAGCAGACACACCAACACTTAAGTACGCGCTGTTCTCTTTGATGGTCGTGCGCACAGACTTAGCGCCTGTATCGTTACCATTAATAGTAGGCCAGAAATAAAACGTCTTAGCCGACGCGCTGTTACTTAATAATTGGATATTCCCTGCAATCAAATAGGTGCCAGCCTCAGTGAACTCAATCTTCGTATTGTCTAACGGGTCTAACTGTATGCCTCCACCATTGGTCACCGAAAAATTAAACGGCACTTGGTAGGCAGTATTTGGATTTGTAGCAGTAACATCCACATTAGAGCCAAATGTTCCGCTTCCAATGCCTGTAGCGGCCACCAGATCCTCTCTAACGACTGTTACAGTCCTAATGCCTACCACAGTAACGCGACACATAAACGTGGTTACAGAGGCTCTTACGAGGATGTAGTCGTTTACGTTGACCGATGAGTAGGCGCGATTAAAGTAACCAGTACCCATGACAACATCCCAGGTGTCATCGGTTTGATAGGTCCACCAAGATGGTGCCGGAGTAGTTCCCCCGTGGCGACTAAATGACTCGAAATCAAAAGCCATTAGAACCTCACGTTAACGAATGGGTTACTTCTGATTTGCTCCGTAGGATACTGCTGAGAGTCCGTGAATCGCGCCATACGGGACGCATTAACGTACGCTGATGCCATCTCACCTCGAGCCGCAGAGCTGTCTCTAATGCTCGCAGCGAAGTCCATAGCCAATGCGTACTCGATCATCTTTGCAAAGTACACAGGCCACTCATCTTCTGGCGTGTTCGCAATGTAGTCAGCGTATAGGGCTTGGGTAGAGTTGCTGTATACCTTGTCACCGTATATCTGATAGTTGGAATCAGGCGTTACAGTGATCAAGAACAGCATGTCAGTGGGTAGCTGGTAGATGCTGCGCCAGCCATTGGGGTCAACTGGCGTTTCCGTCAAGCGAGATATCTGCGCCTTCCTACGTGCAAAGCCCCAGCGATGCTTTGTCAGCTCGTTCTGGACTATGTTGTCGTAAAGTTTACTAGCAACAGTCTCGCGCCTGGTCCCACCAGTTAGTGAATTAATCGGAGTATCCCCGATCAGAATAAGCGCATTGCTAATTAAGTCGATCTTACTCGCCATAACTCACCTAGAAATAGAATGGCCCCCGAAGGGGCCGAGGAACTTAGGCGTCGCCGAGTGCAGTTCCGGAAGCGCAGTCGATTGCAGTGCCGTTGTTGCTCTTCACAAAAGTGATAGTAACAGCAGCTGCATCCGAGTCGCTTACGAAAATGATGTCGTTGACTTCGAGTTCGTTGATTGCTGGCAGGAAGTAATCCGCGCCAGTCACAGTAGCGATTGAATCAGTTGACGCATAAGCGTAAACCTTCTGAGCATCGCCCATACCGCCAATGCGGGATAGCTTTGTGTAATCAAATGCCATGACTTAGCTTCTCCTTACGCAGTCTTGTCGTATTGAACTTTAACGAGACCACCCTCGTCACGTACAACAGAACCAGCCTTCAACATACCGTTTGAAAGCCAAGCTGTACGCTCGGGAATCCAGTTAATTTCGGTCTTCATGTCGATGCCGATAGCAAGGCCAACAGCTGGACGCTGGAAGAACCATGAGTCAACAACATTCGCCGCTTCAGTCAAACCACCCTCAGTACGAGTTTCGATGACGATGAACTGGAAGCCACACAGAGTGTTAACTTCGCCAGATACAAGCGCCTTGATGTTTTGATAGTCGCTAGAAGTTGCCTTCTCGTCGTTCAACAATCCGCCCA
>Ga0213866_10000586_pt1 | contig 28510 bp, 24 predicted proteins | sample PICome_11_FD_160079 | JGI IMG/M metagenome (GOLD analysis project Ga0213866, IMG submission 160079) | Coastal seawater microbial communities near Pivers Island, North Carolina, United States - PICO284 | ecosystem: Environmental > Aquatic > Marine > Coastal | place: USA: North Carolina... | reverse complement strand
CGGGCGCGTTACAACTTCGGCGATCACCGTGACGCCACCGGCAACATCTTTGGCAAAAAACTCCACGTCATCGACTAGGCCACTCTCGTAAAGAGTCCTAATATCGCCATCGAGCATAGTCTGGGAGTAGGTCTTTCCCGGCGCAACTGCCATGTGAGTCCGCAGACGAGCTTCGTTCACGGTCTTTGCCCCGCGATAACGAATCTCGACTGCAGTGATCCTCTTATCCCCAAAGAGAGCGGCTTCGCTCAAAAAATCCTGCCCGGTGGCAGACCCAACCATGACCGGGCTGGTAAATAAAAGACTGCCCAAGGTAAAGACCCTGAGGGATTGTTTCGGAGTCACAGATGATCGCATAAGGTGAAAGTCTTGGTAACAAGGCCGATTACGCCGCTCACGAGCCCTCCAGTCAAGGTCAATGACCCCTCAACTTGGCTGCCTCCGTTCAAAAAAAGAAGGAAAGAAATCCGTTTTCCCTCCCTTGACCTCTCCGCACTTACTCCCTAGCTTCTCGCCCCCGCGAATAGCGCAAATTTTAAGTAGTCATGAATATCCGCCTGGAGAAAAAAGAAAAGTGCCTCGCCACCCTCAACATCGAGGTCCCCGCTGAAACCGTCGCTGATGAGCGCGCCAAGGTCATAAAAGCCTTCGTGACCCAGGCCCGTATTCCCGGCTTCCGTCCGGGCAAAGCGCCCAAGGCCGTGATCGAAAAAGCCCACGGCGAGGACATTTCCCAGGAAGTTGAATCGCGTCTCATCCAAAAAAGCTTCCAAGAAGCCCTCAAGGAAAACGAAGACCTCAAGGTCCTCAACGTCAAAAACCCCGAGAATGTCACACACCAACCCGATGGCAGCTTCACCTTTGACGCCGAACTTATCACATCGCCCGAGTTCTCGCTGCCTGAATACAAAGGGCTGGCTATTGATGTTCCAAAGATGGACGTTACCGACGAAATCATTGACGAAAACCTAGAGCAACTCCGCCAGCGATTTGCGGACTATGAAGACATCGAAGGACGCGCCGCAGAAAAGGGCGACCTCGCTGTGGTCGACTACACCGCTACTATCGATGGCAAGCCACTCGATGAAGTCGGCGGCGAGCAAGCCAAGCCGCTTGCCTCCAACGAAGGTTACTGGATTCGTATCGACGAAGAAGCCTTCTTCCCCGGCTTCACTGACGGACTCATTGGTCTCAAGCCCAATGAAGAGAAGGAGATTTCCGTCACCCTCCCCGAAGATTTTCCGATAGAATCGATCCGTGGAATGGATGCCGTCTTCGCAGTCACAGTAACCGGACTCAAGAGTGAAAAACTTCCCGAATTGGACGACAACTTCGCCAACCAAATCGAACAGGGCAAGTCGCTCAAAGATATCAAGGCACTCATTCTTGACGACCTTGAAATGCGACAGAAGCGCCAGCTCGAGGAGATTAAAATCAACAGCGTTCTTGCCAAGCTGAATGAACTGGTCGATTTCGACGTTCCGGAAGACTTCCTTAAATCCGAAACCCAGGGTCAGGCCGATGCCATGGTCAAGGAAGGCATAGAGGCAGGAATGTCCGAGGAGGAAGTTCAGGAACGGCAGGAAGGGCTCTTCGAAGAAGCTCAGGTCCGGGCCAAGAACAGCCTCAAGACCAACTTCCTTCTCACCGAAATCGCCGAGGCCGAAGGACTGAAAGTTGAAAATAGTGACATGCTCCAGCGCGTCACCATGATGGCCAAGCAGGCCAAAAAGCCAGTTAAAGGATATATGAAGGAACTTCAGAAATCCGGTCAGCTTGGAAATATTCGCCAAAATATGCTCTTCAGTAAGGCCATTGACTTTCTGGTCGAGCACGCGAACGTGACTGAGGTAGAACCTGAAACCGAAGAAAAATAATTCATGATCCCAACCTCTCATTCCGGAGACTCTACTCCGCAAAACAACTACTATATCCCCACTGTCATCGAATCTGACGGCCGGGGTGAGCGGGCCTTTGACATCTACTCTCGTCTTTTAAAGGACCGCATCATCTTCATCGGAACGGGTATCGATGATGGAGTGGCCAACTCGGTCATCGCCCAGATGCTCTTCCTCCAGATGCAGGATCCTAAAAAAGACATCCACATCTATATCAACTCACCGGGTGGCTCGGTCACTGCTGGTCTCGCCATTTACGATACCATGCAGTTCCTCACCTGCGATGTGAACACCTATTGCATTGGAATCTGTGCCTCCATGGGATCCGTTCTTCTCACTGCCGGAACCAAGGGCAAGCGCTTCGCCCTTCCCAACTCACATGTCATGATCCACCAGGTCAGCGGTGGTGCCCAGGGAACGGCGGCGGACGTCGAACGGACTGTTGAGTTCATGTATAGCTTGAAACGTCGCTTGAATGACATCCTCGCCTATCACACCGGAAAATCCTCCGAGCAAGTCGAGAAGGATGCGGACCGCGACAACTACATGTCGGCCGCAGATTCGGTAGCCTATGGTCTCGTGGACAAGGTCCTCGAGAGCAAAAAGGAACTCCCCGAACCGAAGGAAGGCGAAAGCTAGGCCGGTCGCTTCCGGACTATTTCAATAGCGGTAGTCTCCGGACTGCCGCTATTTGTTAGCCGAGAGACGGATGCTTGTAGCCTTCCCGATAAGGTCTTGCCAGATGCTTGTTGGCTTCATCGTCGTTCTTGACCTTCCGGGCCGCCGCATCCCATACGAGGGACCGGCCCAGCTTTTGCGACATGTTCGCGAGAATACAAGCCGAGGTGGATCGATATCCTTCTTCAATGTCCGCGATTGGACGACCGCGATCCGCCGTTCTTAAAAGCAAATCCCGCATGTGTTCACGGACCGCCGGAGCGACATGTTTTTCTATTCCATCCTCGGTCTGGTCCTCCGGATACTTTTCGAGTTCAAAAACAACCTCACCCGCCAGTCTCCTGCCTTTTCCCCGCGGAATAAACTCCCACTTGCGAACATCAGCCTTCAGCGTGCCCTTGTCACCATAAATAAAAAAGGCCCACGGATATTCGGGATCCGGAGCATCGCCCCAAGTACGATGATTCCAGACCACTTCCAGCCCATCAAAAGTAAAGGTCGCGGTCTGGGTGTCCGGAATATTCGCGATACTCTTCTTGTCGACATAAATACCCCCGCTCGAAGAGACCCGCTTCACCTCCCCCAGCCCCAGCATCCAACGCACTGCATCAAGCATGTGAATACACATATCACCCACGATGCCATTTCCATATTCCTCAAACCCCCGCCACCCCCTCGGATGGACCACCGTGTTGAATGGACGCATCGGCGCCGGTCCCGTCCATAAATCCCAATCGAGGTAATCCGGCACCGGAGCAAGCGCATTCTCCGGAGTCTTGCGCGACCTCATGTGATAATAACAACACACTTCCGCGTGGCCAATCTCTCCCAACAAGCCCGTATCCACCACCTGTTTCTTGGCATTTCGTAAATGCGGAGTGGAGCGACGTTGCGTTCCAACCTGAACCACCCTTCCCTTCTTGCGCGCTGCATCAAGAATGGCCTGCCCCTCGGCGATATCCACCGAAACCGGTTTTTGAAGGTATAAGTCTGCACCCGATTCAATCGCCGCCATCGCCGGAAGGGCATGCCAGTGATCCGGAGTATCAATCAAAACGAGATCAGGCTTCTCCCGATCCAAAAGCTCCTGGTAATTCTTAAAAGTCGGCGGCTTCCGACCGTTCGCTTGGCGGGTCCCAACAATATCGGCAGCCCCAGCGAGCATTTTGGAATCGACATCGCAGAGCCCCACGACCTCTACCGGAGCCACCTGGATCAGCCTTAAGAGATCGACCTTACCGTACCAACCAGAACCGATCAGCGCGACTCGCTTCTTGAAATCTCCAAAGCCGCCATAGCTCGCAGCGTGGGATTTCGAAGTCATTAAAAAGGGAGCCGCTGCGAAAGCTGCAGATCCGGACACAAAAGATCGTCGGTTCATCGCTCCCTTTAATGGCGGATCGTCCTCCCTTTGTCCAATCCTTCACTCGACCTATTTCAAACACCGATCAATATTCACTCATGGACTGGAAAAGAATCCTTATCGGAAAATGGTCGTGGAAGCGCCCCCTCTACACGATTTTCTGGTGCTACGTCCTTCTCGCTCTTTACGGTTGTTTCATGGCCGACAGTATCATTTTCCAACCTCCAGGAACCCCCTACCCCGAGAACAGGGCCGGATTTTCCAGCCTCGGCGAGGACGAAGAGGCAGTCGCGATTATGCACCTGAAACCCGGCCCTAAAATGCCTACCATTCTCTGGTCACACGGGAACGCACAAAACCTTGAATCACTTAAACCTGCTCTCGAGTCATTTCACATCAGGGGTTTTGGGATTATCTCATACGACTATCCCGGTTACGGCGAGAGTGGAGGAAAGCCCACTGAGAAGGGCTGCTATCGGGCCATTGAAAAAACCTACCGCTACCTTGTCGACGAAGAGGGTGTTGCTCCGGAGAATATCATTTTGTTGGGACAGTCGGTCGGATCCGGCCCAACCTGCTGGCTTGCCGACCGCGAGAAACACAATTCCGTCGTTCTTATTTCACCCTTTCTCAGTGCCTATCGGGCCATCACCCGCATCCCTATTTTCCCGGGTGATCGATTTCCCAACTACCGCCATCTTAGGAATGTCGATTCCCCGCTCCTTGTCATTCATGGTGAGGACGACCAGGTTATTCCATTTTCCAATGGTAAAAAGCTATTCGAACTTTCCCCCTCATCCGACAAAAAACTCATCCCCGTTCCAGGCGCGGGACACAACGATCTCTTCCTGAAAGGCGACTTTGATCTAAGACTTCTTATTCTTGAACTGTCACAACAATTTGACTGTTGCAGCTCCAGAGGTTGACTTGACGAATTCGCCTCAATCTCTAGGTTTGGGGGATGAGCGATCAAGAGTGGCGGGTGTTGGACGGCGAGGGCAATGAACAAGGCCCCTACTCGTTTCAGGATCTGCAATCTTACTACACCTCGGGAAATATCACGCATGAGACCATGATCTGGACTGAGGGTCTTGAAGCTTGGGTTCCAGCCGGACAAGTTGAAGGCCTCTTGCCGCAAATCCCACAGGCCATTCCTCTTGCTCCAGCCCCCACCTTGGCCGCGGCCGCGCCGATGGCCCAGCCCGTTGCCACCGGCGGCATCTATCTAAGCCCGCAGATTTCCGGAGTCACAGCTGGAGCAGCACCAGGCGCCCCACCTGCTCAAGCACCCGCGAAAACCGGAGCTCCAACCTGGCTGAGTATTGTGACGATAGCGAGTGGGGTCATCGCACTAATTCTCTATTTTTTCCCTTGGGTTTCGGTCTCTCAGGATATGAATTTTTTTAAAGCGGAAAAAAATATCATTAAGCTCGCCACTCAAACAGGCGTCCAGTCCATCACGCAAACCGAAACTATCACCGACGAAGCCATCGCGGAGCAAGCCAAACAGATGGGTGTATCCGAGGATGAAATTCGCAGGAATATCGAAGGCGATGATGTAATGCAGAACGATGAAGAGGGGGGAAATTACAAAAGCTCAACACTTAACCTGATTGCCCTGATTGCGATTGGAACCGGAGTCTTCCTCGCGCTAATCGGCCTACTCAATAAGGTAAAGGTTCTAACCATGGTGGCCCAAATCCTCTTCGCAGCATCCGCGATCCTGATTGGCGTTCAAATGGCCCAGAAATTTCCAATGATTAAAGCCTACATTGAACTTCAAGAAAAGATGCAGAAATCAATCGACGAATCAGTGGAAGCTCAGGAAGAACTGACCAATGCAGTCACAAGCGTGACCGACAAAGCGGTTGACGAAACGGAAGATAAGGAGGCTCAAGCCAAAGCCGAAGCCGATCTGGAAAAACAGAAAACTCAAATGCGGAATGAAATGGCCAAAGCGAAAGCAAAAGCTTCCAACCGCTATGCAACTGCTTTTGAACCGAGCTGCTTTATCACCGTTGGTATTCTCGGAATTTCGATTCTCCTGGTCGTCGTGACCATATCCACAGGTGACGGCACTACTCTTGTTATTGCCAATCCGGGAGTTCAACCGCAACCGCTCCCGGGTCAACCACAGCAGCCTGCCCAACCTCGCCAACCGGGAAGCGGCCTTAAGTTCCACTAAGAGGAAGAGGACGTCTGAAGAATGCCGAATGAGTGTTGCAGAGGAATTTCATCTCAAAAAAACCGCCAAGAGTATGCCAGTCGAGACCAGTGACCGGGATGCCACGCAGCTTGATTTTAAAGTTCTCGTTGACCGAAAGGCTGTCTTTTCTAATCAATCGACGCCGCCGCAACTCTTCATCACATCGAATCTGAAAAACCCCTTGGGCGGCTTTCAGAAGGCCTCTAAGAGCCGAACGGCCAGAAGGTCTTGATCAATCCCTTCATTTTTCCTGCTCCAATCGAAGGTTTTTCCTCGTCCAAAATTTGGGCGTATCGGATGAGGCCCAATGCCGTCGCATATTGGGGATCCTTAAAGTAGGCATGCACTCCGCTCACATCCGGCTGTTCCGGTTTATAAACCGGAAGATCAAAGACTTCGCACGCCAGCTCACCAATCCCACGCATCTGACTGGTGCCGCCCGTCAAAAAGACGCCGGTTCCAATCTGCTCCAGTGCTCCGGAAGGGAGCCCTTCAATCACAAGTTCGAAGGCCTCTTCCAGCCTTCCCCGAATAACATCATTCAAAACCTGACGCTTAATCTCAATCGGCGGAAACCCTTTCTCATCCTCTACCTTCACAATTCCGACTGAACTCGCAGGATCGGCGGAGGCATTGCCCTCGGCAATCTTAACCTTCTCCGCTTTCGAAAACGGGATGTGGGTCACCAGATGAATGTCGTTTGAAACGTGATTTCCCCCCACGGGAACGCAGCCCGAGGCAGCAATCGCACCGTCAATATAGAGAACGTAGTCGGTCGTCTCTCCGCCAATATCAATCACCAACGCCCCATCTTCCTTGCGTTCCCGATTCAGACAAATCTGAGCGGAAGCAATCGGAGCAAAAACAACATCATCGACATCCAAAGGGATTTCACGGACACACTTGATACTGTTCTGAATACGGGTCCGCACTCCATGAACAATGTGGTAATCGGCTTCAAGACTTCGCCCCAAAAGTCCGTAGGGCACCGTCGAGTGGGCCTGTCCGTCCAGCGTAAAGTGTCTCGCCAGATGATGAAGGTAGACGTGCTCGCTGGGAATGGCAATATCCCGGGCGATTTCCTTGACCTCCTCGAGATGATGTCGATCCACCTCTTGCTCGTCATCAGGAAGACGAAATGTCCCGGTGTTATTCACGCCCTTGATGTGGGCCCCCGTGACTGAAAGAAAAACGCTCTTGATGACGACATCACTCACGTCCTCCGCCTCAAGCAAGGCGGACTTCACACAGGCGCGAACCTGCTTGTAATCGGCAATCTCTCCTTTCCTCACTCCAGCCGACCGGGTCTCGCCCATCCCCAAAATCTTTGCCGATTCGTCCGGCTTGATTTCTGCCACCACCATGACGGTCTTGGTGGATCCGATCTCGAGACCGACGTGAATCTTGGAACGTGCCATGGAATCAAATTACGCTTCAGCGATAGTGAATCGGAACAAAGCGACGTGGGATAAGGTTTACTTTTGCGAGAGATTTCCCCTGCAACTCGGCATGGGAAACGAGTCTTTCCAGATTATGAATTTGCCGCTCCTGATCGTAGTAGGAGAAGGTCGCCAAAATGCCGTTGAGAGTTTTCATTTCGAGCATGATTTCATCTTTCACCACGACCCAGGCCGGGCGCGCCACCCCCTCGAACTTTTCGTTGGCGCGCTTGACGAGCTCCAGCGCAAAATTCAGCCCTTCGTGCTCAATTGAACGCCCGTCTTCGATCTGACCACGCTCGGCGGACTGCACCATGACCACAGGAAGCTTCTCTCCTACCTTCCAGAGTTCACCGGAATCACATCGGAAGACTGTGCCGTCCTCATCGACAAGAAGGCCACTTTCGCGATCACGCTCTTTAATCTGCAAAGACCGGCACGCCACCCAGGCGACCGGATGCCTCTCCTCAACTTCAATCTTGAGGACGCCCGGAAGTCTTCGACTGACCTTCGCGGTCTTGATTTCCGGCAGCGCTTCGATCGCGGCCTGGAGTTCATCGGTATCGATGGCAAAGATCGTTTTCTCAAGATCAATCCCGGTTTTCGATACGAAGCGATGGTGAGTCAAAAAGCGCGCATTCTCGCCCTCCGGAGTCAGAATTTTTACATCGGCAATTTCAAACTCGCTGTTCTCCACGAAAAGCTTCTGCCAACCAAAACTCAGGCCAATTCCCAGTCCTACCATCAAAAGGATGGCAATTCCCAGCTTCATAAAGCGCGCACAAAACTTTACGAAATCGAAGAATATAATCCGCGGGGAGCTCACCTTGAGGTGGAGCATGCGCTGACGCGACTTACGGGTTCGAGCTGATGTGCGGCGGGAAAACATGGGATAATTCGGTCAGGGCCTCGCGGCCAGAGAAAGTTCGGCAATCTTCACGCAAAGATCTCCAAATGAATAACCGGCCTCAGCCGCGCCCATGGGCAACAAACTGGTTTCGGTCATCCCGGGAATAGTATTGGCTTCTAAAACGTAAGGGTCTCCAAACGAATTCAACAACACATCGACTCTGGAGTAAACCTCAATTCCTAGCGCAACGTAGGCTTTTTTTGCTGCAGACTGCACGATTACCGTCTCTTCGGGCGTCAGATCGGCGGGACAGGTGTATTGGCTGCCCACTTCTTTTCCACTCAACCAAGGGTATTTTGTCTCCATATCATACCAATCTCCCTCCGGGGGAGCGATTTCCACCACCGGAAAAACTTCGCCATTAAGGACACCGACCGTGAGCTCACGCCCCTCGACAAACTCTTCCACCAGCAAATCAGAGCTGAATTCCACTGCATGCTCCATCGCAGCCATCGCCTCGGAAGACTCCTTCACCACCCGGATCCCCACGCTTGATCCCTCGCGCGGTGGCTTCACCACAAAAGGAAGCGGCATCTCGGGCAACTTCGGCCCATCCGAACAATCAACGATTTCCGAGCCGGGAGTCCGCACTTCGTGTTTCAAAAAGCACTCCTTGCTAAGATTTTTGTCAAAAGCCACCTCGCTGCTCTTCACCCCCGCTCCGGTGTAACGAACCCCCAACCCTTCCAGATATCGCTGTAATCCGCCGTCTTCCCCGAAAGTCCCGTGAATGACGTTGAAGGCCAAATCCGTCCCCTCCGGCAACGTCGGCTCGGTATCCACCACGTCGACTCCCACCACCCGATATCCCCTTTCCTCCAGCGCCTTCACCACGGCCCTTCCGGAAGCAATCGAAACCTCCCTTTCGGCTCCGGGTCCACCCATAAGGACGGCAATCAGCATTTCCTCAGTCAATTTCATTGTCTTGCAAACGTCTCTCCTGAAATCACATCTTTCAATTTTCAAATCTCACATTTGAATGTCTCCACCCCATGGAAGAAATCCCATCCACGAAATCCGGACGCTGGCTCTACGTGTTTGGAGCAACCTATCTGATCCTGTTTCTTTTCAAGCGACCTGATCAGGAAACCACAGCCCACATTCGCTGGATTGGCTTTTTCATCCTGACACAAGGCCTTATACAGATCATCTTCCCCCAGTTCCGCTGTTCAAGGTCAACAAACTTTAGTGTCGCCACTCTCCTTATCATCACCACAATCGTCATCTCACTTGATTCATGAAACTACTCAGTTGCTTCCTTTCCCTGATAGCCATCGCCTCGGGCCAATCGCGCCCCAATGTCGTCATCGTCATCACCGATGACCAGGGCTATGGCGATCTCGCCTGCCACGGCAATCCCGTCATCAAGACTCCCAATCTCGACAAACTCTACTCCGAGTCCACCGTTCTCACGGATTACCACGTCGCCCCAACCTGCTCACCCACCCGCGCCGCACTTCTCAGCGGTCACTGGACCAATCGCACCGGGGTCTGGCACACCATCATGGGCCGCTCCATGATTCGCGAGAACGAAGTCACCCTGGGACAGCATTTCCAAAAAGACTACGCCACCGCCATGTTCGGAAAGTGGCACCTGGGAGACAACTATCCCTACCGTCCCGAAGATCGCGGCTTTGAAGAAGTCTATCGTCACGGCGGAGGCGGTGTTGGCCAAACCCCGGACGTCTGGGATAACGCCTACTTCGATGGCGCCTACTTTCACAACGGACAAATCGAGAAAGCCAAAGGTTTCTGCACCGATGTCTTCTTTGATCAGGCAAACAACTTCATCAGGAAGGCTGCGACCAAAAATGAGCCATTCCTCGCCTACATCTCGCTGAACGCCCCCCACGGCCCGCTTCACTGCCCTCAGAAATACCTCGATCTCTACAAAGACCAGAACGCAAACATCGCCTCCTTCTTCGGGATGATTACCAATATCGATGACAACGTTGGCAGGACACGCAAGCTCCTCTCGGATCTCGGTATTGCCCAAAACACCATCTTCATCTTCACCACCGACAATGGAACCGCCAGCGGGGCAAACGTGTTCAATGCCGGTATGAAGGGCAAGAAAGGCTCCCCCTATGACGGAGGTCACCGAGTTCCCATGTTCATTCACTGGCCCGCCGCCGGACTCAACGAGCATCGCGAAATTGACACCCTCACCCACGCCATCGACTTCGTCCCCACTCTCATGGACGTTTGTGAGGTTCCAAACACGGCCAAGGTGAAATTCGACGGAGTTTCTCTCAAAAGCCTCATCGATCCCGACACCGAGGTCCAGTGGCCCGACCGCTTCATCATCACTGATTCACAGCGTGTGATCGATCCAATCAAATGGCGTCAGTCTTCGGTCATGTCGCAGCAATACCGCCTCATCAACGGCAAGGAACTCTTCGACATCAAAGCCGATCCCGGTCAGCAAAAAGACATTGCCGGCAGCAAACCGGACCAAGTCGAAAAAATGCGTCGATTCTATGAAGCTTGGTGGGCCGAGCTTGAGCCAACTTTTTCCAAAACCACTGAGATCTACCTCGGCCATCCCAGCGACCCCGTTTCAACCCTTACCGCTCACGACTGGCTCAACACCGGCCCACCTTGGAATCAAGGTCACATTCGCAAGGCCAACGCATACGGGAATGTGAACCACAAAAAACAAAAAGAGCATAGAGGCTATTGGGCCGTGAAGGTCATCGCCGATGGCACCTATAAGATCAGCGCCTATCGATGGGCACCTGAGGCAAACCACCCTATTACCTCCGGACTACCTGCCGGGAAGAACGTGCCGGGAGCCTCCAAGGCTTTTCGAACCAACGTTGGCACCACACTGCCGGTCACGAAAGCCACCCTTCGCCTGAACGGGGAGGACCTGGAGCAGAAGCCCGTGGGAGAAAAGGACACCAGAATCACCTTCACCGCCAAGCTTACCAAAGGTTCGCATCAGCTCTCGCCCGTCTTCCTTACCGATAAAGGGGAAATTGGCGCCTACTACGTGACCGTCGAAAAACAACCCTAGCGCAAGTATCCTGCCTATGTCACCGGCCTAAGCAAAACAGCCTTTCATCCACAAAAATGCTCGCATTCTCCACCTGTTGGAACAACTCGCGCCACACCGATGGCGAGAAGATGATCGATGAAATCCTCGAACTAGGCTTCGACACGCTCGAGCTTTCCCATGGCATGACCATTACAAAACTCCCTGGGATTAAAAAGGCTTTCGCCGCCAACAAATTCAAGTGTGTCGGCGTCCACAACTACTTCCCCTCGCCCACCGAGGTCATGATTGACGCGCCTGATGCCTACGAATTTTCTTCAGACAACAAAAACGAACGCGACAAAGCTTTCCGGGAAACCTTGAAGACGCTAGAGATCGCCCACGAATTCGGGGCCTATTATGTCGTCCTCCACATGGGATCCGTGGCCACCATGCCACACAAAAAATGGACCGGCGCCCTCACCAAAAAACTCGCCGCTGGAGAACAACTCACCGACGATTATGCCGATGATAAACTCGAGTGTGTCAAGCGCCGTGAAAAACAGGGCCCCAAATATTTTAAGCGAGCCATCGACACCCTTGAACGCCTCATCGAACCTGCCAAGCAGGCCGGAGTCAAACTCGCGGTCGAATCCCGCTCCAAATATGAAGACGTCCCCGACGAACGCGAGATGATTCGCCTTCAGGAACATTTTAAAGACTGCCCGCAAATCGGCTACTGGCACGACTTTGGTCATGTTGGACTCAAACACAACCTCGGCCTCCTCGACCACTACCAATGGCTGGAAAAAATGGCCCCCTACCTTATTGGAGCCCATCTTCACGATGTCCAATGGCCAAAACGTGATCACCGCGTTCCCTTCATCGGAGAGCTGCCCTACGACGACCTTCTAAAGCATTTCAAACCCGAAATGCCCTTTACCTGGGAGCTTTCTCCCTCGAGTAAAACCGAGCAGATTCTTCCCGCGGCTCAAGTCTGGCGAAAAAAATATTCTGAGACACAAATCTCTCCAGATTATTGGCAACCGCAAGTCCCTCAGTCTTGATCTTCAATCTCGATTCCAAGTTCCTTTCGAAGCAAGAGATTCAAATCCGACTTCCCGGGAGAGAGACATTCCGATCTACCCAGTTTCACAATCTGTACTTTTTTGTCGGTCGCCCCGATCGCGAGGAAAAGGTCTCTTCCATCTGCAAGACCGGAATACCGAGTCGCGATTACCTTGCCTAGAAAGCGACCATCCCCCCCCTCGCTCGTCATAATCTCACCGGCTTCTGAAGTGAAGTCTTTAAAACCCGCACCAATGGCGGAATTGATGTATTCCTGAATCTCCTCAGTCGTCATTGCCCTAAAATCTTCGCCCGGATCACTCCAGGAGACCAGCGTCAAACACCCGACCTGGTCACTACTTCTGCCTATCCCGAGCAGGCATCACAAATGGGCACCGCCGAAAAACACCTCGAAGGGAAACTTGAAGCCCACGAATGGGGAACCTTCACCATTCTGTACGGATCCGACGGCAAGCCCATCGCCACGTTTCGGGGTCTATCCAGTCCTTCACACTCATCGTAATCTCAAGTTCATCACCTGCTTCGGCCTGAACTTGATCCAAACGTAGGATCCGGAATCCCCAGTGCGGGGCTCGATTTGGATCCAACGGACTCGAACTCAGCTCCAGATCATCATCGACTTTTGCCTTCATAAAGACGACGAGGCCATCGAGGATTCCCGGCTTGATCACCTTCCGCTTGAAGATCACGTTCTGGGACAGGCTAGATTCGGTGATACTGTTCAAATCAATTTCAAGCAGCGGCTCCGCCACCCCTAAGAACTGCTTCACCACACCGAGGTCGCAGCTCACAAGGCCATTATATTCCGCATCATAGGGACGCCTCGCCTCCATGCTGGAAAAATCGAATCCGTAAACATCATTGAGTTCCCAAATGTAGGGTTCCCGACGATCATCGTGCATTGTCATGGGCTCGCAGTAGAATTCGAAATCACTCGGTAAAATCAACCCACCCGGCTTCAACAATCGATCCCGCAGATCACACACGTTTGGCACCATTGCTTCGTCAAAAAGGAAGTCACCGATCTGTTCGTGAAGAATTACATCCACCTTCTCATCGAGATATAATTTCGAGCTGTGCACATCCTCGAATTCCACATTCTCAATGCCATTCTCCGCCGCCAACATCTTGGCATGCTCGATGATTGAGGAGTGATCAACCGCGTACACCTTCCCCGCTCCCTGCCGCGAAGCAAAGGCCGCCAGTATTCCCGTTCCCGTCCCCAAATCAATCACCCGGTCACCCGGCTTAATCTTTCGCCTGATCGCTTCATGGTAAAAGGCCATGCGTTGTTGATCCGCCAGCATCCGCTCCTGGGTGTGCAGGTCAGAAAAGTAGTTTACATTCACCTCCCGGTATTTCTCCGCCGGAGTCACGACCTTCTCGGGCGGATAAAACCACTTCATGAGCTTGGGGCTGCCACGCAACCACTTGCCCAAGGAGTAGCACTTGCTTCGCACGTGTCCGGAAATCGACACAGTCAATTTTTGTATTGAAGAAATAGACATCTCGATTTGGACCCGACATTACCATGCCGGATTCACAACCCTAGGTTGACCTCGCCAAGTCAAAAGCCGAATATCCGGCGATTCTACTCCGGACCATCGCATGCCTCCCGATCTAAACCTCCGCTTCCACGAAAGCATCCTTTCCGCAACCGGTGCGTCATCACTCAAGGTTGAAGAGGTCCTACAGGAACTCTGGAGCGGATACGGCCACATCCTGCGAGTCCGGCTCGACGGATCTTCAAGCGTCATTGTGAAGCACATCCAAATGAAGCCTGCAGGATCTCATCCGCGCGGCTGGAATTCAAAACTCTCCCATCAACGCAAACTCAAATCCTATCAGGTCGAAACATCCTGGTATCGTGATTGGAGCCGGCACTGCAGATCAGATGCTCGAATTCCAAAACTGGTCACCTTTGACGAACAGGACGGCGAAATCCTCCTCGCCCTCGAAGATCTTGATGCCTCGGGATACGCGGGCCGCCTTCACTCTGTCACCTTCACCGCACTACAAGCTTGCCTCGATTGGCTGGCAAATTTCCACGCTACCTTTATGGGAGCAGCACCTGACAAGCTCTGGGAAACAGGAACCTACTGGCACCTCGCGACCCGCAGTGAAGAACTCAAAGCCCTCGACGATCTGCCTCTTCAAAGTGCCGCACCGGCCCTCGACCAAATCCTTTCCCAAGCACGCTTCCAAACATTCGTCCATGGCGACGCCAAACTTGCCAACTTTTGTTTTTCCAGATCAGGAGACCAGGTCGCTGCGGTCGATTTCCAATACGTCGGCGGAGGTTGCGGAATGAAAGACCTCGCTTATTTCATGGGCTCATGCCTTGACGAATTAGTCTGCGAAGAAAGAGAATCCGAACTCCTCAATCACTACTTCGCGACGCTCTCCAGCGCTCTCGCAATCAAACATCCACACCTCGATACCAAAGCGATCGAATCCGAATGGCGCGCGCTCTTCCCCGTCGCCTGGACTGACTTTCTCCGCTTCCTGAAAGGATGGAGCCCGGGGCATTGGAAAATCAATTCCTACAGCGAACGCCTCGCACGCAAAGTCCTCGCTTCACTTTAAAAACCACCCATGCAACTCACACCCGAACATCTTACCGACCTCGAATCAATTGCCATTAAAGCAGCCCTCCGTGCCGGCAAAATGATTCGGCCCAAGACGGGAAACTCCCGCCGCCGCCGCTGGACGCCCCGCTTACCTTGATGATCGACGATAGCTTTATCGCCCGGGCCAACGCCCCTGCCTTCCGGAAAAAGCTCACTACTTTTACATCACGGCAAGGACTCCACGGCACTGAAATCATCGCTCACGCTGGAGCCGTCCTCAATGCCTGCGGGGTCGCCGAAAATGCGCCTTCTATCTACTTCAAACTCCCAAAATCCGATCCCGGCGGAGGTTCACTCTGGGATTTTGCCGCCACCGCCTGCCTCTTCAATGAACTCGGTCTGCCCGCCAGCGACATTCATGGACGTCCTCTTTGCCTCAAGCCCGGATCTCGCAACCAAAGCGTCCGCATGGTTCAAGTAGAGCAATTTTCAATCAAGGAGAGTTTGCAGGTCTTTCGTAAATTCCTCAGACTACGCCGTAACCGACACAAAATGAGCGATCCGGAGGAAACCCCGCCAAAAAAAAACCGTCGCAGACGACGTCGCCCGAGTTCGCCCTCTGCAACATCTGGCAACGCAGACCGGGACTCTCCTGTTCCACAGAACAAAGCCGAAAAGCCAACCGGTCTGACGGGGCCCTCAAAAACAGAGACCGCTCTCCTGCCACCATTCACCGGGCTCTGCCTCGAACAGATCCACGTCCCCTCATCGCGGTCAGAGTGCCACGATGCCGTCGATGAAATCCTAGCCGCAGGAATCGGAGGCTTCGATACCGAGGCCAAACCAACCTTCCGCGCCGGACAAAAAAGCGGCGGCCCCCACGTCGTGCAGTTCTCCCTCACCGACAAAGCCTTCATTTTCCAACTCCATCATCACGAGTGCGAGAAAGCCACCTCGGAGCTTATTGCCTCGCCCGAAGTGCTAAAAGTGGGATTCGGACTGCAAAACGATCGCGGCCAAATCCGCCACCGACTGGGAATCAACCTCAATCACGTCCTCGACCTTGATCAAACCTTCCGCAAGATGGGATATCGCGGACAGATTGGCGTTCGGGGTGCCATGGGCGTGCTCTTGAAACAGTGCTTCAAGAAATCGAAATCGACCACCACCAGCAACTGGGCCCGCCCTGACCTCAGCCCGCGCCAACTGACCTACGCCGCCAATGATGCCTACGCGGCTCTCAAAATCATGGAAGCACTTGAACTGAAAGGGCATCTTTAGCACCTCCCCGAAGCCCCTGCGCAAGACCTCAAACCAGTGTTTACCATCTCCAAAATCCATGCTAACTCTTGCGTAGCATGAAACACGAAACACTTTGCCTCCACGGTGGTCACCAGCCTGATTCCGACACCCATTCCCGCGCGGTTCCCGTCTATAAGAGCACCGCATTCACTTTCAAGGACACCGAACACGCCGCCAACCTCTTTGCCCTCAAAGAGCTAGGGAACATTTACACCCGGTTGATGAATCCCACCACCGATGTCCTGGAAAAGCGCATTTGCCTGCTTGAAGGGGCCCACGAACTCGCCGGCCTCGCTCACTCCTCCGGCACCGCCGCGATTTTTAATTCCATCATCAACCTCGCCCAGGCTGGCGATAACATTGTCTCCGCCCGCAATCTTTATGGTGGCAGCTACACCCAGTTCAACGACATCCTTCCCGCGCTTGGGATCGAGGTCCGCTTTGTCGACTCGCAGGATCCCCGGCAATTCGCCGACGCCATTGACGACAAGACTCGCGCCCTCTTTTGTGAAACCGTTTCCAATCCCGCCCTCGAAATTACCGACCTCGATGCCGTAGGAGCCATCGCAAAGGAAAACAGTATTCCCCTTATCGTCGATGCCACCTGCTCGACTCCATACCTCACCAATCCCCTCAATCACGGTGCCGACATCGTCGTCCACTCCCTCACCAAGTGGCTTGGTGGACACGGCACAGGCCTTGGTGGCATCGTCATCGATTCCGGCCGCTTCAACTGGAGCGGCGGCAAGCACCCTCTCTTCGACAATCCCGATAACTCCTACCACGGCCTCCGCTGGGGCCATGACCTCCCCGAGATGCTCGCTCCGCTGGCCTACATTCTGCGCATGCGCACTGTCCCACTCCGCAACCTCGGAGCCTGCATCGCGCCCGACAATTCCTGGCAATTTCTCCAGGGCATCGAAACCCTGCCTCTCCGCATGGAACGCCACTGCGAAAACTCCCTCGCAGTCGCCAAACATCTCAAGGGTCACCCGGGCATCGAATGGGTCCGCTTCCCCGGGCTCGAGGACGATCCTGAATTCGCCAAAAACCAAAAATACCTCCGCGGTAAAGGTGGAAGCGTTGTTGTCTTTGGAATTAAAGGTGGAGCAGAAGCGGGAGCAAAGTTTATCAACTCGCTCCAATTGTTCTCCCACGTTGCCAACCTTGGTGACGCCAAGTCGCTGGCGATTCACCCGGCCACCACGACCCATTCGCAGCTCACCTCCGAGCAACAACTCGCCGGTGGTATCCGCCCAGAACTTGTCCGCCTCTCCGTCGGCATTGAGCACATCGACGACATCCTCGCCGACCTCGACCAAGCCCTTGCCCAAACATAAATCGTTGACCACGAAGAAAGCAGAGGCTTGAGATGAGAAGTTCAGACGAACCAGAAAAGCACCCGCATACTTAGGCGCCTCGTTTTCTCCACCTCACGATGCTCAAATAATTGGCGACCTCTGTGGTCAAAACTCCTCGCCTCAAAAAATGGACTCATTAGAAATCCCAGAAACCTGTGGTGTCATCCTGCTCCCAGACACCGTGCTCTTTCCACACGGCGGAATGCCCCTCCATATTTTTGAGCCACGTTATCGGCAAATGATCAATGACTCTTTGGAAGGGAACTGCATGTTTTGCGTGGGCAATCTCCTCGGCGATGATAGCTCGGACCCCGATCGCTGCGCCGCCCCAGTTGGAACCATAGGACTGATCCGCGCCTCGCGGGAAGCTGACAACGGCACTTCAAACCTCCTCCTCCACGGAGTTTTCCGCGTACATTTCGAGAAATGGCTCGAGAACAAAACCTATCCATATGCCAGGATCAGGCCCATTCTCGACACCACGCTCGCCGCTGACGAAGAGTCGGAATATCTCGGAAGACTCCGTCGCACCATCAATCGAACTCTCTCAGGATTTCCCTCGGAGGTGAATGAGCAAATCAACACAACGCTCGACAAAGCCGGGGACTCCGCGACCTGCTCCGATGCTGTCGCCCAGCAATTTATTCACGACCCAAATGACCGTCAACGCCTGCTGGAAACCCCCGAAGTGCGAAAACGAATCGATTTTTTAATTCAGTTTCTGGAAAAAGCAGGTCCCTCCGTCTAACCTCCCATGAAACCCCTCCTCTTTCTCTTAGTCATTGCCCCACTTGCAGGCCAAACCCTTGGCGGCTTCGAACCATTCACCCAGCAAGAAAATGGTGAAAGCTGGATCTGCTATGACTACGCGGACGACGAGGCGATTGATGCTCCGTGGAACCTTTTGAATTCCGGAGACCCCGAAATCTATGCTTCCTTCACCCTCGACTTCGGCGTCTCCCTCTTCGCCAATATCATGACATCAAACGGCTTCTTCGTAGGAAGCTACGCCGATGCCGGGATTAACACCGTCATTTGCGATGTCTTCATTGAGGACATCAACAGTTTCTCAGACGTCGAATTCTATATTCTTGCCGGAGGCACCTTCTACTACAGCGATTTTTACGTCATTGAACAATCTGGCTGGGTTGGCCTCCAAAATTCATTCTCGAGAGACCGGTGGTATTTTTACGACGACGATCAGGAATTTATCGAAGTGGATCTGACCCCTGCCATTCTCTCCGACGTCTCCGAAATCGGTCTTAATTTCTACCCCGTTCTGGGACTGACGGATGAAGACGGGAATCCGATTCTAAATGGCGATGGGAACCAGATATTCCCGGGTGACGGCAGGGTCGTAGCCCTCGATAATTTCACTCTCCTGCCGGACCTCACCGCCCCGAAAGTCGCTGTTTCGACTCAACCCCCCTCCGCCAAGATCACCTTCACCGGTATCGAAGGAATGGAATACACCATCCAAACCACAAGCAACCTCCGGGAAAAGAGCTGGACAAATGTGGGGAGTCCTTTCGAAATTTTCGGGAAATCTTCGACCAATGTCCCCATGACAAACAGAGGCTTTTTCCGGATCCTCAGCCAGCCATTCTACGTCGAGGCTCCATAGCGAAAAAAAACTTTCGCAAAGTCTGCTACTCTGCCTTATCCCAGCGGCGATGAAAATTGTGGTTGCATACTCTGGTGGTCTTGACACCTCCGTCCTCCTCCTCTGGCTCAAAGAGAAATACAATGCCGAAATTATCGCCTATTGCGCTGATGTCGGACAAGCGGAGGAACTCGACGGGCTTGAAGAAAAAGCTCTCAGCACCGGCGCCTCCAAGTGCTATATCGGTGATCTTAAAGAGGAATTTGCCGCGGACTACATCTATCCGATGTTCCAGGCCAACGCTGTTTACGAAGGCCGCTACCTTCTCGGCACCTCCATCGCCCGCCCTTGCATTATGAAGGGCATGCTCGAGGTCGCCCGTGCCGAAGGGGCCGATGCCATAGCCCATGGTGCCACAGGAAAAGGAAACGACCAGGTTCGCTTCGAACTCTCTTTGAACGCCCTCGCTCCCGACATTGAAATGATCGCTCCCTGGCGCGATCATTCCTTCCGCGAGCAATTCCCCGGCCGCGCCGAAATGATTGCCTATTGTGAAGAGAACGGCATCAAGATTCAGGCTTCAAACAAGAAGCCCTACTCCATGGACCGAAACCTCCTTCACATTTCCTTTGAAGCCGGTGCCCTCGAAGACACCTGGTATGACGGTTCAACCGAAACCGATAAAGACATGTATGTCCTCTCCGTCTCCCCAGAGGATGCTCCCGATACTCCTGAATATGTCGAGTGTCTCTTCGAAAACGGGAACCTGGTCGGCCTTAAAAATGACAACCTTGCGGGGTATATCTCCGAACTATCCGACTTCGAGGTCAAAGGCGAAAAGGACGGCTACACCCTTCTTACGCCTTACGGAGTGATGCGCGTTCTCAACCACCTCGGTGGCAAGCACGGCATCGGCCGCATCGACATCGTCGAAAACCGCTTCGTCGGCATGAAATCACGAGGCATTTACGAGACTCCCGGTGGCACCATTCTTCTCGCAGCCCACCAGGATCTCGAAACTCTTACCATCGACCGTGAGGCCCAACACGTTCGCGACTCCCTCATTTCGAAATATGCCCAACTCGTTTATAACGGGTTCTGGTTTGCCCCCGAACGCGAGGCCATTCAAGCCCTTGTCTCCGAGACCCAAAAAACAGTCAACGGCGAAGTACGACTCAAGCTCTACAAAGGCAACATTATCAACGCCGGCCGCCGTTCTCCAAACAGCCTCTACGACGAGGATATCGCCACAATGGAAGGCGGCCAGGAAGAAGCCTACAACCAAAACGACGCCTCCGGCTTTATCGCGCTCAACGGGCTCCGCCTAAAACAGTTCGCCCGCGTGAATCATAAGTGATACGGGCTTCCAGCCTGTGTCTCTTGAAATCACTTCCCAAAACCGAAGCCTAACCGGGCTTCGGTTTTTTCTTTGCAGTATTCTTCAACCCAAAATCTCCCCGGCAGCGCTTTCACCTTCATTAAGATCCACCCTCTCCGGCCTTCCCTTGTGCTGGTAGATCACCTTGGTGTGATCAAGCCCCAACAAATCGAGCACTGTCCCATGAAGATCGTGAACATGCAGTTTGTCTTCGGTCGCATACAAGCCCAGATCATCCGTCGCCCCGATCGTCTGGCCACCTTTCACCCCGCCACCCGCCATCCACATCGTGAACCCGGTCGGATTGTGATCACGACCATCGCCCTTTTCACTCATAGGGGTCCGGCCAAATTCCCCTCCCCAAATCACCAGTGTTTCATCGAGCAACCCCCGCTGTTTTAAATCCTGAATCAAGCCCACAATCGGTTGATCAACGTTCCCGCAAAGCCGGGCATGGTTTTTTTCCATCCCGCTATGGCTGTCCCACTTGCTACCCGCACCATGATACAACTGCACAAATCGCACCCCGCGCTCCACCAACCGCCGCGCCATCAGGCACTGACGTCCAAACACCCTGGTCTGCTCGTTTTCAAGCCCATACATTCTTTTGACGGCAGCCTGTTCACTTTCCAGATCTATCGCCTCCGGCGCTTCCGCTTGCATCCGATACGCTAACTCGTAGCTCCGAATTCTCGCTTCAAGCTCGGTGTTCGATTGCCTACCCAGTAGGTGTTCCTCGTTCAGCCGATTGAGAAAAGACAACTTCCCCCTCTGCCGCTTCTCCGTCACCCCCTCGGGCAAATTCAAGTTTGCCACCGGCTCGTGACCCGATTCAAAAAGCGTCCCTTGATAACTCGCCGGCATAAAGCCTGACCCCCAGCAGCGGAAACCGTTCACTACCATCGCATTACTGTCCTTGATCACCGTAAACGCCGGCAAATTATCACTCACTGATCCCAACCCGTAGTTCACCCACGCCCCCAAAGAAGGTCGTCCCCCAAACACCGAGCCTGTATTCATCTGGGAAACCCCACCTGCATGATTGATCCCGTCTGAAACACACGATCGAATCACACACAAATCATCCGCAATGCTCGAATGCCGGGGCAACCAGTCGGAGATCCAAAGCCCACTCTCACCGTGCTGCTTCCACTCCCGCTTTGATTCAAGCAAAGGCGAACCCGCTTCTCCCATCGCTGTTACCGGCCGCTCAAAACTCTCCGGCAGGGGGCTCCCCGCCAACTTGTTTAACAAAGGCTTGGGATCAAAAAGATCCAGATGGCTCGGCCCTCCCTCCATAAAGAGAAAGATCACACTCTTTGCTTTCCCCAAGTGATGCGGGATCTTCGCTGCTACCGGATTCCTCGTCCTTAATTCACTTCCATAAAGCCTATCTCCCGTCAGCGCCGACAAAACAACGCCGCCAAACCCAGCTCCCGAGTTCATCAGAAATTGCCGGCGCGAGTGCGGCATTATGATTCGACGACAAGACATGACTCAATCAGTGAAGGTAAAGGAACTCGTTGGAGCTTAGTAATGCGTGACAGAAATCTTCAAAAGCCTCTCTTTCCGGAGAGCTCCCTGCAGAGAACTCTTCTTGACCACCCCACTTGGCGCCCGAAGGAAGCCCGGCAAGGTCGACGACGTTCAGATCAACGACAGGATCTGGAAATTCCGGCAAGTCCCGCTCGTGCAGTAATTTTCGTGTCAGCCTCAACCTCGCCACTTTACCTCGCCACGAATGCCCGCCGCCATTGCGCGCGCCCAGCAGAACATTTTCGCTCTTCCGCTGAATGCCCCCCACGACCTTGTGCCCCACCTCGACTCGCTGCATTTCCCCGTCCGACCTCGACAAATCCTTCAAATAAAAGGTCACCCTGCCCTGCCCTTCGCCTCGCGCATTGACAACCACCGCCACGAAAAAAGGAACCTTCAACGGAACCCTCAAATTCGAAGCCACGACCTCATATTCAAAGTCACCACCCGGATTTAATCCCACCAATTGCACAATCAAATTCCCTGGTCCGTAGCGGCTCTTTTCGCTCGTTACCCCGATGGACCAGCCCTGGCTTTGATGATTGCCATTCCATTGTGACAACAAAGTGTTCACACGCGCATCATCGTGAACTTCGTCGAGCCGGACCACCGCGGAAGCCGAAAATTGATCCTCCGGGAGTTGAACTCCGGGCAATTCCAAATACTCCCACTTACTTCCGGGCTCTAGGGAGAAAGCCCCCCTGGCACCTCTGGCAAGATAGGACTCCGCACCCTTGAAAAAACTCTTCAAAGCAACCAATCCCCTCTGATCCGAAGCGCCCCTGGCCCGCTGTTCCTTTTCGGTGTTCTTGCTTTGCGAGGACAAGAATTCCATCGCAGCTTTCACCTCCTTCTCTTTTGCCTCACGCCCCCAAACCATTCGATAAGCCTCCCCCACATCCCCGTCTTCCGCGCTTCCCTTCGCTCCCAGAATCCGGCCAGCCAAGGCCCGGGCCCTGGCCAAAGGCCACTCGCTGTTGGCCAATAGCAAGGACTGTGTCGGCGTCGTCGTATTCAACCGCTCCGGCTCGGAAGCAAATCCCGCCGGGCTGTCAAAACACTGCAAAACTCGCTCCGGAGTGTTTCGCATCTTCCTTAAATAAATGGACCGCACCGGCGAAGAACCACCTTGGGCCACCCCTCCTTCCAAATGCTTCAATTCGCCAGACAAAGCCAGCATGGCATCCCTGATCTGTTCCGCTCCCAGTCTCCGCGGCGGAAATCTCCAGAGCAACTTATTCCCCGGATCTGTTTGAACCTGAGCATTGCTGGGCTCAAATCTTGCCGTCTGACGGTAAGCCGCACTTGTCATGATCAACTTGTGCATCCGTTTTACCTTCCACCCGCCACTCATAAACTCACCAGCCAGCCAGTCCAACAACTCCGGATGAGTCGGCTCCTCTCCCAGCATGCCAAAATCATTCGGAGAGGCCGCAATCCCGCGCCCAAAATGATGCTGCCAGATCCGATTCACCATCACTCGTGCCGTAAACGGATTGTCACTCGCCACAATCCAATCCGCCAAAGCCGAACGACGCCCGGTGGTAGTCTCCCGCGTCTCAATTTCCGGAGCGGCTTCCCCCAGCAATGTCAAAAATCCCGGCATCACTTCTTCCGAGTTAAGTTGAACAATCGCAGCCTCACTTCCCGTATCCGTGCTCATGAAGGACTTCGGCAGTGACTCGGGCTTGAGCCGGTCAAAAACACCCAGTTGCGTCTCCAGTTCTTCATAGCGCAAGCGCCCGGGACTGCCCTTCCTTAAAACCTGCTCCGGCTTGGCCCGCGTCTCCACCTCCCGAATCGCCTGACGTTCCACCAAAAAAGAAATCTGGCGCTCATACGAACTCTGCTTCTCCCGCGGCTTGGCAAACATCTCCTGCACCTCCGGCGGAAACGTCTTCACGTGAGAATTGTATTTTGCTCTCTGCCCGGCCTCAACCAACAAGGCCATCTCCGCCCTGATCTCCGCCGTCGCCTCTTCCCATGCCCGGTAACGCTTTTGATACCCGTCAAGCTCTTCGGGAGTCGCAAAAGACTTGTCGTCCGGCCAATAGACCGACGATAGAAAGGCCTGCAGCGCGAAATAGTCCTTCTGCAAGATGGGATCGAACTTGTGGTCATGACACTGGGCACAGCCGATTCCCATTCCTAAAAACACCTCAGCCGTGACGTCCGTGATCTCATTGATCATGATCTCCCGCTGCATCTCCGCATTGCGCTGGTTCCACTCGTAAACCCCGTTGCGCAAAAAACCTGTCGCCACCACTCGCTCCGGATCATTCGCTGCGATTTCATCACCCGCCAACTGCTCCTTTACAAACTCGTCGTAAGGTTTGTCCTCGTTGAAGGCCCCAATGACATAATCCCGATAACGAAACGCCGCCGGACGAAGATCATCCGCCCGATAACCATCACTATCGGCATAGCGAACCACATCCAGCCAATGCTGCCCCCATCGTTCTCCATACCTTGGGCTCGCCAAAAGTTCATCAATCAGCTCATTCACGGCCACATCACGATCCTCTTCCCACGCCGTTAAAAACTCTTCCACTTGCTCGACCGCCGGAGGCAAACCATGCAAATCAAAATAGGCCCGCCTCACAAATTCCTCCGCTGAAGCCTCCTCCGACATCTTCAATCCGGCCTGCCCTAACTTCCTTTCCACAAAAAAATCCACCGTATGCCCGACCTTCGGCACCACCACTTTCCTCACTGGCTGCACCACCCACCAGGCTTTTTCCTTTTCAGTGAACTCACGACCGCTTCCCACCATCACGGTGAAAAATCCCAGAAGAAATCGGAGTAAGCAATTCACAGGCTTTAAACAACACCACAGACGGATGTCGGTGGAAGATAAAAACGAAATCACCCACTGAAATCTCTCAACCACAATGAAATCATTTCTCGTCAGCCTCACGATTCCCCTTCTCTCCCTCATCGCAAAATCAGCTCCGCAAATCGTCACCGGCATCACCGAACCCTTCTCCATCGTCTTCGATCAACAAGGTACCGTCTACGGCGTGGAATATGAAAATGGCAACCGCATCTTCCGTCTCAAAAACGACCAGCTCTCCTTCATTGCCGGCTCCAAAACCCCGGGCGGCAAAAAACTCGGCGACGTTGCCGCAGGCGATGGCGGTGATGCCAGAAAAGCCCGCTTCAATGGCATGCATGATCTCGCGCTTCACCCCGATGGCCGACTTTTCATCGCCGACACCTTCAACGAACGCATTCGTGTCCTCGACCTCAAAACAAACACCATCGCCACCCTGGGTGATCAACACCTGAAATTTCAATCTCCCTACACTGTCGACCTTCATCCCGATGGAAAACACCTCCTCGTTGCTGATCTCGAGAAACGCCAGGTTCTCGAAATCAACCTCAAAACCCTCACCGTCAAACCACGCGCCGGAAACGGAAAAAAAGGCAAGCCTATCGAAGACTCACCCGCCACTAAATCACCCCTCCTCGCTCCCCGGGCCGCAATCTACGGTAAGGACGGATCCATCTTCCTCGCCTCCCGCGAAGGCCATGCCATTCGCCAAGTCACCCCAGAAGGCACCCTGAAAACCATTGTCAATCTTGCTGGCAAGAAAGGCTCTGCCGGCGACGATGGCCCCGCCATCGAAGCCCGCCTCAACGGCCCGAAGCACCTGACTCTCGATTCTCAAGGCAACCTCGTCATCAGCGATGACAACAACCACATCCTGCGCCTCTACAAACATAAAAGCAAAACTCTCCACCTTCTTTACGGCACCCCTGGCAAAAAGGGTAACGCTGCCACTGAACTAAATCGCCCCCATGGTGCCCGCTATGCTCCCGACGGATCGCTTTGGATTGCTGACTCTTTCAACCACCGCCTCGTCAAGGTTCTTCAGCCTTAACTAAAAAGTGATTCAGGCAGGAAAGAACAGCGGAGTCCAAAGACGGTAACACCGAGAAGCGTGAAGGAGAGGATCAAGAGAGTGATCCTTAAACCCGGCCAGTTGATTGGGATCCTTCTCATTTTGGTTCTCAGCGGACAGAAGGAACTTTTTTTCAGTCCGATGGCGGTTTGACATCTTGTGGAGTACCGTAAAAGTTTTTCAATCAACAAATGAAATTCAAACTCGCAATCGTACCCTTAATTTTCCTGCCAGCAGGAATTCAAGCAGCCACTCTCGCCTCGCCCCCCCAAATGACCCACCTCCATCTACAACCTTTGGTGCTCCGCTGCCCTGCGTGAGACTGCCCCGCCACTAGGAACATGCCTCACACACGAGGCCGACAAGATGAAAGGTGGGAAGCGTCTTTAAAGCATCGCCTCGTCCCCGATTCCCTTTTCGAACCTAACAACATGGCGGGAATGCCTGACCGGAACTGAGAAATCCCACCCATCATTCGTTATCTGATCGCCCACCTGCCATGTGAATTTGGGCATACTCATGTTGGAATCCACTATTTTTTGTTATTGAAACGATTATAATTTCGGTGAGATGGTAGCTTGACAGTTGGAAAACCTGTTTGAAATCCACGGTCAACTTAAAATTTTATGATGAATACACAACCAATCAATTCAGGATTACTCCTTGCACTCGCTCTGGCTGCCAGCGCCAACGCAGCAGTGTCGTTCGTCGATCTCGATTCGACCACCGGAGCAAACTGGCGCACTGCGGCCGATCTGGAAACAGATAATGAATATGGAACCGAAGGATACGTCGTCTTTGGTCTCAACGAGGCCGACAACGTCTACAATCCAAACTTTGATGTGAGCAGCGCTAATACAGCAAACGCATATGACCTCCCTGCCGGTATTTCTGTCTCAACCGTGGACACCAACATCGGCATGTGGTCCGGCAATGGGAACTTTGGCACTATCGAGGATCCCGGAAATGCCAATACAATTTCCAGTGCTCCGGTCCTCGCCAACTCTAATGGAACTAAGCAATTTACCATCACGCGTGCGACTTCTGGCAGCCACCGATTAACCCTGATTACCGCTTCTGGAGATAACGAGGGGACCGAATACACTCTGACCGTTAATGATGGCAGTGGAGCCATGATGTCAAACTACGACCACACTACCAATGGCCTCGCTTACCATGTCTTCGACATTTCCGATGGCACCAGCGACATCGTTATCGACATTGCTTCAACCGCCCAGAACCGCTCCCTGACCGGTATCGCATTCGATGCCCTCCCAGTCCCGGAGCCTTCATCCGCTCTCCTGCTCAGCCTCAGCATGATCGGCGCCACCATGCGTCGCCGTCGATAGGCATTTAAATCCAGGCTATCCAATTTAGCCTCCGGCAGGTCCTGACCGCCGGGGGTTTTTTAAGCCCATCCCCCGGCTCCAAAATGTGGATCACAAGTATGACAAAGTTCTCTGGCGCTATTGCAGGCATCTCAAAAAAACTGATAGTCTCATTTAAATCTAAAAACACCTTCCGCAACCCAACTAGAAAAATGAAACAAGACAAATTCACCGGGTTCCTTGTCGCTTCCTCACTCTTAGGAGCCACAATCGCTTCCGCAACCGTAACCTCCATCGGGGCAGACTCCACTACCGGCCCAAACTGGCGCACCGCGGCCAACCTCGAACCTGACAAGGAATACGGATCCGCCGGATATGTCGTTTTTGGGCTTAACGAAACCGACTCAGTTTACACTCAATCCTTCGATACCAGCGAATTTAACCCCGCCAACGCTTACAACCTCCCCGCCGGAATTACTATTTCGACTATCGACACCAACATCGGCATGTGGTCCGGCAACGGAAACTTCGGAACGATAGAAGACCCCGGAAATGCAAATGCTATCACCAACGCTCCGGTACTCGCCAACAGCTCAGGCACCAAGCAATTCACGATCTCTCGCACCGGGAGCGAGGCCTTCCGGATCACCATCATGGTCGCCTCCGGAGACAACGAAAGCACAGGATACAACGTCACCCTTGATGATGGCTCTGGCTCCGCGAACTCGAACTACGACCACCTCGCAAACGGCCTCGCTTACCATGTCTTCGACGTTTCCGCTGGAAACAGTGATATCGAGGTCATGATCACCAGTGCCGCTCAAAACCGAACCCTCATGGGGATTGCCTTTGACAGTGAAGGCGATGACATCACCGATCCCACCGATTCGAACTCCAATGGAATCGGGGACAATTGGGAAAAACACTACTTTGGAAGCCTTGGAGCAGTTGATCCCAATGCAGACGA
>Ga0213866_10000585_pt1 | contig 28541 bp, 42 predicted proteins | sample PICome_11_FD_160079 | JGI IMG/M metagenome (GOLD analysis project Ga0213866, IMG submission 160079) | Coastal seawater microbial communities near Pivers Island, North Carolina, United States - PICO284 | ecosystem: Environmental > Aquatic > Marine > Coastal | place: USA: North Carolina... | reverse complement strand
AAATGTTTCACTTTTTCTAAATGTGTTTTCTTGTTTGAAATTTCCTGAAACACTAAAGGAATTGACCTTACATTTTGCATAACTACCTATAAATCTATAAATGCTTGAAACACGCAAAACTTATCTGTTGAGCGATATTCATTGTTTTTGAGTTCGATTTCTTCCATTCGTCGAACAATTACATGTTTTGATAATTTTTTCGCCATCAGTTCATGCTTTGATTTTGCCAAATAACGAATGGCGCTTTCAAGATTCTTACCATAAACAACAATCTTTTCAGCACGATCTATATTTGTCAAAAAGGCTGAACGAGTTTCAATTCCTGATTTTGATTCAAGTCGAATCAATGAACGCTTGTCTTGAGAAGCGAGATAGACAACTCTCTTACCAATCAAATATTTCATATCAATCTGAGGAAATTCAAAAACAGATGTTGAAAACTTTAGTTTACGAATCAATTCTTCAACAGGCTTCAGTCGAACAGCACGTTTCTTTTTCTTTTGTTCAGTGACAACACTCTTCACTGAAAGAAGTTCTTCCTTGACTTGCTTGAGATTCTTGAAAATTAGATTCTGCTGGCGTCTTGTGAGAAAGGAATATGCTTCTTTGATCTCTTCATCACTTTGAATATGCCTCAAATCATTCAAATGATCTTTATCGAGCATTTCAGCAATTTCAGTTGATTGAGATTTATTCAATTCGTAAATCGTCAGGATTGATTGTGCGGTGATTTCTTTCTTACCTTTCGAATCAAACAATTCTTCAATTTGATTTTCAAGGTAAGCATAGGCATCATAGGTTCGATTCTCATTTTTTCGTTCAGTTGAAACACGAACTACTGCCTCAACCTTCTTTGTAGGACGAACTTCTTTCTGTAACTTTTCAATAAAGGAATCAAGGCGTCGAACTAATTCTTCAGGTAGAGTGTTACCATTTGAAATCAATCGTGCACACCAGCAGTAAGAGAAAGGAAGATAGGTTTGACTATTGATGTTTTTTCTTTGATTTTCTGTTCGAGCATAGTTTAACAAAAACTGCTTTGCGTCTTTATCGGTAAAATTTTGCCGATACCAATTATACTTATGAAGAACATCAAATTCACTGAGAACAAGTGATTCGGGTTCACGAATACTCATCTCTTGTTTTCTTCTTCGTTTCATCTCAAAACTCCAATAATGTTAAGCAATGGTAGTGAGCGATTCTTTCCAATTAGATGTTGAACAATTTTTAGCAAGAAGCATGAAGTTGTCTCTTGTCTCAAAAATACCTTCACCTACAATTTCATCAATCAAAAAAGGTTGCGTTTCAAATACACAAAAATCACCATTTTCATCAATCGCATGGTATTTTGCCCAATCAGGCATTTCAAACTGTAGCTCCACTTTCTGTTTCATTTTGAATCTCCATAGTATTAAAAATTTCAGTCAAAGTATTTTTTTGACCGTCGGCAAACATCAACTTTATATCGATTTTTTCACTCAATTCTTCATTCATAGCATTGAACATATGAGTTACTCCTTCTTTTGTTGTATAAGATTGAGTAAATCCCCAAACATCTGGTTCAGAAGCATCACGATTTTTCCATTTAGCAAATAAAATATAAAGTCCTGAAGTAGATCCTGTGCCTGTTCCTGTTCCCAGGACGGGCACATCTGCTACTATTTTTTTCAATTCATTATAATCCATAAAAATCCTAATATTTTTGTTGGTCATATGGATGAATTCTCAAATCTTTAATTGGGAATCCATAGAAAACTCTTGGATTTGGATTTATATGATTTGCTTTAAAAATCAATAGAAAATGTTTTTGAGCAAATCTTCTGATCCAAGTTTTATCAGACATCTGTTCTTTTGAAGAAACTAATTGGTCTGCATACGAATTAAATAATTCTACCTTTGCTCTTTCAGCCGCTTCTTTTACAGCATCAACATTATTCACAGGAAATGTTGGACCGAAGCCATCAAACGTTGATGCTGAACTTAAGATATCAAATGTTTTTTTATCTTGCCGAAAAGCTAATTTATCGAGTTGAGGATCATATACAAGTTGGTCATTTAAAAAGATATAACAATTTTTCACTTTTCGATTCCCAGAACCATCAAATGTGAATTCCTGCCAACGTACATCAGGAGCTTGCTCATCATTCACTTGACACAAATAAGGATCAGTAGCAGGAGCACCTGTTTCACGAAAGTCTCTTCTCGAAAAAAGAATATCATAATTGTCTACATAGAATTTTTTCTCAACGGCAGAGTAACTTTTTTCAACATATTTATCCAAACCTTCGCCAGAAACATGACCTAACTTAAAAGAAATTTTGTAGATAAATTGTGTTCTTTCATCAAAAAGATACATCTTTGTACCATCTTTGACAACATAACTATTTTGTTCTCTCGCAAATTCGGTTGGAAAGGTAAGTCTTGTTTTTGACATCTCTATCTCTTTTTTATATTAAAATGAAGTTTGTTGGTTCGGCCTTTTGAATAGCGACAATGTTTGTGCATTCATAGATGAACATTTATTCAGATATTCGGTGAACAAAGGAACTTCTTTTGCTGTTGCTCTTGTAAACTCAAATTGAAATTCTGCCTGAGCATTATTCTCTCGGTAACTATCCATGATACATGAACAAACGAACCCTGATGATGCTTGAGCAATCTGCGGTTGAACATTCTCATATTGAAATCTTTGCATCATAATCGTACCACAAAAATTCATGAATTGACCAATCATTGCAGTAGGATATTCAACTTTAGGATAATCAGTCGGTAGAATTTTTTGCCATTCAAAAGGATTTCTGCCCTTTAGATTAGGAACTTTTTTTTGCTCTTGCTTAGGTTCTGGTGCGAAATCGTAATCATAATCTGGACCCTTGTGACTATCCGCATAAGTCAATGAAACTGGCGTAACAGTCATCAGAATACAAGAAATAGCGATGATAAACTTTTTCATAAAGATTGTCCTTTGTTTAGGCACTCCACAGAGTGCCGATTGTTAATTGTATTTATTCAACTTTTTAAAAAAAGTTAAGCTGCAACTGACATTTCGGTGTTGGCTGTTTCTTCATCTACACTTGGGAACAATCGTGAACATAGTCCGAGGTCCAAGACTCTTTTTGCTCGAGTTACAGCAACGTAAAACAGGTTTTTCTCCATCAATGGAGCCTCGGAAAAAGAGATAGGTACTCGAACTTTTCTTCCTAATTCATCCATCTCTGAACGATAGAAAACATTCTCAGCATCGTCAGCTATAGTCACATGGTTCCATTCTTTACCTTTAGACTTGTGCATTGTTGTGATCATCGTAGCATTGGCAGGAATATTTTTCTGAGCATCTTTGATACGCTTGAGATTATCAAGAGCCATTTCAAATCCACCAATCTTATCAATCACTCGCAAAGCAGTTTTCCATTCATTATTTAGCAAATCCTCTTCGAGTTCTTTGTGAAACTGCTCAATGTTTCTCAGACCTTTCAGGTCAGGGTGTGAAACATTGTAGGTATCACCAGCATTGAGAGATACAAGGTTCTCAATCATCTTGAATCCTTCATTGTCAACGCCACCCTCAAGAGCAAAGGTCTTTTCATCTTCAAGCATTTGAAATGCCTCAGTCAGACAACCCATGTTGGTGCGGCAGAGAACAGCAGAGGTGTCTTCTTCTTCAACACCTTCAAAGCCTTTCATTCGTAGGTCAGTCATATGCTCAAGCAACAGATTTGCCTTGTCAGCAATCTCTGGCAAAAAGCGGAAAGATTGTGTCAAGGTGAAAGTGGCTTCTGCTGGCATATCTTTCAAGAAGTCCTGTGCGCCACGAAACTGGTAGATGGCTTGATTCGAATCACCAACAGCAATCAATTGTGCTTGAATGCGTGAAGCAATATCAGAGAACACAGGATTGATATCTTGCGCCTCATCAAGCAACACAACTTCTTCAGCAATCTGAATGTCATTGTAGTGAAGTTGAACGAGCTTAACATACATGTCATGTAACATCAAATCACTTGAAAAGCCAAACGAAGAAAATAGGGTTTTAGCGATCTCAAGTGCACGCTTCTTCTTCTTGTCAACTGCCTGAAGGATCTTTTCTGCTGGCATGTTGGTGAATCTCAGCAATTGAGAATGGAAGCGGTCTTCGACTGATTTAGGAACGTGGCGGAGTGTCATTTCAGTGTCATCGGAAATCATGAATTGGCGCATGATTTGAAATGCGGGATTTGCCAAGAACTTGTCATCACCGCTCAATCGCAAACGGTCGATTGTGTCTTTGACAGACATGTAGCCTTTGATGTTGCGGCTGTTACAGCCAGCACCTCGGGCCAATTCAAGGCAGAAGCCATTTTGAGTTTTAACTTTGATGTTGTCAAGACCACGACTTTTGGCCTTCTGCTGAACTTCTTCTTTGATTGCGGTGTTGAAGGCGAGGTAGAGGAAAGAAGTCTCAGGATGCTGCTTCACAAGCTCAAGCAGAGTGCTTGTCTTGCCGGTGCCTGCGAGAGCAAGAACTTTGATGTTGTTGCGAATTGCTTCGAAGGCGTCGAGGATAGCTTGTTGTTCTGAAGTAGGATTCATATCATCTCCATGATTTAAGTGTCACGCATTCAGAGCGAAACGATTTCGCTCAATCAATGATCAGATCATATCAGATCGAATTCAAAAGTCAAGAACTTTTTTAAAAAAATTCGATGGTGGTCACCAAGACAATCCAAGCGAGATAGGGATAGAAAATCTTGGCGACCAGCGGTTGTTCTTTGTACATCTCAATAAATGTTATCATTTTACCTTTTTCAGTTCGAATAGGATATCCGTTCGAATCTCTCATCAGCCGAACATTGGACGAGATTGACGGTCCATGCCAATGCCATAGATATCAGAAGACCTGCGACCCGCACTGATTCTGCGGTCTGTGCTGCCTTCTCTGGGCTTTTCTCTGCGAGGGAATCTTCGTCGAGTAATACCACTGACTTCTGGATCAGCCCTGCGCTCAAGCCCATACTTGGCTCTTTGCATGTTAAAAGGATATAGAATTTTTAGAAGTTGAATGCGAAGATTGCCCAGAGCTTCCTGCAATTCAGCATTTTCTTCTGGGCATCTCTTGATTTCTTGAACGATTGTATTTTCACATCGCTCAATCGATTGAACTGCTTCCATGAGTTGTTTTCTCGGATCTGCCGACATGCTCCTCCTATATTGATTTCAAATATTTGAGTAGTTTCAAATATTTATCAATTATAGGTAATCACAGAAGGCAGTTGAGAAATTCGTTCTTGTAGTTCTAATACCTGGTCTTCAGTCAACCAACCAACTACAGTGTCATGTTCGCCGGTGATTTCATCAACAGAAACAAACTCATAGTTATCTTCTGAAACGTCATCTGAAGCAATACGAAGTAAACCTAACTCAAATAGTCCTTGGTCGCCTCCGTAAGAATGGCTGTGACAAATGACAGAAGTGGCGTAGCCATTGTTAAAGTATTTTTGATATTGTGCTCCTGAGCCATCATTAAATTTATGAGTGCTAGGAATTTCTAACTTTTGACCGAAGGGATGCTCACTCATTTTCATTCTCCTCTGGAACTGAAAAGAAAAATCTCAGAAAAACTTCAATAAAAATAACAATAATAATAATCGGCAAAAATGCGATTATAAACATCCATGTTTCAAAATCAAGCATAGGTCAGTTTCGGAAAATTGCCAAGACTTCGGCAGTTGAGGTTGTGTTGTCAGGCTCACAATTGATACATTGATCCGTGCGATATGTTTCACCGTCAGGGAACAAACCGCACGAAGCAACAAACAGACTCAAAACAATCAAGATTCTCATAATTATCCTTGGGTTGGTGTTCATCATGATCAGATCATATCAGACTGGATGAAAATGTCAAGGGATTTTTCGATTTTTTTTATCAAGTAATATCAGTTAGTTCGATATGGCACGCATCAATGAAGGGCCTTTTTCCTTGTGACCTTCTCAAGTCAACATATTCGTTCATTGCCTCTTCCATAGTGCCCTCATAATCTACGATGTTGTTAATATGCCAAGCAGCACCCCAGCGAATCGATACTCCCTTTTCTGCGGCAGCTTGTTTAACAGCATCAATTATATCATCATAGAGAGAAATTTCCCACTGAACCTGACTTCCTAAGTAAGCAACGAGATCCACCGCATCACCTGTGAGATGTTTTGACTTCATAGTTTTTGAAGCTTTCTTGGCGACAAGTTCTTTCTGTCTTTCTTCTGTTCGAAGACCTTCTGTTACTCCGAAATCAATTGTTGTCAATTCAATTGCCCGTTTGACTACATCCACCAATTCTGGTTTTACACCTTCTAATCTACCTAAGGATCGTTGTGATAATTTAAACGCCATTGTTCTCCTTTACTTGCTTAAAATATTCGCAATTTTTAGCGGCTTCGATTGTTAGCTTATCGTAATTCGTGTCACATAAACCACGAAATACACGTTGATGAAACTCAATGTATTTGTGATTGTCTGGTGTTGTGAACAATTGAGCGACAAACAACCAAAGCACATATAAAATAATTAGTGTTGAAATACTTCTTAGATTCAACATTATTTATGCGGTGCCAGTTGAACCAAAACCTCCGGCTCTTGTTGATTGAGATGGTCGTGTTTTTGTTTCAACGATAGTTGTTGGAACATTTTGAACTAATTCACCTTGACAGATTCGTGTGTGATTTGGTAGCTTATAAGGAACATCAGTGAGATTTTGAATCAAAACAAATGTTTCTTCAACATAATCAGAATCAATCACCGCTTCCTGATTCACCAGAACAATACCATTTTTGAGGGCCAGACCAGAACGAGGATGTAATCTTACGCTGAAACCTTTGGGAATATCAAAAATGATTCCTGTTGGTATCATCACTCGTAGACCACGATGAATCTCAAGATGACCAAATTCAGGCTTCAATTCAATACTCTGATCAGAAGATGATTGAAAGGCACGAATGATTGAAGTGGGTTCAAAATTACAGAACAGATCGAAACAAGCAGAACCTTCTGTTGCGAAATAAGGTGCTACCGCTTTTGAATTGTGTTTGTAGAAACCGAGAGTTTGTTTGGGAATGAAATCTTCCACACCAGTTGACATAATAACTCCATCATGAAAAGATCAAAAAACGGAGTCCGAAGACTCCGTGACAAAAATAAAATTACATTATAGCATAGTAACCAGGTTGATTTGGATGCGGTGGTCCTGACCACCATCGATTATGTAGGTCTTTTATACCCGTGGCTGTTGTTTTTACGATTAAATGGCATAATTCTACACCATTTATTGCCGCAGAGTTTCCATTCGTTATTGATGATGCGGAGCCCACAGCAGCACTCCATCCAGCACCTGAAGGATCAACACTACTATCAAGCCAAGAAACTTCATAAGTGTTGAATGCTCCTGATGCTTTATTTTCAAAATGCGCTGTGTATTGTACATTGTTATCAGCAATAAAAGCATGATGAATAATAGGATATCTTTCCATTTCATTGTAAGTTGATGTCACCGGATCATGTCCATATATAAACAATTCAGGATGAATTCCTCCAGATGGAGGATCTTGAAGAACAAACCAGAATTCTTTTGGTAGTCTACGTGAAAGAACTGTTTGAGTATGTCCACCAATACTTTCAGAAGATTCAATTGTCATCCAAGGATACTTACTCATCAAACCAGCAAGATGATTTGCGTAATCTAGATATTGAGTATTTGCATCGAAGAATTCATCAATAATTGTATTGATTGAAGCATCATATGAATATGGTGGAGTTGCTGGATATGATAGTCCGCTTGGAATTGGACCATCGTAATATGGCCAACCTGATGCTACTTCATACAAGGTAGGATCTACACGATACATGGCAGTATTTGACCAGAAATTTGTTTCAAGGTCTACTGTATGAATTGTCAGACCAGCAGAATCTGTATAACCTTCTGTCATTTTATCAAATACTGTATTCAATTCTGTCCGAACATCGTTGATCAAAGTTGTATTTGAAGCGTCCGCAGAGATTGCTTGAGTAAGTTCATCTGTTGTTCGATATAGATAACCGGCGTAATCAGTTAATGAAGTTTGTACTGCTTTCATCTCTTCAATCAAAGCAACGCCTTCTGATTGAAAATCAGAATAAATCAAATTCATACAAGCATTCACAGTATTTTGTGTGATGATGTTTTCGACTTCTAATCGATTGAGTCCTCTAGCAACATCTCGAACTCGCAAGGGCTTTTCAAGAATTTGTGTTGCTGTCAATTTGGTGTAGGAAATCATTGTTGTCTATCCCGTTATGTTAGTTGAGTAAGTAAATTAACAGACTGTTGTTCGAAATATATATGAGATTGCTCATTCACAACAGCAAATCTTTCTGGTGTATTTATCCAGCAAGTGGGTAAAGTTGTATCTGTCATTTCTTGGTAATATTCCAAGATATAATACAGTTTATACATGTTATCGACTTCTTCAAAATAATCTATACGCTTTCGGTCATCAAATTCACTTACAATTGTAACTGTTCTACCATTTGTATATAAATCATTTGAATAAGCATTCAAGTCAGTGATTTTTAAGTCATACTTATTTTTTTCAGCATCAATATAGGGCTTAACAATAGCTTCAAGAGGAACGTAAGAAGTCTGATATACTTCATCAGCAAGAAGTTTCATTACATCATAATAATAAGGATTTCTTAGAATAAGACCATAAGAATGCTCGGTATGTAAATCAATCATCAACTGAGCATACTTATTAAAGTTTGATGTAATGTCTGAATAAGTCATCGATTTATTTAAATAAGTTTAGTTTTTTGAACCTACTTGGTATTTAGCTACTAATTCCCATTGAGATTTTTCTTTATGAGGAATAATCTTAATCTGAGAAATAGGAACTACAGGATTTTCAATCGGATTTAGATCTTTGATTTGAACAAGATTCCAATCGTGTAGTAGTTTAGCGATTGTGTTGCGTCTTGCCAAGTCCGATTCAGTGAAATTACTTTCTTTTCCATCCAGTTTGAAAAGTTCCTTGAAAGAAAGAATCACATATCGTCCACGTTTGTGAAGAATATGACAGGATTGATATAATTTCTTTTCTTTTTTTGAGGCAATTCCGATTCTTGTCAATGTTTCACGAACTTTCAAAAAGTCATCTTGACTTTTCAAGTCAACTTCCACACCAACTCCCCGAAAAATATCACCATCATGATCAATTTCATGTTCATTCAACATACAAATCTCCTAAAATAATTTTATCGTATTACATAAGTATTGTCATTACTCATATTTATACTTTTTTATTTTTCTATGACACCATAAACCATTGAATGTTCTATCTGTTTTATTTGGTCAACAGTTAGAATCTCTAGGAATTCTTCGGCTTTCTTAAAGGAGACATTGTAAAATTTCGAAATCATGGATATATTTTCATAGTTGTCTTTTTTGAACCATTCTGAATATCGCTTTTTCTTTGGCACACCATAATAATAAAAATCATAATGCATTCTGTCACTTAGCGCAGGAACAAGATTGATTTCTTTCGCATAGAAAACTGTATCTGTAAAACCTGCGAAGGATCTTGTGACAAGAAATTGTGAATATCCACTCAGGTCTTCACCAAGATAGATTTCTTTTGTGTTGATGGATTTCACATAATCAAAGGGACTTCGTTTCTTTTTCTTTTCGAGTTCTGGCTCGACATATTCATTGTTCTTGAGACCGAAAAAGTTTTCCATGGCATTACTTCACTTCAAAGTTAGGAAGTAACATCAACTCAGTCATACAAGCCAATGTGTGAATTTCTTTATCTACCGCTGATAAAGATTCATAACCATAACGAGAAAGAATCAAAATCACATCTGGCAGACATTCTGGTTTTGCTCTCTCGAGAAGTTGGTCATAGAGAGAACGATAAAGTTCTGTTTCAGAACCATGCCAGTTTTCGAGAATAAACTTACGAATTGTTTGAAACTTTTTTTCACGAATGGCTTCAACAAGAACATCAATGTTTTCATTCTGAACATTCGAAAGAATTTTGTCAGATAAGGTTCCTGTGCCACTGTATCTTTGAATCTCATTGATACATCGTCGAAAGTCAGGAAAGAAATGAACGACCGCATGTTGAACTAATTTCTTTTCATAGTTAATACCTTCTCGGTCTAAAATTGTGCACAGCTTTTGAAAGAAGTTCAAAGCCAATTTAGGTTTTTCATCTTTCGGAAAACGAAACTCAATGACGGCACAACGAGACTGAAGTGGTGAAATAATCTTTTGTGCTTGATTTGCGGTCATCACAAAACAACAATTTGATGAAAACTTTTCGAAGAAGTTTCTCAATGCGTTTTGTGAAATATCTGTTAGATGATCAGCCTCATCAAGAATCAGCATCTTGCGTCTACCATCCATTGACATTGCTGAACAGAAGTCGGTCATCTTTGTTCGTATGGTATCAATACCTCTTTCTTCAGAAGCATTGATGAGCATTGTTTCAAGATTCAGTTGAGCAGCAATTGCCATGGCAGCAGATGTTTTACCTGTGCCACCTGATTGTGAATGGAAAAGAAAGTTTGGAAGGTCACCTTTTTCGACAAAGGCGGTGAGAGTTTCTTTGATATCTTCTGAGAGAATCAATTCAGAAACTTCTTGAGGACGGTACTTTTGTACCCATAAAAATTCATCTCTTACAATCATGAATACCTCACATTTGAATTTTCAATAATATACTTGGCGGTCCCAACGGGATTTGAACCCGTGACTTCGGAGTGACAGTCCGATATTTTGACCAGTTGAAACTATGGGACCTCCTAGATCATAACACAATCTCCGAAGAATGTCAATTCTTCTTTAACGCCTTCATTGTGTTTTCAATCGTCAACTTGTGGGCTTTCAGCTTGCCCTCAAGTTTTTTAATCTCCTTGGCATCGTCCTCATTGGACTTGCTCAAGGTTGGAATCAAGCGATTATACGCCTCGACGTTTCGCTCAATTCGTTCAATGGCGCTTTTGCGGCGCACATTCTTTGCGGCACTGCCACGAATCATAAGCTCTCCTGCTTAAGGTTGACGGAAAATTTCATCGTAGATGTAGAACTCTTCATCCACTTTGGCTCTCTCTTCTGCGATGTTTCTCTTATGATAAATTTTGACAACTTTATTCAAACTCGCCTTTGGAATCGAATAAGTCTTCGAAAGGTCTGTGATTGCATCTTTGATGAAATCTTTCTCACCATCAATGCGAGTGAGTGAATCAGAGACTTCTTTAAGGACTTTTCGAATAGTTGCCTTATCTTCTGTTGAAGAAGGTAGAACTACGGCTGAGGGTGTGTTATTTTGGGTCATTCTTCACTAACTCCTTATTACTTTTCATCTCATTTATATGCCGAATCATTGCGGCAAATTTGTAAACATAATCTCTTGTTTCTCTGGGTAATCTTAGCTTTTCAACATCAGTTGTCTTTCTTCTTTTCATCTGAGAACGAACATAGCCAGGTCCAACATTGTAGGCTGCTAAAGCTAATGTCCAATTAGGAAATCTTTCTCTCAAGAAAAGAAGATATTCAGCAGCCTTAACTGTGGACTTTTTCCAATTGTATCGTTCATCAAGAAAGAAACCTTCTCGTAGTTCAACATGTTCGGCTGTGATATCATTGATTTGCCACATACCAACAGCACCGGCAGAAGAAACAGCAAACGGGTCATAACAACTTTCAATTATAGGTAGGTAAATCAAATCTTTAGGTAGACCATACTGACGAAAAACATTTTCAATATGTTCGATATAAAAACGAGTTTCGCCAGTTTTCAAGCATCTTTCAACATGACGAATAAATCCTTCACTTTGATACCAGCGGTCAACTTTTTCTCTTTCTAAGATTGTAGCTGAAATTGATGTTGAATAAAATAATAAACTGAAACAAAATAATTTAAACGCCTTTAGGTAATAATACTTTTTCTCTTGATTGTTGTTCATATAAATTTTCTATATGAGCGTCCACAATTTGAACACTAACAATTTGTAAAGTAGGTATCAAATAAACAGGTGGTTCGTCTGGAGCACCTTCAAGTTCAGCCGCTCCCAACCAAGGAATTGCGCCCTTTGGTCCTTTTTCAAGGTCTATAATAAAAGCCCTTGGATGAATAATTTCAAGGACTTTTTCACTTATCCATTTTTTTTCAAGTTCATGAATTTTTGATTGAATTAAAACTTCTTCACCTGTTATTAATTTTATAGTATACGAATAATACATTCTTATCCAAAGGTTACTGGTTGTTGTAAAGCTACAAAGAAAGTATATTCACGATTTTTTGAAGTGAACTGAGCGCCGCCCTTAGCAGCAATACGAACTTCATAATCGTCATTCAACATTTTGAGTTTTGAAACTTCAAACACTGCTGAGAATCTTTTTTCTGTAGTATTTTTTTGCTCAAGTTTTCGGCGATGTCTTTCGGAAATTGTTGAGCCATTTTGTGAAATATTTTCTGATACCATATAGATATCATTTTCATCACCTTCAAACACAAGATTTTGAAAACCATTTACAGCGGCAGACTTTTTACCATACTCAAGCATACTTTCAGACAAGGTGAATTCAATGTCTGGCTTTTCAATCACATACTTTTTCGAACGGTCTAATTCTTCAACAAGTTTTGGATCACAAAAGCGAATATCCTGACTGGTCTTATCTGATTGAATCACAAGATATTGTTCATCTTTTGGAAATTTCAAAACTGTATCACCTGTAGAAGAGACAAGTGAATAAACAGAAATGAAATGATTCAAGTCAAAGATACAGAATTCTTTTGGAAATTCTTCTTCAAAGGTTGCGAAAGCAAAAGAATTACCTGAATTACTGACAGTGCTTTGCTGTGAGCCAGGATAAAAGTGAATTGATTCATTGATAGAGGCAAAGTTTGAGAGAAAGAGAAGGTCAGACTTTGACAAATTTAGCATAATATTACCTCGTTGTTAAAATTTCAATTGTAATTCCAATGGAACTGAGAGAGATCTCATAAGTATTCCAACGATTATCTAAATGAATACCAAAGTTTTCGAAACGAAGCAAACAATATTCTCGTTCTTCATAAAAACCTGTGATATCATTTGTAGCATAATCAATTCCCGCATTATACATATGATTCAGCATGTGAGGATTGTCTCTCACACACTGTTCACATTCATTCGCTGCAATGAATAATAACATATTTTAAGTTATTTGTCAAGAGGCTGCTTTCAATCCTGTTAAATCAATGTCAGGTGCGTCAGATTGTGTCGAAGCAATTGCGGGACCTTGTTGACTAAATTGCTCCATAGCAGCAAGTGCCTGAACAGAACCACGATAGACATAGGTACCTACATGACTCAATTGCATCCAAGGACAAGCCCAGATTTTTGTGCCTGCTTTGCGAGACATTTGACAGAAGAAATAATCTTCAGATAGCAAACGATTAGTTGATCCACCAGTTGTTTCCGGTCGGTCAAAATCAACATGAAAATATGCGGTGATATTTTTTGAGCCGTTGAAATCTTTTGAATGATTATGATCTGGCTTATATTCATAATTTGGATAAGCTTCTTTGTAGGCGTTCAAAGCGGTTTTGTTCAACATCATGAAACCTGTTCCAATCTCAAGAACTTCAACTGGTTTAAAAATTTCAATCTCACCACGGCTTGCTGGATTGAAAACAAAATCTCCACCAAAATCTGCTAGTTTAGCAGGTGAATCTAAGAAGCCATCCATCTTGGCAGCTTTGTCAACTCTTGGCCAGAGAATATGTTTTTTAGGATAAAGACCACCAATGATTGAATGCTCATCATCAGAAAGATATAGAAGGTGAAGAACATCACGAGGATCAAACACAACGTCAGCATCAATAAACATGCCATGTGTGAATTCGCTGATTTCGAAATAATGTGCAAGATAGTTTCTGGCTCGTTGAATCAAACTTTCGTTCATGATGAACTTACATTGTAGCTTGATTCCGAAATAGGAACAAAGAGTGTTGAGGTCAATCAGGCGAGATGCTGTTTCGGCAATCATTTGACCACCATAACAAGGCATCATAATCATCAATGATTTGCCTTCAAAATCTTTAGGTTCAAGTTGAGTTTTTAGATCACCATCGGTAGGTTGTACGGGTTGTTCTGACATTTATAACTCCATAAAATAGTAAAAAATAAAGAGAATCATTCAATCTCATTTCTTTATTTAGTCTGTTTAGATTTCAATCCATATCCAAAATAAAAAACTACCCAAAGTGATTGGTATCAAAAATGCAATCGCAAGAAGTAGATTCCAAATTTTATCAAATTTTATATCTTTTGGATCTGCTATCCATTCTTCTTTGGGTAGTTTCATGATTATTCAGTTCCCGAAAGATCTTTCATCAATCGGTCAATAGCGGTTTCTTCATTATGAGTGATTGGTTTATCTAGCTCAACCGGTTGTTCATCTTCATGCGAATCTCTTGCACGAACAAGGTCACTATACTTTGAATTCAACCAGTTTCGCATATCACTTAACTCTTCTAAATCTGATTGCGAATTCGAATCATATGCTTGTTTCCAATTTTGTATCTCATCTGCTGATATTTGAATCAATTCTTTTTTGATTTCATCACGTTCATCTGAGGTGGTAGATGAGGTGAACTGATTGGCAACTTGTTCAAGCACTGTATCGAAAGTCACCATATTCTCAGGGTCGACAGGCTGATGATTCGGATCTTGAATTGTCTCATCAAGTTTTTTGTAGAGTGAAACAAATGAATCACGAACTTCTTCATCAAATCGAGCAATCGCATATTGAAGAGCCTTTTCTTTGTCACCCAGAATTGAATAGATATCCAGAATGTGAAACAAACGTCGAGTGGTGATCATTTCATCAATCGCCTCATCTTTGTAGGACTTTCGAGTGACTTCTGCCCACTGACAAAGTTTCTCTGTAAACTTAGCATCTTCAACATCAATGTTGTGAACTTCAAGATACTTATCCAACATTTTGATTTCTTTCGCCTTTGTTGGATAATCATGCTCAATACACATTACAAATCGCTCAAGGAAAGCGGTATTCTGAATGTTTGTGCCGATGTAACGACCAGATTCAGAACCATTACCTTTTGTGTTATCTGTCGCAATGATGTTGAATCCTTTGGCAGGAACGATACGCTCACCCGTCTTCTTGATGAGGAATGGCTTGCCCTCAAGAATACCCTGAAGACACAACATTCTCGCAGGATTCCCCGCAAAGATTTCATCAAGTAGTACAACACCACCAACCTTAGCGGCTTCAACAAGTGGTGAATCTTCCCATACGGTCTCACCATTCACAAGATTGTAGTGACCGAGAATGTCCATCTCATCTGTCTCAATGGTCACATTCATACGATAGAAGTGCCGTTTGTTCTTGGCGCAGGCTTGTTCTACCATCTTTGTCTTGCCATTACCAGAATCACCAGTGATGACAGTAGGGCAGAATTTCTTTGAAGCAATCACAGCATCAATCACACTGTAATCACCGAAGGGAACGAAACAAGGATCTTTCTCAGGAATGTATCCTTTTTGAATATCTTCTTTTGAAAGAATCTTGCGGTCTTGCCGAAACGGCACAACTTTAGTGGGTTGAGCAACTGGTTCAGGAGTTTCATTCTTTTCAGCCAACTCAAGATTGTAGACACCATAATCAATTTTCTTGACGGCACGAAGGATTTTATTGTGTTTCAATCCGAGTTCAGCCGCAGCTTGAACAATTTCTTTACGAGTGGCTACATCTTTATCGAGATATTCACGAACTTTCGCAACTTCAATACTCATAATTATTCTCCTTGGGAGTTGGTAAAAAAATCAGTTCTCAAACTGTTTCTTGATCATAGCAGAGATTTTCAGGAATGTCAAGAACTATTTTTTGTTTTTTCTCTTCTTTGACTTGCTTTTCTGAAATCACATCCACAACTCGAGTCGCCAAGAATTTTCTGCGATTCTTTTGTGACACGTTCTTTTCAAGAGCAACAGCCAATTGTCTTGTGGTGAAAGTACCTTTCGAATTTTCTTTCATATTATCAAAGGCATTTTCTTGTTTCTGCTCACTATCATCGTCATCCCAGCCATAGTAATAACTATTATAGCGAGAATTACAAATCACATTTGTATTCACACAAAAGATTTGATCATAACCATTACGATTGATCACGGCAAAGCCATTCTTACGATAATCATTGATTATTTGTTCTGTTTCATCCAGTTCAGTGACGTTGTAATAGGCTGACAGATATCGTCGAAGAGCAGTTGACTTATAGGTCAAAAGTTCAATACAAATTACATTCGCACCAGTTTCTTCTTTGACAAGTGCAGCTAATCGTCGAGTAAATTCACGATTGCTATTATTCACATAACTGTTGAATTTTCTTGTCATCAAATCATTGATACAAACTACACGATTTGATTGTCGCAGACGGCAATAAAATTTTGATTCATCGCCACGATAACTATAACGGCTTTGTGTGCCATTGTGATAAAAGGCGTCAAGAACATCATCCCAATCACCTTTTTGTCTTCTCAATTCAGGTTTTCCCCAACTGTTCAGAACTTCAGAAAAATGAGCGGTTGCTTTGAGTGTTTCTGTTTCTTTTCGAGTTGCCATCATCTGCATACCATCACTATCACCATCTGTGATTACAATCAGATTCATTACATCAACAACCATATTCTGTTTCAAATCTGGTAAAATATAATTCATCAGAATCAAACCATCATTCAGTGGTGTGGAACCGAGTTCAAAGATATCACTCAAGACCATTATATGATCAGTACCGTCATAGTCATAGCGACTAATCTTATTTTCTTTTCTTCTTTTATCGAGTCTCGCCGCATATTTTTCAAATTCAAGAATTCCCATTCTTGTTTGATGAACGTTCAAAAATGAATAGGCAACATAATACAGATTGCGAAGTTGCTCTTCATAGTTTGATTTTGTTGAATCAATCAATTCAACTAATTTGAATTTAGGATTTAATCTCATACTATCAATATCAACACCATGAGTACAGATACCTATTTGCTCTGTCGCATCATAAGTATCTGTTGCGTCTGTTGAAAAAGCATATGCTACGAAAGGAACTTGAATGCTTTTACAAAAGATTACATTGACAATCAATTGAAGAATCGCATTGGTCATAATGTTGTTCATGGAACCAGACCAGTCAAGCAACAAGGCAAAGCCATGATTCTTTTCTTCTGTTGTCACTGCTTTGTTCAAAAACAGATTTGATTCATACTTGTAGTGAACTAACTTATGAAGGTCAAGATTTCCTGTTTTCGATTCTTTTGTTCTTCGAAAATCTTCAGCGGCTTTCTTTCTCATGAATTCACGGACCATATGAGCAATCACAGGTGCCATTTCGACACGATGTTCACTCATGAATTTTTCAAACTCTTCAATTTTATTTGAACTCACTAAAGAAATACTTTTGCGAATCTGGTCAGTGACAAGTGAATTTGGAACAACAAAATCTTTCCAGTTGAGATAGCGAGAGAGATTTGCGTTAAGAATGCTTGCAAACTTATCTTCATTGCTACTTTTCATTCTCTCTTGATTTCTTTCCCATTCTGTATCTGTTTGAGCAGAATTCTTTTCTTCAAAATCTGGCTGAAGTCCATTATTGATGGCTTCTTTAATGACCTCTTTTGCTTTCTGTTCATTGTGTTCTTCGAGAGCTTCTTGTAACTTTTCGAAAGACTCTTCATCAAGCATGTTCTCAAGGTCTTCCATTGTCAGATGTTCAGTTTCTCCACCATCACCTTCATAATCATCATATTCATCACTATCAACAAACTCAACATCCTCCCAATTGACCTTGGCCTTTTCGAGAACTTCTTTTGCGTAGTTTTCTTTTAGATGTTCTAATAGGTCAACAGCATTATCATAAACTTCTTCAAAGGTTTTATTTTGTGCTGCTCGGTCTACCCAGTACTGCTCTTCTTCGGTGAATTCACAATCAAAATAATAATCACCTTTGAAATATAGATTCATTCGATCGAGCAAACTTGTTCCACTCATATCATCTTCGAAATGAATGCCGAAAAGATTTGAATTCACAAGCTCATAAAAGCCACGAATGAAAGTAGATTTTGCGCCAGGAAACTTTTCTTTCATGGCATCTTCAATTCTTTTATCTTCAAGAATATTCAGAATGTTACGAAAGACTGTTTCGTATTCTTTTGCTTTTTCATGGGTGCCAAACTTGGGTGTGTGAAGGGCGTGGCTCGCCTCATGTAACATCAGCAATTCACGGGATGCGATTGGTAGAGTTAGAATCCATTGAGGGAAGACCATGGATCTTGTTTCTGGATTAAAATAAGCCGTGCTGGCATTCTTAATACTAATGTTGATATTCTCGGCAGCAAACAGTTTGGCCAGAACATCACTGTATATTTCACTCATTCGGTTCTCCTGTAAAGAATTACGAGATATGAGAATAGTATATCAGAGAGAATCTAAAATGTCAAGACTTTTTTAAAAAAATTTTAATTCTTTTGCTTTTTCGTCCAAAAAACAACTCTTCAAGAAGAGAAACCGAAAGTGGGAAATCCGGTATTTCGATTTTCGGAAGCTTTCCTGCGATGAGCAATTGGTCAATGATTTGATATTGCTCATCAATTTCAAACATCTCACGTCTCAGATGAGGGGGATATATCTGATAATTGTCATAATCTATTTTTTGATGCATCTTATAGTTTATCTGAACTAATCTTATCAAATCGTTTTGTTCTTTTATTAAAACGATTTACGTTAATTTTTGTATACTGAGAAACTGAAACAGTTTTATTATCGGCACAAAAATCTTTTAGTTCTTGTTCGTCTTCAAAAACAAATAAATCATTTCCTTTTTTTCTTATAATCATATGTACCTTATAGCATACCTTTAACTTCTTTATAAATTTCAGCATCACTTGTCATACGACAAACATAAAAAACTTTTTTTGTAACAGGATCTGTTACGGTTTGTCTTTTATCAACAACAAAATCAGGTTTTTGTTTTTTCTGAACACCTTTTTCAGAAGCACAAAAAGCAGACCATTGCGGTGTGCTAGGTAAAAAATCTGTAGAGTTAATCTTTTGCGGCATCTTTATCCTGTAATAAATAAGTTTCTAAAACTTCAAGTCTATATTTTTCCGGTAAACGGTCTTCCATATATGTATAATACACCTTTCGTATACATTCACAAAGTTCATATGCTAATTCATCTCTTGTGATTTGATGCCTTCTTCCTGCGCTTTCATACCAACCTTGAAGTTTAATAAACTCATCATAATGATTATTAAATTGATTCATAATCGCTGTGCATTTTAGCTCAAGCACTTCAAATACTCTTCTACGAATACGATTTGTTTCATCAATAATTTCTTGTTTAATTTTACCTTCAAATTGACCGTCGAAGTTAGTCAAAAATTCATCAACAAGCGGATCAGTAAGGACTCTTAATTGCCTTGTAATATTTGGCTCTAAGTTAAGTGTATTTGGTTTTTCTCTTGCTTCACGCCTAGCCCTTTCTAATTCCGCTATTGAGACCATACTTAATACTCGTCCTCAAAGTCAAGATCATCTTCTAGATCCTCAAGTTCTTCTTCAGTCAAATTATTAAAATCAATTTGATTTAACTTATTTGAATGTTTTGAACCTTTTTGTGGATTCTTAAACTTATCTCTTTTCATTTCTGAAACAAATTTTTTGTAAGATTTTTTTTGTTCTTGTTGCTTACGATACTGCTTGTCACGCATATATAATTTTTTCTCCTTCTTCGATAAAAAAACAAATGTCTTCCGATTTTACTCGAAAGACATTTTAACACGGCTTGACATAAATGTCAAGTTATATTATCTTGGTGTTTCTGGATCATCAGGTGCTACGATTTCAACTTCGTAATTTGCAAAATCTCCACCCATAGCTTGACCATTATCCATGTTTCTTGTACTATCAGCATCCGCAAATATATTGCTACCTGGCCAGATATCATTATCTTTTACTGAAGCAGATTCAACCTTAAAATCAGTAATAGTTACTTTTAGTTCACCAGGATCAGCACTAAAAGTAGGAATATCAAAAGTCAAAGAACCGACTCGTAAAAGTTCTGTTGCTGAAGCTGGATTGGCTACATTTAAGTCAAGGTAGGGTATTCCAGTAACTGCATTTGATCCAGTATCTTGCAATGGACTACCATCTTTAGCTAAAGCTGTTGTGAAATTTGTATGTAGTCTAAAGTTAATGTCAACACCTACTCCTAGATATATCGCTTCTTGAAAACCTACATTCAAAGAATATCGTCTTCGGCTTCTTCGTGTGAAACCTATATCTGTTTTATTGATAATGAATTTGGCTAACTGAGCAACTCCTGCTGTATCTAAATCAAGAATTTTTGATAACCCTGGAATTGCTACTAAAAGTTCTGTTTTATGATTAGCGTAACGTTCACCGGTAAATTGTGCTGGGCGATACTCCCAACCTCTCAAAGTGGCGAAAGTTCTTGCTTTTTCTGATGGTGTCAACCAATCTGGTTTTTCTGCAATTTTTGCTAAAAATTCTGCTGAATATGCCATTGTTATTTCCTTTTTCTTTTATTAAGTTTTTGCACTTTCTTTCTCGCCATTTTGAGAGCAAGTTTGCCAACATAATCAGTAAAAACAACACCATTCAAATGATCTAATTCATGCAAAAAACCTCTCGCATAATAATCTTTTAACTCTATAGTATTTAGCTTACCTGTAGTGTCTTGGTATTTGACACAAATTTCTTTTGGTCTATTTATATTTAGAAACAAATCAGGAAAACTCAGACATCCTTCGGTTTCAACTATTTTTTTCTGTTCATTTGCTAAAAGTAATTCTGGATTATACATCACTTGAAACTTACCTTCTTCGACATAAACACCAAACACACGATATGGCATTGACAACTGAACACCCGCTACACCAAATGCCTTTGCTTTTGTAACATAATCAGCAATACCTTTTGCCAAATCATCAGCATCACATTGAGGTTGTTCAAAATTAAAAGGTGTTGATTTTTGACGGAGATAATCTAAATTGTCTTCAGTCACAAGTTGAAAGTCCATTAGTATCCTTTCTGAATTTTCTTTTGATATATTTTCCAATATACACTTTCTTCACTATACTCGATGCCTACACCATTGCAAGCATCACGAAGAACTGGTATTACACTAAACAAAAACTTTATAAAACGAAACAGTCGAGTATGATATGATTTCAAGTCATGATTACAGAACACAATTGGATTCGCATCCAGAAAGCCTCTTGGTCCTCGCCATTCAAGAGTTCCTGTCTCATGTATGTGAAACAATCCTCGTTTTCTTTTTGTTGAAAGTTTCTTCGAATCATTGTCAATTGTTTTTTTCAGATATTCATATTCTTCAAGCATACCCTTTTCATCTGACCAAAAACTATGAGACATCTTTTCATATTCAAAAGTCAGAAATGATTCATATTTTTTTGTTTCAACAAGATATGCCAACATCATTGCAGATGTATATAAGGCACTTTGAGACTTCAATTTCTCATCAACTCTTTTTACATGAAGATGTAAGGCGCAGGTATCATTTGTCACTAAACCTTCATAGTATAAGTCTTCAAAAAACTTACGAACTTTGAGAATGTTTCTTGGTGTAATCGTTACACATTTTGTATTGATTTCAAATGGTATGACTTCTTCCTCTTCATAAAGATCTTCATCTTCATAGATTCCAACTTCATACATTTCGTCATCAACTACAATGGATGAATCACCGGTCCAAAAAACAATACCAAATTCTTTCGCTTTCTTTTTGATAAAAGAATAATTTGATTCAAGAGCCATTCCTTCAATTTCAAAACCAACATCCAAATTGGACATCAACATCATAAAAGATTCTCCTCAATCATTGAAAAGCCTGTGTTGCGAGAAACATGCAGATTACGGTCAAATTTATCTTGTAATCCATCTGTTCGGTGAGAAATCACAAAGAAATTTGTACCTTTCATATCATTCAGTAGGTGAACTAATTCTTGTTGTAGGAATTGATCAGCAGCACCATCCATCACTTCATCCATAATCAACAGATTTGTTTTCATCTTTGCTCGTTTGGCAGCTAGATTACGCCAACTGAACATCATTGCTAAGTCAACTCTCAGTTTCTCACCTTCACTCAAAGAGAAGTAACTGAATGTGTGTCCTGAAAAGTTTGTGATATTTTCATCAAAGGTAGATTCAAGTGAAAAGTTCAGTTTCAAACCAAATCGTTTCAAATAGGTACTCATGTTTTGATTCAACAATTTCAGATACTTGTTCATGATTGTCGCTTTGATGCCCGTATCTTTTAATAGAAATGAACAATTCTTTTGAACATCCACTTCTTCTGCTAACTCAAGATTTCTTTTGTTCAAAATCTCAATTTCATTTTCAAGGTCAGAGATTTCTTTTTTTGTTCGATCAATTTTTGTTTCATCCAGGCTGGCAGGATTTTGTAGAATCTCAACCTTTTCGATGCGACTTGAAATCTTATATTGAATGTTCTCAAGTTCTGTTTCAAGTTCTCTCTTGTAAATTTTCTTCTTTCTTTTCTCAGTGTTTTCTTCTTCAATCAAGGATTGATTTTTCTTCAAGTCACTGATACGAACTAATAATTTCTCCACACCATCTCTCTTCTCCATCATTTTCGTTTTCAAAGTTTCGATCTGAGAATTGCGAAAGTCTTCAGCAATTTCTTGATGACAGGTAGGACATTCAGAATTGTCTAGGAAAAAGTCATAGGTTTTCTTTTGGCTCTCCACACCATACATAATTTTGTTTTTAACTTTCTCATATTTCTTGATTTCTTTTTCAATATCCTCTGTGCTAACTTCTTCTTCAATTACAATTTTATCTTTTTCTTCATTCTTTTCTTCCCACAACTCAACACAATGCCGAATCTCTGCCTTGATTTCACGAATCTTTTCTTCATCAACTGTTGAAACATTCACATTCGAAAGAGCCTCTAAATGTTCTCTCTTTGAATTCAGTAACTCTTCTTTAAGAAACAATTGATTTTCAGTGGTTTGTAACTCAGCTTTTGTCTCAGCGACTTCAGTTTTTAAATGATCAGACATCTTGGTGAAAACATGTAGATTCAAAATGTCATCAACAATCAATCGTCTTTCTTGAGGTTTCAATCTCATGAAAGGCACATAGTTTGCTGAACCAAGAACTACAATTTGCTGAAAGGTTTGATAGGAGAAATTGAGAACAGTTTTCTCAAACTCTGTCTGTTGATCTTTTGCAGATGAAAGAATGTCAAGTTTATTCCCATCACGATAGATTTCAAAGATATTTGGTTTGATTCCTCTGCGAACAAGGTAGCCCACATTGTTTTTGCGAAAGGTCAACTCAACAAGACAGTCTTTACCATTATACATGTTGGTCAGTTGTGGCTTGTTGATTGAGCGAAAGGCTCTGCCGAACAATGCGAATGTCACAGTGTCAAGTATTGCTGAAGATTTGCCTGAAAAATTCGTGCCTGTCACCAATGTTGATTTGTAAGCATTGAGTTTTATTTCAGTAGGATGCGCTCCAAACGAGAGAAAGTTTGTGAAGCGCACTTTTTCGAATTGAATCTGCATATTATATCACCTCTGAGGAAAATGTCAAGAGAAAATTTCATTATATTGATTTGATACTCGAATCATTGTAGCACACTTTGGTAAATTTTTCAAGTTTTGAGCGCCAATATATGTACAAGAACTTCGTAAGCCACCCAAGATTTCTTGAATTGTGTTCTCAACAGGACCACGATAGGGCACCAGCACCTCACGACCTTCAGAGGCACGATAATCTTTGAGACCACCAAAGTGAATGTCATTGGCTTTCTTGCTGCTCATGCCGTAGAACTCAACAAACTTCTTTGTCTCACGAATCAATTCATACGATTGAGGATAATCTTCAGAGGTGTATTCAATCTCATTTGTGACATAATGTTTTTCAATAATATTGCCACCACCTTCATCATGACCAGCTAACATGCCACCAAGCATCACGAAATCGGCACCACCCGCAAATGCTTTGGCTACATCACCAGGACACGTACAACCGCCGTCAGCAATGATTAAACCACCAAGCCCATGTGCAGCATCGGCACATTCAATCACCGCTGACAGTTGAGGATAACCGACTCCTGTCTGAATGCGAGTGGTACATGCACTTCCAGGTCCGATTCCCACCTTGACAATATCTACACCACTGAGAATCAATTGCTCTGTCATCTCACCAGTGACAACATTACCCGCAATGATTTTCAATTTACTCGAAATCTCACGAATCTTTTTCACAAAAGATACAAATCTTTCACTGTATCCATTCGCTACATCAATACAAATAAACTTGAGATTAGGACACATAGCAAAGACATCACAGAACTTTCGAAAATCATAGTCAGTGATTCCAATACTCATTGCAGAATATTCACAATTATATTCTGGAACTTTATGGTCTGTATCACAAAAGAACTTGACTAGTGTAGATGTATCATATGTTTTCTTCAAACAAGTGAACATCTTCTTCTCAGCAAGTTTTCTTGCCATTTCGATTGTACCAACACCATCCATGTTTGCGGCCATGATTGGTAAACCAGACCACTTGAGCTTAGTAAACTCTCTTACGAGAGAAACATCTTTACGAGAGCCAAGAGTCGATCTTTTAGGCCGCAACAAGACATCACTGTAATCCAGTTTCAATTCATTTTCAATTCGCATAATGTTTTCCTTGTGTTACATTTTCATACCGATGACAAACACTGAACTGTCTTTCAACTTATAGTGTGAATCGGGTCGGTCATCATATTGAATTTTTGCCGTATGATAATAGATATTGTGCTGGAGACCAACAAACGTATCATCAGTCAAACTGACCAAGCTGATGAAGTTCATTCCTCCAATGAAATGAATTCGGTGATCCAAAAGACCATAGTTTACTCGTTCACCGTTTTCTTCAAACTCATCGTAAGAAAGACCAAAGGATAGGTCTGTTCCAATAATCAATTTTTCAGTATCGTCTGCGATTGGAAATTCTTTTGCGATTCCAAGACCAACCATAGGTGCCAATGTTCTTGCGCTGAAACGATGCATGATATTTCGATTATCACGAATGTTTCTCTTGAATTCAGTGGCTAAAATTGAAACACGATAAGTTGCCGAGATTCCATTCTCTTGTTCATCAAGAATATAACTTGGAGTAAATTCAATTACATTACTCTGATCTGTTACACTTACATCATCTGTATAGTTGTTGAATTCTGCGCTTGCTTCTCCGAGACCAACCCAACGAGGTTGAAGTTCATCAACGATGCTCATCTCATGACCACCAGCAAAACCAACTGTTGAAAAAAGTGCTAAACAAGCAGAAAGGAAAATTTTCTTCATAGGAACTCCTGAAAGAAAGTAAAAAAGATATTTATCTATTTCAGTTAAGTTTTTTCTTTTTCTTTTCTTGAACTGAAAGTAAGTATTCCATTAATAACTGACTCAAATAAATTTCTGGTTGAATTTGTTTCCATGAACAAATTGTTTGCAGAACACTGTCAAACTCAGGTTCAAGTTCAAATTCAATTTTATTTGTTTTACGATTCAATTCAATTTTCTTGATTCCCATTCCCTGAGCAAAACGAACTGCTCTTTTTTCTTCTGTGAAAATATCATCAACATTAAAATTTTGCTTTTCGATTGAAATTGTTTTAGGTTTTTGAGCTTGAAGTTTTTGAGCTTGAAGTTTCTGTTGTTCAAGTCTTTGTTGACGTTCTCTTTGTTTTTTCGTAAGACCATCTGTTGTTGACCTAACAGCCAAACTACGAACTTTAGGCGGATCAGTATTTTTTTTCAAGCAGCCTCCCTTTCAGCCTTGTTGAGTAAGCTTAGAATTTTATTTTCAATTTTAGCACCGTTTGAAATTGAATTCTCATCAACATATTTTCTTGAAGATGTTCGACAAATTTCTGCGGTGTTTTCTTCTTCAAAGTCTTCCATTTCATCAATCTCAAAAACACTTTCATTTTCAATAATGATCACATCAATTGGATTTGCTGCTAAAAGTTTCTTCACAAAATTCTCAAACTTCGTCACACTTCCTTTCTTACGACAAATTACCTTGACATAACTGTTCTTATATTCATCAAAGTTAATCTTTTTAGGTTTTTCTGTATATTCAATTGTGTGAAACATCTGATATGGATTTTCAATAAACTTCAACTCACCTGTCTTCATGTTCAACAAATGAAACCCACGAACATCACCATAGTCACCCCAGGTAAGTTGATAGGGATTCCCCAGATACATGATGTTACCTTTTTTATTCTTCTTATGAAAATGTCCTGAGAATACATGCTCTACATTCGAAAACAAACTACTGTCAAATTCACCATCACGATGAACATGTCCTGAATACATTTCAAACCCATTGATTTCCAAATGACCAAAACAATACTTATGTTTCTGCTGAAGTAGTTGAAATGCCTGTTCTTTATTTTCATCATTGATCCATGGCATCATCAGAACATCCATTTCATTCACATGAATGATTTCAGGATTTTCTACGATTACAATGTTATCGAAGTCACTGAGAACTAAATCTAATGTGTTTACACGATTTGTGTTTTTGTAATATGCAGTATGATTACCTACGATTGAGTAAAGCGTTTTACCCATGTTCTGTAACTTGCGATAATATCTTTCTTTCACTTGATGTAAAATATTGAAATCAATTGATTTTCTTCGATCAAAAGTGTCACCAAGGTCTATAATATCTAAAACATTATATTCTTCAAGAGCAGGAAAGAAAACATCCTCATAAAAGTCTAATTGATATTCAAGAAAAACCTGTGAATTATTTCTCACTCCAAAATGTTGGTCAGTGATGAGTGCTACCCATTCATTCATTTACGACCTCTTTATCATTGGTAAAAAATTCGATAAGATTCTTTTTTTCTTTTTTCTTCCGTTGACGATTTCGTTTCTTTTCCATTTTTTGTTCATATTCATCAACATAATTTCTTGTGTGAATTTTATAATCTTCACTCATAATCTTACCATCATAAGTATCATCATGTTCTTCTTGAAAAGAACTATCCATCAAACCATCAATATTATGTAATGTCCTCAGTTTAAAATATACCTCACGTTTTTCTTTTTCGATTCTTCGAACAAATGCCCATGTCGCAACCTGAGTAAAATATGAAAAGGGTTCTGATGATTTGCGAGGATCAAAAGATGAAACATACAAAATGCAGTTTTCAATTGCATCACCAATCATATCTTCTGAGTGTGTCTGACTAAATTCAATAAATCCTTTCTTACGAATGAGATTCTTACAGATCTTTAATATACAGTCACCGATAAAATCATTTACAGGAATACGGTGAAGTAATTGTTTTATTTTAGCTTTTATTTCTGTCTTTCTTTCTAATGGCCCTTCAGCAGCATCTACCATCATATAATACTTTTTCTGTCTTTCTTTTACAGAAAGAACAGTTTCATATCTTATTTTAAGATTTTCATAAAATTTTTGTTTGTCAACGAAATTTTTAGACATAAAGTTTTCCTTTATCTGAATGTTCAAATAGGTTTGCACAGAGATACAATCTTATTATATCATAAAAAGGATAAAAAGTCAAATAAAATATTATAAAGAGACTTCAAAATATTTGACGTCAAAGTCTTCTTCAATGTAATATTTGTATCTTTCTTGAAAATGTGAGTAAACGTAACAGTTTTTTCTTGTGTAAATTTTGTCAGCAATATCATATACAACAGCAGTTTCTTTCGAATTATGCCTTCGCAAAACTCTGCCAATTGATTGTAAAACTCGAACTTTCGATTTTGTTGGTGAAGCAAAAATTACATTGTGAAGTGCGGGAATATTAACACCAGTTGAGAAGACTCCACTGCTTGCTAATATAATATTGTCGGAATGATGATTTCGAACATGTTGGCGAATATTTTCTCTCAATTCAGCTTTTGTGTCGCCACTCATAAAGAAAATGTTTTTGTCTGAGACCTCTTTTTCGATTTGATTGAAAAGAACAAGGCCGTGATTCTCCACATAGTTGAAAAGAATCAGTGTGTTGCCCTGAAGTTTTTTAGCTAAGTTGATGATATAGTTGTTTCTTTTTTCATGAGAAATCAGATATTGAATCTCTTCCTGATAATCCATTTTTAGTGAAGAAAGTTTATGATTAAGGATTAAACATTTAATCTTTAAGTCGCTCAACATCTGGTTTTCGATCAACTCACTTGTGCTGATGATCTTTTTGGGTTCACCTATCGAGCCAATCAGCAACATTTCATGAACTTTTTCTCCTGTCAAAGTTCCCGTCAGACCTACTCGAAAGTCGGCATGAATACATGAATTCAAAATTTTCTGAAGGGTGTTACCTGTGGCGAGGTGAGTTTCGTCGACAACAACAGTGTCAAAATTATAGAAGAAACTTCGATCTAAGTTTTGTAGACTCTGCCACGTAGAGATCATAATAGGAGCCT